>Ga0302201_10000089_pt1 | contig 72764 bp, 67 predicted proteins | sample II_Bog_N3_2_FD_194586 | JGI IMG/M metagenome (GOLD analysis project Ga0302201, IMG submission 194586) | Peat permafrost microbial communities from Stordalen Mire near Abisko, Sweden - II_Bog_N3_2 | ecosystem: Environmental > Terrestrial > Soil > Wetlands > Peat | place: Sweden: Abisko... | reverse complement strand
AGTAGGTGCAGATGCCACAGGAGATGGAAATCACCTGAAAGACCCGCTCATAGCTGTGCCAGATCGGCAGAATGGAGAGTGCCCTGTCTGAGGGGGTAAGCTCAAATGGAAGATTGCGGATCTGCGAAGCTATGGCGGAATGCGTGAGTTGAACTCCCTTTGGGACTCCCGTTGTTCCTGAGGTGTAGATGATCGTGAAGAGATCCTCCGGACAGACGGATGCAATTCGTTTCTCGGCCTCGCGACTTCCCTTTTCCCTCAGCACCTCTCCCCTAATTTCCAAATCCCGCAAACGGTGGTCTCCTTGTTGTAGCGATTCCTTGTTCTCACCGCCCTCCATGAGGATCAGGAGCCGAAGCTTCGGCAGTTGATCCCGCACAGCCCTGACCTTGGACAGGACAGATTCATTCTCCACAAAGGCGACCTCGACGTCGGCGTGATCCAAAATGTAAGCAATCTCCTGCTCGGTAATGTCGGATGCTCGAGGAACATCCGCCCCCCCTGAAAACAGAATCGCCGCATCTGCAAGGATCCATTCGAATCGGTTATTCGAAAGAATCGCCACATGTTCTCTCTGCTTCACTCCCAACTCGATCAAGGCCTCAGCGAGGACCAGGGAGCGATCCCTCCATTGTGAGTAAGAAATGGAGCGGAAGGAGCCGTCGTGCCGACGGATGGCAAAGGCCGGGTGATCCCCCCAATCCACCCCAGCCTTTGCATAGAGTGAAGCGAGGGTCGGCGCTGAAATCCGACCAGTCATGAGAAAGGGGCAAAAAAATCCCGTGAAACCCTGCCTTCATGCAGGGATATCACGGGAATGATTCTTAGTAGGAGTGCTGTTCCGGTGAAACAGGTGCCTCGGGCATTGGAGTGAATGACTCAAAGGTATTCACGGGGACAATGGGCTCGGAAGTAATGATTGGCTCGGGAGCAATGCCAACGGGAGCTGCTGTACCAGCCAGAAGTTCCGTGGCAATATAGAGTCCCTCATCCACCTTGCTCACGCCGGCCAACTTGCCAATGCGCACATAGAGGGTTTGACGGGGATTTTTAGCCGTCCAGATGTAGTTGTCGTGTTCCAACCCGATGAGAATCTCGTTCACCTTCATCGCACGACCGTAACGCTGAAGGACCTTCACAACGGCCGGAGCCAGTGGGCCTGAGGGAGAGGCAGGACGGGGACGACCAGCGAGTTTGGAAGGACCACGAGTGCCATCTTCAGCCAACTTGCGTCCTGAACCGGGAGGACGACCGCGACGACGAGGAATCTTGGCTACTTCAAGCAACTGTGTGGTGATGGCCAGCGTGGCAGGAGGAAGCTCCAGGGTGTCGCCGAGAAGATCATGAAGCTTTTCCTGCAGGCGCTCAATTTTGGTAGCAATTTTGGTGGCTTTGCGAAGGGTTAGGGAGTCAGGAATGGACATTTTCGTGGAGTAATAATTGGATTCTTCTTTCTAAGTTATGCTGTACGGAAGGTGATGCGAGCCTTGGTGAGGTCGTAAGGGGACATCTCCACCGTTACTTTGTCACCAGGGACAATTCGGATGAAATGCTTACGCATTTTCCCGGAAATATGGGCAAGCACCACATGGCCATTGCCGAGTTCAACCCGAAACATTGTACCGGGGAGAACCTCGACGACAACACCTTCTGTAGTAATTGCTTCTTCTTTAGCCATAAAGGTCAAGTTTAGTAAAGATATTTTCTGTATCTGCCAAGGAAAATCATCATTTTTTAGCAACTATTGTTTTTTGCATCACCTATTTTTCGGCGAAAATGCCAAATTATCTAAAAAAGCCCCTATTACTAATAACGATCAATTGCGAATAGAACTAGGATCTTCATATTGTTTAAGATAGGCTGCCTCGACTCATGGCTAACGCGCAAAATATCGTCTATTTTGATTTAGAAACCCAACGCACAGCCAATGATGTTGGTGGATGGGATAAGAAGGGCGCAATGGGCATTTCCCTTGGAGTGACTTACAGCACAGCAAGTAACTGTTATGAAATTTTCTCTGAAAAACGGGTTCCTGATCTGGTTGATCTGCTCATACGTGCCGATCTGGTCGTTGGTTATAACAACCGGCGCTTCGACTACGAGGTGCTGATGGGTTACACGATCCTCGACCTGCCGCATCAGCTTCCGACTCTCGATCTGTTGGAGGTTGTGGAAAAGGCCGCTGGTCACCGTCTCTCTTTGGATACTGTGGCTCAGGCAACGCTCGGCATTGGCAAAACCGGCGATGGACTGGACGCCATTCGCTGGTGGCGCGAGGGTAAAATCATGGAGATTGCCGAATATTGCTGCTTTGATGTGAAAGTAACCAAGCTTGTCCATGAATACGCAATGGAGCATGGCGAACTTCACTACACCGACCGTTTCGGAAGAAAACAGACCTTGAAAATTGAACTATGATTCAGCCACTCGACACATCCCGCAACAGCTGGAGGCTCCTCTGGTTTGATCTTGATGAACCAGTGCCGAGGCCCAAGATAGTTGAGGAAGCGCAGGGATTGCCGGCCCCTGCCCTCACCATTTTCCCCTCGGTCAAGGGGCTGGAATATTACCTCCCAACCTGCATGCTTGTGACCACGGCATCGGGAAAACCGCTCTCAGCACCGGAAATTCTGGAGGAACTTGATCAACCCCGTGCCGAACAGCTTCTTGGCAGACTTTTTGAAGAGCATGGCACCCCAGATCGATTGACGATTGCTGAAAGCGGCGACTGGGATACGGAAGCCTGGCGCAGTTTTGCGGTGGACTGCCGGCTTGAAATCTCGTTCAGCACCTTTCCATCGGGAAAACCGGGTGAACTTCGTCAGGTGGCCCGTAAAATCGCCCAACGCCTGCAGGGTGAGACTTTCCATGCCCCCTCCGCTGTTGCTCGCGGCCTCGTCGCCACGGCAAGCCGTCTGCGTTCGGTGGAGAAAAAGGTAGCCCACCTTCGCAAGGCTCTCGAACAGGATGAGGAATGTGCACTGGCACGGATTGAACTCGCCGACACTGATTATCAATCAGGAAAATGGAATGAATGCCGTCGGGGCTACCAAGAGATCATCGATAGGGAACAACGCCGCTGGCACGGAGAACATCCCGAATGGTGGAGCGATCTGGAAACCCGTCCCTACCTTCGAGCACTCTATGGACACGCCATGACGGAGTGGCAACAGGGTCGATTTTCACAAACAGCGGCGGATCTTCAGCGACTGCTCACTCTGAATCCCTCCGACAACCAGGGAGTGCGCTTTCTCATCCCCCTTGTTCACCTACTGGAGGACAACGACGCCGAGGCACTCAGGAGTCTGGAACTCTATGAACTGAATTACCCTGACGACTATTGCGAACCGGCGCTCCTTTTCGGCAAAGGGCTCGTTCAGTGGCGCATCGGCAGTGAAGAAATGGCTCGTGAAGCTTACCGAATGGCGATGATTAAAAATATCTATATCGCACCACTGCTTCTCGATCTCCCACTCCCTCCCTCCGATATCTGGCATCCCAATGACCGCTCGGAATTCGGATACGCCCAGGATTTCATCCAATCTTACGCCACGCTCTGGGACCGCGATCCGGGAGCCCTTCGTTTTTTACGGGAAATCCTCATGGAGCTTACTTCCGTGATGGATCAGATTCTTTCCCACCGTCAACTGATGAACGAATGGCAAGATCAACGCTACGACAAGGGGTTCAAGGAACGTTGGAAGGGATTGGTCGCTCTTGATGAATCACTCACTGGCGGTCCGGAACGTTGAAAAAATCAGTAGCGAAACCCCGGGGGAGCCAGCTGCTCATTGGTATCGAGATCCGGTGTACGAATGTCTGGCAGACTCTTCTCCTGTGGCCAGAGGCTGGGCGTTGACAAATTCTGAGACGGCGTGGGTGATTGCTTCGGGAGAGGCGGTGCTGTTGCCAATTCCTCGTTGGCCACAAATCCCTTCTGTCCGGTATCACGCTGAACAAAGCTATACCCGAATTCCTTGCGCAATACCTGAACCTCATCGCCCTGAGCCAGCGTGCCATCAGAACCGTTTCCCTGAGCAGGTCCGTGAAGGTAGAACGGCACGCCGTCATGAAGCACCACCATCCGGGGAGCCTTGTCCGGTGGGTATTCGATGGAGCTACAGCCCGACAGTAGCTGACTTACCATCAAAATGAGCGTGGCCAACCGAAAACGCAACATGAACACGGTCATTAAGAACCAAGGAGTTTGTACTCGTCTATTTTGCTTTTCAGTAAGGCGAGAGCCTCTGAAATTTCGAGTTGTTCTGTGGGTATCACAAGTTCGGGATTAATCGGGGGCTCGTAAGGTGAATCAATTCCCGTGAATTGAGAAATGAGGCCAGCCCTTGCTTTTTTGTAGAGCCCTTTGACGTCTCTCATCTCACAGGTTTCCAAGGGGGTGCTCACATAGACCTCAATAAATGATACGCCCCGCTTCTTACACAGCTCTCTTACAGCATCGCGCTCACTGCGCAATGGTGAAATCAGGGCGCATATGGAAAGAATTTCGCATCTTGCCCCGAGAAGGGCAATCGCACCTGCCCTGCGAATATTTTCCATCCTATCCTTGGCAGAAAATCCCAGATCCCGACAGAGATCTTCACGGAGACCATCTCCATCAATAAGAAGAGGGTTCATCCCCTCACGGCGCAAAATCTCCACAAGCCCTTCGGCAAGAGTGGACTTTCCTGCACCCGATAAACCTGTAAGCCAAATAATCATGAAATGCTCCCCATGGACGAGATTCTCTTATTCCCAGCACTCAACCAGCAAGCACTTCTTCGTAAAGCATTTCAATTTGTCTCACGAGTGCGCGGATATCATAGCGGGCGAGAATCGTCCGACGGGCATTCGCACCCAGCACCTCACACAGATCAGCATCGCGAACCAATTGTTCCAAGGCTGTCGTGAAGGCTTTTACATCCCCAGGAGGTACAAGCAATGCATCGACCCCGTTGGTGCAAACTTCACCAATCCCATCCACCCCGGAAGCAACCACAGGCAGACTGGCGGCCATCGCTTCCAGGAGGGCCATGGGTGTCCCTTCGAAATTCGATGGCATCAAAAGTGCATCCAGGGCGTGATAAAGAGTTACCCGATCCGCAATATGACCGAGGAAGCGAACTCTTTTTTCAACTCCCAGAGCAACGGCTTGGGCCTGTAATGCAGCTTCTTGCGGTCCGCTTCCCGCGATCACAAACACAAGCTTTCGATCCCCGGCCCTGATCTGGGCGGCGATCTCCGGAATGAGGCTAAAATTTTTCTGCGCCACGAGTCGCCCCACTCCACCGATCACAAATTCCCCTTCGGGGATGCCAAGTTTGGCGCGTGCCAGCCGCTTTTGTTCGTCTGATGCAGGTATAAATTCTCCTGCATCAATCCCGTTGGGGATCATCTCGATTTTAGAGGGCGGGATATCCTCGTGCTCTACGAGATAGCGACGCACGCTCTCGGAGACGGCAATGATGCGGGAAGCCCCCTTGTTGGCCATCGCATCGGCGGCTAGCAACAGAGGACTCTGATCACGTGTAGCATCATTGCACTGATCATGCACGACGATGGCACGGTGGCCGCAAGCGATAGCCAGCGGCTTGGCGCAAAGATTAGCCCCAAACAGATGAAAATGAAGGATGTCGAATTTTCCCCGATGCATGAGCCGTGGAAAATTCAGCAGATAGTAGGGGGGCCATTTTCCCGAAGAGAGCGAATGAATCTTGATCCCTGCCTTCCGAAACGAGGATTCAAAAACACCGTGACCATGCATCGCCGCGACCTCGCCAATAAAACGCTCAGGATCGAGATGCTTCACCAGGTCGAGGAGAAAAGTCTGCGCTCCACCCAGATCAAAACTATCTATGACATGGAGAACCCTCCTCGGCGATTTCATGTCAACCCCTCCAGAAAGGCATCCGTGTTGCGTTGGTTATCAAACCACTCCTCGAGCATGCGCTCCGCTCCTAAACCTATTTGCTCTGAATGGGATGGAGTCGACAGGAGTTCACGTGTTTTGTTCACAAGCAGCCAAAAATCACCCCCGGCGCAATAGCCGGCTCCAAACGTTGCAATCAATCCATCAGGATCAAGATTGAATGATAGGATGCCGGCGCTTCCTTGCGCCGCCTGGATCATCACATTAGGAAATCCCTCCGCTTCCGATGTGCTCACGAGAAAGCGCGTGCGATCATAATGCCTCTGAATTTCGTGATACGGTATCCGCTCATGAAAAATAAGATTAGGTAGTCTGGCGGCCCGAGCTTCCACGGCATGCCAAAGCTCCACATCTTCCTTGGGGCAAATCATCTCGCATCGAACTTCAGGCAGTCGCTCCACAAGATCGAGAAATAGATGAGGGCGTTTGATTTTCTGACAACGCCCCACCCAGAGCAGATCGACAACTTTTGCACACGTAAGGTCTTCCTTCCGAGGAAGGATCAAATTGCGGAAGAAGCCACAACTTTGGCCAGCGCGTCCAAAGAGCTCACGTTGATACTCTGACATTGCAAATCGGCAGTCTGAAAGAGCAACCCCTTGTTCAAAGAGAGCTCCCCTCCACCCGTGGCGTTTGGCAAATGTTCCATCAATCTCCGTATCCAGACCACAGATAAAGATGAGCTTGAAACCCAGAATCGGGCGAATGCAGGCCAGAATCATGAGCCAGGCAGTCCAACCGAGCACAACTACAAACTCCGGACGTTGTTGCGTGATTAGGTAGATGATACGCGGCAACGCGAAAAGCGTATCCAGTAATGCTCCCGTATGAAACTTTCCAGCAGTTCGGGTTTGCACCCCTTCCAGCTTCCGCTGATCTTTCTGCCCCGTGTCTCCCCCAGCGATGACAACTTCATGACCACGACTGACAAGTTCCTTAGCCAGAAGAGCCACCTGCAATTCAGCACCTCCCGAAACCCTGCTCGTTTCGGGGTCGAGTGCATAATGTGCATGACTGGAGAGAAAGAAAAACTTCATCGCTGGCGCAGAGGTTGTCGGTTCCTCCGGGCAAGTATCTCCGGCAACAGGCTTGTTCCAAAAATACGGTCCAAAGCAGCAATGGGAAATGCCGCGAGCAGGGCTGGATTTCGGAAGGGGGCATGCCGCCAGGAATGCCCGAGCATGTACAATCCTTGCTTTGTGCGACCATGACGGATCAGGGAACGGGCCGTATTTTCCTCGTGCTGGGCGATCACCCTGTTGGCGTGAGCGGAGCCGTAGAAGAGAAATTCCCCACGATGTTTGTTGAGAAATCGTTCCATGGAGCGAAGCGTATAATCGGGATTGGAAGGATTATTCTCGTGAATCACGCTGAACATTTCTGGCAGCACATGGATGGGATGGTTTCTGGCGATGCGGAGCATCCAATCCCAGTCCTCCAACACTCGAAGTTCCTCATCTTGCAGCCCCACACTTTCCAGGATGGAGCGACGGACAAGCGGCGTGCTTGCTCCATGGAAACTCTGAGCACTATGCAATTCTTTCCGCCAGTCCGATGGGTTTACCCCAGGAAAGGCGACCCTCCTCCCCTCTTTTGTTTGGAGAAAGTACCCCGTAGCGCAGACTGCGCAGGACGGATTGGCTCTCAAGTAATCGAGTTGAGATTCCAACTTTCCAGGCAGCCACTCATCGTCGGAATCTAAGAATGCAAGAAATTCTCCTCTGGCAATTCTCATTGCTACATTACGTGCGGCGGCGGCTCCCTGATTCACATCCAATTTCACGATCCGGGCCTCAGGCATCATCTCCTGAACGACCGCGATCGTCTCGTCCGTGGAGGCATCATCGCCGATGATCACCTCCAGATCGGCACCCCCCTGCATCCCCACACTCTTCAGCGCACGCCGGATGCAATGAGACCGATTGTAGGTGGGGATGATGACACTAAAAAGCATGGGAGCAACAAGAGTGCTGGAAACGCCTGTTCAGATGCCATCCTTTTTATACTCTTAGTTCCCATGATTTTATCCCGTCTCAACCAGATCGGCTTCTGGGTCAGAACACATCGCGCCCTCTCCATCGCTCTCCTGCTGGCAATCAGCCTCTCACTGATGGGTGCCAACTGGGGCCGTGTCGAGTGTTGGAATCTCGACAATATGGCCTTCCGGGGCGTAATGCCGAATTTTCTCCCATGCGGCGGCTACCTGAAGCCACCACTACACATCTACCTTAATCAGACGCTGGTGATGAAACCTGCCGAAGCTTTGAGGAGTGTCCTCGGTTTCGAGCATAATTGGCAGTACCCCCTGCAGCTTTGGGGTGCACGTCTCGTCACACTTGCCCTTTTTTGCGGCACTATCGTTTTGATCTATCACGTTGCGAGGAGAAACTGCGGCCCCCGATCGGCCGGTGTACTCGCTCTGATCACGGCGACAACCGCGGGACTCATCATGTTCAACCACTTCGCCACAGCGGACTCCCCTCTCCTTTTTTGGATGATGGCATCCTTTGCATTGGCACTGAAGGCAGCACGCACAGGCAGGACTCTCGATGCCTTCTATGCCGGGCTTGTGGCCGGACTCGCCACCGCCGACAAGTACAACGGACTCGGGGTGGCCATCGCCATTCCGGCGGCTATCGTGACCCTGCAGGGATGGAAATTCCTCTTTGGCAAGCAATGTTGGGTCGGAGCCTTTGCCGTTCCCCTCGGGTTCATCCTCGGTAATCCGGGTGCTGTTTTTGATTCAAAGAACTTCGTCGAGGATTTCCTCTACAATCTCTACACCACTCCAGTTTATGACGGAAAAACCGCTGGTGCAGGCTACTTTGATTTCCTGACACGCATCCCCGATCTGATCGGATGGCCCGGAGTGGTTCTCATCAGTATCGGGATGATGATCTCCCTTTATTTGCTGTTCCGGGGCCGACTTTCCCGAAACGAACTCGCCCTTCTTGCAGCAACAGGAGCGGTCTTTCTCTTTTATTATGTGACCATTGGACGTTTCCCACGGATGGCTGATCGCTTCGTCCTACCTGTGATACCGTTTCTCTTTCTCTTCGCAGCACCGGGATTCGAACGCCTTTGTTGGAAGCAGATCATCCCCGCAGTAACTCTGGGCGTCATCCTGATCTACAATATTTTTTGCAGCGTGGAGGTAGGACAACGGTTTCTGTCCGACCCGCGCATGGACGCACAACTCTTTGCCTTGAAATACTTCTGGAAAGGCGCGGTCATCGAAAACTCAAACGCTCCAGACTGGGGCCGACTACCTGGCCTGACCGTCAAGGCTCCCCACCTCCCCTCGGCGGGCAGCCGCGCCTCCCGCTTTACCAGGCTCTTCGGTCAGAACTCCGTGATCCAGCAGGGAATTGAAAAATTTGAAACCTCTGAATATCCAGCGGATACCTTTACCCTGGAAGGACTCAAAAAGCGAAACCCCGATTTTGTGGCTTTCAGCAACCAGGCCTTTCAATTTACCGATGACGAGCAGGCGTTAGGTTTTTATCACGCGCTCGATGACGGAAAAATGGGTTACGTGAAGGTATTTGATCAATCCTGGAAACCCCGTGCCCCATGGTCGTACCCACATGACATCGATTTCCTTGCAGAACGAATGATCATTCTCAAACGGGCGGAGAATTGAGCTTTTTTATACCCTGTCATGCAATGCGAAATCATGGGAGGAAATTCGCTGCCCAGCGTGCTGGAGCATGCAAAGTGGAACCCGTCCCGAGTAGGATGCCCATGTTGAAAAGGTGCTCGGTGGCCCCATGATTGCATCACAGAGGGAGAGCGCATGGAGATCTGAAGCCACGATTCCTGGTCCATCGATGGTGCTGAGCCCTTGAAAATGACGCCTGTCGATCGGATCACTGGCACAAAGCAGAAAGGTGATCCTCTTTCCGGGCAGGAGTGAAACCACTTCCCTCATCCAATGCGCGTATTGTTCCGTCTCGAAGTAATGCACACCATTTTTCCATCCCCGATAATCCCCCTGACGGAGATGGATGCCCATAATGTAATCCCCCGAATCACGAGCCTGTTGCACCGCGATCTCGGCAGGACGACGAATTGAGGAAATGGGTCTGAAATACCGGCTAATCTCCGAATGGAAACGCACCAGATTAGCGTCATCGCGGAATTTCCACCCCTTCACGATCAGCAGTCGATTCGAGCGTAAGACACGCTCGAAGTTCTCACTGCAGAGATCGTAGAGTTGATCCGAGGCATCATGGGAAGCACGAATATCAAGCTGCTGCACTTCAGGGAGCCCCAACGATGTTGTCACGATGCCCGCTACTGAAGCAAAACCGAGAAAAGCATCACGACACTGCGAGGCAAATTCCGGATTCATTCCATCAGTAGCTTCGGGAAAGCGGCTCAAAGGATCCGAGGCACTTCCCTCAAAAAGTGGGGCATATTCTCCAAACGCTGGATTCAGAAGTCTATACCCCTTGGCCAGTGCGTTGGCCATGAAGTAGGCGCTCAGAAAAAGTCTGTTTCCAAGTCGTCCAGCCTTCGCCGCTATCACAACAGTCGCTAGTTTTCGGGACATTTTTCAGAAATTCTGCGGTTCCAAAGTGCACCTGCAAGAAAGGTGCTCAACAACATTACAATCCACATCATTCCCTGCTTGAGCAGGGCATTTCGCAATGATCCTTCATCGGAAAAAAATGTCCACCAAGAGTAGAGAGCCATGCAGACGAACCAGGCCTTCGCGGCAATTGCCTCCGTCTCACACGACGAATGGATCAGATCCAATCCCGCCGGAACCATGAAAAGAAAAAAGATCCATTTGTAATCCATTTGCGGCCCCAACACGAAGAGCCCGAGCATGATCGGCGCAGCCAGAAAGAAAGCGTGCCATGAACGCTCCGGGACTTTCGCATAGCCGCCAGATCGCGTCCTATAGCGACCAGCAAGAAAGCAACTCCCCAACCCGATCAAAGCGGTAACTTTTGAAACGATATAAAAACATTCTTTTCTCGCTCCTGAGAGGACCCCGTCGTGAGACAAGAGGTCGGCAATTGTCGTACATCCGAAGGCACTTTGAAACTGACCCGAAAGGCTGCCCATGATTGATGCCAAATGTGAATACAGGGCAATCAGATAGATGATAAAGATTAAGGTTGCCGCCAGCGTTGCCGCACGCCCTCCGCTTTTTTCTTCCTTCCATGGAGCGCAGAATGAGGCAAAGGGGAAAAATTTGAGCGCTGCGCCCGCGAGAATCATCAGGGCTTCAGCCCAAGGATGCTTCCGCAGAAGCAGAGCTCCCACCAAAAGTGCAAAGAGCAAGAGATCAAGATTGCCCCGCTCCACCACTAAAACAGAGGCCGGAGAGCAGATCAGCAGGGCCCACAGCATTGCGCGGGGGAAGGAACAAGGTCCACAGAGTATCCACAGAGACACGCCATAAAGCAGTGATAATCCGATGCCCCATTTGACGATAGTGCTCTCCGAGAGTCCCAACTTTCCAAGCAGGAGCACCTGAGGCGAATAGTTCATCAGGAAATTGGGATGTGGATTCGACTCTCCGGGCAAGTGAATCCAAGTCGGCACTGTGGCAGGGTTTTTTCCTTCCTTTGCAGCATCACACCACACCGCTACACCCCTGAGATCCATCATTGGATAATCCAATGCAGCCACGCCGAAACCCTGCAAGAGCTGCTTCGCTGAGGTTATTTTTAACATTGGGATTACGAACACCAATGAGGCATAGGAAAATACGATTACCATCATGAGCCACCGCCAGTCCCGTGCAGCAGATCTCTGAGAATTGTCGCTCATTTGGGAGCCATCTCACTCAAAACCTGGCTTCGGGTTCTTCCCCCGCGGGCAAGTAAACCTGGTAGAGAGTGAAGGATTTCCAGAATGAAAAAATACGGCCAGAAGGGATTGATGGCTATCCCATCCCTCATGGCTCCCAATACTCCTTTCATATTGAATGATTCCAACGCATTCATCGCCAGTTGGATGGTGAGTTGGCTGTGCCATTTTTTAAAAATTTTCCTCCCGGATCCAGCCTGAATAGAGAGATGCTTTTTTGCGACGGCAAGATTTTCGGCAGAGAGCCTCTGCGTCAGCTTGTTTCCCTCGGTCATGGTGCTGGATCCGGAGTGCCATCGGTAACGATAAGTCAGAGCCGGAATTTCAACCTTTGTCCCAGGCGAACCAGCTACCCGAAGGAGAAAATCCCGATCAGAAGCTAGGGAATAATCTAGCGAGAACCCCCCAATTTTTTGGAAGTAATCCTTCCTGATCAGGCGTGCATTGATCATCGGCTCCCCAAGTGCGAAATTTGCAATAGTCGTTTTTTTTGCTTCAAGATCATTGACCGACCAGACAGACATCCAATTTCCGCCGACGCATTTCACTGCCTCGGCTCCGCCGGTGATCATCACGGCATCGGGATGATTTTTAATCGCCTCCCGATACGCCGCTAGAGAGCCCACCGGGAGCCAGTCATCTGCCTGTAGAAAGAGTAGCCATTCTCCGGAAGCCAGATCCGCACCTTTGTTCATTCCATCGTAGATTCCACGATCATGCTCGGAGGTAATCTTAAGATGGGGATACCGCGCAGCTATCTTCAATGTTCCATCAGATGACTTTGCATCGATGAGCAGTTGCTCGACATCCGAATGATCCTGGGTAACGACACTTTCCAGAGCCTCTTTAATCGTGCCTTCCGCATTCATCACAGGTGTGATGATGGAGATAAGAGGAGGTGAACCCGTCGCTGTCATGCGGAAAGAATCGGCGTTTCCCTAAGGGGATACCAGCAGCTTCGATGTCAGTTCACGGGACTCCTCCTGAATCTGAGTTGAATAGACCCCGGCAGTTGTCCCCAGTGTTCCAGAGGTTCCCAAAATAATCGGCTCCGGGCGGATAAAATGAATCGCAGGTAGATTCCCCAGCTCATCATAAAAAACGGCTTCCAGTGTATAGCCCAGAGAATCGTGAACACGACGATAGGCATTCAAAAGATTTTCCTGATAAAAAGTGCGACGCACCCGGTAGATTCGGGTGTCGACCCGTCCGATCACTGGAGCGGCGAGAAGCCCCCATGGAATCCTGAGATTCCTGCGTAAAAACCCAAACAGCGAACATGCCGTCTCATTTTGATAGCACGGGCCAAGCATGCTCCGGCGCCAATATTCAGGGCTTGTGAGATCCTCCCCGGAACTCAGAAGAAATTCCCCATCTCCTGCGCCTGGAAAGAAATGCTCAGCGTTGGGAGCATACAACTTTCCGGTGACTTTGAGAAACTCTTCTGCATCCCTTAAAAAGGTACTTTTCTCCAAAACCTGCCGGATTATATCCCCCTCACCGTATCCCTTCCCTTGAAGAAGAGTTCGTGGCGATGAGTCAGTTTGGATGAATTCAAGTTCTTTTCCGTAGTCGGCAGCCGCTTCAATCAGGATTTTAGGCCGGATCTGAGCAGTGCAATTTTTTGTAAAAACAACCTGGTTAATTGCTGGATCCTTGAGCCAGGCCAGCAAACCCTCCATATGCCGCAAGGTTCGCTCCCTAATCCCCTGAAGAGCCACCTGGGGTGTCTTGCCCGCATCGAGCGTTGCCGTGATAAGCAATGACGGAAGTGAAGAACTCATGGAGCGATCGGCAATTCATCTTTTTCAACTTTTTCGATGAACACCTGACTTTGGGATCCCCTAGGATACATGCTGTGGAGAGTTAGTACGGCATCCTTAATATCGCAGGGAGCGGTTAAAATCAGTTCCTGAATATTCTTGGTGAGCCACATCTCGGTGTGTTCGAGAATGCCTCCTGTCCCTTCATGCAAGGCAAAGCGAATCATTCCACTCTCGACACGACATGAGATCACAATCGATGTCCCTTTCTTCATTGAGCCGATCGGAAGTTCCGCAAAATCCCACCATTTGATCTTCCCGGACATAAGATCAGTTCCTGTTGATGTCTGCGAAAGAATCTTGCCGTTATGGTAGGCATTCCACCCCTTAAAATCGACTGAGGATACTTCCGTGATTAAAGGATGGTTTCTTTCCAACACAGCCACTGACAAGGTTCTTTTTGAATCGCTAAGGGCCGTCAAGGTCGTCATTTTGGAAATTGTGTAAGGCAGTTTTTGCGTTTTGATTTCCTCAAGGGCGCGATTCACTAGCATTGGATCCTGATCAAAGATAACGATCCGATTCACTTCTGAAGAACGGATGGTCTCAGCATCCCCCGGACTCATTATGGGAAATGAAACATACAACTCTTTTTCTCCCAAGAGTTTTACAAAAGTGTGCAGCCAGAATGCTCCAATCATCCTCCGATCAGATCCCCCTGGTTTTGACAGGTCATCATCATACCAAAATCTCATCACCTTGCCATCCTGTTGAGCTTTTGGAAGTTCCTCGCTCAATGCTGATGCAAGTTCAATAACCGGAATATCCTTCGCACGATAATGTCCCAGCATCTGGGCAAATTTTCCCGTGGAACCCACCAAGATCGAAGCGAGGGCAATCCCGGCTACCGAGAGCCAAATCAAACTCTTGCACTTTTCCTTCCTGGCAACCAGCTCCCCGCAAAGAGTCGCCGAAGAGAGCGTCATCACGGGAATTAGAAATGAATAGTAAAACGGCATCGAGAGTACATAGGCGTTGCCAAACAGATCCCCACCCCAGAAAAATCCTGCACTCATCAAGAGTGAAAGCGCAGCGCCTCGAATAAGAGGATTCTCGCGGATCGAAGCAAGCATCAGTGCAGGAAGTAGTGCAAATGGTGCAAACCAAGCAGGGGTTTCACGGAGAGCCGTAATCAGCGGCTTTTTCCAGAGAGCCGCCTGTCCACCGCCGAGATCGCGCATTAGCTCAATGGTGGGACCAAAAAGCGCAGGCATTCTCCAGACAACCCAATACCAGAGCCATCCGATCAGAAAAGTTCCCAAAAAACCAACAGACGTCCAAGTGAAAGATCGCACAAGAACTGCTCGATTTTCATATAATGATCCCATCATCCACGGCACGAGCAGAAACAGCGCGAATGCCGCGTACAGATGGGCTGAAGCTGCCAGCCCCAAGAGTACTCCAGCAAGCACACAAACAAGACGATTTCCGCCGGCAGCAGCAAAAAGCACACAGCCGAGAATGAGGAACGGCACAGCCGTGGAATCGACATAGGTCGTGCAAAGCAATCGCAATGCAGCGGGATTCAGGCTCCAGAGAAGAGAAGCGATCATGCCTGGTAACAGGCCGTATCGTTTTCTAAAAAAAAGGAAAAGTGTCAGCGAGACTGCGATCGAAAGTCCCCACCGCAATATCCAAATTCCGTTGATTTCACCGAAGAGATGACCACTCAGTGCATCAGGGAGAATTCCGCCAAAGCGCGTGGCATAATAGATAAAACCATATCGTGAAACGAGCTCGCCAAATTGCCGTGCATAGGAAAGATAAAATACCGCGTCTGTAAAATTATCGAGAGCCACCCTCGGCACATGAAGGAGGAACGAAACAAGTAGAGGCAGAATTGCGGCGAGGATCATACTCGCAACCGTGATCAACCGGGTTGCAGGCTGCGTAAATGAATGCTTATTCAAGGTGATTTCTTATTTTGAGACTTACTAGTTTTGCTTTGCAGTTCCTTCCACTCTTCAGCGAGCCTAAAACCGGAGAATCCATCAATTGGCCCTGAGCAGGGTCTGAATCCCTGCTTGAGCGAGTCACCTCGCATTTCAATCCTGCTGTACAAGAATGGAGTTGCGGGCAACGGGGAATCCCAGCAATGCATTCCCCGTTTAGGGCGGTTTATTTCCAAATTTCCCAATCTCAGACGAATCATCTCGGGAAACGGATAAGGATCTTGATACACAAGGAAACTGGCCGAGGGATCGCTGCTCACTGCGCGTATTAATCGTAGCGGGTAGTACTGGGAGAAAACGATGCCACGCCCGAATGAATCACCTGGCATCGGTCGAGGTGTGGAAAAAAGCATTCCAGTGAGGAGGAACAGGGCCAGGACTGCAAACACCGGTTTCACCATCGAGTACTTCAGAAAGACTTGGGACATTTTCTCCAGAGCAGGGCAAATAACAGGGACGTACAGAAGTATTGACGCTGCCGCCAGAAATCCGAAACCGAACCTCACATCAGGCGCCATGATAAACCAGTAGACGAGACCGAGCGCAACAGTCAGGTAGACTTCCCAGAAAAACATCAGCTTTTGAAACAGCGATTTCCGAAAAAAGAACATTCCTGCGATAAAAATCAAAAGTGAGCCAATCAAGGCGATTACCACCGGTGCCTGGATGAATTTCAGCAACCACGAGAAAAACCAAACTTCCATGCCACCATTCAAAACAGTTCCCGGTTGGGCAAAACGAATCTTAGCCATGCTGGCAACGGCGGCTTTTTCTGAAATTAAAACTGCCGAAGGCATCTTCCAATCGAATCTGAAAAGATCCAATGCAGCCAAAGGATACAGAAGATATCCTGAGAGAATGACGGATCTGACGAGTTTCGGCACTAAAACACAGGAGCAAATTAGCAAAATGGCTCCCACTTGTTGCCACTCTCGTCGCAAGATCAAGGGCATCATCAAAAGTGCAACCAGCAACAGCAACGGCAGCGCACTCAGCTTGATGCCAACAGTAAAGAGCAAGAGAAGAACAGTTGCACAGAGCAGAAGTTTCCCCCCTCCCCTACATCCTCCTTCAGAATCAGCTTGGTTTCGGATGTTTTCCAGAAAAAGCAATGTTGCCCCAATGGAAACCAAAACCATCACCGCTACGGGATCATCCCCTGAATCTGAAACAACATAATTACCGACTTCGAAAAGCGGAATGAAGAGCAGCGCGCGATAAATGTCGCTAAACTTCCTACCGACAGATTTTTTTGACCGCACTTGCAGTGCTCCCCCTGTCGCATAGAGCATGGCCCAAAAAACAAGAAGCCCTTCTAAGGCATGGAGTCTCTGAGGGAGAAATGCCGCAAAGCTGAACAAGGCGCACGGCTGGAACCACAGATAATCAATCGCCAGCGGAGAGAGTAGGTTTCCCAATCCCGGCACAACCCCATACTCCTCAATCCATCGGATTGATTGTGCATGATAATAACCCGTGTCGCTATGAAAGACCGATTCTCCGGTTCCGTAGAGGTCAACTACACAGGAACTCTTCAGAAGAAGAATAAAAAAACAGGCTCCTAGAAACAGACAAATGGACCAATGAGACAAACCCGTGCGACACCGCGAGAACAGGGATAAGGCTGCTCCCTTTCCGTAAAACGCACCCCCCAGACCGAGTATCACGATAAAGAGAATATTCCACTGCCAGCAAATCGGTGCAAAAAGGGAAATAACTGCCGTGCCGACCGAAATAAGTGCCAAACCAAGAAAGGGAAAGAGAGAGAGGGGAACCGCATCGCTTATTTCTCTTTCCCAGTGTCCGACCGTTTGGACAAAAATCCATCCAATGCCACCGCAAAGCAGCGTGATATAGATCCAGGAAATTCCAATGGTCAGCATTGTCCCCTCACCTCTCTTTACTTTGGGCTAACAAGATTAAGGCGATGATCCTTCGAAACATTCAGTCGAGAGGAAGCCTGGGGGATTTTCATCCCCTGATCATTTAGAAATCTACGCCCTTCTTCCAGCAAGGTCACTTTAAGATCATAGAGACCCAGATGATCAGGCGGAAGAATATCAATTGTGAACTCCTGTGTTTGGAATGGAGGCAGATCCCAATCGAGATCACACCGTTTTGCATAACCTGTTTCCTCTCCAGTGTCGGACAACGGAATCCATTTCCAGGTAAATCTCACCGGATGGGCAACGAGCGAGACCGATCTGAGCGGTACATTACTCCCGTTAAACAAAGTGCCATGGATGCGCACAAGATTTCCCTCTACAATCTCCATCTTCTGAATGGTGATAACTATTTTCTCACAATCCTGCTGAGTAAGATCCGACTGTTTGACCAAAACAGGAAGTGCAGGAATCTTGTCAGGGAAAACTTCTCGAGATCGTAATGGGAGGATTCGCTGTACCAATTGCCGATAAGACTCCTCCCTTTTTCCTCGGAATAGGGAGTAGAGCGCCATCTGCCGTACTGCATCAGAAAATGCCCTGCCATCACCATGCCCGGGAGGGACATTTCCCGAATACCCATTCCAAGTTGGAAGACCCAATTCTTGAGCAAGAATCATGGCATCCACTTCGGAAAGATAATCTCCCTCACGAGGATCTTTCTCCACAAAAAGAATACTGTCTTTGGGAATGAAATCAGGCAGCAAGGCGTGAAGCCTCGTTATCCTATCACGCATTCCCACAATCGATAAGGTGCTGAAATGAAAATGGCTGATTTCCAACAGCAATGCACCCGCCAGCAGGATGAAAAACAGCCGCCGCAGCCAGCCAACGACGATCAACTCTTGTAGAAAGCTGACGCCTCCTGCACAGATCACTGATACGGGAAAAAGCATCACAAGTGTGATCCGACTCACACTTCTAAGAGCATTCGCCAAAGGAAGGTGAATCAGCAGATAGTAGAAGGAATAACCGGCAACAACCGTCGTGAGGGTAAGCAGAAGGACTAAGCAGATGAACGCAATCCGTACAAGATTCAGGGAGGGAATCGGTTTTTTCCGCACACAAGCCAAGCCACCAAGCCCCAATAGTAGAAATGGGAAGAACCCCAGGAACAACTGGTGTTCATGCCGCATTGGAATTCCTTGAACAAGCTTTCCAAACACACCTGAAAACCAGCTGTCATCCGCAATGAGATAACTCCCAATGCGAGGAATCATGCCTAGCAATTCCCACTCCTCTCTGACGAAGTGATATTCCCTGGAGACCAAAGCATATGGAATGAGGGTGCCGAGAATCAGCACCATTCCTAGCACGCTGGGAATCCACCTGATCCAGCCGAATTTCGCCTTCCCTTGCTCCCCTCCTCCCCAGTGATCAGTATCGATTCTACCTCCTGTCAGGAACCAAGCTACCACCCAGCCAAACGAAGTCATACAGAGGAAAAATCCCAGATAGATGGAACAGGCGAATTGCCACCCTGTCCAAAACAGGAACCATCCTGTCGCAAGAACGGCCTTATTTCCGCTTCGTTCCAAAGTCTGTTGGAGCCAAAAAATGGCTAGTGGAATTGCAAAGCGATATCCCAACTGAGCGTGATTGACCTGCCCGAAAACAGGCAAGGAGAAGGTAAATACAAATGCCCCGAAGGCGGCTGAAACACTTCCGAAATTTAGGCGTCTCAGCACATACCATGCAGAGGCAAAATTCAGAGGGTATGAAAACAGAAACCAGAAATCAAAAGCCCTCTCCCGACTCATCCCAATTGATCGAGCCAGTCCGTAGACCACTCCTGTTCCAAAATGATTGTCACTAAAGGCAAGCACATGCTCGTAGGGATAGAAAAATGATGGACTCCAGAGTGCCGGCATCCTCCCCTGACACCACTGCCAGAGATGCTCTAGTAAATAATTATTTAGTCGTGCATCGAGGAGTTCACCAGGGATCGCCCGCCCGCAGGAAGTTGTCCCTCCCCAGACAATCGTCAATCCCCCGACTGCCAGAGCGATTGTCAGAAAAAAACCGGACGCCTTCTTGTGCATGGTTAATCTTGCAGCGGATTCCGAGTGCACACACAAAATCCCAATCAAAGATTGTACTTTAGGATACACCAGATTGCCCTTATCCCGTCCTTCCAGTTGATTTTCTTTCCCTCTGCATAAGTGCGTCCATGGTAGGAGACTGCCACCTCATAGATGCGAATCCCTTTCTTCGCCAGTTTGGCCGTTATTTCCGGCTCAAAACCGAAGCGATTTTCCTGAATCGGTATAGATTGTAGAATTTCTCGACGAGCAGCCTTATAACATGTCTCCATATCCGTCAGGTTAAGATTGGTAAACATGTTTGAGAGAAGAGTGAGAAAACGATTGCCCACCGAGTGCCAGAAATAAAGCACACGATGCTCCTGCGAACCAATAAATCGGGAACCAAACACGGCATCAGCTTTACCTTTGAGAATGGGCTTCAACAGCGTTCCATATTCTGCCGGATCATACTCTAGATCAGCATCCTGAATAATGATGATCTCCGCGGAGGCATGAGCGATACCGGTACGAAGTGCGGCACCCTTTCCCTGGTTTACTTCATGCTCGAAAAGCCGGATCCGGGAATCAGTTGACTTGATTTGCTCAAGTGCGTCACGAGTGCCATCCGAAGAGGCATCATTGACGATGATCAACTCGGCCACCTGAGGCTGACGCAAGACAACCTCGATCACCTCGGCCACTGTCGCCCGCTCATTATAAACAGGCATGATGACGGAAAGACATGGATTCATTTCATGATTAATCGGGGTATTCAAGACGACGGAATCCCAGTTTGCAATACCGCCAAACTGCAAAAAGAGGATAGACAGCAGAAGACTCGATCCAGATTGCTTTATCGAATTTAGTTTTTCCTGCTTAATTGCATATCTTATTTTCTAAATCACATGACTCTCCCCATCTCTGCCATTCTCCCGATTTTCAATTGCAGGGAGCGATTGGCGCGGCATCTCAAGAGCGTTGAAAAATGGGCCGATGCCGTTGAGCAGATCATCGTTGTGGATAGCGGATCAACGGATGGCTCACTCGAACTCGCCAAGGAAATACTCTCTCCATTCAAAGCAATTTTTCTTCATAATCCTCCGGGTCTTTACCAGAGCTGGAATGCAGGCATCGCTACAGCCACATCCACTTGGTGCTATATCTCCACCGTTGAAGATCCAATTACCCGTGAAGGCTTGGATCATCTTGTAACCGTCATGAACCGTCACAACGCAGATGTGATCATTTCCCCTCCAGAAATGCTAAATCATGACGGAACGGAATCAGTTGAACAAAAAATGCCCGCCAACCATCTCGCCGAATCATTTCGTACAGGTGGCCTTGAGGATCGTTTACTCAACAGAGCCGAAACGATCTCCATGTTCTGTGGCTTCCTCCCTCATGGACTTCTCGGCAGCAGTGCCAGCAATCTCTACCGCACCACGCTCCTTCAAGAAAATCCCTTTCCCACCGATTTCGGTCACTGCGGGGACACCGCCTGGGGCATATCCATCGCCCCAATCGCGCGGGTTGCTTTCACCCAAAAATCGTGTGCCCATTTTTACTGTCAAACGAGTTTTAAAAATGAAACCCCAGAGCAACAACTGATTCGTCACCGCCAACTTGCGAAACTTGCGATCCAATCTTTAACGTTAAAAAGCCCCCACGATCCTGAGGTTGCTGTCATGCTTGGCTGGTTTGAATCCAGCGACAGTAGCATCCAAGTTGTCCGCCAATGGCTGTCTGATCAATTCACTTACCGACAAGAGTTGGAATCTCAACTGGAAAACCTCCGGTCAAAATATCAAGGTGGAATTCTGGCCTACCTTCGACGTGCGCTACGGGATGAATGGAAACGCCTTTTCTGTCGTTAACTCCCCACAGCCTGCCCAATAAAGCTCTCAGTCTTTTATGCGACGAAAACCGCGCCGGGAAAATTTCCAGGCCGCAATGGGGAGATAGGTCAACGAAGCTGCTGCCCACTTGATCTTGCTGGCCATCTCAGCCCAAAACTCCAAGATTCCAAGAAAGCGATCATCGTAATGTGTCACGAGCTTCCATGAGGAAGTTCCTCCAATCCCTGAAGGAGAGGGAGTCCAGTGCCGCACAACATTTTGAGATCCCTGAACAAGACCACCGGTTGCCAACTTTCCACGAAGTTCATGAATAACTTCAACAACCTCTTTGCGATAACGATCTTCTCCACTCCGCTGATCACCATGAAATCTAAATGCCGCCAATGGAGCATCCACCCCAGTGCAACGGCTGTGTTTGAAAAACTCTCCCCAAAGCCAGAAATCGGCTGCGAATCGGTAGCGATCCGTTATTTCCCCTCCAATCTTATCCCACAATGATCTCCTCCAAAAGCAGGTCTCCTGCTGGATGAAATCACTGTTAGTCGCCCCGCCATGCAAGCCATGCGCAAGACGATAGCCAGAGAACCCCTGAATTTCATCGAGTCCTTCAAAGGCGCCCTGCTCTCGAACGCAGACTTTTTTCAGTGATGAAATCCATTGAACATCTGGAAATTGAGTAAAAATCTCTTCCACCGTCTTGAGAGTCCAGGGCATGTAAAGATCAGATGAATTAAGCCATCCCATTATTTCACCCGTACTATTGGCAAATCCCTTGTTGATTGCCTGATACTGTCCCCCATCGGGTTCCGAACAAAAGTACGCTAATCGGCTTGAAAATTCCTGAAGAATTTCTCTGGAACCATCTTGAGATCCTCCGTCGATGACAATGTATTCCAAATCATCGATCCCCTGCCCCAGCACAGAATTCAACGTTTCGCGAAAATGGCCGGCTTGGTTATACGATGGAGTAATGATGGAAATTTTCATTTTGTAGTCTTCTCTAGGTTACGGCTCTTAGAAGAGGTATTGCTCCCAAAAGGCACGGTCATATCTGGCCCAAGCATGGCATCCAAAAGGAAGTTTATTATTATTATTTTCAAAACACCATGAGGGGCTCATTTCAAAAGCAAATGGCAGAGCCACCTCTGCAGATGCTACACGGAACTGAGAATCATGTTTGGGAGCTTCCAACGACCAGAAGAGATCCTCATTAAAGGGATAAGATTTCAGCTCTTCTTCAAGGGTTATCCAGTCGAGCAAGGGATTTAACTTCTGATACAAAGGGTAAAGTTTCTCGTAGGATCCTAATTCAGCCGTTGCATCCGTTGGCTCCCAAGGTGTTTTTCCATGAGTTGGATAAATACTGCCTCGAATAACAAGACGTTTCAAAACCCTGAGATGGGAATGAATATTTCTCAGGGAAAAACCCCCATTTCCCACTCTCCAGAGACCTTCTGTGGGATTATCTTCAAATCTTCTAAACCAAGGTGCTGCTATATAATCATAATCTTGCGCTGCCCAGTATTCCAATTCGTTAGAGAAAATCAGGCAGTCCAATTGGCAGATAAGCAGATGAGAATACTGTTCAAATCGCTCATACAGGCCGGTGCTTGTCATCAGACGGTTATAACCTTCAATCCCATCGAAGAAATTATCGGGAAAAAACTCAACCGATTCACCAGGTCGCAGAACACCGGAAATATCAAGTGATTCCGGAACAATAAAACTGAGTATTTGTGCAGGAATATGCCGCCTTATTGATAATAAAGACAATTCTTCAAGAGATGATATTGAACTGCGATAAACTGGGATAATAACTTTCACCACAAGTTTCTGCCTTTCTAAACCTTCGTCTTTTTTAGAATTCGATGAGACCACCACTGAATATCACCAACCAGGCGGCGTACCGGCCAAGACACGGGATAAAGAACTTTCCAGTAAATGATGCCAACAATGATATAACTCCAAATGAAATGAATATTTCCCAACACCTTTCTCCCATAAATGTAATACCGAGCAAACAACAAGAAGAAATTAAAAGAGTTTTTCCCATAAAGTTTGTATCCCCTACGCAAGAGGGCATGAAGCGATTTTTGAAAATCCTTGTGCAGTGTATTCTTCACCATTAGCAGTGAGACAGCTAATGAAAAACCACGTTTAATAGAGGATTGTCCACCATACAAAAAAGTACACGTTGTTTGGATAAATCCTCTGTAGTCAATAACCTTAAGATGCTCTTCAAACGCATCTCTTGCCTTGAAAAAGCTTCCGTCCAAAGTTCCTTCAGAATAGTGAGCAATTGGATACTCGATCACGTAATTCGTAAAACCAGCTCTCTCCGAATTGATGCACAGGTCGGCACCATAAAAATGAAATCCCGAAAGATCTTCCGAGACAGTAACTCCGGAGTTTTTCCTGATCACAAGAAAACATTCATCAAGAGAGATAGCTCTTCCATGATCCTGAATTCCCCACTTTTCCTCTCCCCGCTTGCTATAAAAATGCCCGCATCCTCTGTTGGACTTTCTGCTGATACCAGCGACTCCGAAAACAGCAGCTCTCTCATCATGTCTCACGGCAGATTGAACGGCTAGGGTGAGTTGATCGAATGTGAGTTGCTTGAATTCAATATCCTCATGGCAGATGAGGACATAGTCTGTTTGTGATTTTTCGATAAAATAGCGAATTGCCCGATAGCTATCCCAAGCGTTTTCAGCATTATTTATCGCAATAAGTTCAACTTCCTTAACAAAACCATTGCATTTCAGTTCCGCAACTAATTTATCAAATAAATATTGATTTCGATAGAGAATACAAACTGAAAATGTGTTTTCCACAGTTAAAGTACAACCCAATAGAGAATCTAGTTTAACTTATGATAAAGCTCTATGACTTCCCCAGGATTTCCAATTGCGGCAATATGTGATTCGTGGATCAACATGGCTCTGTCTGCAAAACGTTTCATTGACTCAGCACTATGGGTGACAAGAACAATGGTTTTGCCCTCTTTTTTATAGCGCTCAAAAAGGGCAAAACATTTTTCTGCAAAAACAAAGTCTCCAACTGCCAGCACTTCATCAAGGAGCATGATTGGAGCATTAACTTGCATCGCTACGGCAAAGGCAAGCCGCACCGACATACCGCTCGAGTAGTGCTTGACCTGTAGTTCCATGAAGTTTTCCAATTCCGCAAAGTGAACAATTTCCTCATACCTTGCCCTGATTTCACGATTCGTCAGACCTAGGATCGTGGCATTCAGGAAAACATTTTCACGCCCAGTAAGTTCCGGATTGAATCCCACCCCGAGTTCTAGCATGGGAGCAATCCTCCCGTTAATGGCAATTTCACTCCCTTTGTCAGGACGGTAAATTCCGGCCAGAATTTTCAACAGGGTCGATTTACCCGATCCGTTACGACCGATAATGCCAAAAAACTCCCCTTGGTGGATATGAAAATTAATATCATCAAGAGTCTTTCGAGTTCGCCGTTCGTTGCTGACATGTGCCTTCATGAGGCGTTCACGCAGCGTACCACGGCGCTCTGTCGGGAGGCGGAAGGTCTTGGAGAGATTTCGGACAGTAATGACGGGAGGCATAGCTTGGTAAACGCCTAGGTTATGGAATTTCAGTGAAAAGTAGTTTGTTAGAGATCTTCGGTCATTTCCCCTTCTTTCAAAGTGAAGATAAAAACACCTAAAAGGAAGATGAGACAACTCATCGCAATAACATAACAATACCCGGACTTGGTCAGTCCTCCAATTCCAACCAGAAGAAAGCGCGAATAGGTTAGGATGCCGCTCATGGGGTTGATAAACATATAAAAACGCAGCTTTTCAGGGACCTGGCTCATAGGGTAGATGACCGGTGTCAGCCAAAAACCAAGTTGAATTGCCACCTCCCAGAGGCTGATCATGTCTCGAACCTTCACCACAACGATACTGAGGATCAGACCAATTCCCATCACCAACAGATAAAGGGCAATGAGAAGGGGTAGAAACCAAAGCACACGCCAATGCAGAGGAACCCCATCTACAAATGCAAATAAGGCAAAGATGATAAGGTTAAAAAAGAGTCCGATAAAAGCGGCGGAAACGGCTGATGCCACCAGAATGATTCGAGGAAGATACACTTTGCGGATCATCTGGTAGTTCCCGATAAATCCCATCATACCCGCCATGGTTGCCTGAGAAAACAAGTCCCAGAGCATAATCCCCAATAGAAGGAAGGGTTTATAATGGGGAGTCTTTTGGTTGAAAACAAAGGTGTAGACAAAATAGAGCACCCCGAAGAGCGCCAGCGGTTTTAGCAACGTCCAGACATACCCCAGAATGCTTCCATAATAGCGCATTTTGAAATTGGTCCAGGTGAGCGCTACAAAAAGACGCAATATGTAAGGGAAATCAATGGGAATAAATCTCATGGGTGTTTTATATAAAAAGAGTGTCGCGCGACTGTTTATTGCCACTTGGACATTATTTTATAGAGGATTTAAACAATAGAAGATAACGTTTTAAAAAAATTTTCTGCTATTGTTAAAATAGTTATCCAAGCTCCGAAGCAGAGCAGTAATTTTCCAAGATTTACTCTGTGTAATAGTTGAGATATTTCCAACTAAAAGAGTTTTTTCTTCATTTATAGCATCAATATTCTTGCTAAGTTCTGAAATTTTATGCTCAAGCGTTGATATCGTTACGGTCTTAAAAAGATCCATCGATCCTATGATTTTGTGGAAATCATTTAAATTAAAGTTGTGAATTTTACTAATAATCTCTCTTGTTTCCTCTTTCCTCATCAACTCAGCAAGTAATATGGTGCCAAATGCCTTTGCAGAGGGATTTTCAGCATTGATTGCCGCTTTGGCCAAGCAATATTCAGGTACAGAGCCATCAATGATAATATTGTCTTTTTCTTCTGGAAAGATTTCTATCAACTGTTCTATCCCAATTTTTCGATAGTTGCCAAGTATTTGAAAAAACTCGAACTGTAGTTGTGCTAATGCCTTTGGTGTCTGCGAACTGATTTTTTCATTGTTATTACGCATTCTAAAACAGACATATTTTTCATTGAGTACATGGATTTTATACTGCTGAGATAATCTTACCCAGAAATCAAAATCTGCGAGCTGTTTGTAATAGGTATTGTAAAAACCCACTTGCTGATAACATTCTTTACGGAGCAAAACACTCGGATGACAAAGACAGTTTCCATAATAAAAAAAATGATTCAGCCATGCCTCTTTGGTACGATTTTCAACATCAAATATATTGAGATAAGCCTTACTTGTACTGTCTAGGTTTTCATTATCGCTAATTTCTTTACCAGCTTCATCTACAATTTTTATTTTGGTAAAAACAGCTCCAATATCAGGGTGATTTTGGAGAAATGAATACTGTTTCTCCAGCTTTTCTCTTTCCCAAACATCATCAGAATGATGAATTGCAATAAGATCACTCTTGACTATACCTGCTAAAATAACTTTATTAATAATTCCTCGTTCATTTGATTCACTTTTATAAATCTTTATTCTGTTATCTTTATAAGAATTAATAACATCAAGCGAGTTATCAGTAGAGCAATCATCAGCTATGATGAGCTCAAAATCGGTAAATGTTTGATTTAAAACCGACTCTATCGCCTCACGAATATATCCCTCATGATTATATGACGTAAGAATTACAGAAATTTTTGGGGCACTCATTTATGTAAATAAAATTGTTGAATTAGGGGCAATTTTTAATTATTTGGCAGATGTAATCCACAGTTTCTTCATCGACTGTCTGCCCGGTCGGCAATACAACTACTCTAGCAGCCACACGATCGGTTTCTGGTAAATTGTAAGGAGAATTAATGTGAAGTGATCGATAGGGTTCCATCAAATGACAACCGGGCCAAAAATATTTTCTGGCGATAATATTCTGCTCGTGCAAGCGTTCAACAAGTTTATTTCTATCTAGTCCATACTTCTCGGAATCAACTTCAATAATGATGTATTGAAAGTTGTTTTGCTCTTTCGGATCATACTCAATAAGGCTGATACCTTTGATTCCCGAAAGGCCTTTTTGATAGGCCAAGTAGTTTCTACGATTTATTGTAATGATTTCTTCTATTTGCTCAAGATTCGTCAACCCCATTGCCGCGCACACTTCGCTCATCTTTCCGTTAACCCCGCAATGCACAACGTTATCAAACCCCTTGAAGCCAAAGTTCCTCATAAGACGCATTTTTTCCGCTAATTCATCGTCATTGGTAACAACAGCCCCCCCCTCAAAAGAGTTAATAAATTTCGTCGCATGAAAACTAAAAACTTCACATTGCCCGGATGAACCTAACATTTGTCCATTTTTCGAACAGGCAAACCCATGTGAAGCATCATACATTTCCTTGAGATTGTATTTTTTTGCAAGGATCCCAAGTCCCTCAGTATCACATCCTCTCCCCCAGATGTGAACACCAACAATACCAGTTGTTTTTGGAGTTATCAGACGCTCGACCTCCTCAACATTAATATTATGCGTTTTTGGATCGATATCAGCAAACACTGGGGTTATGCCCTGCCAATAAAGGGAATGAGCCGTAGCAATAAAAGTATAACTTGGAATAATTACCTCGCCATGCAATTCAAGTGCACGAGCCGCAATCTCAAGAGCAACAGTTGCGTTACACATAGCAACCACATTTCTGACGCCAAGAATATTTGATATTTTACGCTCAAACTCTAAGAGATAAACTCCATTATTTGAGAGCCATCGTCTATCTAGAATGTCGTTAATTCTGCTAAACAATACTTCTCGCGAACCAATATTGGGTGCTCCAACATGAAGTTTTTTTCCTGCATTTAATAAGTTCATCATCAGGAAATCAAACGGGGGTGTAGCCAAATCTTTTCATTAAATCAGCCGTTTTAAACTGAATATTATTTACATCATCCTCTGAAAGTTCATTTTTAAAACGACCAACCTGAGAGGGAGTAATTTTTTCCAACGTGCGTTTTTTCCAATCCAACGTCGCTTCAGGTTCCAATTGATGCTTTTTATTGAGAATGTGAAACTCAAGCATTTCATCTTCAAAAGGAATTTTTAAACTATCACATATTTTTTTTATTTCTCGAAAAGGATCCGTTACAAGATTCTCATATAACACCGTATGAATTCGTTCCTTGGGAAGCACTGCAAGTTTCTTGATTACGGAGTTATTATTGAGTACCCAATCGCATGCAATCTCGGATATGTCAGTAGGAAGGGTTGGTTTATAAGAACTTGATGTTTCCAATTTTTGCATATCACGATATGAGCAGGCTACATCTCTCGGATCTCTGATAATATGTAAATATATGGCTTGGGGGAAAAATTCTTTCAATTTCTCAATGTGACTTGTGTGAAAATTATTTTTGTCACCCCAAACCGTAGCACCGCTTTTGTTGACTTTAGCGTATAATAAATAAATGCCAACACAAGCTTCCACATAGTTTTTCGGTTTTATGGAAATCAATTCCTGTAAAACCTCTTTTTCGGAAAGTCCCCACGTGATAAATTTTTTGCTTTTGCATACTTCTAGTGAAAATTCTTCGAGAAATAATTTATTTTTCCAAGAGGACGGCGCTGCTGAAGCATAATATTGCGATAGCCAACACATGAAGCCCGCTTCTGGAGGGATAACTATTTGTGAGTGTGATGCAAGAATGAGTCTCAAGAGAGTTGTGCCTGAACGAGGATTTCCAAGGATAATGATAGGTTGACTGGAAAGATGCATATTATGTACTTTTACTCATATTTAACAATTCATGACACTATCTTTGGCTTATTTTCACCGATTAATGCCATTTTTTTCCTTTTTTAAGAAGTAGAAATGTTTTAAAAACAGATAAGCGTCAGTTAACCTTTTGAAGCATTTTAATGATTTCCCCTGCAATTCTTTTTGATAATGATTCTTTCCTCGGCATGTTTTCTATCGAATTTGTTTCAATTTTTGGAGAATACCACTCTTTGAGATAATCACTGATTTCACTCAATGCCATTAACCGTTCAGGGCTATTCAGCACATCTGAACGCTGTAACAGTCGACGCAATAATGCAGTGAGTTCGGAACGATTATGTTCATCGAATTCATTAAATTCACCTGTCATCCAAGCCCCGGCATCTCCTATATGAAAAGTAGCATGCAAATCCTTATAGATCTGACAATGAGAAGTATTGGCGATGAGATTGGCTATAATTACACGGCCAATCCAATTGGCACCGATGCAGGCATTGCCAAAATCGCACTTTGTAAGAATGTCACGCCTGAAAATAAAACAATCGTAACCCGAATGAGAGGCACCAATTTGGGCAAACATTAAATCGAGATCTCCACATAAGTGCCATTTATCAGAAGTTACCCGCCTATTGATCACAAAAGCCTCGTTTTTTTCCTTAAAATCGCCGATAATTCGCTCGATAAGAGTATAACAAAATGGAAGTAATGCTATATCCACATTTGTGTACATGAAGAAATCAGCATTCGAAACCTCCAAAAGTCTGCTCAAAATATCAGTGATAAGAGGAAGTTTTTTCTTTTTTAAAAAGTTAGAGCAATCTAAAACAGAATGTTCAAGATCCCTCGTTTTTATTATAAATTCAGGTACAAGTGACCGATCTTCTGCATACTGGGCTGAATAAAGTTCAACATGAACCAATCCATGCGCATAGGATCGCGCCTTCTCCATACTAGCAAAGGTTACCAGTTGGGCATCGTAGAGATCCGATTCTGGCCCTACTATTACCGGATTAACTATATGGGCAATGGATATCACGGATTATCCTTGGATAACTTTTTATTCTGATTTATAGAATTAGAATTCTAGTTATATTCGCTTGGAAAAAGAAATCTTTCCGAATAAGTTCGTGGTGAATCTGCTGGATAAGTAAATGTGTGTGTGTTGTTATTATCGTTTATAATCTCTTTTTTTGACTTAAGCCGGTTCGCAATTTTTCTAAAAAATCCTGGATTGGAATCATCAGATATCTTGCGTTTTAAGAGCTCTCCTTGCCATTCTTCTATGAGTTTTTTGAGTTCTATTTTAATTTCATCAGATACCTCAGCATCTGATAGAAAATCAGTTATTCTAGTGAATGCATAATCAGGGATTCCATAGGCTTCACAGGTAATAAGCAGACTGCTGGCTTTTCTGAGGACAGCATTTTGATCCTGTTGAGATTCGCCTCGTAGCCAGCTCGCAGGATCACGGACATAAACTGCATCTCCCCAGGCCAAGAGTCCACGGGTGGACATGAGGGTGCTACCACACCGCGCATATTTTTTGCGCAGATCCACTAGAATAAATCCTAGTTTTCTTATCTCTTGGTCCACATCTGAAAACCGGGGCTGTCCTTCATAAACCTCTAAAAACTCAACCTCCACCTGTAAGCCAGCACAATCATTAAGCGCCCGCCCAGCATGTTTCAGCACAGCAAGTTCTGCACCTTGGATATCGAGCTTAATAAAACTAGGGAGATTTTCTGCATGAAATTCAGCCCATGAATCTAGAGTCATAGCATCTAATTCAAAGCGGTTGGATTCTGCAAAAAGCTGCTCCAATCCAATCAACCTAGCCGTGTGCATATTAGGAACAAGTAACGACGAACAGTTTGGATCGCGCGTTACCACAAACTGCACCCGTCCATTCTCACCGGCCAACGCAATGGGCCAATACTTTTGAATGGGGTTTTGGGAACTCTTTTGATAGGAAGCATTCATCCGAGTGCATTCGTTTTCATCGGGTTCAAAACCAACGTAATGCAGATTTTCACCTAATGATTGCCAAATTCCCAGTGATGCGCCACGCGCCCCAATATCAAGGTAAACAAAGGGATAGGCTAATTTTTTTCGATGCTCGCAAAGCGTTTTTGAAAGTCCGTGGGATATCATTTTATCTTTTTTTTATACCTTATAGCCAATCATATTTCTTGCAGATGTAACCATGGATGTGGTTTTCTCACAAGAAATTCAGGTTTTTCAAAAAATCAATTCTTTTATGAATTCTTATCACTTCAAAAACCATCTTAATTGAATCACTCATAAGGCTGACCTTGCTCCCTGAAACATCATGCCAGTCAATGGGAAATTCGATAATTTTACAGGTAAATTTTTGTAGAATTAGAGCAATCTCCACATCGAAGGCAAATCCTTGAGTTTTCAAATATGGCTGGATCTTCTGATAAGACTCGGTTTTTAGCATTTTAAAACCACATTGAGTGTCATACGCAGGAATATTCCCTAACTCAGAAACGAGGGTTGCAAAGATGCGCCCAGATATGTGCCGCACTAAGGAACGCTTGATAGTACGCCCCAGCATCTTTATTCGACTGGCAAAGAGAGCATCCGCAGTGCATTCCCCCGAGCGAAAGTAGGATTCCGCTCTAATAATTTCCTTTGCACTCACTGCCCCATCGGCATCAGCAAAGGCAATCAGAGAACATCCCTCCGAGTTCTGCCATCCCCTATAAACGGCCCCTCCCTTGCCGGTATTGCGATTCACAAATAGAGGCATTAACAACTCTGGAGCAGAAAGGTCTCCATGTTGCTTTAACTCATCCCACAACCAGGTTAGTTTTTCCCGTTGATCCGATGATGATCCATCATCTGAAAGCAGAATTGAAAAATGACCAGGCAATGTCCGCTGTAGTTCGATCAAAAATGGTCTCAACCGCACCACGTCATTGTAGTGGGGAATAACCAGTAAAGTTCTAGACATAGTCAGAATCTGTCATCCACACCATGCTGCCGCCCCTGGCCATTTTGGAAATTTCTCTCAAAGGCCTTTGTGTGTAAACTCTCCAAAAGGAGGGTTTATGTTTGAAGATTGCGTTGTGCAGCAATGGAATGATCGATTATTTCATCAGCTTCCGAGAAAGCTGGCGACACTAGATTACACGGACAAAGGAGAAACAATTTTTCCCGTAAGGAGCGTCGGTTAAAATAATTCCGCATCCCTCAACAACTTTCCTACAGAATCCTTTGCCGAGAGAATGGGGCTCTCCTCCAGACTGATGGGCCAATCAATCCCAACTTCGGGGTCATTCCAAAGAAGCGTCCTTTCCTTCGCTGGCGTGTAGTACTCGGTGCATTTGTATTGAAAATCAGCCGTGTCACTCAGCACCAGAAATCCGTGGGCCAGCCCGGGGGGAACCCAGAGCCGCTCTTTATTCTCGGCGCTGAGGATATGCCCATCCCACTTGCCGAATGTCGGAGAGTTCTTTCGCAAATCAACGAAAACATCAAAAACCGCCCCCTGTGTTACCCAGACGAGTTTCCCCTGCGGGTTCTCGATTTGGTAATGAAGGCCACGCAAGACATTATGCTGAGAGCGCGAGTGATTATCCTGAACGAATTCCTCATCAATACCGATTTCGGCGAATGTCTGCCGATTCCAAGACTCCAGGAAAAAGCCGCGATTATCCCCAAACACCTTGGGTATCAGGCGGTAGGCACCATCGACTTTTGTGGCGATCCGTTCCATATCACTTCTGCCCCCGTTTCAGCACTTCGCGAAGATAATTACCATAGCTTGATTTTCCAAGTGGTTCAAGTGCCCGTTCAAATGCTGCTTCATCCAGGAAGCCCATTTGCAACCCAATCTCCTCGAGACAGGCAATTCGCAATCCCTGACGATTTTGAATCGCCCGCACAAAATCCGCTGCTTCAAGCAGGGACTCATGAGTCCCCGTGTCAAGCCACGCAACTCCACGTCCAAGTCGCTGGACCTGTAAGCGACCAGCTTCCAAATAAAGTCGGTTCAAATCCGTGATCTCAAGTTCACCTCGGGCTGATGGCTTAAGGGATCGTGTCATTTCAACGACATCGCTGCTATAGAAATAGAGGCCAGGGACAGCATAGTTGCTCCGGGGAACCGTTGGTTTTTCCTCAAGGGAAATAGCCTTGCCTTCCTTATCGAACTCCACAACTCCGTAAGCAGAAGGATCGGCAACCTCGTAGCCGAAGACCGTGGAGCGGTCTTTTTTCTGATCGGCCTCTTTGAGGAAACTGGTAAAATCCTGTCCGTAAAACAGATTGTCCCCCAACACAAGTGCTGCAGGTGCTCCGGCAAGAAACTCCGCACCGATAAGAAATGCCTGGGCAAGCCCATCAGGCGAAGGCTGTACGGCATAGTCAAAGCGCACACCAAAACGGGAACCGTCACCAAGGAGGTGCCGAAATGATGGGAGATCCTGAGGGGTTGAAATAATGAGGATGTCACGGATTTCAGCGAGCATGAGCACCGAAATCGGATAATAGATCATCGGTTTGTCATAAACCGGCATGAGCTGTTTGCTCACAGCCATGGTCAGGGGATGAAGCCTGGACCCTGTACCGCCTGCCAGAATGATGCCCTTGCGGGGGAGAGAAGAACATTCACTCATCGTATTGATAAGAAGAGGGTTAAAGCAGCCCATTCCACCAGCGCCGCCAAAGGTCGGGAGCCAATTTTGAGGGAAGATAGATAAGTGCTACAAGTGCAATCATCCAACTCAGGATACCGGCATTCAAACTGAGGCTATACCATTCAGGAGCTTCAAACTGAAAAACAACTTCGTGCGATCCCAAGGGAACGAAAGTCGAAAGAAGTGCTACTTCAGCACGTTTTATCTGCGAAGGATGACCATCGATGGTAACCGTCCAATCCGGATGGTAGGCCATGGTCGAAATAAGCCACCCGGAAGCAGTGGGCGGAATCTGAAAGCTCATGTTGTCGCCATTATTTGAATGGTAGCTTTGCAGTGGAATGCGATCGAATGGCTCTCCTCCATGTCCCTGGTATTTCTGCTGAAGCTCAATCTGGTTCGCCCCTTTGGCAGCTCCCGCGAAGCCAGGCATTGAGGGATCAATGCCGTCCAATTCAAGCGTGACCAAATTTTGTGGCGCAAGCTGCAGGGCTGCGGGAGCCATGGCAAAACTGTCGCGAGGTAGCACGACAAAATTGTGGGCCAGGAAGCCCGGATAGAAAGATTGGGGATTTGTGAGCACCACAAAAAACTCATTCTCTATCAATGTGGGAAAGATGGACTGAAATGTTTTTTGGAGATCCTTGGGCGTGTTCGGATCCTGCTTGTCGATAAAAATATAACTGCAGCCCAAAAGACTCAGGCCGGTCCTGATGCTATCAATGGAAGCCATCGAGGCATTCTGCAGAGCACGGCGCCAAGTAAGTCCGAAGTAACCATTGAACGCTTCCTGCTCGATAGGCTTACCTGTCAGGGAGGGCAGTTGGAGATAAAAGTAGCGTCCCGAGAGCGGAAAAATTGATCCGTTATCTGGAGCCTGTTTGAGTTGGGAACAGACTTGCTCGAAAGCCGGATAGGTCCCCTCGGGCAGAGCGCCTGTAGCATATCGCATGAGGTAGACAGAGTAGTCTCCCCCTAGCAACAGCAACAGTATCAGGGCGATTCCCCCCGCAGGAAAAATGCGTGCCCAAGCTGATTTTATCAGCAGTGACCCTGCAATGCCAAAGAGCGATGCCACGACAAATGAACCTCCTGCCTGCCAGAAGGACCATGGAGCACGGATATCATGAGCAAAGGGGAACAACTCATAGAGACGAAAGCCAGGGACACCAAGGTAGACAAGCAGCGCTGCAATGCGTGCCAGGTCCCGATGGGGATGTACTGGCCAGATTTTCCAAAGAAGGACACACTGGGCCACGCTCACCACCCAGAAGAGTGGAATTGTAAAATCCGCCACCCCTTGGGCCGATCGGAGAAACTCTAACGCCCCTTGGGCGATGCATCGAGGACCAGCACTCATCCAACTCAGGAAGAGAAGAGCGCCAAAGACCAATTTTAATGGGTTCAGTAGTGCGTTTTTTTCTTTCTCGGCAGTTCTTGAAGCACTCCACCAGGCCAGTAGTCCGAAAATGAGCGCACTAAAACCAACATAAAAACCCCCCAGATCTGCGGTGTAACCAGGAGGCATTCCCTGTTGCAATTCGTTTCCGCGATCAAGCCATGACAACACCGACTTGAGTGAAAAATTCTGCTGCCAGCTTTCAAATGGATCGAATTGGAACATCGCCAGCCAATGCATCTCACGCAACGTCGGCAGCAACGGAAGGACTGCAAGCGGCAGAAATACCAGCAATGAGCGCCCCAGCCACTTGATGAGTTCATCCCTGGATGAACGATCTTCAATACAGAGATAAACGGTAAAGAGAAGGGCCAGTGGAGCGAAAACCACGGCCAACTTGGTGAAAGTGACTGTCATTCCGGCACTAAGAATCGCGAGCATAAAAGCTCTTTGCCATGTTGGAGACTTCGCCAATCCAAACAATGCCCAAAGTATCCAAGGGGCGAAGACCATGGCAAAAACCACGGGAAGATGCTCGTTTGCTCCCAAACGCAATGCCATCTGCGGCCCCAGGATGTAGGCGACGGATCCGAGCCATGCCGCCGTCTCGTCACCCGTCCAACGCTTCAAAAATGCAGCAACACCCAGACCGCCAAGGAATGCTGCCGTGAGGGCTGCCAGTTTTGCCCCAAAGATGACTCCAAACGGTAAGATGAATGCCTTCAGAATGAGGTAGGAAAATCCTGTCGTGAGTCCTGGTGCCTGCGATCCTCCTCCTAGAAACAAGGGACTCCACCACCCGTTCCAAGGATGAAAATCAAGCGCCTTCGAAGTGTTGGCCAGCAGCTCCTGGTCCGACGCTCCTTTGCAAAGCCAGAGGATACCGATAGCCACCGTTGCAATGAGTGTGGGTACGAGATGAGAGGGAAAACGTTTCATGGAGTCGATGGGAAGTAGATTTGAGGGAAGGGTATAAGACAGCAATTTCAAAGGATAGATGAAAGCCCAAATCCCTCGCCAATCAAAATCATGCTACGGAAGAAATGGTTTATTTCCATAGAGGTTGTTGCTGTAATAGTCCCTATGAATTGGGAATACCTTGCGGTCCATGCTGATTCCTGAGCGGCAAGTTGGCTGGACTTAGGAAGCCGAGCCTGCTGTGTGGCCTGAAGGTGTTGTATTCGTTGCGGTTATCGTCGATCACCATGCGGGCTTCGGTAAGTGTCCAGCACTGCTCCTTGTTGAGACATTCGTCCCGGAGGCGTCCATGGGAACTCTATACATAGCCGTTTTGATTCGACTCTCGCCTCACCCTTCGGACCCTCCTTCGAAGGCTCTATGTCGCTGCTGCTCAATTGCCATGGACTGCGTGGCTTGATGTAAATCGTCTTGATCCGGTTTTCGCCAAACCATCCCTGCACCGCTTTGGCGATGAACTCACTCCCGTTATCGTTGCGCAGATCGGCTGATGTTCTGACCTGACCCCAGAAGTGGGACACATCAAAACTGAAGTTCCGTTGGATTTGGTTGCTTGATGTTGTGGGTGATTAATGGGTGGATTTCTGACCATCAGAACTTCATTTTTCAACTGTCCTCTTTCATGGGGTCAGGTCAGTTCCATGTTCTTTGATGGCTTCCCCATCCATTCGAGCACATCGTCAATGTTTAAGGCTCGATCCGCTCTGAGCATATGGCATTCCCGGGTGTACTCATCCAAGATAGTCAGCATTCGCATGGCTTTTCCGCGAGTAGTTCCATAACAAATAAAGTCCCAAGTCTAGATATGGCCCTTGTACTCAGCCTTCACCGGCAGTCCCGTGGAGTAACTTCTACGAAAGAGCTTCCTTTTCTTCGGTGGAACCCGAAGGGCAAGACTTCTCCTCAGGCTCTGGATCTGCCTCTTGCTCCCTTGCCATCCCTCCCGACGAAGCCGCGCCGCGATACGGCTATAGTCAGTCGTACCTCGGCTACTCTTCGCTGAGTTCTTTCAACCGCTTGACCTCGTTCACATCCATATGCCAAAACTGCTTCTACCTCCGGTAAAAGCTTACCGGAAGCGAGATAGGTTGTGCATTATGGCTCAAAATATTTTATCAATGGGCGCCTTGGCAAAGCAGGAGGCGTACGCTCATCAATGTTTGAACCAAGCCGTGCACAAATCAGATAGCCTTGGCATTCTGAACCAGAAGTTATAGGAAAATAATTATTTGCCACCCAGTTGATGATTGGATCGCGGATGTTAGGACCAATCATTCCAATTTGCGGCCTTGGAAACACCACGACATCAGGAGGACTTTTAAAAACATCATTAAAAAAAATTGGATACACCTTGTCTTGAACTTTGCTAACAATAAAAGCAAAATAAGCATTAAATCGCGTTCTCGGCCATATGTTCGTATAAACATAAAGTCCAGTATCTTGTCCCCACACAAAGAACCACTCGTCTTTCTTCATCAGAGAAGACAAGTAGGGGGCGACTATCTCGGTATCATAATACCAAGACCCATTATATTTTCTTTCGCTGATCTGTCTTGAAGATAATATCAAATAATTCTTGAGGTTTAAACAACTTACTCCTGCAACAAATGCCACGATCAGCGAGACCATGGCAAACGCAACTCTCCGATTGCTGATCTCTTCGGCAACGGCAAGCATCATTGCCATGGATATGAATACGGGCCATTCCATGAGTTGATAGTAATGCGGCCACCACATTCCAGGAATCGCCAGCATCAGATAACATCCAAGGGAAAAGAGAATGTTAGCAGCTGTGGATAATTTCTGTTTTTCGAAAAAATTCCCGCCTCCAATAATGGCCGCTATAGACCCTAGAAAACTCAAAAGCAAAAACGATAAGTTACCAGGCGATAACGCCTTTAGGAGTGTACCAAGATAATCCGGGTTATATGTTGCATTGGCGGCAACCAAGCAAAGCCAAAGGTCATAAAAATGCCCCTTTAAGGCATAATAGGCAGCAAGAGACAACCATCCTGCTAAGATAAGTACGATTGATAAAAAGATTGGACTCCACTGAAAGCCTGCTTTTCTTTTGTTATCCCATCCATTGAGAGAGTAAGCTAGTCCCAGCATTAGGACAGGAATCACCGCATGCTGTTTGATCATAGTTGCCGAAACCGCAAGAAGACCAAAAGCGACGGCATCGATTTTTCGAACCGACCCTTTTTTCGTTGCAAGTAAAAACAACGCACCAAATATGGCGTTAAGAAGCAGTTCACAGTTCGGTTGATTGGCCTCAAGGTCAATGTTAGAAATCAATCCGAAAACAACAAAAAAAAGCAGCCCGCCTTGCATTATCTTCGATCTCACAAAGCGCGCGGCCAGTATGTAGGCCTCAATGATGAAAATCGATGAAAAAATCAGGTTAACACCAGCCACCTCTCCTTTACCATATCCAAATAATGTTTCGGAAAGACCAAAGATCATATGGAGAAGCGGAGGTTTTTGATCCCACAAGTCCGTATAAAGAAGCTTGCCAATATGGAATGTATGCCCCCCCATGCAGTACATCATGAGATCTGTTTCGATGGGTTCATCCCATTTCCAAAGTTTCATCAGCAGGTTTGCAAGCAACGCACTTCCAATAAGCACTAGGATCGGCATTTTGACGCGTCCCTTGAAATATTTATGCAGGTTCAATACCATATAATGATTGGAAACTGTGTTATTCTAGTTCTGTTTTTTAAAGCAATAGATGCTCTCTGTTTCAGGATCGTAACCCAAAACCGGACGGAACGTTCTCCAAAAAAGCTCAGGGCGGTAGAGATCCTTCCAGAAGGTATTGATTATGTATATCTCCTTGTAATCAATACCCTTCATCTTCCACTGTTGGAACATATCACGCATCTGAATTACTATGGGTCCAAAGACGATAATATATTCGGGCAACTCTTTTCCCTTGAAGTGAATATTGGGTAGATCCCTAAACTGCGGGTCTTTCTTCTGATCTAAATTTAGTTGCCATGCATAAACCACATCTGGAGCGTGGAACATAAGGGGGTATGTCATGTAATCGGGGAGAACCCAAACGGTAGATCCTTTTGGGATGTTTCCTCGGATCCATTCTGCTGTAGGCGAATAAGGTTCAGGAGGGGGAGAAATGAGCTCACCAAGAAACTCTAGAGGTACCGAACGTAATCCCTGCTGCCCGATAAATGTTCCTGATGCTAGATTCGTACAGAACACTGGAAAAGCCAAGGCCAGACATAGATAGGCTCTATTCCCAAACAGCTTTAGATAAGTTGCAACCGCTAAGACGATTCCAAGCGGGATGAGCGGCGCAAGATAGCGAATGTCCGCCAGTGATGCCTGCTTTACCAACTGGGGGGAAACAATGCTTATCACTATGGTATAAACCACAAGTGCCAACAGCCCCCTTGTCAGCCAGATATCCCTGCGTATAAAAATTAGGAGTAGAGAGGCAAGCACCAAGCCGCCTATTAAAAAACCTGCCTCGTTCATATCCCTGAAGTTCCACCAGAGTAAGGTAATCCTATCGAGGAGTCCGTTGGATTGGGTATAAGCACCGAATTGCGTAGTAAATGGATTCCAAACCGAGGCGATCGCTACGCAGGGCAGTCCAGCGATCATCCCTGCTAGAGCGATCTCCTTCCATTGCACAGAAAATTCACGCCTCTTCCAGAGTAGATAATCGACTGCCAAACAAGCAAAAAGCGCCGCACACCCCATGTAATTTGCCGCAAACAGTGGGACGCTCAATATAGCCATACCTAGGAGCCCCTTGTTCTCACGTCTCCATCTGATGTAACAGACTGCTATCAGGACACTCAGAAGAATAGAGGGGGCATAGTACCGACACTGCCGCAGGAACAAGATAAGAGAAGTATTCCCTAAAATTCCAATCGACAAAACAAACGTTTCACGCGCCGTTAAATTGCTTTTTCCCATCATGAAAGCGGCCAATGTCATGAGAGCCATCCCCATCAAGGCAAAAGGAATTCTTGCCGCCCAAGCCGTTTTCCCGAACAAAGCAAATGAGACAGCGGTAATATAGGAACTGAGGGGCGGCGTAGAGCGGTCGGATAAATTTTTTAGAACCAATCCGTTACGATATGCTACAATATTACGGCCATGCACTGCCGTTGTGTCCCCGGTTTCCAAGATGCCTTCGGCCGCCAGAGAAACCATGGTTTCATCATCCCATAACGCATACCGTCCCAAATTGGAAAAGAGGAATATCGCAGAAAGGAGCAAAAATACTGATAATAGAGCTTTCTTGCCCGTGATTTTCTGGAAGGGACTCGTGATTTGCACAAAATATAAAATTTGAAAACGAAGCAACAGGTTTTAACGAGAACATCTCAATTGCCCGTTTTCTATGCGGATCGACCGCCGCCGGTGTTCTTGATCATTTGCTTGAGTGGAAGACGTTTTCCAGGAGGGTATTTCATGGCGGAAGCAAATGTTTTGAAGGCGTAATCGAAGAGCTTCGGAAGCGGCACTGAGGAACTTTCCCCTTCATATTTAGCTGGACAAGGCACTTCCCCGACCCAGAAGCCGTTTGCAACAGCAAACATCATGATATCGCTGGCAAAGGCGTGAGTATCCGAAAAAGAATCCAAGGGTGCAGCCTCCAGAAGACGACGCGAGTAGGCACGAAGGCCACTGTGCCACTCGCCAAAAACCGTCCCGAACCAGAGGTTTTGGGCAAACGTCATGATGCGGTTGCAGGTATAACGATAGAGGGGCATTCCCCCGGCGAGGGCCTCAGAACGAGAACGGATCCGACTTCCCTGGATCATATCAAAATAACCTCGCGAGATATATTCCACCATGAGGTCAGTTAGTGACGGATCATATTGAAAATCACCATGAAGCTCCACTGCAACCTCCCCTCCCTCATCAAGAAAGGTCTTCATGAGGCGCTTTAGATTACCACCGTAGTTGAAGTTCTCTTCGTGACGGATGGTTCTTATCCCAAGACGCTGCGCAATCTCATTGGTGCGGTCCTGACTGCAATTATCCCCAACCACCACGAAGGTTTTCAGAGAATCGGGTACGGCGTTGTAGGTCTTCTCCAGCGTCCTCTCGACGTTGTAAGCTAACACCATGACCATGGTCTTATTGTTCATTGATTCGTTGATTTGGGGGATAGTGAAGGATATGTTTGCAGCCCGCTTTCTATATGATCGTAACGAGGTGTCCAGCCCATAGCCTTCAACTTACCGATTTCGGCGACAACAGCCTCCCCCGTTCCTTGAGCCATGGTTTCTGACTTATCGTCAAACGGAATGTTCATCAAACGGGCAATCGTTGACTCAAGAGTTCCAAGTCGCACACCATTTCCGGTGCCGATGTTCACCGTTCCGTGAACCTTCCTCTCAGCCATCAGAAGTAGTGCGGAGGCCACATCCTCAACATGGATGTAGTCGCGCACAGCGTTCGGGTTCTCAATCATAAGCGGTTGATTCTCTTCAAACCCACGGATCAGTGAACTGACAAGACGTTGTGAATGCTCAGCTGGGCCATAAGGGTAGAACACTCTAGCCCAGGCAAGAGTGAACCCTTGCACCACAGCGATACCCAGCAAATCATCATGAAATGATTTCTTGGCCAATCCATAGGGTGAAGAGGGTCTTATAGGGCTATTCTCCTCATTCAGAAGGTGGAAAGAGGGCGTATATTCCGCACACGTACCCAAAGAAATTAGATGTTTCATTCCTAGCCGAGCTAACCCCACCGCCAGATTACATCCCCAGGCCCGATGTGATTCGTTGAGAGGAGATGTGACATAGATTCCCGGCGTGGCAATCCATGCCGTGTGAATACAGATCTCTGGGCGAAATTCCTCCAGGGCCGACCAGGGCGGATTTTCCACCCTGAACGGTTTTTCCAATCCCATCACATCGTGACCTTGAATCTGCGCCTGACGGGCTGTTTCCTTACCGATAAATCCCTGAGGGCCGGTGATAAAAATTCTCATTCCAAGTCAGCTAAAAACGGCAGAGCTGCATCACGCTCTGAAACGAGAGGGCAGTTGAGAGGCCAGTCAATCTTCAAGTCAGGATCATTCCATCGCACTCCTCCAGAAAGAGAAGGATCGTACAACTGCGACATTTGATAGGAAACCCTGCACTTATCCTCCAAACACTGGAAACCGTGTGCATAGCCAGCCGGCACATAGAGCCCACGATGATTTTCCTCCGAAAGTTCGAATGATTCCCAATGTCCAAAGGAAGGCGAATCTTTTCTAATATCAACAATCACATCGCATATCGTGCCAGTGACACACTGAATTAGTTTAATTTCAGGTGATGGTTCCTTTTGAAAATGCAATCCCCTGAGTGTGCCCTTCGAGGCAGTGAAACTCAAATTGGACTGGGGCCAGAATGTCGTTAACCCGTGTTGGGTGAATGTCGTTGAGCAAAAAGTGCGCATGAAATGCCCCCTTGCATCTGAAACTGGCACCAACTCCACCAAAAAAACACCCTCCAATTGCGTTTCAGCTATCTTCACGACACGACCCTCGGTTGGGGTATTGGAATAATAAATCTGCCGCCTTCCGTTCGGTAGGTCTCTTGCTGGGATAGGATCTCCTGAGCGAAATTCCAGGTTAGCAGTAGCGCATAGTCAGGCTTTCTTTCCACCAAAGCCTCGGCAGGAAGTATTGGCAAGTGCATCCCGGGAGAGAGCCTCCCCTGTTTGTATGTACTCCTGTCAGCAATGAACTCGAGCGTTTCCAAGCCAATGTTGCAGAAATTGAGGAGGGTACTTCCCTTGGCAGAAGCACCATAGGCAGCAATCGTCCCACCCTCACTTTTTATCAGATGAAGCATGGAGAGAAGTTTCTCCCTGAGTCTTTCAACGGCATCAGTAAATAAACTGTAGTGTTCTGCCGTTTCTACCCCGGACTCTCTTTCCTCCCTGAGCAATTCCCTAACAGAATCCTCCACCTCATAATCTCCCTTCCGGGAGGCAAAGATCCGAAGGGACCCACCGTGAATAGGCAACCTCTCGACCCGGAAAATTTCCATCCCGTGCCTTTGAAAAAGAGGAATCAAAGGAACTAGATTAAAGTAAAAAACGTGCTCATGATAAATAGTATCGAATTCGAGGTTCCTAACCATCTCGAGCCCCCAAGGAAACTCCAGGATCGCGCGCCCACTGGGTTTCAGCAGCGAGGAAATGGCTGCTACAAAATCATTGGTGTTGGGAGCATGGGCAAATACGTTGTTGCCAAGGATGAGATCGGCTGATTTGCCCTCCCTAACCAACGCTTCTGCAAGTTCTTTTGTGAAAAACTCCACTCGCGTCTCAATGCCCTTCTGCTCGGCTACCTTTGCTATATTTTCAGCAGGTTCGATCCCGAGAGCGGGAATCCCACGCTCCTTGAAATACTGCAGAAGATAGCCATCATTGCTGGCAACCTCAACGACGAGATTTTTTTCACCGAGCGCGAACTCGTTGGCATAACGAGACACCGCTAATCTTGCATGCTGCAGCATGGAGTCAGAAAAGGAGGAAAAGTAGAGGTATTCCGAGAACAGTTGGGTCGGAGGAACCAGATCCAGCAACTGCATCAGGTGACAATCCAAGCAAACCGCGAGTCGCAGGGGGCACCTAGGCTCCGTCTCACCTTCGAGACCTCCCGCAGGAAGAAGATTATTCGCCAATGGTTGCCGTCCAAGGTCGAGTGCCTCCATCCCGTGGCTGGACCCACACGAACGACACTGGAAGGATCCTGATTTTATTTTAGATTTAGGTTGGTTATGAAATGTTGCCGTAGTCATTGATTTGATGATGGGTTATTTCCAGAGTGGAAGTTTCGTCGTTGAGCACTGAATCATACCAGGCAACGGTTCTCTCAAGAGTCTCCTCAAAATTCCAAACCGGCTTCCAATTGAGTATCCGCCTCGCCTTAGCAACGGAAAGATTGAGTAGTGTGGCCTCGTGAAGGGCATTCGGATCGCTTTTATCACTCCAGCTTCCAGCACGGTGCTTGAGTATTTCCTGCACCAGATCTGAAACAGTGCGATTTGAATCAGGACCCGGACCAAAATTGAATGCCGATGCAAGCTCCTGATTTGTGGTTTCCGAAGCAAGCTTGGCGGCAAGGGTCAGGTAACCACTCAGGGGTTCCAAGACATGCTGCCAGGGACGAACAGCCGTGGGATTGCGCACGGAAATGGACTCTCCTTTGTTCAAGGCTCTCATGGCATCGGGAACGATCCTGTCCTCGGCCCAATCACCACCACCGATCACATTGCCAGCTCGGGCGCTGGAGATTCGGACGGGGTGATGCCGAAAATACGAATTCCGATAGGCATCCGTGGCAATCTCAGACATCGCCTTGCTCGAGCTGTAGGGATCATGGCCGCCTAGCGCATCCGATTCCTCGTACGCACGACCGGATTCATGATTCTGGTAGCACTTATCCGTCGTGACGATGACGGCAGCGCAGGGATTCGTGATCCCACGCAAGGCTTCCAGAACATGAATCGTTCCGTTCACGTTCGTCTCGTAAGTTTCAACAGGGATGACGTAGGAGCGCCGCACCAGGGGCTGCGCCGCCATGTGGATCGCAAAATCAGGCTGAAAATCAATGAGTGATTTTTTAACGGTGCCAGCATCGCGGATATCGGCGATCTCATGCTCCAGTCGGTCCGCTAAACCGAGTTGATTAAAGAGGGACGGGATAGTGTCGGGAGCTAGGGCGTAGCCGTGAACAATGGCCCCAAGTTCCAGAAGCCACTGCGAAAGCCAGGAGCCCTTGAAACCCGTGTGGCCCGAGAGCCAGACACGTTTTCCTCGGAAGGCAGCATGAAAAAATGGGGGTGTCTTCATTCCGTCGCGAGTCTCTCCGTTGGTTACCAAACCTTCCACGGTGCCTTCCCTTCGCTCCAATAGGATTCAAGCATCTGCTTCTCACGCAGGGTGTCCATCGGTTGCCAGAATCCACGATGATGGAAGGCATTCAACTGCCCCGCAGTTGCGAGCTTTTGGAGCGGCTCTCTCTCCCAGATGATCGAGTCATCCTCCACGAGGTCAAACACAGCGGATTCCAGCACAAAAAATCCTCCGTTGATCCATCCCCCATCACCTTCAGGTTTTTCAAGGAACCCGACAACGCTGTTTCCTTCAATATCGAGCATTCCGAAACGACCCGGCGGTTGCACGGATGTCACGGTGGCCATTTTCCCGGAGGCTTTGTGTGCAGCGATGGCAGCGGTGACATCGACATCACCCACACCATCCCCATAGGTGAAACAGAATGTCTCGCCATTCACGTAACGGGCTACCCGCTTGAGTCGCCCCCCAGTCATGGTCTCATCTCCTGTATCTATCACGGTGACCCTCCATGGCTCGGCGTGACGCTCGTGAACCTCCATGGTGTTATTCTGCATGTCGAAGGTGATGTCGGACATGTGGAGGAAGTAATTGGCGAAGTACTCCTTGATCACATAGCCCTTGTACCCGGCGCAGATGATGAAATCACGGATGCCATGTGCTGCGTATATTTTCATCACGTGCCAGAGAATCGGCTTTCCACCAATCTCGACCATTGGTTTTGGCCGCGATGAGGTTTCTTCGCTGATGCGGGTACCGAGGCCCCCTGCCAGAATGACGCATTTCATGGAGCGCATGAACTATCCCTTGGAAGAGATGAAGGGAAGCTCGAATATTCCTCAAAATGAACTTTTAAGCTCCGAACAGTTGTGAATTTTGCGTGGAGTTTTCTCATTGAAAAGAGATTCCGTTGCCTTACGATGCATGCATGCCTAAGCGTCGCGACGGGATCATGACAGTCCGCATTCCCACGGATGAAAAAAATATACTTTTAGCAATTGCCGACCGTCTGGACATCACCCTAAGCGATGTCGTGGTAAAGGCTTCACGTGATTTTATCGCCGCCAACGCCGGAATTTCCGGCAAAGCCACTTCCAAACCCTCCAAGGTTCCTGCAAAAGTGACGGCAAAATCGCCGAAGGCAAAAGGCAGGTAGGCTGAGAAGGCCATCCGTTCCATTACTCGGGAAGGCAGCTCTTATTACTCCTATCTCTCCAAACCTGAAAAGCTCCGGTTTGGCTTGGTGATCACCTCGATTGACTTAAGAATCTCGGCACGCACCGGAACAATCCCAGCACCGATCATGTCGATCTTCCGGGCCGCAACCATGCTCAGATCGAGAATTCTACCCTTCGCATAGGGGCCGCGATTATTGATCCGCACGATCACACTCTTCCCATTTTTCAGGTTGGTGACTTTGACCATGGTGTTGAAGGGAAGTTTCTTATGGGCGGCTGTGCAGTCTTCGGAATGGTAGTGCTCCCCGTTTGCAGTCAACCGACCGATCCATCGCCCTCCATAGTAGGAAGCCTTGCCGGTCTCGACAGCAACCGGTTTTGATTCATACAGGGCGGGCGTGGGGGATTGAGTCGAAACGCCAGCACATCCCGAGAGCAAGAAGAGGGGAAAGGCCGCCAGAATCACCAACGAAAACGGTCCAGGGGAGAAACGCATCACCTATTCAAGCCTAGCAATCCTCCCATCGGCAAGCTCTCAACAATTGTATTGTCTTCAAAATATTCTTTAACCCTTCATCAATTCTGTCACTTCATGCAGTATTGCCCATCTGTCATGTCCGGCTCCGAACTTCCCCACCATCCGCATCGCCTGAGCGACGCCCTGCATTTCCTTTCGCGATTCATCACGCGCCCCGGCTCTATCGGTTCCGTCTGGCCCAGTTCCCGCCAACTCGGTGAAGCCATGATCGATGAGATCGCCATGCAACCGGGAGATGTCGTGGTCGAGTACGGCCCCGGAACCGGTCCTTTCACGAGCGTTCTGAAGGAACGGATGCCAAAAGGGGTGGAGTATCTTGGCATCGAGTTCGACCCGGAACTCCATCGCAATCTGGTGCGTCGCTTTCCAGGAATGAGATTTCATCACGGATCAGCAGAGGAAACGCCTGAAATCCTGGCTCATCACAAGCTCGGTCCTGCAAAGTTTGTCGTCTCGGGACTTCCCTTTGCCAACATGCCGCCCACCCTGCAGCGAAAAATTTTGAAATCAACTCGGGACGCGCTGCGTTACGATGGCACCTTCCGCACCTTCACCTATCTGCTCTCCACGCTCAATCCGAGCACGATAAGCTTTCGTCGTCTGGTACGTGAGCACTTTCATGAGCATCATACGGCAAAGACCGTCATGATCAACTTCCCCCCGGCACGCGTGCTAAGCTACTCGCGACCGGTACAGGGAGACTGACGGTGGCTGATCGATCCTGAATGCTTGATTCCGTTTTTTAAATCTTCCAAAAAAGGAGTTGGAGGTTCACTCCCTCCTCTTGATCGCCGTTGATTTCAACCTCAGATTAACTGATTTTAGAAAATTGGCTGCCTCGCATGGATTCGAACCATGACAAGCAGATTCAGAGACTGCTGTGCTACCGTTACACCACAAGGCAAATATTCCGCTAATAATCAACGACTTACAGACGCTTCCCCAATTGTTTCCCAATTGGCTGGTTTCTTGCCCGTCGTCGAGCGGGCGGTGATAATGCAGAAGGCATCATAGAAGTTCAATCTCTTTTCTTTTCCATAATTTTTAGGGATGCAAAGTGCGCTTCCCTTCCCTCGCGTTGCATGAGAGATGCAACCGATGCCAATGAAATTGGCCTGATCCTCGACGGCCTTTCCGTCCCCCCCATAGGAGAAACGAGAGCGCAGATCCGAAGACGACCAGAACGAAGGACTCCTCAATAGCCAATGGCTTTGGGAGTCCGTAGCGGCGGAAGCGTAGGAGATGCAACTGAGTTTTTCCTTTGCAGTAGTAGGGAAGGAAGAAGTTTTGAGGACACAGGAGACGTAGGAACCGTACCGGAAAAAGCTCTTCCGCAGGGAATGGCTTTCCCCGTGACTCTCTCCTCGTCAGAACTCTCCCTAACCGTTTATCGTGACAGCTTCCATGGCTCGTAAATCCTCCCAGTCATCCACCAAAGACTCTGCGGCCCACATTGGTTTTGAAGCCAAACTCTGGCTCGCTGCCGACAAGCTCCGCAACAACATGGATGCCGCGGAGTACAAGCATGTCGTCCTCGGATTGATTTTCCTAAAGTACATCTCCGACTCCTTCGAGGAGCGCCATGCATTGCTCACTGCTGGAAAAGGTGATTACGCCGGGGCCAATCCCGAGGATCGGGATGAATACCTCGCCGCTAATGTCTTCTGGGTACCGAAGGAAGCCCGATGGTCTTATCTCCAGGCAAACGCCAAGCAGCCTACTATCGGCAAGATCGTGGACGACGCCATGGTCGCCATTGAGAGGGACAATCTCCGCCTCAAGGGAGTCCTTCCCAAGGAATATGCCCGCCCCGGTCTCGACAAGCACCGCCTCGGTGAATTGATCGACCTCATCGGTACCATAGGACTCGGGGACAAGGAAAACCGATCCAAGGACATCCTTGGTCGAGTTTATGAGTATTTTCTCACCCAGTTCGCCAGCGCCGAGGGAAAGAACGGCGGCCAGTTCTACACTCCCTCCTGCATTGTCCGTTGCCTTGTTGAGATGCTCGGTCCCTACAAGGGGCGCATCTACGATCCCTGCTGCGGTTCGGGCGGCATGTTCGTCCAGTCGGAGAAATTCGTCGAATCCCACGGCGGTAAGCTCGGCGACATCAGCATCTACGGACAGGAGAGCAACGCCACCACCAGACGACTCGCTGTGATGAACCTCGCCCTGCGCGGCATCGAGGCCGACTTCGGCCCCGAGCACGCCGACACCTTCCGACGCGACATTCATCCCGACCTCCGCGCCGACTACGTCCTCGCTAACCCGCCCTTCAACGACTCCGACTGGTTCCGTAAGGACGACGACGTGCGCTGGCAGTTCGGCATCCCTCCCAAGGGCAATGCGAACTTCGCCTGGGTCCAGCACTTCATTCACCACCTTGCACCCCACGGCATGGCTGGCTTCGTTCTGGCGAATGGCAGCATGTCCTCCAATCAATCTGGCGAGGGGGAGATTCGGAAAGCGCTCATTGAGGCCGACCTCGTGGATTGCATGGTAGCGCTTCCCGGCCAGCTCTTCTACAGCACCCAGATTCCCGTCTGTCTCTGGTTCCTGACCAAGAGCAAAGGAGCTCGGAAGGTAAAGCAGCCCGACTCTGATGTGCCGGATTGCATCCGCGACCATCGGAAAGAAACTCTCTTCATTGATGCTCGGAAAATGGGAACTCTCATTGACCGCGTCCACCGCGAGTTGACCGAGGAGGACATCGAGAAGATCGTTTCAACCTACCACAAGTGGAAGTGGGATATCGGTGAACACATTAAGGAATGTGAAAACCATGGCATCGTTTGTGAGTTGGATCTTCCTTACGCCGATATCCCCGGCTTCTGCAAATCCTCCACCACCGCCGAGATTGCCGAGCACGGCTATGTCCTTACCCCGGGCCGCTATGTTGGGGCTGAGGATGTCGTGGATGACGGCGAACCCTTCGAGGAAAAAATCTCTCGCCTTGTGACTTCCTTGGAGGAGGAGTTTGCGGAATCCTCACGGCTGGAGTTGGAAATTCGGCAAAACCTCAAGACACTTGGATTATGAGCATTGAAAAATTGATTCTTACACCACTTCAAAAGGCGATTGAGTCGCTCACAGAAGTTATTGCCCAACCGAAAGACGAGTTCATCCGCGATGCAACCATCCAAAGGTTTGAATATACCTACGAGCTTTCATGGAAAATGATCAAAAGGCACTTAGTCTGGGCAGGTTTTTCAGATGTTCCCCCTACTGTGAAAGATCTGTTTCGAGAGGCCGCTAAGATTGGCCTCATCAGTGATGCAGAGAAGTGGTTCGATTACCATCAGGCCAGGAACGAGACATCTCATACCTACGATGAAGACACAGCCGAGGAAGTTTACCAAGTGGCCTTGAAGTTTCTCTCGGATGCCCAATCACTTCTTGCAGAGTTGAGGAAACACCATGGTTGATCTCCGCCCGGATCAACTCGCAACGGTGCGCGCGATCCTTCTAGCGGAGGTTCCCGATTGCGAGGTCTTGGCTTTTGGTTCCCGGGCAAAGTGGACGGCTAAAGATTCGTCTGATCTCGACTTGGCCCTACGAGCCGCGCACCCCCTGCCCCTGTCACGACTAGGTAGGCTTCGCGATGCTTTTGAAGAATCCTACCTTCCAGTGAAAGTTGATGTTCTGGATATTCATCGGATTTCGCCGGAGTTTCGCTCCATCATTGAAAAGGAGCATGTCATGCTGCAAAAGCCAAATACCGCGCCTGGCCATCCCGAAAGAGAGAAACAATGGCGTACGATGCCATTAGAGGAATGCATGGAAACCATCATCGACTATCGCGGAAAAACGCCCCGAAAAGTAGATAGAGGAATTCCTTTGATTACAGCAAAAGTAGTTAAAGGAGGGCGTATCGAAGAGCCGAATGAATTTCTCGCTCCAGAGGACTATGAGGGATGGATGCGTCGAGGGCTTCCAAAGCCCGGTGATGTCCTGCTGACTATGGAGGCTCCTTTAGGCGAAGTCGCCCAGTTGGATGAGAGGAAGGTTGCTCTCGCTCAGCGCCTCGTTGCGCTCCGAGGCAAGTCTTCGCTGATGGACAACACCTTTCTCCGTTATGCTCTTCAGTCTGAGACTGTGCAGGATCAGCTCAGATCCCGAGCGACTGGAACCACTGTGCAGGGAATCCGCCAAAGCGAACTTCGTAAAATCAGCCTCCCAGTACCTTCTATGGAAGAACAGCGGAAGATCGCACGAGTTCTTCGGACACTCGATGACAAGATCGAGTTGAACCGACGGATGGACACGACGCTGGAGGCGATGGCGCGGGCGCTTTTCCAGAGCTGGTTCGTGGATTTCGATCCTGTCCGCGCTAAACTCGATGGCAGAGATCCCATTGGCCTTGATCCAGAAACCGCAGCCCTTTTCCCTGCCGCCTTCGAGGAATCCTCCCTCGGCGAAATTCCAAAGGGTTGGCGAACTGGCACCTTCGGTGAGTTGGTGGAGCTTCGAACCGACCGCTTAGACGCGAAACCTTCGAAAGATCACCTGCGCTACATCGCCTTGGAAGATATGCCGTCAAAGTCCATCGACCTCTCCGGCTTCCAGCTCGGTTCCGCAGTCAACAGCAGCATCATTGCGTTCCGTAAAGGCGATGTCCTTTTCGGATCGATGCGTCCGTATTTTCACAAGGTAGGTTTGACGTTCTTCGACGGCATCACCCGCACAACGACGTTTGTCCTCAGGCCACGGAAGGACTGCTTCCGCCATTTCGCGCTTCTCCACTTCTTCAGTGACGACGTTGTTGCCTACTCAACGACCGCTTCAGTCGGAACAACAATTCCCTACGTGAAATGGGAATCACTAGAGTCCTATCGCGTCCCGATGCCGCCTGACTCATTGCTGGCAGTTTTCGAGGAAGCAGTAAGCCCGTTGGTTCAACGCATCGCCTCTCAAGGTGAAGAATCCCTCACCCTCACAACCCTGCGCGACACGCTGCTGCCGAAGCTGCTTAGCGGGGAGTTGAGCGTGCTTAATCTACAATGAGAACTTCTGTCCATTATCGATACAATTCTTTGGAAGACTTCCTGACTTCCAATCCTCTCGAAGTGGATGGACTGCTGAATGATGGATGGGGAGCGCCATTTCCGGTAAAGGGCCGTGAAGTCGAAGCCGCCATTTTATTCATCGATATTTCTGGCTTTTCTCACAGAACCCTCGAACTCACTCCAACTGAAACCTTGATATTTGTGCAAAACTTTTTCGCATGGGTAACCACCGAGGGGCTCAGAGATCAACCCGGTATAGTGGACAAATATATAGGCGACGAAATGATGGTAGTCTTTGCACGCGAGTTCGGATCAGCAGACCCATTTCAAGATGCCATCCGGTGCGCCTGTAAAATGATTGAGAACGACAGCTTGTCATACTGCCCGCACATTGGGGTTGCGGCTGGGACAGTGACCGTTGGCTATGTGGGAACACCGCTTCGGTATAACTGCTCAGTGTTCGGAAAGCCAGTTGCCCTGGCGGCACGCTGTGCATCGATCAAGTCCGTAGAGCAAACTAAGGGCTGTGTGATTTGCCCGGCTGATAATTGGGACTCTCGTTCCATCGAGGAGACCGTGCGAGCGAGGAAGACCCGGCTTGAAAATGGGAGTATTCGGGAGGAAGAAAGGCCATGGACCCTACAGCCGGTTCGCCTGGAAAATATCAAAAACATGCCAGACTTGGAAGTTCGTGAACTTACCTATCAATTAACGCATGTGCCATCAATGTCTGCAGAGAAGCGGGCACAAGAAAACTTAAAACAACTAAGGGGAGGAAATGCCGGGCGCTATGAGCCCATGCCCTTCGATTTCAATCTGAACCCGGTGCCAGAGAGGAAGGATGAAAAATGATCATATCGTCAAACCAATCGCGCACCCTTGCCAATCGCCGAGACACGCTGCTGCCGAAGCTGCTTAGCGGGGAGTTGAGCGTCACCGAACTTCAGAACTAATTCACGTCATGCCTTACAACCCAGCACGCGCTCTCGAACTTCTCCGCCTCGGGACTCAGAACCCTGCAGCGGCTTTTCGTGATGATCAAGAGCAGGCCATTCAGCATGTGGTGGATGGGCGGGGGAGACTGCTGGTGGTGCAGAAAACGGGTTGGGGAAAGAGTTCGGTCTATTTCATCGCGACCAAGCTGCTGCGCGAAGAGGGCATGGGACCGGCAATTTTGATTTCGCCTTTGCTAGCGCTGATGCGGAATCAGATCTCGGCGGCGGAGCGGATGGGGGTGCGTGCAGTAACGATTAACTCGGAGAATCGCGACGACTGGCAGGCGGTCGAGGAGGCGATGGCGCGCAACGAGGTTGATATTCTCCTCATTTCTCCCGAGCGGCTGGCGAACGAACATTTCCGCACGGAGGTGCTGGCACCGATTGCCGCACGCATCTCACTGCTGGTGGTGGATGAGGCTCATTGCATCTCGGACTGGGGCCATGATTTCCGCCCGCACTACCGGTTCATCGAACGCATCCTGCGCACGATGCCCGCAAACCTCCGCGTGCTGGCAACGACAGCGACGGCAAACAACAGAGTGCTCGATGACTTGCAGGTGGTCCTCGGGCCGAATCTCACGGTGTCGCGTGGCGGACTGGGCAGACCATCGCTTCTGCTCCAGACGATGCGTATCCCAAGCCAAGTGGCGCGCATGGCATGGCTGGCGACCCATCTGCCAAACATGGAGGGCAGCGGCATCATCTATACGCTGACGGTGCGGGATGCGGTGCAGATTGCGGGCTGGCTGCAATCGCGAGGCATCCAGGCGGAAGCCTATAGCGGCGAGACCGGCGAAAGACGTGAGGAACTGGAGAACGCGCTGCTGGAGAATCGGGTGAAGGCGCTGGTGGCGACGGCGGCGCTTGGCATGGGTTTCGACAAACCCGATTTGGCGTTTGTGATTCATTACCAGACGCCGGGTTCGGTCGTGGCCTACTACCAGCAGGTGGGCCGTGCTGGCCGGGCACTGAATGCTGCCCACGGTGTGCTGCTGAGTGGCACAGAGGAAACCGACATCACGGACTTCTTCATCGAGAGCGCTTTCCCTTCGCGCGAGGAGGTGGCGGGAGTGCTGGCTGCGCTGCAAGGCGCGCCGGACGGACTTTCAATCCTGCAATTGATGCCGCTGGTGAATGCACGACGCGGGCGGATCGACAAGGCGCTGCAACTCATGGCACTGGAATCGCCAGCACCGATTGTGAAGGAGGGCAGCAAGTGGCGGCTCACTGCAGCCAACTTGACCGAGGCATTCTGGCAGCGGGCCGTCCGCCTCACTGCGTTGCGCCGGACTGAGCAACAGCAGATGCAGGACTATGTGGCACTGAGAGGCGGGCACATGGAGTTCCTCGTCCATGCTTTGGACGGGGAGGTAAGCGATCATCAATCGCCAGACGTGGCTCCGCTGCCGGAAACATTCGACGAAGGAATCGCCTGCGAGGCGCTGACCTATCTACGCCGCACCAGTCTGCCTTTGGAGCCGCGCTGCCAATGGCCGGGTGGCGGTCTGCCGCACATGAATGTCCGCGGAAACATCGCAGAGGCGTTCCGCGCGCAACCTGGGCGAATCTTGTGCATCTGGAATGATGCAGGCTGGGGCTCTCTGGTGAGGCAGGGTAAGTCGCGTGACGGGCACTTTGCGGATCAGTTGGTCGAGGCGTGTGCCGCGATGGTCCGCACCTGGGCTTCGCAACCCGCACCCGCTTGGGTGACGTGCATTCCATCGCGGAGGCATCCCGATCTCGTGCCGGATTTTGCCCGCCGGTTGGCGGTGGCTTTGAATCTGCCATTTCTACCAGTGATGGAAAAGACGGACGACCGGCCCGCACAAAAGGATATGGCGAACAGTAGCCAGCAGGCGCGCAACGTGGATGGCGCACTGGCCGTCCGTGGGCAGGTGCCAACTGGTCCCGTGCTGCTAGTCGATGACATGGTGGATTCCAAGTGGACGCTAACGGTCGCCGCCTATCTTTTAACCTCCAACGGCAGTGGGCCGGTGTATCCTCTGGCACTGGCCTCAACTGCAAACTCTGACGAATGACCGAGCCATTGACACCAAACACGCAGGCCATCCTGCTGCTGACCGCTCCGCTGATTGCCGGACGCGGTGAGACCTCACGCGAACTGCTGAGTCTGGGCGAATACAATCGGCTCGCCCTCATTCTGCGACAAAAGCAGAAGCAACCTGCGGATTTGCTCGCATCGGGTGAGGCGGAACTGATCGAAGTTTGCGCCCAGCCTTTCGGTCGAGCGCGGTTGGAGGCGCTGCTTAGTCGCGGTTTCTTGCTCAGTCAGGCTGTGGAGCGGTGGAACGCGCGGGCGATCTGGGTGATCAGCCGGGCTGACGCCAAGTATCCGAAGCGGTTAAAAGCAAAGCTCAAGGAAGATGCTCCTCCGCTGCTTTATGGCTGCGGGGATATTGCACTATTGGAGAAAGGCGGGCTGGCGGTCGTCGGCTCGCGGCATGTCGATGATGAATTGATTAGCTACACGGAGAACGTGGGCAGGCTGAGCGCGGAAGCGCATTGTTCCATCGTCTCCGGCGGTGCCAAGGGAATCGACCGCGCGGCCATGCACGGGGCATTGATGGCCGGTGGGGATGTGGCGGGAGTGCTGGCGGACAGTTTGGAGAAAGCCGCGCTGGCGCGAGATAACCGGGAACCGCTGATGGAAGACCGACTGGTGCTGGTGTCGCCCTACGACCCAGCGGCGGGCTTCAACGTGGGGCACGCCATGCAGCGCAATAAGCTCATCTACGCTCTCGCAGACGCGGCCTTGGTGGTGACCTCTGATTTCGAGAAGGGCGGAACATGGGCCGGAGCCATTGAGCAACTCGACCGTCTGCACTTCGTGCCGGTCTTTGTCCGCAACGGGGCCAATGCAAGCAAAGGCAACTCGGCTCTTCTAAATCGTGGCGGCAAACCATGGCCCAATCCTCAAAGTGGAAATGAACTCTGGTGGACGCTCGTCGCTGCGGCTGAGGCTGCCACTGCGGAACCAAAACAAGATACGCTGCCTTTAACCCTGCGGGAGGAGCCCGCCGCCTATGAAGCGGCCCCAGTGGCAAAGCCTGCTGAGACAGTTCCGGTGAAGGACGAGCCAGCGGTGATCAACGAGAAGCTATCACCCGAAGCGGAGCTATTGAACACAGTGCGGGAGATTCTGCGCCGTGAACTCACCGAAGCCCGCACAGAGGAAGAAGTGGCAGCCCTGCTAGGCGTCACGAAACCGCAGGCGAAGGCTTGGCTCGCCCATTTGGTCGAGGAAGTTGTGATTGAGAAGGTCAAAAAATCCAAGCCAGCGCGCTTCTGCACAGTAACCCAGGCTGACAGGCTCATTTGAAAGAATGTCCCTCAACGAATCCCATGTTGAAGAAGCTGCCCTGAGCTGGTTCGGGGAACTGGATAGCCACCCTACACAATACGCTTGTTGAGCGGGGATCTTAAATGACCAACTGACCTACTATGCCTCGCCTCCTGAAATCAGAAACAGACCAGCGGCTTACCGTAAGTCAGAGAGCGTTGACCACGGCGTTTGGAATGCTGTCCATTCCGAAGCCCGTGAGCTACGAACCGGTTAGCACTGATTGTGCGATAGAGATAGGGTTGATTGGCATCGCTGCGGATTTGGCGATTTCCGCCTGCTTATATGAAGTGCTTGGCGCATCCGGCATCATTCGCAAAGACAGCGGATTTTACCTAACCGCATCCGAAGCCCTCGGTTCATTTCGAGTCACCTTGAACTCGAAGATTCCACGGCTCGCAGCATTAACGCACGGCATCCCTGATGCTTCCGGTCACCTCAAGAAGTTGGATGCCGCTTGTAGCAACTTTCCAGTCATCTTCACTGCTAGAGCATGTGCCGTTCACGGAGGTGCGGGTATTTCCAGCGATGTGGCTTTCGTGGCAGGGAAGTCAGTTGCAGATTTTCTCCTCGCACTGGCGGAAAGCACAAAGTGGAGACCATACCTGAGGCAAGTTCCGGCTATCCCTGCACTTCCCAAGGAGAGAACCCTTATCGCGCAGGAATTGACCGCACTGCTCTCAACGGGTGATAAATCAAAGGCAGGCGCTTCGATTACTGGAATATATTTGGTGCTGCCCGAGCTGACCAAGTCGGAACCCGAATGGTTGAAAATTTTGCAGCGGGTTCAGGTTACACCTCGCGCTCAGGACATCTCTGTCCTCATCAAGAGTCTCCAGCAGGCGGATGTTGGAGAGATGTTCAAGGTTGGGAAAGGAGCCAATGCGACCGCAGTGAAGATTGTCGATAAATCCTCGAATCCCGAGGCTCTGCCAATCTATATCGAAGGAATGAAGAAGAAGTTCGATAAGCTGTCCGATGCATGGAGCGGTTACGTTGGCAACGCCAACGGCGAGTTGGAAAAAGGCGTCTTGTCGCTTCCTCCAGTTGATTCAATTTATCGATTCTCCGCTATCGGCATCGACAGTATTGGACTCCCCGAGGAAGAAACAAAAAACGGACTCTCGTCGCACAGTCTTTGGCCTTTCGTTGCAAGCGCGCTTGAATACAGCGGAACTAAAGGGCCGTGCTTCTTCCTCCTTCGGTCGCTAAAGTCAGGTGAAATCGGCCAACTGATGAAACAACTCAAGGATGCTGCGGTTCACAGCAATAAGATCAAAAAAAGTTTGGCGGATTATGAACCGCTCTTGGTGGCCGCTGCAAATACCAAACCCGTCGCCGCTAGTTCGGCGTTAGCGAAATCTCTGGCGGCTTCTGTCACGGCACGTGACAAGCGGAGAGACTCACTCACTGACAAGCTCTTAGCCCGCACCAAGAGTATTAAAGGCAAACTCAAAGCCTCTTACGAAATTCTTATCTCAGAGGTTCAGAAAGCGGACTCGCTGGCCGCACCCTTGGATTCCGTGCGGGACGGAACCATCAATATGGACTCGGACAAGTTCCCTGCTCTTCGACTACTGATTGATGCCGCCAACGAAAGAGAAGACCTCGTCGCACTTGGGGCCATCTTGGCGGACAACTCGTTGCAAGCCGTCGCCACGAATACACGCAAAGCTATCATGGAAATTGATTATTCATACTTCGGGCCACAGATTTCGGCGTGAGAAAAAATGTCCCTCAATGAATCCCATGTCGAAGAAGCTGCCCTAAGCTGGTTTGGGGAACTGGGCTACGCGCTTGGGAATGGGCCGGACATTGCTCCCGGTGAACCGGCGGCAGAACGGGATTTCTTTGGCGAGGTGGTGCTGGTGGGGCGCTTGCGCGAGGCCATCCGCCGGCTGAAGTTGGACTATGCGGTCGGACATGGAACGCATCTCCAGAAATTCCGCATCCCCGCCATCCGGCGAGACACCCTACTGCCGAAATTACAGAGTGAGGAATTGAGCGTGACCAAAGTTGAGGAGAGGTTTTCATGAGTAACGAAAGTGAGTTTCCAAAGCCTGTTAGTGAGGTCATAGCCACACTCGCTGGGATTTTTCGGCATCAGGGAGGCAATGAAATATTGGAATTGCTTGAAAGTAGTCACGCCCGTTTTGACGAAACCAATTATGATAACTGGAATGGTGGAACCTATACTTGGGCTTTGCGCCTCGAAGTGCCGGTTTCGATTTACGCTGCAATTGAGACCCGCTTGCCCGTCATCGAAAAGGAAATCGGTACAAAGTTGAGTTATCTGGATCGACTCTATCCAAACGATCAAATCGGTGCAGTGACCATCACGCCCATTGCTCCAGGAATATCAGTGTTAGGCGAACGTATGGCCCCTTCGGAAGTGGAAATTCGCCACCTATGGGACAAAGAAGGAATCCGTCTTTTCCTCAGTCACTCTTCAAATCATAAAATTGCGGTTGCCAAATTGAAATCAGCATTGAGTTCTTACGGGGCTGTTTCTTTTGTGGCCCATGTAGATATTGATCCAAGTTTGGAATGGCTGAAAGAAATTGAGCTTGGTTTGCAGTCGATGCACGCGCTCGTAGCGCTTATAACACCAGAATTTCACACAAGCTTATGGACAGACCAAGAAATTGGTTGGGCTCTTGGCCGAGGAATCGCAGTGTTGTCCGTCCGTTCGGGTGCAGACCCATACGGATTTGCTGGAAAATATCAAGCTGTTCCGGGTTCACTGGAAGAGCCTGATGCGCTTGCCTTATCAATCGTTAATGTTTTGCTCACAAGCACACGAACTCACGGTGAAATGCGCCGTTCACTGGTCAAGGCATTTTCAGTATCTCGTTCATACACGATGGCTATAAGTTTGAAAAACCTTCTGGTCGAGATCACGGATTTTACTGATGAAGAAAAGGAAGTTCTAAGAAAAACCTGCACTGAAAACAGCCAAGTTGCTGGTGCCTTTGGGGTGTCTAATGCTATCTACGCCACATTTGGAAAAACACCCGATCCCGAGCCAGAAACGGTCGAAGATGAAATCCCATTTTAAGTTCGGTCGTAAAGCTTTCCAATATAGATTCATCAGCATGCACTTCTGACAGATGACTGCCACAAATGCTTAATAGTCATCTTCTGGCATCAAATAGAAATACCATGAACATAACCAACATTGATATTACCCGCGTAATCGCTCACGAAGTGGTGCGCGCCTCCCAGATCGCTGTACGTCCACCCATTTTGAGTGACGATCTCGTGGTTCTGGATGAGAAAGGCAAGTCACTTGTGGGCAGACGGCTCGTAGATACCGTAGCATCGGGGAGTCACTGTGTAGATGTAACAGTCGACGATGGAAGCGCGGGAAGTCCATTTGACAAGGCGACAGCGATGCTTGATGCAGACAATGACGGATTCGTTGCAAACTCCAAACACTTGGCGAATTCTCTTTCGACCTCGCAAACCGCTGGTCCGATCAAGTCAGGTTCGGCAATGTTCGTTGAAGGTACTTGTTTAGCCGACGGCGGGGCATCTCGGTTTCTGGCAATCATTAAAGCGGACTCCGACCAAGCTCTCTACAAGCGGGTCAACGGAGAGAGCATCACCCTGACCTATGTCAGCGATATGCTGTTGGGAGAGTCGCAACGGCTGATTAAGATTGCTTTCTTAATTGAGGAAGCAGCCCGTGAGGGCGATCCTGCCGTAGGAAGGCAACCTGAGGATTTTTCCGTGAAGGTTTTCGATCACCTCATGCAGACTTCAGGAGATGGCGACGCAGCAGCATATTTTTACAGCACATTTCTAAAGTGTAAGCTCTCTCACAATGCCGCACGGCAGACAAAGCAGTTTTATGAAGTGGTGCGTTCATTCATCGAAGAGATGCCTGTCTCGCAAGCCGAGCGGATTGAGTATCAAGGCGATCTGATTTCCTACGTCCGCCAAAATCAGGCGACTCTCGAACCCCGCACCTTCGCACAGGCTGTTTTGCCTCAAGATCAGCAAGATTCATTTGTGCGGAAATGCCGCGAAGCCGGGATTACGCAGGCATTTTCGAAGGACTTGGCTCTTGTGAAGGGCAAGCTCCGACGCCAGTCCGTGAAATTTAGTTCCAATGTTACCTTATACGCGCCCTCTGAAGTGTTTCGCGACGCCGTCAAGATCACGGGAACGTCTGAAGACGGATGGACGGAACTGAAAATCCGTGGCTCAGTAGAGTCGATCCCATGATTGAAGCTGAACTCCAGAGTGCGTTTGAAGCACGCCAGCCAGCACTCGATGCGCTGGGCCGGTGGGTTACCCACACCATCATTGCGGCACTGGAGGAACAACTAGGTTCAAAGGCTGCGGTTACAAAGTTTCTTCAAATCCCACCGAAACCAAGAGTCAAGGAGACAGATTCGTTTCTTGAAAAAGCTATAGTGAGGAAACGGAAAACAGACCCACTTTCCGAGATCACAGATCAGGTTGGAGTTCGTTTCGTGGTTCTTCTTTTAGAGGACATTGATCGAATTGGAGGGATCGTTGAGGCAGGTCCGTGGCAAGCTCAGAAGGACCGCGACTTTCAACAGGAGCGCTTGGAGAAGGCTGATTATTTTGCCTACCAGTCAGATCACTTCGTCATCCGCACCCGATCAACTTTTGAGTTTGAGGGAATATCTATCCCCGCACAATTGCCCTGTGAGATTCAGGTTCGAACTATTCTCCAGCATGCCTACGCGGAGATGGCACACAGCAGTTCTTATAAGCCTCCGGTCAAACTTCCTGAAGCAGACCAGAAGCACATCAACCGATCGCTCGCAAAAGGCTCTGCCCTCATCGAAACGACGGATGATGTTTTCCGTGAGATCAAAAAGCGTCTTCGTGACTACAATGAAAGCGTATCTGCGCTACTCGCCAGTTCCAGCGAGATTTATCAAGAGATCACTGGAGAGCCTGCAAATCCGAACACCGCGCTTGGGGAGCTGATAGCTGAAGAGTATCGAGGATTACTGAAGGAAGTGACGCCCGAAAAATTGAGGGTATGGGCTGGAGCACAGCCAGGATTGAAAGCCAGTCTGTTACAAAAACGCGCCTCGTCAGTCTTTTACCGCGATTCAGTCGTGATACTGCTTGGATTGCTTGTCACAGAAAATGAAACAACAGTGCCGAATCGTTGGCCCGTTGATAGCGATTACCTTGAGGATTTTTACAGTATGCTCGGCATCTCAACGAATGGCCTTTTTTAATCTATGATTCTCAACGAATCCCAAGTCGAAGCTCCTCTGAGCTGGTTCGGAGAACTGGGCTTCGCGGTTGAGCACGGGCCGGACATCACTCTTGGTAAACCGGTAACGGAGCGAGATTCGTTTGGCGATGTAGTGCTTTTGGAACGCTTGCGTGAGACAATTCGCAAGTTTCATACCGCGATCCCATCTCTCACCCTCGCCACCTTGTGTGACATGCTGCTGAGTGGGAAACTTTCACCCACTCCCCAGCCACAATGAACTCCAAAGAGATCAACAGAGAATCTGGACGCCTCTTAAGTTCACTTTTATTGCCCTGCTGGGCACAGCGATCGCAAGAAGACCAAGAGGACTACGGAGTTGATTGTGAGATTGAGCTCATGACCCCCGAAGACAAGGCCACAGGCGTCATCTTCAAGGTTCAACTGAAGGGAACTTCAGCAGCGAAATACGATAAATCCGGCCAACTGATTTTCTCAGATGCGTCAGTGGAACGCTTCACATACTACATTACTGAATTGAGGACACCCCTCGTATTTATCGTCTGCGATGTAACAACTGGTGGCTGTTTTTGGACCAGGGTTCAAGGGAATCGACAATTGGAGTCTAATTTAAATGATGCCGTTACTAAAGATCAGAAAACGTTCACAATCAAATTTCCTCCCTCGCGGAAGGTTTTAAAGACAGCAGAATCTGCTGCGGAAATCATTGATACGGTTGAAAACGCTTTGGACACAATCACCCTTCGAGGATTACAAGCGATTTCGCCTGCCTCACTGCGAGAACATATCGGTCATGAGCCGGATATGGAGGCTACCGAGAAGAGGTTTAGATTGTTCGCGGGGATTGTAGCTAACGAATCAATTCGCAATATGGTGAAAACGGGTGAATTAGAGAAAGCTGCAGAGAAGGCGAGCAACCTATTGAATGCGGAATCTGAGTCACCTGAAACTCGGATGCTTAGCGGGCTTAGTTTGGTGCATATCTACACAATGCTGATCCGGCGCGCAGGGGAACCTGATGCGACAATCCGGGCGGCAAAGGTTAAGCTTGGTATTGCTTCACGAATGCTGCAGATCTCCCGAGAAAAGACCTGTGAAACGGGAATGAGGAGGTTTATGCGCATCTACACGCGGGCCGTAAGGATGCACATCAATGGACGAATTGCGATGGCGCTTGCAGTCAGCGAGCGAACTCAAGCGCATCAAAAGGAAACGATGTCTGGGCCCATTACACACCAGCAGCGATTGCAGGTCTCAGCCTTGGTTGCCAAAGATTTTTTTAAGCTGCGTGACTCGCTCTATAGATTGGGTGCAAAGGGATTTTTTTCAGGGATGCCTTACGCACTTATGGAAATCACAGAGGGTATACTCCCATTTATTTCTGCCCTCAGGATACTAAAACGTAGCGACTTGGCTGATGCATATGTCAATGCTTTGTTTGATTTTCTTCCATTCTGCGTGGGTGTTGTTCGGAGATTTGACGGCGGGAGTGATATCGCTGACATTCTCAACAGGTTGGGTATTCTGTTTGTTGCGTTGGCCGATCCTTCCGATAAATCCTCAATACCGGAACATCTCAAGCGTTTTGAACAGGCATTGGAAGGCCAACCAGTTTTTGATTGCTTGGATGAGGTCCAGAACGCTTTGCGAAAGTTTGTCGAAGGAGTCCCAGATAATTCAGCGGATAATGCGAAACATTCGATGGACGACCTCCGTGCATATTATGTGCAACAGGCGTCTGCACTCGGAGTTGACCTGAACGACCCGGATGACCAGATCGCGCAAATCGTGAGAATTGGCTTGAAGGACCTTGATCCCACGCGAGTGTTAAAAGACTGCCAGCACATTCACGTGATGATCACATCATGTGGAATGCCTGCTGAAATGCTCGGTCTTCCAACGGCGGGATCTAAACAAATTGTTTGCCTGAAGCATGGGCATTCAATCGAAGCCCTTAGCCTTGATGACGCCTACGAAGGATTTGCGAAGGTATCTTTGTGGTCCGAGGATCAAATCTGCTGCGAAAACTGCCCAAACAAAGCACCTCATCCCATTGGATGGGAATGGTCGAACGAGTGGAATGCTCAGCAACACGCCAAGTATCAGGAATTCGTTACGCGCAATGATACCAACTGTGAACATGATCACTAATATCTATAATTGCGAAATCCATCGTCGAAGTCGATGCCCTCGAATGCGTTGGTAAAGTGAACACAAACTTTTGATTACTGATGTCCAAGAGCTTTCATTTCCATATCCCCGGTGAGGCAGTCCGACGTGAATACGCAGTTTATCTCATTGTTGCATGCCACCGCATTTCAAAAATCCTGCGATTCTATGTGGGAAAGACCGGTGATAATAGGGAGGGCTGTAACCCGATCATTTCCCGTGCTGGAAATCATTTATCATTCAATCCGATTCATTCACAGTCGCGAAATCACCTCAGAAGTCCCGAAGAGTATGATTTCGAGTTTTTCTTCACAACTTTTGGCCCCTACGTATCACCAAAAGTATCGAGAGCTGGAATTGAGTTGGTGAACGAAATGGAGAGGCAGCTAAACATACTTGCCCAAAAGGAACTCGGAGAAATCGTAAATCCACTGAAGTTGACCAGCTATGTCTCCAAAACTGATCGAGAGAAGCGAAAAGCGCTGTTGACCTACGACCGAATGTCTCAATTGCAGGTTTTAATCGAGGCGGTAAAAGGATCTTTGATTCCCACTGAACAGAGATGAGCCTCAACGAATCCCATGTCGAAGAAGCTGCCCTGAGCTGGTTCGTGGAACTGGATTATGCGGTCGCCCACGGCCCGGACATGGGACCTGGTGAACCAGCAGCAGAGCGGGATTCATTTGCCGATGTGGTGCTGGTGGAGCGCCTGCGTGAGGCGATTCGAAGCCTTAATCCTTCCATTCCTGAGGGAGCCAAGGAGGAAGCTCTTCGCAAGGTTCTTCGTTTGGGAACGCCCTCCTTAATCCATACCAACAGGATCTTTCACCGGATGCTGCGTGATGGTGTGGAGGTGGAATATCAGCGCCCTGACGGCTCCATTGCAGGGGATCATGTGCGGCTGGTCAATTTTAGCGTTCCCGCCGCGAATGACTGGCTGGTGGTGAATCAATTCACAGTGATTGAGGGACAGAATAACCGTCGTCCCGATCTTGTGGTGTTTTTGAATGGTCTGCCATTGTCCGTCATTGAGCTGAAAAACGCCGCCGATGAGGATGCGACGATCTGGAGCGCCTATGCACAGCTCCAGACCTACAAAGCGGAGATTCCTTCGCTCCTTTATTTCAACGAACTCCTGATCGTGAGCGATGGTGTGCAGGCCCGTATTGGTTCTCTCTCAGCGAATCAGGAGTGGTTCAAGGTCTGGCGCACGATTGATGGCGATGGCGATGCACCGAAGACCCTGTTGGAACTAGAGGTGCTGATTCGAGGGGTGTTTGACCAGCAACGGTTTCTCGACCTGATCCAGAACTTCATCGTCTTTGAGGAAGATCCAGAAACTGGCGATCTTCACAAGATCATCGCGGGCTATCATCAGTTTCATGCGGTGAATGCCGCCGTAACGGAAACCATCCGAGCCAGCGGCATGACAGCACAAGGCGACCTGCTCGATGAGCCGGGAACCTACTGGAGCGGACGGATGCAGGGTGGCAAGCCGGGAGACCGACGAGCAGGTGTGGTTTGGCATACTCAGGGGAGTGGGAAGAGCTTTTCCATGCTCTTTTTTGGCGGAGATATCATCCGCAGGGCTGAGATGGAGAATCCGACGCTCGTGGTGCTCACCGACCGCAATGATCTCGATGACCAACTCTTCGGCCAGTTCCAGCGCTGTCATGAAATCCTCGGCCAAACTCCCGTGCAGGCGCAGAGTCGGGAACAGCTTCGCGAACTGCTGGCTGTTGCCAGTGGAGGCGTAGTCTTCACGACGATCCAGAAATTCATTCCCGAGACGAAGGGAGAGCGCTTCGAACGGCTATCGAATCGCTCCAATATCATCGTCATCGCAGACGAGGCTCACCGGAGTCAGTATGAGTTTGGTTCGCATGTTGTTACGCGAAAAGACAGCTCAAAATATATCGCTCACGGACTAGCCGTGAATCTACGTGATGCGCTGCCGAACGCATCGTTCATCGGATTTACCGGGACGCCGATTGAGAAGACGGATGCCAATACCCGCGCCGTTTTCGGCGACTACATCAGCATCTACGACATTCAGCGTGCCGTTGCCGACAAGGCCACTGTCCCGATCTACTACGAGAGCCGGATTGCCAAGCTCGGACTCAATGCTGCGGAATTGCCGAAGCTCGATCAGGAGTTCGATGAGATCACCGAGGGAGAGGAGGAACGCACTCGCACCCAGTTGCAAACGAAGTGGGCGGCACTTGAAGCTCTGGTAGGAGATCCCAAGCGTATCGCGCTGGTGGCCGCTGATCTGGTGAATCATTTCGAGAAACGGAGGGAGGCCATGGAGGGCAAGGCGATGATTGTCTGCATGAGCCGTCGTATCTGCGTGGAACTCTATGATGCCCTCATCAAACTGCGTCCCGAGTGGGCCAGCGCCAAGGATGATGACCTTGATGCCGAAAAGGGAAAGGACTGCGTGGTCAAAGTCGTCATGACCGGGAGTGCCGAGGATGGCCCGGAGTGGCAGCAGCACATCCGCAACAAGGAGAAGCGCCGTAAGCTGGCGAACCGGTTCAAGGATACAAAAGACCCTTTTCGTATCGTGATTGTCAGGGATATGTGGTTGACCGGATTCGATGTTCCCTGCCTGAGCACTATGTATATCGACAAGCCGATGCAGGGGCACAGCCTCATGCAGGCTATAGCCCGAGTGAATCGTGTTTTCCGCGATAAACCGGGCGGGTTGGTGGTTGATTATCTCGGCCTTGCCGATCAACTCAAAAAGGCGCTGGTCACCTATACGGAGAGCGGTGGAAAGGGCGATCCTACTTTCGACACACAAAAGGCGATTGACGTCCTGTTGGAGAAACACGGAGTTGCTTGCGACATGCTTCATGGATTCCATTGGGGGAAATGGACGACAGGGACTCCCTCTGAACGCCTCTCCCTGATTCCCTCCGGGCAGGAATACATTCTGGATCAGCCTGAGGGAAAGAAACGATTCATTCAGGTGGTAACTGAGATTTCCCGTGTATTCTCCCTCTGTGCCGCGAGTGAAGAGGCCACGGCGATCCGCGACGACATCTCCTTTTTTCAGGCCATTCAGGCGGCTTTGAGCAAACAGAGCATCGGCAGTCAGAAGACACCCGATCAACTTGATGCCGCCGTGCGCCAGCTTGTTTCCAAAGCCATCACCACAGAGGGGCAGGTGATTGATGTCTTCACGGCTGCCGGGCTCCAGAAGCCCGACATCAGCATTCTCTCCGATCAATTCCTGGCAGAGGTGCGCGGGCTGAAACACAAGAATGTGGCAGCCGAACTCTTGCAGAAACTCCTCAAGGATGAACTGAAGGTTCGCTCCAAGCGAAACTTCGTCCAGGCACAGCTTTTCAGCGAGAAACTGAAGAAGACCCTGAACGCCTACCATAACCGCGCCATTTCCACGATGGAGGTCATTGAGGAACTGATCAAACTGGCCAAGGAGCTCGATTCTGCCACCAAGCGAGGCATCGATTTGGGACTCACTGACGATGAAGTCGCCTTCTATGATGCCCTTGCGGCCAATGAGTCCGCAGTTAGGGCTCTGGGAAACGATCAGCTCAAAGTCATCGCTGCCGAACTCATCACCCAGGTCCGCAAGAGCGTGTCGATCGACTGGACTCTGAGAGAAAGCGCCCGTGCCAAAATCCGGGTCATGGTGAAGCGTATCCTGAACAAATACGGCTACCCTCCAGACCTTCAGGAAGAGGCGGTGAAAACCGTCTTGATGCAGGCAGAACTGCTCTGCGCCGACTGGGCGTAGAAGATTCGGTTTTACGAAAACTGTGCTTGCTGGAAGGGAGATGCCCGACGCTCTCTGACAGAGCGACCAACTGGAACGAAGGAAGAGAAGAAGGGCATTTCCTTCTTGCTGACTGCTCCAAAGGAAGAAGCTTTGAGGAAAGCGGTATCAAGGGTATGGGTCCCGAAAAGGCGCTTCCTTACCCTTATCGTGGGTGTTGATTCGAGTCCTACTACCTTGTGCTTCGGCAATTAATCTTTTTACCATATCTTCCAGTTTTTCCACTTTCTTGTGCAAATCACTGAGTTCAGCACGCTTCATCTCTCCGTCGATAGCGATCATGAAAGCAAGCTCTTCTTCACTCACTGGCTGCTGATTGAATCCGGATTGGATTAGCAGTCTTTCCGAATCCTTACCCGCAAGCATGCTTTCCTGAAGTATATGAGGAAGTCTGACTAAAAATCTGACGACGGCGTACCTCACGACTTCTGATTTGTCCCAGGCAGTTGCTTTTGCTGCCGCGTCGATGCGGGCGGCAAGTCCGGCACTTACCCGCACAGATAGCACTGTGTCAGTGTACTGTGCGTCTTCGGTGAATTTTCTCTTTGTAGGGTCTTTCGATTTGTTGGCCATATTTTTTTGTGTATGACATTACACTATTTGTGTCATACCAATTTGCAATGTATTTTTTATGCAATGAAGAAAAATCCCATAACCGAAATAGTCCAACAACGGCTGTCCTCTTTGGGACTAACCCAGATCCCAACAGCCTCCATCCAATACATCGAGGCCCAGATGTGCGCGGAGGTCCGCCGCATTGCTGACCGAAAACTGACAGCAAGGAGCGTGGCTCGTACAATCCTCAAGGCTCTGTATCAGCCCCAGAAAGCACCCTCCTTCACGCTGGACACCGCACCGGAACCAAAGCCCTGAGGCTTAGGGGTAAAGTGTCCCACTTAAATTATATCACACCATGATCTCAATTCATCCGCACGCCAATGCAACCACCGCTGTTGAGTATCTGGATGACCATCTTGAAAAATCTGCCTCGGATTATTACACACTGAATGGTCGTGCTGATGTGAGGTTGTTTGGCAAGGGGTTGGATATTCTCGGGTTGTCTGAATGCACCTATTCCAAAACCTTCTTTTCGGATTTGGCTCACAACATCCATCCTCTTACAAAAAAGCAAATCACTCCCCGCAGGAGAGAGGATGCTCGTTCCGCCTATGACGGCACCATATCAGCTCCTAAATCAATTTCAGTTGTCGCTCTCCTCGCCGATGACCCCCGCATTATAGAGGCTCACAACAGGGCAGTCTCACAAGCCCTCCTCTTTATGGAGAGTCGTGCGATGACGCGGGTTCGCAAAAACGGTGCTGATACCGACCGTGAGACTGGGAATATCGCGGGTATATTGTTCACTCATTTCTGTTCAAGGTCAGAAAGCTCCCTGACTTCAGCGGACCCTCAATTACATACACATGGATTTTTGTTTAATTTCACACACGACAAAGAAGAGAATCGTTTCAAGGCTCTTCAATCATCCAGCTTTTACCGTTCCTCCGCCGTCATCACGGAAATCTATCGGTCAACCCTTGCAGGCGAACTCCATCAAATCGGCTACCGCACCTGTTCAACGGCGAAGGGATTGGAAATTGAAGGGGTATCCAAGGAAGTCATAGACCTCTTTTCTAAGCGGAGAAAAAGCATCCTCAAAACAGCACAAGAGGATCTCGCCCACCCCAACAGCCCCAAGGGCAGAAACGCCATCGCTCGTTCCTCCCGAAATGCTAAGAAAGTCATTCCTTTGGAGGAATCTCGTAAAGCTTGGATTGCCCAACTTTCACCAGAACAATACGACTCCCTTCTCGCCCTCAAAAATAATGCCATCGCTCCTATTGAGGAAAAATCCGTTTCTCCTGCGGAAGCTCTTGATTGGGCAAAACGCCACCTCTTTGAACGCCAGTCTGTTATCAAACGGGATGAACTTGCAGTTGCTGCACTCCGCTTTGCACGAGGTCACTTCAGTTATGAACAGGTAGTTGCTGTGATCGAAAATGCCACCGTAAAGGGCGAATATATCTGTGTTGATGATCGGCTTACAATCCAGACTGCCGCAGACACAGAGAGGGAGATGATTGACTTCGTCAACGAAGGTAGTGGCACCTTGGCTCCCCTCAATGAGCACTTTCTCATTGAGGGCACATTTTCCAAAGATCAGCGTGAAGTAATCGGAAAAACCCTCCAATCCACCGACCCTGTTACTGCTATCCGAGGCCCCGCTGGTGCAGGTAAGACAACCCTCATGCCTGTGTTAATGCAAGGCCTGCACCTCTCCTCTGGGGAACCCGTCATTCTCGCTACCTCGGCATCAGCGGCCACGGGGCTTCGCAAGGAGGGATTTGCAGGTGCTAGCACTTTTCAGAGGTTCCTTGTCCATAAACTCGAACAAAAGGCCGCTACTGGGCGTGTCGTGATTGTGGATGAGGCTGGCTTTATTTCCGTCAATCAGATGCAGAACCTCCTACGGCTATCGAAAGAGCATAATTTTAGGGTTGTGCTGCTTGGCGACACACGCCAACACCATTCCGTGGAATGGGGCAACGCCCTTCAAATTCTGGAAAACCACTCGAAACTGCAAACCGCTTCACTTAAGGAAATTTACCGCCAGAAAAACAAAGATTATCGTGCCGCTGTTTCATTTCTAAAAGACGGCTTCGCCGTCAAAGGGTTTGACAAACTGGACTTCATGGGATGTGTCCATGAAATTGAAGGCGATGAATGTGCAGTTACCCTCGCCAACGATTTTGCCGCCGCCGTCCTGCGTGGAGAGAGCACACTAGCTGTTGCTCCAACTTGGCAACGGTGCGATGTCACCGACGCTGCAATCCGCCACAGTCTTCGTGCAAACGGCACCATCCAAGGCGAGGATATCCTCGCGGACGCATTGGTACCCCTCCACAACACGGAGGCAGAACGAGAACTATCGCACAGTTACAAAGAGGGAAATGTACTTGTTTTTCAGAGGAAAAGCTCACTTTTTTCGAGAGGTGAGCACGTCACTGTTCGCGGAGAACAGCAGGGGCGGCTACTTGTCGAGCGCAGCAACAAGGAATGCATTATTTTTGACCCGAAAAAATCCGCCACCTCGTTCCAAGTCTATGATCCCAAGCCCCTACAAATCGCTCAAGGGGATAAATTGCTACTACGCTGCAATGGTCAATCTACCGACGGCCGTAAGCTCATCAACGGCGAAATAGTCCAAATCAAGGGGATTAATGGCGGTCTCATCACCTTGACGGATGGGCGCAAGATCCCCTCCACCTATCGCCACTACACTCACGGCTACTGCATCTCCTCCCAAGCCAGCCAAGGAAAAACCGTAGATCGGGTATTTCTTTCCATGGATGCACAATCCGCCCACGCCGCATCATCCCTCGAAGGTTTTTATGTCGCTGCCTCTCGGGGGCGCCTCTCCTGCGGCATCTATACAGATGCCAAAGATGAGCTGCGCGATGCAGTCCAGCATTCCTCGGCTCGCCAAGCCGCAATCGAACTGATTGCCGAAAAGGATCAACTCCTCAAAAAAAAAATAAATGAACCTACGAACCCACAGCACACCGACCGACAATCCGTTCCAAATCCTCTCAAACTGGCATCTTCTCAAGGGTTGTATCCCCTATGTCGTTACCCATCAACACGGAATCGAAGTCATGCTCTCGACGGGAGTGAGTCTCCGAATCAAGGCCAAAGAGGCTACGAAAATCCCGTGCTCATTGCCGCAACTTGCGACACTGATCTCCCAAGGGGTGGATCTTCCTATGATCCGGTTTACCTCCATTCCAACAAGATCCATGCTCCCGGATTGGGTTGATTATGAGTCAGGTGCTTCAAGCAGTATCCCTACAAGCTCGGCAAAGAATGAACAGCCCAACAATCGCAGCACTCCAAGCCAAACAATTTCGGAAAACATTACACTCCCCCGACCTTTGAGCCCCTCAGAAAATATCCCCCTCCCTGGCAGTGATATCCGTTATCGATAGCAACATTCTTTGGGTCTGTTTTCCGCCTCAAAAAAAATTGAAAAAACTGAAACATACCGAAATCCAAAATTGTATCTTCCAATACAATGAGTTCTCTAGCCCCAAATCCAGACCCCGATCGCTTGGCATTTCCTCAGGAAATCGCCTCCGTGATCGGACTGCGAAAAGAACAAATTAATTTCATGAAAAGGCTGGGGTGCCCGTTCTATGGGCGTAAAACCACCATCCGGTGGGTTCGTAATTTTATTGCAAAGGAGGCGGGGGTGCCTTCACGCGCTGCAAAGCGTCGGTAGAGTCCTTGATATTCAGTCGGGAATAAACGCGATGTACCATTCGCGTTGAATGATTCACCAGGGCCATGGCCTCGGATTCGGACAATCCAGCACGATGACAGCGGGTAATAAATGAGACACGGCAGGAGTGAGAAGTTGTTCCGCACGCCTTAAAGAGGACGGCATTGAAACTCTGGTTCATTCCCCTATCCAACGGCGGAATCGTGAACTCACCAGACCACTTTATTTTTTCCAGATAGGCCGCCAACTGGTCCGTCATCGGAACAAGAAACTTCCGCTTGGAATGCCCAGGCTTCCGCTTGCTGTCTTCAAGAGTGATGGTCCTTTCCTTAAAATCAACCCGCGACTTTGGAATCCTCGCCTCATTGAATCGGCAACCCAGATGAATCAGTATCTCAAAAGCTATCCCCATCCACTTAGGCTGACTCTTGAAAGCCTCCCTCGCCTTCTTGATATCCTCATCCGTCAGCTCCTTTTTCAACTCTCTCTCTTCAAGTTCCACACGCGTCAGCGCGATTACATTGCGGTCTGCCAGCTCCCTGCGGATTGCCTCACTGACAACAAAACTAAGGAACTTCACCTCCATTCTGGCGGTATTGTGGGAGGCTCCCGCCCCCTTCCTCCACTTCAAATATTCATTCGCGTGCTGGTATTTCAACTCTCGCGGATGGCGAACTTTCTTGGACAACAGCCAGCCATTCACCACAGACCAGACATATTGATAACGGAGAAGTGAACGCGGGTTTTTATAGTGGCTTTCTAGGTAGTCTGGAACCCATGAAGTAAAGTCATCCCCACACATCGGAGCCACTTTCTTCTCATTTGCTGAACGCTTGGCCGCCTCCCTGTGAGCTTTGAGACTGTCGTTTCTGTCATCGCACCGAAGCTTCAAACACTCATCCTTCCACCCCCCTGTTTCCAAATCGCGGTATCGAACGTACCAGTACGGAGAGCTTTTTACTTTTCGCAGGGAAGCCATAAAAAGAAAACTTCCCCATACTTCCCCACAACACAAGCGATTTAACGCATTCTAAATCATTTTAACAGTGTAGAGACCTACCCTAAAACTGGCTAAAAATACCTACCGTTACACCACAAGGCAGTGGTAAAAGTGAATTGAAGAGGGTGCCTGAGACTTTGAAAAGGTTCAAGCCCTTTGGCTTAAAAAGTTCTAAAGCTTTTAGATTTTAGTCTCTTCGGAAACCTCT
>Ga0302201_10000067_pt1 | contig 81030 bp, 56 predicted proteins | sample II_Bog_N3_2_FD_194586 | JGI IMG/M metagenome (GOLD analysis project Ga0302201, IMG submission 194586) | Peat permafrost microbial communities from Stordalen Mire near Abisko, Sweden - II_Bog_N3_2 | ecosystem: Environmental > Terrestrial > Soil > Wetlands > Peat | place: Sweden: Abisko... | reverse complement strand
ATGCCCTAAATGGGGAGGGGGGTGGGGTCATAAGCGCTAAGATAAGAGTTGACGAGTTGGTAACGTCGTTGTAGCCTGGGGCCATGGCAGAGATGGAAGACTGGCCGGTGCTTTTGGAGATGTTTCCCTCCGACTGGGAAGAGACAGGACGGAGCAGCGGCGCGGTGAAGCGCTTACGCGGCTTTGCCTCGGTTGAAGCGCTGCTGCGGACGCTATTGCTGCATGTAGGCTGCGGATGGTCTCTACGCGAGACCGCCGTGCGGGCTAAGTTAGCGGGCATTGCCGATGTCTCCGACGTGACGTTGCTGAACCGGTTGCGGGATGCCGAAGGCTGGCTGCGGCAGATGTGCCGGCAGATGTGGCAGGCCAGCGGCGTCGACTTGCAACCGGCCTTGGCGGGGCGCCCGGTGCGGGTGCTGGACGCCACGGTGGTCCGGGAGCCGGGCAAGACAGGCAGTCAGTGGCGTCTTCACTACAGCCTCCGCCTGCCTACGTTGGAATGCGACAGCTTTCTGCTCACTCGCACCCACGGCTATGGGTCCGCCGAGCGGTTCGGGCACTTCGTCTTCCGGGCCGGAGAACTGGTGCTGGCCGATGCCGGCTATTGCCATCCCGCCGGGATCGGGGCAGTGGTGAACCAACAGGCCGATGTATGCGTGCGTCTGAATCCGCATGCGCTACCTCTGTATGACCAGCAGGGCAAAGCCTTTTCTCTACCCACCGCCTTAGCCTGTTTGCGCCGCGCCGGGGCGCTGGCCGAGTGGCCGGTATGGGTTGGCTGGGGTCAACAGCGGATTGCCGGTCGGGTATGCGCGATCCGCAAAAGCCGGCAGGCGATTGAGCGCGCCCTGCGGCGGCTGCGCGAAAAACAGCCGAGCGGACAGAGTGTAAGCGAGCCAACCCTGCTGTACGCCGAATACGTTCTCATCTTCACTACCTTGCCCGCCGAAGTTGCCAGCAGCAGCCAGGTGCTGGAATGTTACCGCTTGCGCTGGCAGGTGGAACTGACCTTTAAACGCCTGAAATCGATTGCCCAGTTGGGCCATGTGCCCAAACACCACGACCAAAGTAGCCGTGCCTGGTTATACGGCAAGCTGCTGGTCGCGCTGCTGACCCAAAAGCTGGCGCGGACGGGAAGCGCCCTTTCCCCCTGGGGCTACCCCACACCCGGCGCAGCGCACACGCAGCCGCTGGCGTGAATTCCACTTTGCCTTGCACCAGGTCGCGGCTGCCATCGCTCCCCATCTGCCCCTGCGCACCACCCTAGGGCAATGGAATCAAATCACGGCCGCGCTCAGTGAGCCCCATCGGCGTCGACGTCCTCAACTTGACCGCTTATCTTAGCGCTTATGGGGGGGGAGGGGGGGGAGGGGGGTACGGACCGGTTACATACCTGACATTTTGAACCGGGGACATCTCTTCCTATCTACCAGTGTGCGCCAGGGGAAGGGAATTGTCGGCAAGTGAGGTCCAAAAAAGTGAACAGTCTGCCGCTGCTGGTTTTCACCCCACTGCACGGTTTTCATCTCATGCCAAGGGCTGTGGGCGCCGGTTGCCCGCCCAAGCTGCCGTGTTCAGAGAGATTGGTGCGACTCCCAGGTCCGAGAATCCGGACCTGGGGCACCCATATTCTCGTGTGCGGGCCACGCGCCGAAAGTTGTAGCGCTCAAGTGAACAGTTCCTGCCTTACCGTTCCAGAACCTTGGCGATGCGCTCCAAGGCCCAGTCGATCTCTTCGCGGGTAATGATGAGAGGGGGCGCGATACGAATCACATGATCGTGCGTCTCCTTGCACAAGATGCCCTCTTCCTTCAGAGCTTCGCAATAGGGACGGGCCATGCCGTTGAGTTCGATGCCAATCCACATACCTCTGCCACGCACTTCCTTGATGGCCGGACTGCGCAGCGCCTGAAGCCGGGCCAGAAAGTAGGCTCCCAATTCGGCTGACCGCTCCACCATCTTCTCTTCAATCAGCACACGCAAGGCAGTTCTTGCAATGGCACAGGCAAGCGGGTTTCCTCCGAAGGTGCTGCCGTGGTCTCCGGGCTGGAAGACACCCAATACCTCGGAAGACGCCAGGACTGCCGAGACCGGATAGAAGCCGCCGGCGAGGGCTTTGCCTACGATCAATACATCCGGCGTGATCCCCTCATGCATGTAGGCGAAGAGCTTGCCCGTGCGCCCCAGGCCAGACTGTATTTCGTCGGCCATGAAAAGGACGTTGTTTTGCCGGCAGATCTCCGACGCCTGGCGCAGATAGCCGGTGGGCGGAATCACGATTCCAGCTTCACCCTGAATCGGTTCTACAAGAAACGCGCAGGTGTTCGGGGTGACGGCGTTACGCAGGGCCTCAATGTCGCCGAAGGGGATGATTCTGAACCCAGGGGTAAAGGGACCAAAGCCATCACGATACTGCTCGGCGCTGGAAAAGCTGATGACCGTGACCGTGCGCCCATGGAAGTTGCCGGCGCAGACAATGATTTCGGCTTTGTCCCGAGGGATGCCTTTTACCTGGTAGCCCCACTTGCGCGCGGCTTTGATTGCCGTCTCGACGGCTTCGGCGCCGGAATTCATCGGGAGTACCTTGTCGAAACCGGTCAGATCGTGGAGTTCCTGGCAGAAAAGGGGCAACTGGTCGTTTCGAAACGCACGCGAGGTCAAGGTAATCTTGCTGGCCTGTTCTTGAAGGGTGCGAAGAATCCTGGGGTGGCAGTGTCCCTGGTTGACCGCAGAATAGGCAGCCAGACAGTCGAGATAACGCCGCCCCTCGACGTCATAAACCCACACGCCTTCAGCACGTTCGAGCACCACGTCGAGCGGGTGGTAGTTGTGTGCTCCGAATTGATTCTCCTGGTCGACAAGGTCCTGGGTACTCGTAGGCCCCTCACTTTGCAGTTGCGTCATGGTGTTCTTTCTTCGTGGCGGATTCAACGTAATGTTCAAGGAACCGCTCACCAGGCCCCTGAACTTTCACCGATGAGGGGCCCAGGACAATTCCCTGACGAGTAGTAGTTTAAATGAATGCAAAACCCCGCTATTTCGATTTGGCCGTCTGAACCGGGGCCGGGGCCTTGGCCGCATCCCCGGCAGCGCAGGGATTGCCGCCGCACAGCGCGCCGGTGATTCCCTGGCTTTCAGTGATGGTGTAAATGCGGTCCACAAAGGGCAGTTTCACCGTTTCCCTGGCGCCGGAGGGCCAGTGAATCTCCGCGGTGCCGGCATCGGTGGCGTCGCCCAGGCCGAAATGCACCCGGAAATCGTTGGAGGAAAGGTAGCTGCCGCCGCTCAGCACATCGCCGCGCTGGCGCATGCCGTCTGCCGTTAGATAGACCGTTGCGCCGACCGCATCGCGGGGGCTCTTGGGTCCCCCGACCAGCCGCATCTCAACCCACTGGTGGTGGTCCGGGTTCACGTTGCGCAGCAGCACCGGGACGCCGTCCATGTTGTTGATGACCACGTCGATCTTGCCGTCGTTGAAGATGTCGCCGAAGGCCGCGCCGCGGCCCACGCTGACCACGGCCAGCCCCGTGCCCTCGACCGGCGGAACCACCTCGAACTTGCCATTCTTCAGGTTGTGGTAGAGCAGCGGGCGCTCGGCATAGCTGGTTCCCCACCCCGGATGCTTATCCACTTCCGGATACACATGGCCGTTGACAATTAGCAGGTCTTTCCAACCGTCGTTGTCGTAGTCGAGGAAGCCATCGGCGAACTTCACAAACGGAATGGAAGCGTTGGCCACGCCAGACTGATAACTCACATCCGTGAAGTTGCCGGTTCCGTCGTTCTGGAACAGCACCAGATAGTCGTCGCCAAAGCTGGTATTCACGATGGAGAGGTGGCCGTTGTTCTCGTAATCCCCGGCCGCAATGCCCATATTGGCGATCTCGCGGCCGTCCTTGTTGAGGGCGTAGCCGCTGACGTAGCTGTCGTCCTCGAAGGTACCGTCGCCCTTGTTGATATAGAGATAGTTGGGCGAGGTGTCGTTGGCCACCAGCAGGTCAGGCTTGCCGTCGTTGTTCACATCCGCAAACAGCGCCCCCAGGCCGAAGTAGCCGGCGGGATCGTCCACGCCCAGTTTCTTGCTTACGTCGGTGAACTTCCCGTTGCCGTCGTTGTGGAAGAGATGGTCCTGCTCGCCGGGCAGGCCGCGCGGGCCGCACATGACCTGCACGCCGCGGAAGAGGCAGGGCGCGTAGCCCACTGACTTGGTGCCAGAGATCGGCGGATTGGCCAGATCGATCTTGGCGTAGCCGTCGATGAACAGGTCCAGCTTGCCGTCGCCGTCGTAGTCGCCGAAGGTGGCGCCGGCGGACCAGGTGCCGATGGTGATCCCGGCCTCTTCGCCCTTATCGGTAAAGGTGCCGTCGTGGTTATTGTGGTACAGGCGATTCTTGCCGTAGTTGGTGACCACCAGGTCGGGCCAGCCGTCGTTGTCGTAGTCGCCCACCGTGCAGCCGTATCCCCAGCGGCCATTGCCCACCCCGGCCTTCTGGGTCACATCGGTAAACGTGCCGTCGTGATTGTTGTGGAACAGGGCGGCCTGCTGCGCCGGCGCCTTGCCGTCCAGCGCGTCGTAGCTCAAGCCGTTCACCAGGTAGATATCCAGCCAGCCGTCGTTGTCGTAGTCGATCAGGCAAACGCCGGGGCCTTTGGCCTCGAGAATCAGGCGCTTGGCCGGGGTACCGGCGGTGTGATGCCAACTGGTGAGGCCGGCGGCCTTGGCGGTGTCCATAAAGACGATGGGGCCGGTTTTGACAAAGCCGCCCGCGGTGATGGGGCGGCGCTGGGCGTCGAACTCCGCCTCGTGCGGGCCGGCATTGGCCATGCCGTCCTGAGCCTGTTGCCCGGATGGAGGAGTTGCCTGCGCCCAAGCTGTATGTATGGATAGAAGTGTGAAAGCGACCAGAACGGTCAACTGTTTGGGCGTGTGCGGCAAGGCTGAATCCTCCGAGGCTTGTAATTCATTGCTGCGAGTCCGCCGGTGGTTCGTCCCTTGAGGCATTCCATGGGAATGGAGGTCAATCGGGATACGGGAAAAAGCTCCGCGAACCGGCAAAAAACAAGATTCCCCACGGCTTGCAGTGTATCGTATGGCGCTTGGACGAAGCCGCGCCTGCCCGGTCAGCGCGCCGCGCGTCAATTCACGAAAATGAGCAGAATCCAATTCCACATCCGGTTATACTGGATGCCAAGGCGGCGCAGATTCGGCTGATCGTTGCGCAGCGCCGGCCCCAAGTGAGGTGCGTCTTCCGCAGGGACTCCGGTTCACTGACGTTCGACGTTCCACCATCGCCGACTTCCGCATGGCGAGCTGTAGCCCGTGTGCTTCGAAGTCCCGTGGATGCCTTGGGTTGCGCCCTTCTTCCTGCATCCTGTTCTCTCTGCGGCTCCCCTCTGCCGCAGCTCTCCTCTGTGCCAATCTGCGATGTTTGCTGGACGGAGTTTTCTGTCCAGAGCGGCCCTGTGTGCGCCCGTTGCGGCGATACGCTGCCCGCGGCGGCGCTGGAATTCGGCCCCTCGAGCAGCGGGTTGTGCCGCACCTGCCGCCTGGCGCCGCCGCCCTTTGTGCGCGCGGTGGCCTACGGGCCGTACCAGGGCCGCATGAAGGACGCCATTCACGCGCTCAAATATGACCGGCTGCACCCGGCGGCCCGCGGGCTGGGCCGGATGCTGGCCGAGGCCATCGGCCAATTGGCGGGCGAAGCTCCGGGCGAGATGCTGGTGGTTCCCGTTCCGCTGCACCGGACGAAATATGCCCAGCGGGGCTTCAACCAGGCGCGCTCGCTGGCCGTGCATGCGCTTGCCGCCTTGCGCCAGACCCACCCGCAGTGGCGGCTGACCCTGGCTTCGCGGACGCTGATGCGGTTGCGCGCCACCGGGAGCCAGGCCGGCCTGACCTTCCGCCAGCGCCGCCTGAATGTGCGCGGCGCCTTTACCGTCTCCGACCCGGCCGCCGTGATCTTGAAGCACGTTTTGCTGATCGACGACATCTTGACCACCGGCGCCACCGCCCGCGCCGCGGCCCAAGCTCTGATCCGGGCCGGCGCAGCCTCAGTGTGGGTGGCCACATTGGCCCGGGCCTGCGCTACCAGCAAGACCCGCGGCGGCTTTGCAGTCCCGTTCGATGAGGCTGAAGACAATTCCGAACTAACCGGCAACGCGCCGGTCGCGCTCGTGCAACAGGCAGGCATTCATTCATCGCAAGACCAATCATCTTTTTGACGAGGGGATAAGAGATGTCGCTGGGAAAAGCCATGATTCATGCACGCAAGCAAAAGGCAATCGCCAAAGCGTCGACGTATGCCGGGGACTACACCGCCGTGCAGCCCAGCCACATGCTGCAGATGCCGGTTCTGGTGCTCAACGCATCCTATGAGCCCATCAATATCTGCGGTGCGCGGCGCGCCCTGGTGCTGGTGCTCAAGGGCATTGCGCGCACCGAGGAGGAGCACGGCCTCACGCTGCATGCCCAGCGCAGCCACATCGTCATGCCTTCGGTGATCCGCCTGCTGGAGTACCGCCGCATCCCCTACCAGACGCGCGCCCTCTCGCGCAAAAACATTCTGCTGCGCGATCGCAACACCTGCCAGTACTGCGGCGAGTTGCTGGCTCCCGGCGACCTGACGCTGGACCACGTGATTCCCCGCTCCCGCGGCGGCAACTCCACCTGGGAGAACCTGGTGGCCTGCTGCCACAGCTGCAACCGCCGCAAGGGCAACCGCATGTTGAGCGAGCTGGACGACATGATTCTCTTGCGCGAGCCAAGGCCGTTCTCCTTGCACACCAGCCGCCAGATCATGCGGATGCTGGGAAGAGGGGATGATCGGTGGCGCAAGTATCTGTTTTATTGAGTAGGCTTATGCTGATAGGTTCTCCACTAGGTTGCATCCCAAACTGAGGCTGTCATCCTGAGCGACCGGAGCGAAGCGCAGGGAGTCGAAGGACCCGCGTCTGCTTTTCCTTCAACCCACGTTTCGAACCGTCGGGTCCACCACATACCACCCCTCGCTCAGATCGCTCCACGCAGGATTAGCTTTCTCAATCAGAGCGATCTTCTTCACGCGGATCCACCCCTTCAGCTGCTTTTCCCGTGCAATCGCACCTCCCGGACTCACAAACCGCTCAAACCAGACAAGCCGGTTGCAGTTGTAAGTTGCAGAGAACCCGCTGTGAATCTTCCGCCCGTGTTCGAAGACCCGTTTCAGCAGATCGCCGGTCATGCCGATATAAAGCGTGTGACTCCGGCTGGCCACGATATACGTGAAATAGACCTTTTCGTCCATGGCGGGAATCTACCCTAAAAGCTTCACGATTGCAATGATCGCGAGCAAGGCAATTCCTTACCGCCGATTCCGCCCCATTTGCTCGGACACCATACCTTTCCACCCACCACAAACCTGTCATCCTGAGCGGAGCGCAGCGTAGTCGAAGGACCTGCGGTTGCTTGGGTATTGGATCTTATTCCTTTGCAAACCAAAAGGGCCGAACCTATAATCGCCCCGCACACAAATGCAAGCGGCGCGACGATTCGGGAAAGAGGGAAAGATATGACCGAGTACTGCACGCGTTTCAAAAAGGTTGGCTACGGCGATCTTAAGGCCAAGCAAAAGGAGCTATTCAACTTCCAGAAGATCGCGGCTACGCTTGCCGATTATGGGTTCAACTGCATCAAATTAGCCGACGATTGGCAAGGTGCGGATTTTCTTGCTTATCACATTGACGGAACGACAACGCTGAAAGTTCAGTTGAAGTCGAGAGTGACAATAGACCAGAAGTACCTCGGTAGAGGCCTCTGGATGGCATTTCCACATGGAGGTTTCTGGTATCTCATCGAGCATGATAGCTTAGTCGAGAAAATCGGGAAGCACACGGTCTGGCTCAGAAGCGATTCGTGGACAAATAGCCAGCCAAACTCGAAGCGGGAGTTCGGTGGATATTCTTCTGCAAACATCAACGCAGGTTTGTTGGACAGTCTCGCTGAGGACAGGCTCGGTCCCGTGTACAGTTCCGTCCCCCTTGAGGACGACGAAACTGCTGATACGTCGCTATCGGGATGAGATGCTGAGAAGCGAAAGGCAACCGCAGGTCCTTCGACTCCGTCTGGCGCAAAAAACGCGCGAGACTTCGCTCAGGATGACAGTTTTGTGGTTGTTAATTTTTTTGCGCCCAGAAGAATAGCAGCTATTTTTTCGGCGCGTCCGGCTGTTTCTCTCCAGGCGTAATGTCCTGCCCCTCATAAATGATCTTGGTCGTCGAACCGAAGCGCTTGTAGTCGGTGTACTTGACGGTGTCGCGCATGTGCACGTCCTGGGCCATGTAGCCGTTACCGCCGCTGAAGTGCAGGATGCCCTCGCCCTTGGTGTAGACCGGGAACCAGTAGTGGCCGTCGACCTGCTCGCGCCAGGTCATGAAGGGGGGGTGCAGGTCTTCATTCCCCTTGCGGGTGTCGTCGGGAACCATCCGGCCGTTGGTCACCACGATCTGCAGGTCGGTCGAGTCCACCCAGATGCGCCCCAGCAGGTAGCGGTGCTTCTTTTCGATGACCTTGGGGCTCACGTCGAAGACGTAGCAGTCCACTTCGTCCACCTTCTGCCGGCCCACGTACTTCACGTCGTAGGCGCCGATCTCCTCGGCGGTGAGCACAAAGGGATAGCCGTGCTGGATGTCCTGGAGGTCGGAGGGGGACATGCTGACCCGCTGCAAGGTGTTTTCCGGCGCGAAGACCACCTTTTCCGTGCGGTGGCCGGAGGGGTCGAAGATCACGTCGTCCACTTCGTAGTACTCGCCGTCCACCTTGTTGCCGTCGTCGATGGTCTGGACGCGGGCGATGCGGCGATAGGTGTAGTGGTTCAGCGCCTGCTGGAACTCGCTCTCCTTGGCGGCAAACTCGTGGATAATCTGCTCCGGCGCGATGGCGGGGGCGGAGATGTCCATGCGCCCGAAGCCCGCGTCCAGCGGCATGGGCGTAAAACTGTCCTTGTTCTGCGCCGCGCCGGCCAGGGCGCACCCCGCGGCCAGCAGTACGGCCAAACTCCATCGATTTCGCACCCAGGTTTCTCCTTTTGCCTCTTGGGAGCCATTCCGGTCCCGCCGCGGGAGCGCGGTCCGAATTCCGGAATCTCTTCCTGACTACAACAATAGACGCATATACAAGCCCGCCGTAGCGTTCCAAAATCAGGATGGACATCCAGCGGCCGCGCGACAGGCGAGCGCAACCCGGCGAATCAGCCGGTTCGACTCCCGACGCCCCTTCGTGTTCTGCTTGAGTTCAGTCGGGATGGCTGCGCGCTTCCGATGCATGTTTCGTACCCCAGGGCCCCGTTCGTGTCTGTGAAAGCAACTGCGTTTTCCGCCGATGTGGATGGAAGGAGATTGCAAACTCCATGCCCGACTATTACCACGTTCCCGCGCTCGTCCTGACCGGGCTGCTGCTGCCCGCCTTCGGGTATCTGTATCTGCGCTTTCGGGATACGCGCACGCTGCTCTGGTTTCTGGGCTTCCTTTTTGCAACCCTCCGGATGTTGTTGCTCTACCGTCTTGGCTGGCTGGATGTCTCCAATGGCGCCCACCCCTGGCTAGCGGCCACCAGTCAGACCTCCATCCTGATCAGTTCCACCCTGTTTCTGGCCTCGCTGTCCCCGCTGCGATTTCGCCTTGGCCGCTTTCAGGTCCTTTATGCCCTCCCTTTCGTCCTTCCGCTGATTGTCTACTCGATCCTGCTGGACGGCGTCTTTCACGGCATTCCGCCGCAGGGGCTGCTTTTTCTGATCTTTCCCGCCCTGGGCCTGGCGGCTCTGGTTCCCGGCTTCTTCTGGGCCATCGGCAAAGGCAGCCTGCCCGTTTGGATCGGGGTCACCTGCTGCCTGATATCCAGCATCCTGGGCCTCTGGATATGTGTCGCAATCGGCCCCTCCTGGCCGCTGACTTTTGTCGAGTGCGCCAACCACTTCATGACCGCCCTGCTGCTGGTCTACGTCTTCCGGCGCTTCACGCCGGGGGTGGCCTTGAGCGTGATGGGCTTCCTGGCCTGGTCGCTTACCATCCTGGAGATTTCTCCTTCGATCACCTCCAATCCGGCCCTCTACCTCGGGCTGGTGCGGATCATCGTCCTGGGCAAGGTAGTGGCGGCGGTGGGCATGATCCTGCTGGCTCTGGAGGACGAACTGGCCAAGAACAAGGCCGCCGGGGACCGCGAACGGCGCGCCCGCCTGGAGTTGGAGGCCTATGCCAATCTGGTGCTTTCCCGCCGCCGGATCGAGGACTTCGATCACCAGGGGACCGACATCTGCCAGACTGTGGCGGAGCACAGCCGCTTTGCCCAGGCGGCTCTGCTGCTGGAAAGCTCGGGACGATTCCACCTGGCCGGGACCGCCGGTCTGGATCCTGCCACGGCCACGGCGCTGGGCGCTCTGGCCGCGCGCATTCCCGCCCCCGGCTTTCTGGCAGCCGGCTCTGTTCGGTCCGCGGTGGATCACTGCCAGACGCTGCGGCTCAACCTGGCGCCCTGGCTTATTCCCGGCGACGACTTGAAGCGGTTGCGCTTTACCGCGGCCCTGGCCGTGCCCATGGTCGGCCGCTCGGGCACTGAGGGCGCGCTGCTGCTGGCCGGGATGCGTAAACCCAAGGAACCACTTCGTGCCGACGACCTGCTCCCCACCGAGATGCTCGCAGCCCGGATGCAGGCTGTCCGCAGCCAGACCATGATGCTGGAAAAGCTGATTGACTCGGAGAAATTCGCCGGGCTCGGCCAGTTGGCCGCCAACGTCACCCAGCAGTTGAACAATCCCCTGACCGTCATCCTGGGCTATGCGTCGCTGCTGGAGGAGACCTCCTCGCTCGATCCGCAGGAGCGCAAGGGCGTCGCCTCCATCCTGACCGAAGCCCGCCGCATGAGGTCGACGCTGGAGAGCCTGGCCCGCATCTCTCGCCATCACAACGACCAGTTGGCCGCGGTCTCCCTGACCGAATTGCTGGCCGATATGGAAGAACTGCACCGCTCCGAGTTCCTGCGCCGCTCGATCGAGTTCCGGTTGAGCATGGCCCCGGATCTGCCCAGGGTCCTGTGCCATACGCAGCAGTTGCGCCAGGCCGTCCTGCACTGCCTGCAGTTTGCCATTACCGCGGTGGAGAAGCAGGGTCCGGCCCAGGCCGACGCCAAGATCATCCGCATGGAAGCTACCTGCGAAGCCAACATTGTGCAGATTCTGGTGGCCCACACCGGCCCCGGCTTCGTCGATCCGGAACGCGCCTTCGACCCCTTCGTTCCCGCCCAGGCAAACGAAGAAACAGCCGGCCTGGGCCTGAGCCTCTGCGCCACCATCATGCGCGAGCACAACGGGCGCGCCTCGGCGGTCAACCTCGAGCCCCGCGGCGCCGCCATTCTGCTGGAGATCAAAGCCGCCTGATGGCGCGCGTAAAATGGCCGGTATGAACCTTGAGACGATTCAGGCGGCACTCCGCGAGGCTGGCTTTGACGGCTGGCTGTTTTACGACCACCATCACCGCGACCCCATCGGCGGACGCATCCTGGGGCTCGACGAGAAGACCCACATCACCCGCCGCTGGTACTACTTTGTGCCCGCCGCGGGCGAGCCGCGCAAGCTGGTCCATCGCATCGAGCAGGGCCGCCTGGATTCTTTGCCCGGCGCCAAGACGCAGTATTCCAGTTGGCAGGAACTGGCCGCCGGCCTTGAAGCCATGCTGGCCGGCGCCGAGCGCGTGGCCATGCAGTACTCGCCCAACAACGCCATCATGTACGTCTCCATGGTCGATGCCGGAACCGTCGAGTTTCTGCGCGGCCTGGGCAAGCAGATTGTCAGTTCCGCCGACCTGATCAGCCAGTTCGAGGCCGTCCTGACCCAGGAGCAGGTGGCCAGCCACGGCGTGGCCCAGCGGGCCATCGACGCCATCGTGGCCGAGGGCTGGCAGGAGATCGCCCGCCGCCTGCGGCCGGCTACCGGCGCGGCGCGGAGGTACACCGAGTTCGATCATATGCAGTGGCTGGGCGAGGCCATGCGCCGCGAGGGGCTGATCTGGGAGAACGGTCCCGACGTCAGCGTCAACGCCAACAGTTCCGACTCCCACTACGAGCCCACCGCCGAACATTCTTCGCCCATCCGCGAGGGCGACTTTCTTCTCATCGATATTTGGGCCAGAGTGGACCAGCCGGCCAGCGTCTTTTACGACATCACCTGGACAGGCGTGGTAGGCCGCGAGCCCTCGCCGCGCGAGCAACTGGTCTTTGAGACCGTCCGCAACGCCCGCGACGCCGCCATCGCCACCGTCGAGCAGGCATTTGCAGCCAACCGGCCCATCTGCGGCTATGAGGCCGACGATGCGGCCCGCAATGTGATTCGCGCCGCCGGCTTCGGCGACTACTTCACCCATCGCACCGGCCACAACATCGCCCAGGAGCTGCACGGCTCCGGCGCGCACCTGGACAACCTGGAAACCCACGACGTGCGCCGCCTGCTGCCCAACACCTGCTTCTCCGTCGAGCCGGGCATCTATCTGCCGGAGTTCGGCGTGCGCAGCGAAATCGACATGCTGACCGCCCCCGGCAAGGCCTGGGTAACAGGCCGCATTCAGCGCGACCTGGTGAGAATCTGAGAGGCAGGGAGTTGGGAACAGGGAACGGGAAAGCCCGGCGCCGAGGGGATTCCGGCGCGAAACGGAGATGCTTCCCGACCCCGCTTCCGGTCTGGTGCGTTATAGTCAAGAAGGAATGGCTACGACCCAAGACAAGAACACAGCGGCGGGAAGCGGGTTTGTCTATTTGCCCCTGATCGCCGGTTGGCTGGTACCCGGCGCGGGGCATTTTCTGCTGCGCAAGTGGGGGCGCGGAGCGCTGCTGTCGGCGTCCATCGTGGGCATGTTTGTGCTGGGCATCGCCATGCAGGGCAAGCTCTACGGCGGGGCGCACGACATTCTGGACATTCTGGGACTGGCCGGCGACCTGGGCAACGGGCTGCTCTATTTCTTCAGCCGGATTCTGGGGCTTGGCGCTGACCCCGTGCAGGTGACCACGGCGGACTACGGCACGCGGTTCATTGTGGTCTCCGGGTTGCTGAACGTGATTGCCGCCGTGGATGCGCATAATCTCCGCACCGGGAGGAAATCCTAGTGTTCCATCCCTCCCACTTTACGGCGGTCCTGCTCTTCGCGTTGTTCGCGTCCGTAGTCTTCGGCATCACCCAGCGGGAGACGCCGCGGCGCATGATTCGCTACGGGATCTACTGCTTTGTGCTCTTTGCCGGATCGGCAATCGCGCTCAGCTGGATCATGTTTCTGATCGCGCGCTAGAGTCCTGTCTCTGAATTCCGCTCCATCAATACGCCGTCATCCTGAGCAAGCGTAGCGAGCCGAAGGACCTGCGTTTCTTGATTAAGCGTTTGCAGTGGAGCTTTGAACTCATGCTCTCCCACCCTTGAATCAAAGAACGATTCAAGGGTGCGGCGCGCAAATTATTGTTCGCACCCGCATCGAGAAGCTCTAAAGCCCACGCTGATTTTGCGACATTTGCGGCACGCGACCCCGACCCAGAGGGTGCCCCGGCACCCCGGTCGCGCCCTTTCAAAACATGGGCTTAATCAGAGGCTCCTTGATTCTCCGGCAAGACGATGAATTGACCAGGCGTTTCCGATCCACCGGCACCAGCGCGCAGTGTTTGACCCACGCCCGGCAATACTCCGATATCCCACACTGGCGACTTCAGTTCCGGCATCGGGTTAGCCTGGAACAGCTTCCTGCACTGGCTGGCAGTCCACCGAGCCCAGCGCTTGGACTTCTTCCGGCGTGCGCTGTCGGTCGAGATTCCGGTGCCCGCATACATCTGCCGGTAGAGTTTCGATAAGAAGATAAACGCGATCCTGGAGCGCAGATTTGGCGTACAGGACGACCTCTGCCAGACCGGGCCCCAGCTATAAAACCTGTCCCAAACCTTTTGTGTATGCTGGCGAATCTCATCCGAGCTCATCGAAGGGTGGGGCGTAAACATCTTGGGACGAATATCGGGTGGAATCAACCAGTAGCGGGTAATCGGCACACCGCCCACCAGCGTAGGATTCTCAGCCTGCTCCTTTTCCCACCGCGCAAAATCCACCGTGCCCGGAAACGGCGTCATCATGACGAACTGGGCAAAGGTTATTCCCATCTTCAGGGCCATATCCGCGGTCGCATCAAACGTTGACGGCTTGTCCGTCGGCAGGCCGAAGATGAAGGAGCCAAGCACGTGGACACCATGCTGTCTAAACGTCTTCAACCGCTTCACCAGATCGTCCCCAGAGCAGTTCCAGTCCTTGAAGACCGCTTTGAGTCCTTCCGGGGTTACCGCTTCGACCCCCACCAGGGCACCCTTGATATTGGCCTTGCGCATCGCATCCAGGAACTCGCCGTCCTCCGCCGCTTCCATGGTGATCTGGGTGAAGAACACCATGTTTTTCGGCAGCTTTGCCATCTCTTCCATCAACTGGAACCGCTCTGCGCGGATGGCGGTCAACTCTTCAAGCCGGGCAAGATTGTTTTGCTCCCTGGCGAGGCGAAGATCGGTCAATGTCACGGGATAGAAATTATCGTCGGCCAGAGCGATGAAGCGGAAGCCGATGCGCCGCAGACTGACGATTTCATCGATCACCGACTGATACTGCCGTTGCCGCGGCTTCTGCCCATCCGTCCGCCAAACACTACAAAAGGAGCAGTGCTTTGGGCATCCGCGAATGGTCTGCACCGAGGCCCACATATACTTGTCGGGCGGCATCAGATCCCAGCGCGCAGCCAGGAACTGACTGCCTTCAATACGTCCGCCCTCATAGATCGAGTCCGGCTTGCCCGCGATGCAATCCATCACGGCCTTGCCCCAGGCTATATCGCCATCGCCTTTCACCACGGCGTGAGCCGCCCCGCGCTCCAGTGCCTCTTGCGGATACAGCGTAGCGTGGATTCCGCCATAGATCACCCAGGCGCCCCGGCTGCGCGCCATTTGCCCAACCTGATATCCGCGCAGCGCGTTGCCCGTATGCACACTGATGCCGACAATATCTCCGGGCAAGATGCTCTCCGGCACAATCGGCTCCAGCGATTCATCGACAAGGACGGGATCTCCCGCCGCTCGCGGTGTTGCGGCAGCAAGGACAAACAGCCATCGCGGGGTAATTACGGCTGTACCAAAAGAATTGTCACTCGGATTCACGAGATGTACCCTCATGGGGGTCCCGACCTTTCCAGGTTAAAGTGCCGTGGATTCGGAGGGCATTTTCGCAACTATGACAGGTCTTTTTGCCGACGCGCGCATTTGCACCTTGACCGGCGACGAGAGCGCCGACCGTTTATGCCGCACATCATACACACACTATGTGACACGGCGCTGTATTTGAAAGCTCATGCCGGAGCTGGGTGACAAGCGAGAAAACCGCTTGGGGAAGCGCCAGGCCAGCGAGAGTCGCTGAGTTCTTCTTGCCTAGATATTACGCGCATTACCCGAAAACCCAGCCAAGAAGCCAAGATTTCCAGGCAAAGCCCTCTGAGAAAATGCCCGCTTGGCTGCGAGAACCTGCGCAGAGAGTTCCCAATATCCTGTCGTTAAAGTTGTTCCATAAAGACGCTGCCGTGCTGAGCAAAGCGCTCCGGAGTGGCACAACCTGGGTTTCGTCTTCCCGGCGAAGGGGTGGGAAGGCGCGACTCTCAACTGGCCCCGTTCATGAAGAGAGCGAGCAAAGCGAGTCGAAAGCCTGCCCTAAGCGCTTTCTGTTTAAGTGTTTCCAGTGGAGATTTGAGTCCATGCTCTCCCATCCTTGAATCAAAGAACGATTCAAGGATGGGGCACGCAAATTATTTTTCGCACTCGCATCGAAAACGCCCAACCCGCAGTCGAAGAGGACCTGCGGTTTGCGCGCCTGGATTTTGTGTTGAACTCGCTCAAACGGGACACCAAGGCTTCTTGCGCATCGTTCCGATTGCCATCAATCTCTGTTTTCCCGCTCCCAGACGGCGGCGTCGAAGGTGTGCGCGCAGGTGTAACCCTCGTCCAGGTAAAGGTCGATGGCATGGGAATTGGCTTCAGTGACGGTGAGGGAGATCTCGCTGACCCCCAGGCGTACGAAAGAGAAGGCGGCATGAGAAAGCAGCAGGCGGGCCAGGCCGCAGCGGCGGTAGTGGGGATGAACGCAGACCTGGGTGATGTGGCCGCTCTGCTGGCTTACTCGCGAGCCCAGCAGGATGGCCACAATGTCGCGGCTATAGCGCTCCACCACCACATGCGAGGCTTGCGGACAGAAGACGCCGCAGCCGGAGTAGCGGACGATGTTGTGCAGAAAGCGCAGCGAGCCGTGGGCGGAGCGGTACTGGTCGTTGATCACGCTATCGGGATGATCGCGGTAGGCCGCTTCGATGAGCCGCCCGGCAGCGGTTATGTCGTCATCGCACCAGGGACGCATCTCGAGTTCGCCGGGCAGCTCCATGCGGGACGGGCTGCACAGACCGGTGAGAGGCCGCACCATGAAAAGGCGGCGGTAGACCCGGAAGCCGGCCTTGCGAAAGATGTCCGAGTGGGCACCCGCGGGGTGGAGCAGCAGTTGCGATTCGATGCGGTCGACTTGAGGCGAGTTGAGCAGCAACTCAAAGAGATGGCGCAACAGGGTCTGCTCGATCTCGCGCGCTTCCCCGGAACCGGCGAGGGACCCTGCAGTCGAACGGGGCAGAGCAAACACATCGCCGATGATGGCCTTGGTCTCCTCGTAGACGCAAAAGGTATAGCCCACCACCTTGCCTGCATCGAGAGTGGCGTAACCGGGAAGCATGTGGCTGTCCAGATACTGCATCAGCAGCCGGGCCGAAGCGCGAAAATCCCAGTGCAGGCGCAGCTCCCATAGTTCGCCTTCGGCCTCCAGCACGGGGCTAAGCGCCGGCGCCGCGAAATGGCGCAGGTCGAGAATCTCGATGGAAGCGCTGGATGCCATCTTTCTCCCTTTGGAGGCGTCCCCGGCCAGAAACGGTTCGAGCCCGTATGGGGCGACTCCAACAGGTTACTCAAATCAAGGCCAGAGTTAGAGTCAAATCCGCAAAAAACTTGTTTGCGGGGCTAAATCGGCAGCGGGGAAACTCCCATGAGACAGTAATCTCTACTGTGTTGGATAGACGTGGATTCAGCCGCACCACTGAGCGGGAAGCTGGAAACTCGGGCATTGCCGGCTACTGAAGTTGCGCCTAACACAGGATGCGGAGTTCTTCGGCAGCAGGTAAATCCGTCCCCGTTCAAGCCACGAGGTCTCACCGTTGCCTGTGAAGCCCCGCTTTTGAGCCGGTTAACTAGTGTGCCGTGCCAATATCCCAGCCTGCCGGCTCACAATTCGTCATTGCAGCCCCGCGGAGGGTATTCTCCGGAATGGGCGCACGGAAAAGTGCAACATTGTGTACTCGGTAACTTTGCCACGAGTTAGCGTCAGATGCAAACGGCGGTTCAGTTTACCGGCTTCCGACGAGATAAACCACCAAACCCTGTTCCGGCCAACTGAAGAGGGGCTCATAGTGACGTCCCTCCAGATACTCCTCGAGCGCCGCTGGCGAGTGCAGATCCACGCCGCCGCGGCCGGTGACGCGCACGACCAGGACGTGCTGCTCATCGGGGACGCCACTCTGCTCGTAGTTGACGACTTCGCGGTTGCGATAGAAGGAGAGCCCATACTCGACGTCGCGGCGGACGCGAAATACCGCGACCGTCTCGTCACCGGGGACCAGGGTGGCAATGTGATCAGCCAGCGGGCGCGCGGAGTAGGCTCGGTCGAGCAGGTGAATGGTGCGCTTGGTGGCGGCGATCGCGGGAATGCCGAAGACCGGCCCCACCCCATAAAGGAAGAGCACCAGCACCACCAGCACGCAGGAGGTGGCCAGACGGAGGCGGGCGACGCCGAAGCCTTTGACCACGATGAGAATGAGCAGGACCGCGCCGGAGGAGGCGAGCACAGCGGCAGCCAAGGCGTGCACCGGCGGCCATTCGCGCCCGTGAGCCACAAACCAGGGCAGCAGCAATGCGGCCATGGTCATAACGCCGCAAAGCACGGCATGGCCCACCAGCACCCAGCGGTTCAACCCTGGCTTGCGGCGGCGGAAGAGGTAGTCCCCGGTGAGGATGGCGATGGGCGGAATGGCAGGCAGGATATAGCCCGGCAGTTTGGACTTGGAGAAGGAGAAGAAGAGGATGGGAATGAGCGCCCAGAGCACCAGGAACTCCGGGAAGGCATCGCCTGGGCGGTTGGCGCCCAGCTTGCACTGGCTGGCGCGGCGCAGGCGCCACTCAGCCACGGAGGTCAGGATGCCGTCGAAGAGCGCCCGCACGGCGATCACGGTCCAGGGCATCATGGCCAGGGCTACGACAGCAATGTAGTACCAGAAGGGCTGAGAATGCTGATAGCGGTCGGTGGAAAAGCGCTCCAGGTTGTGCTCGAGAAAGAACTCCCTGAAGAAGGTGGGATTCTGATGCTGCACGGCGATAAACCAGGGCAGGACCATGGCGCAGTAGAGCAGCATGCCCGGCCACCAGAAGGATCGGCGCAGGATGGACCACTCGCGGCGCAGGAAGGCAAATGCGGCGATGATGACCAGGGCCAGGAAGGGCGCGACCGGGCCTTTGGCAAGGGTAGCCAGGCCGGTGAAAAAGTAGATGTCGTAGAGCCAGAACTTGGAGTCGGTCTCGTACCAAGCGTACCAGCCGAGCAACCCGATAGCCAGGGGCGCGGCCATCTGCATGTCGGTGGAGGCGCCGCGGGAGAATCCGATGATGCCGGCGCAGGCCACGGTGATCAGTGCTGCATCCAGGTGGCCGCCGGGGCGGAAGCGGCGCATGTGCAAGTAGATGAGCGCCACCATGATGAAGGCGAAGGTGGTGGAGGGCAGGCGCGCGGTCCAGTCGTGTACGCCGAAATCCTGAAACAGGAACATGGCTCGCCAGTAATAGAGGGCCGGCTTCTCCAGCCATGGGTGGCCGTAGAGGTAGGGGGTAACGCAGGCGCTGAGGCGGTCCTTGATGGTGTGCGCGGAGTCAAAGTGGCCCAGCATCTCATGGGCGATCTGGGCATAGCGGGGTTCGTCGGCGCCCACCAGGCCCAGGCCGTCGCCGCCCAGGATGGGGGTTAAACCATATGCAAGAAAGAAGGCAGTAAACGCAAGAAAGACGATGGCCTCGCACACTCCCGGCCAAGGGGGCAAGCGCCAGCGCAATGCTTGCGACGAATGCGGGTCTTGAGGTTCCAAAAAAGGCCCCAGGTAGCCGATGGCCCAGTCGGGCAGCCGCCAGCGCCGACTTTCCGGCGCATGGGGAGCAGATGGTTCCACAGGAGTTTCCACTTCCAGCATTTCTCCAACGGGCGGGGCAGCGCCAGTTCCAGACAAGAATTCGATGCCGGCTTTGGCTGGCCCCACTTGGGGGACGTGAGCCGGCCAGGCCCGGTTAAAGTCCACGCCGTAGCAAGGCAGCGACGGTCACGTGGTTCGACAGGGACAAGGCTAACAGATTCGCCGGGAATCTCAAGGGTGGTCAGGCGGTGTGTGGTGTGAAAGAAGCCAGGGCGGGGCGCAATTCCGCCAGGATTTCTTGTAGAGCGCGGGGAAGGGGTCCTTCGAGGGTGCATCCGGCCGCGTTCCCGTGGCCACCGCCGCCCAGCTTCTCAGCGATTGCGGCCACATTCACAGAGCCTTTGCTGCGCAGGCTGAGGCGAATGCGACGCTCCGGCAACTCGCGCAAAAAAGCCGCGGCCTCGACACCGGAGATTGCGGCGGCAAAATTCACAATGCCCTCGCAGTCCTCTTCGGTAGCGCAGGTGCGCACCAGGTCCTGATGAGAGACCCAAAGCCACGCCAACCGGCCCTCCCGTTTGAGATTGCCGAGCGCCGCGCCCAGCAGCAGCATTTTGGAGGCGGGAGTGGAGAAAAAGACATCCTGCGCAATGCGGATGGGGTCGGCCCCAGCGAGAACGAGATCCCGGGCCAGGGCGAATGTGGCGGCCCGCGTGTACCCATAGCAGAAGCCGCCGGTATCAGTAAGGACAGTGGTGTAGAGGCAGGTGGCCATCTCCGTGGTGATCGAGGTTCCAGCGGCCTTGATCAGCCTGTAGACCAGTTCGCCGGCGCTGGCCGCCTGGCAATCGATCCAGTTGAGGTGCGCAAACGCACGGCCACTGATGTGGTGATCGATGTTGATGAGGAAGAAGTCCTCGAGGCCGCGCAATCGGGTGCGGTCCAGGCCGTCGCATTCAAGCAGGATGACCGCGTCATAGGGTCCATGGACGCGCTGCGCGGAGCGGATGGCGTCCGCTCCGGGCAGGCTGCGATAGATGGCGGGAACGCGGTCTGCGGCCACCAGGTCGGCATGTTTGCCCATCTGTTCGAGCAACATGCCCATGGCCAGCATGCTGCCCACCGCATCGCCGTCGGGCCGGGCGTGGGAGCAGACCAGAAACCGCTCGCCCTGGCGTAAAACCCGCAGCAACTGGCCGGTGATTTCGGCGGCTGCGGGCACGGAAGCCTGGTTGGACAGAGACTGGGCCGGGTTGCGGGGAATGGACAGCATAGGCGGCTACTCGGCTGCAGCCTCTGGCTTGGCCGGCGCTTCCGCTTCCGTTGGAGCGGGTTGCTCCGGCGGAGTTTTCTGGCGCTTGCGGGCTCTGTCCATCAACTCGACGATGCGCGCCTGGAAGCGGCCGGAACGGTCGGCGAGGAAACTCAGATCGGGCACGTTGCGCACCGCCATCCGCTCCTTCAGTTCGTAGCGGATGTAGCCCTTGGCGGCCTCCAGACCTTCCACGGTTTCCTTCTCGGCCTTCTCGATGTCGGGGACGGCAGAATCGACGGCTACGTAGACCCGCGCCGATTTGCCGCCGGGGTTCAGCGCCACTTCACTGACGTAGCAGGGATGGATTCGCTTGTCGTGGAGTTCGCCTTCGATCATGGTGATGATCTCCAGGCGCATCATCTCAGCCACCCGGTCCTGATGATGTTTGCGCGCTCTGTGTTCTGGCATGGACCTTCGCTCCTTACAGGGGTAAACGATTCAGGATAACAGAGGCACGCGGGAGGGACGAGGGGAAAGCGCAGGCGGCAGGGCAATCGCGTGAACAGATTCATGGTTGGTTGAGGATTTTCGTTCCGGCCCTACGGGGCGGAGGATTTGCAATCGGATCGGTTCCCACGGTTGCGCTACGCTCCACCGTGGGCTATTTTCGGACGCTCCCTCCGGGAGCGCGGCAAAACCATCTGCGAGTCTGTAGACCTCGATGTCAACGGATGCCCCGTGGAAATCCGCTTCAGCTTTCGATGTAGTCCCAGAAGGAGTCGGCCAGTTCGGCGCCGAGTTCGTTGAGCATGCGGCGTGCGGCGCGCTCCACCTCTTCGATGAGGCCATGGAGGTAGTCGCGGGAGCGGGAGATTGCAACCACGCCGATGGTGGCCGACTGCCACACGACGGCCTCATCCATCTCGGCCACGGAGACATTGAAGCTCTGCTTCAACTGGTCTTTGAGCGAACGAACCACCTGACGCCGGTCCTTGAGCGACTGGGCGTGCTCGATGCGGACTTCGAGAGTCAGTTGGGCTACGGCCATGGCGTTTCCACGGACAGTGTAAGCCGGGTTGCCATGGGCGGACTGAATATCTTTGGAGTATGACCGCGAATTAGTGACTTTTGAGTTAACAGGCTTGGGGGCGCCAGATCAGAGCCACGCGTGTCTCCGATGCTGGAAATGCCCCCTCGCTCAGATCGTGCGCCGGCAGAGTCAGCAGGCCCAGCTCTGGCCTTCGCGCAGCACCACCACCTCGGTCTTCGAGCCGGCCTGGAAGAGGCGCTGGCGGAAATGCTCTGGCGTGTCCTTGGTCCACAGCAGCGGAGCGCGGGGCAGGATTCCGAGGTGGATGGGGATCACGGTTCTGGGCGAGAGCGTCTGCACGGCCCGTTCCGCGCCGTTTTCTCCCATGGTCATGGGGATGCGATAGGTGGTTACGGGCATCAGAGCCAAATCCAGGCTGAACCGCGAGCCGATCTGATGCATGAAGCCTGAGTAATAGGTGTCGCCCGCAAAGTAAATCTGCCGTCCTTCGCCTTCGATCACGAACCCGCAGGGGATGGCAAGGTGCAAAGCGGGCACCGCGGTCACGCGCACCATGGCCAGCTGCTTCTGTTCCCATTGCTTCAGGCCGACAACATTCCTTGCCCCTTGCAGACGAGTCATCCAGACCGCTGCGTGCGGCGTAACCACCGGCACAGTGTCTGCCAGGGAGCGAAAGTAGCGGGAGTCGGTGTGGTCCCAGTGATTGTGAGAGACCAGGACGAGATCGACAGCCTTCATCTCTTCCCTGGACTTGAAGGGAGGTGCGAGCCGTGCATACAACGGGTTGCCCCAGGTGCCGAAGTAGGGATCAGTGAGAATCCTGGTTCCGGCGATCTCGATCAGGACCGTGCTGTGGCCAATCATCGTAACTTTCATCCGCCGCTTCCCCCTTTGCAAGATTGTCAGGCTCCGGTAGCCTGGTCTCTGACCGGATGATTTCGCACCTTGAGTTCGTGCTTTCCCAGGTCTCAGAAGCGAGACCTGGGGCACCCAGCTTTGGTGCAAAAACAAGAGGTAAGGACCTAATCGGCAAACTGCGCCAGTTGCGCTTCACTGGGCCTGGTGGTGAAGATGCTGACGACGATCATGGCGGCCACGGCCGCAAACAGCGCGGGGAAGATGGCGTCGCGTTGCGCCAGGATGGGCGGAAAAACTTCACGGACCGCAGGAATATCCCAGACCAGGGTAACCACTGTGCCGGTGCCGATGGCGGCCACGGCGCCCCAGGCCGTGACGCGCTTGGAGTAGAAGGCGGCCAGGACCACCGGAGTGATGGAGGCGGAGTAGATGGTGTAGGCGTAGAGCATCTTCTCCAGGATGCTCTCCGCATAGACCGCCTGATAAAGCGCCCAGCAGCCCAGCAGCACCACGGCCAGCCGGGAGACGATGAGGATCCGTTTGTTCGAGGCGCCCGGCGCGATGTAGCGCACAAAAACGTCCTCGATGAGGTTTGTGGCCGGTGAAAACAGGTAGTTGGAGGCCGTGGAGATGACCTTGGCAAAGACCGCGCCCAGCAGCAGCGCGCCCAGCACGGCGGGCAGGCCGTGGCGAGCCGTATAGGGAATGATCTCGCGGGGATGGAGAGCGACCTCGCCGGTGGGGAAGAGCGCCCGGCCAAAGACGGCGATAGCCACAATCAGGGTCTCGAGGACCAAGGTGCCGAGGGTCCAGCCGATGACCGAGATGCGCGCATCCCGCTCGGTTTTGGCGGAAAAGAACTTCTGATACATGACCTGGTTGCCGAGCATGAGCAGCAGGGTGGGCACCAGGAATTCGAGCGCGCGGATGAGGCCCATCCCCACCGACTGCTCGACGTGCCCAGGACCCAGGCGGTAATTGCCGAGTACCTGGAAGTACTGGGGAGGCAGAGCGGCATGGAGCCCCGCCCAGCCGCCGGCATGGAAGAACAGGTAGGGCGCGGCGATGATGCAAATGACGGTGACCAGCGAGCCGATGGCCACGTCCATATAGGCCACCGACGACATGCCGGCCATGGCTGTGGTGACGATGACGAAGGCGGCGATGATGTAGGTGCCCAGCTCCGGGGTAACGGTGTCTGGAAAGATGAGGTGCAGCACGTCGCCGCCGCCGCGGAACTGGTAGCTGGTGATGGCGGTAAAGGCAAAGAGGATAGCGATGGTGCCCAGCACCCGCGCGGTCTGGTTGTAGCGGACTTCCAGCAGGTCAGGCAGCGTGAACTGGGCGAATTTGCGCGCCCTGGGAGCGATGAAGTAGATGAGCAGCAGACCCAGCCACCCCCCGGCCGGCTGCCACAGAGCGGCAAAACCGTTCTTGTAGGCGTTCTCCGCCCCGGCAAAGAGCGAGCCGGCGCCGATCCAGGAGGTAAGCAGGGTGAGCACCAGGACCACGGCAGGCAGCGACCGGCCGGCTACCAGGTAGTCGGCCTTGGTCTTTACCTGGGAGGTGCGATAGAGCGCAACCGACAGCAGGACAACAACAATGACGGCCAAGACGGCCACGTACAGATGGGACATGGGGAGTTCCTCACAGCGTTCGGCTGGCTGCCGCCAGTTTACCGGATGAGGTGTGCACCAGGCGGAAGTGGCTTGTCTCCGGCATAATTTGACCCCCAGTCCCGATCGTTGCTAAACTGTATTTGCGGGGTGGAGCAGCCCGGTAGCTCGTTGGGCTCATAACCCAAAGGTCGCTGGTTCAAATCCAGCCCCCGCAACCAAAATAATCAATAACTTAAAGACACTTCTCAACACCCCCAAAAAGGACAGTTGAGGACAGATTACGAAGCTGCCGTTTCCGGCGGCTTTTTTGCTGCCTGATGAACGAATTCGACCGGACGTTCCTGCGCGGCCCGCTTCGCGTCCAGTGAGAGACCGCCATAGATATTGCTGGTGGTCTGTATGTCCGCATGACGGGCCAGTTCCTTCGTTTCTTCGAGTGACAGAGCCTCCTTGCCCCAGGAAGTGAGGCTGTGTCGGAAAGTGTGCCAACCAATCCGACCAAAGCCTGCTCGTTCTGCAATCGGCCGAATGTAGTCAGCCAGCATTGAGTCGGGCCATATGGGGCGCTGCCCATTCGTAGCGGGACTGGCGAACACCCAATCTTCCGGCGTCGAGTATGGCGTCAACTTCTTCCAAGCCATCAAGGAATCCCTCACCGCTTCCGGAAGGCTTATCTCGGTACGCGAACCCCGCTGAGCTAAATCCGGGAACACAACGGACGTTCAGCAACACATGCTTGCTTACTTAAACAGTTTTGAGGTGGTAGATTTTGCCAAATCTATGATAGGCTACTCCGCAGTCGGAGCAACTCCCCCCGGTTGCATTCTCGCTTCGGCTCCCTAGAACAGATGGTTGCCAGGAGTGTGCTGTGTCCAACGGCATCCTCATCGTCGAACATCCACGGTCTTCCCTGGACTGTGGCGACAAGCCTAGTGTGCTCTTCCCGGAATGGGTGAACGCGCGCCGCTTGACGTGGGACTCCTTTTCTCCGCAGCATTTGCGCGACGGAAAGGACAGCGTGCTCATTGCCAACGCGGTCCATGGCGGCGACAGAGCGGCCGAGTTTTTTCGCTGGCTGCGGGACAATTCAATTCCCGTTCCTGTCTTTGCCATCCTTTCGGGAGAGGACAGCGACCTGTTGCAGGTGGCCATGGAAACGGTGGACGACTTCCTGCTCTGGCCGGTCCGAGCCGAGGAACTGAACCGCCGCATCGCGCGCTTCCTGGGACCAAAATCGCAGAATCTGACGGAAATCCAGACGGCCCTGGCGGCGGAGATCGGCCTTGAGCAGTTGGTAGGCCGGGACCCCGCATTCCTGAGGGTTGTGGAGCAGATTGCGCTGTTCGGCAGAAACGATGCCCCGGTGCTGTTTACCGGAGAGACGGGGACCGGCAAAGAGCTCTGCGCCCGCGTCACCCACTTGCTCAGCAAGCGTCAGCAGGGTCCGTTCATTCCTGTGGATTGCGGTGCGCTGCCGGACCACCTGTTTGAAAACGAGGTGTTCGGCCACGTGCGCGGTGCGTTTACGGATGCGCGCACGGACCAGAAAGGCCTGGCGGCGCTGGCCCAGCACGGAACGCTGTTTCTGGATGAGATCGACAGCCTCTCCATGCCGGCCCAGAGCAAGGTTCTGCGTCTGTTGCAAGAACGCACCTACCGGCCGCTGGGCTCTGAAGTCTTCAAGCAGGCGGACGTAAGAATCATCGCGGCCAGCAATCGCGAGCTGGCGGAGCTCGTGGAGCAGAAGGCCTTTCGGTCCGATCTCTTCTTTCGTATCAATGTGCTGCGCATCCACTTGCCCGCACTGCGAGAGCGCCAGTTCGACATTCCGGTGCTGAGCCGCCATTTCATCGAGGAGATTTGCCGGGAGGCCAACATTCCCCGGAAGTCGCTTTCGCAGGCAGCGGCAAACAAGCTGGACCAACACGAGTGGCCGGGGAACATACGCGAGCTGTACAACATTTTGCAGCGCGCGGTGCTGTGCTCGCCAGGCGCGCAAATCGCCGCCGCGGCGATCGATTTGAACGCCTCCCACGATGGGCGGGGACACCTGATGCGGGAGGCGATCCGGGAGACATTCCGCGGCGCGAAGTTACGCGCGATCCAATGTTTCGAGCGAGATTATGTGCGGCAGATGATGGACAAGCACCAGGGCAACGTAACCAGGGCTGCGCATGAGGCGGGCAAGGACCGCCGCGCATTCGGACGGCTGGCGAAGAAATACCGCATTCCCAGCGCCCCGGCTTAGCGAATCCCCTGAGCTCATGGGAATGCGCGCGCATTCCTTTCTGCCGCGGTTGGCGATTCTCTTCGGAACCAGCCTTCAAATCCACCAAGTCAAGACTTCGGGCAATCCGGCGCGCTCACGTGCAAAGCCGGCAGGTTCACGCTTTCCTGGGTGGGTTATGTATGACCCACACCGGGATATTCCTGTCCCGCAGCCAGGGTGGCGAATTTCAGCGGAAGTAGCAAGGTTTCGCGCCGGCGCCCTGGCCCGCCCGCGGGTTCAAGATGTCCCTCCCCCTTGATGAGCCCGGCCGCTGGCGCATCGTAAGCCGCACATTCCAATACAGTGGAAATCTTCGGAGCTTTGGTGTTCGGTGTGCAACGGTGTGGGCGAAGGCATTGATGTGGCAAAGGCGAAGGCTACGAATGTGGCTGTTGCAAAGGACATTCTGCGCTACTTTCTCCATAATCCGGGAGCGGTGGAGAGCCTGACGGAGATTGCGCGATGGAGGCTGATGCAGGAGCAAATCCGGCGCTCCGTCGAGGAAACCCAGACGGCGCTGAACTGGTTGATCGCGGAAGGCTATGTTCGCGAGGAAGTCAGGGTGGGAACGGAGAGTCTCTTCCAGCTCAACCCGGCCCGGCGCCAGGAAGCTGAATCGCTGGTAGAGGAAGGAACGCGGAGCGGTTAGGCGCGGTCGAGCCCCAAGGCGATGGTGAATTTCGGTTTAGTGCATTTCTCCTGATGGCATGGAGGAAAAGCGTTGTAAATCCCATTGACTTTATGGAACTTACAGCACGGCTGAACAGGGTACGGAAGAAGGGCTGCATGTGGGCGAAGTGGCCGAAAGGCATACCTCAGGGGCTGAAGCCCGCGTTGAATCAGCGTGGCTTATGTCCGGGCTGAAGCCCGGACCTACCGCACGAACGGGTTTTTCGGCAGCCTTTGAAGTCGTGCCCTTTCAAACCGTCTCTACACCAACAGGGAAGATGCTCCAGGTAGACAGGTTTCTGGTCGACAAGGTCCTTTGGGCTGCGCCCAAACAGGTTTATGGCTTGGCGCTCTGGCTCAGGAGGAAGGAACGGGGAGAACGACGTGGCTGATTATCAGGCCGTATTTGCAGTCGGGGACGCACTTGCGAAATACCTGACCAACAACTACGACCCCGCGGTCGTCGGGTTTCCTTGCAGCTTCAAGCTCGTGTCCAGCGCGGAGATTGCCAACGAGAATACGGCCAACCTCGACAAGACTGTCGCCATGTATTTGCACCGCATGACGACCGCCGAACACTACCGCAATGTAACTCGCCTTCAGGACTCGCCCTTCGACCAGCCGATCCTGTATCTCGATCTGCATTACCTGCTTTCTTACTGGGATGCATCGGCGGAGGGCGCGGAGGCGGAGCAGAAGATTCTGGTGTGGACGATGCAGCAGTTGCAGTCCAATCCGATTCTGGACACTTCGATTTTGTCGCTCTCGTCGTCCGCGCCGGGATGGGACAAGACGGATTCGGTGCAACTGATTCCTGCCGACCTGAGCCTGCAGGACATTTTGGATATATGGGATGGGCTGGGCCCCAAGTATCGCCTCACCATTGGCTATGTGGCGCGTGTGGTGCGCATCGACCGGACAGTGACGCCGGGCCTGCCGGTGGTGGCTACGCGCTTTGTCCTGCAGAACGGAGGCCCCAATTGATTGAGTCGGTGGACCGCCGGATTCTGGGAGCTTTTGTTTGCGTGGATGCCATCACCGGCAGTTCGGTGGTTCCGGCCATTCCCGTGACCGCGGCGCAATGGACCGTCAAGCCGAGCCGGAGCGGCATCTACGTGATCTTCGAGGGGCCTGGATTCGACGCGCTCACCGGCCAGTTCATCCCGACGGGAACGTGGCCCGCGCCGGCGTCTTTTGAGGTCACGCTGCAAGATCCAAGCCGCAAATATCTTCCCCGCCGGGCCAACGTGCAGGCGCCGCTTGCCATTCCTGCAATGCCGCCCGTGCCAGCGGTTCCTGCGGGAGTCTTTGCTCCGCTGCAAGTTGCGGTTTATCCCTCCGCGGCGACTGCGATTGGGCCGAATTGGGCGGCCATCCACGCCTCGGTGACCAACGCCAGCACGACTCCCCCGCAAGGACTGCCGTGGGCCGTTCTGCAAGTGGTGCAGGACAGCGACAACACGGTGTTGGCGACGGGCCAGACCGGCGCCAACGGCGAAGCGTTGCTGGCTGTGATCGGGCTGACCGTCCAGGCCAACACCAGCGGCGGCGGGCCGGTAACCGTGTCCACGGTGGCGGCAACGGTCACGGCCTACTTTGACCCCAGCGTGCTGAACCAGCCGCCGGGTTGGGTTCCGAATCCCGACGACATTTTGAGCAATCTGTCCAATCCCGCACTCAAGTCCAGCAGCCAGCCGGTACAGCTCGGCGCCGGCCAGGAATTCACCATGAGTTTTGGCTTAACTGTCTGAAGCCCAGGAACTGAAACAAGGAGGATGACCGTGCCCGAATATCTAGCGCCCGGTGTGTATGTGGAAGAAGTGAGTTACAGCGCGCCGACGATTGAAGGTGTAGGAACCACCACCACGGCGTTTGCCGGACCCACTTTAACGGGTCCGGTGGGCGGCATGCCTTACGGCGGACTTCCGGCCAGCGGCAGCGCCCCCGCCGCCAGCCCATCCGGCGGTGTTCCGCAGTTGCTGACCAGCTTTGGCGACTTCCAGAACATCTACGGCGGCTTCGCCAACCTTGCGCTGACCACCTCGGCAGCGAATCCCGCCAAGAACATCAACTACATGGCCATGGCCGTACAGGCCTTCTTTACCAATGGCGGATCGCAGCTTTACGTCTCCAGGGTGTACGCCAACAACCCCGGCTCCGGGGCGGGGACGATTGAGCCAGGCGTTGCCGCGTCTGGAACCTCGTCGAACAGCAACGTAATCGCCGCGGGGCGGTTTCCAGGAGCCTTCCTGAACGGGCAGACAGTAACCGTCACGCTGAACGCCGCGCGCGCGCTGAACTTCAACAACCTGGCCAATCTACCGTCCGGGTCGCTGTTGGGCGAACCAGCTTCAGGCGGCGGCTCGCCAACCTTCTTTACCAATGGGGCAAGCTCCACGTTCATGTCCAACGCCGCCACGCCCGCCGCGTTGACCGCCTCGAATATGCCGGCCAAGCTCTACGTGCTGACGGTGCAGGTGACGGCGCCGGGTGCGGCCGGGCAGCAGATGGTCTACAGCGGCCTGGGCCTGGATCCGAATCACCCCAGCTTCATCGGCGACGTGCTGGGCGTGAATCCGCCCCGCCCCATCGATGCGCTGCAGAACCAGGTCTGGTTCCAGATCGGCAGTTCGCTCAATACGGCAATCGCGCTGTTCGGAGTGCTGTTCCCAACATGGAACGATCCCTCGGCCACCCCGGCCACGCCGACCACTCCAGCATCGTTTGCGCTGAGCGGCGGCAACGACGGCGCCGAGCCGATGGAGGCCGACTACACCACGCCTCTCCAGTACCTGAAGGCTCTGGAAGACATTGCGATCGTAGCGACGCCTGGATCGTCGATCTACTCCGACAGCACCAACATCATGATCGGTGCGCTGATCCCCCACGTGGAGGCGCAGCGCGCCTACCGGGTTGCGATTCTGGAGGCCGGACCGTACCTGCTCGACTCCGACTATGAGAGCGTTCGAGCCCGGATTGACTCCAGCTACGCGGCGCTCTATGTGCCCTGGGTATCCACGCCCAATCCGCTGGCGGTGGCCGGCACATCGACGCCCGCGCAGATTCTGGTGCCGCCCTCCGGTTTCATGGCCGGCATCTACGCCCGCAGCGATACGGAACACAGCGTGGCCAAAGCGCCGGCCAACGAGGTGGTGCTGGGGGCCGTCGATTTCGAGCGCCACATCACCTTCGCCGAACAGGCGCTTCTCAATCCGCAGGGAATCAACTGCCTGCGCTTCTTTCCCGATCGCGGTTACCGGGTTTGGGGCGCGCGGACGGTCGGCTCCGATACCGAGTTGATGTACGTGAACGTGCGCCGCTACCTGATTTATCTGGAGCACTCCATCGACAACGGAACGCAATGGGCGGTCTTTGAAAACAACGGGCCCGCGCTCTGGGCGCGCGTCAAAGACTCGATCGATTCCTTCCTGAACAACGAATTTGCCGAAGGCAACCTGCTGGGCACGTCGCCCTCTGACGCGTACTTCGTGCGTTGCGACCGCACCACCATGACGCAGAACGATCTGGACAACGGGCGCATGATCTGCCTGATCGGAGTCGCGCTGTTGAAGCCGGCCGAGTTCGTCATCTTCCGCATTGGCCAGATGACGGCCAACGCCCCCAGTTAAACCAGCACCGCTGAAGGAGAATACCGATGCCTAACCGTACCGCGCCCTACCCCGCGTACAACTATCTCGTCGATCTCAAAGGGCCGCGCGACCCGGAGAAGCCGCTGGGCGGATTTTCGGATCTCGCCGGCCTCAAGACCGAGTTGCATATCTCCGAGTACCGCGACGGAAACGACAGCACGGCCAACTACGTTCACAAATACGCAGGCATGCACACTACCGCCGATGTCACATTGAAGCGCGGCGTGGTGGATACCTCGGATCTGTGGGATTGGATCGACGACGCCCGGACGAACGGCTCGTCCGCGCGGCGCGATGTGACCATCACCCTGCGCGATGAAGCCAACCAGCCGGTCCAGGTCTACAAGCTGTACAACGTCACGCCCAAGGGCTACACAGGGCCGACGCTCAGCGGCAAGGGAGCCGGCGATGTGGCCATCGAAGAGCTTGTCCTGGCTCCTGAGACGGTTGAAATCACCAAGCCAGGCTAAGCCTTTGACCGCCTGAATCCCTACCGCTTTTGGCGTCTGGGAATGCACGAAACTCGGCCGCAAAGCGCGAAATTGCTCGGTGAAAGACCAAGAGCGTTTTCTGTTCGAGTGTTTACGGTGGAGATTTGAATTCATGCTCTCCCACCCTTGAATCAAAGAACGATTCAAGGGTGGGGCACCCAAATTTTTGTTCGCACTCGCATCGAAAACGCTCCAGCGAAGCGTTCTTCGTACGAGAGTGAGATTGCCTGGAGAATGCATGAGCCGCGTCGTCTTCGATAACCAGCCAGCCGCGCCGGTCTTCAATCCGGTCCGCGCCGACATAGCCTGCTTCGCGGGGCTGGTCCGGCTGCTGCCCGGAGCGTCGCTGACTGCGAGTATGTCGGCATGGCTCAATTCTCTTGGTTATTCCAACGGTCAGATTGCGCTGGTTACCAACGTCCCCGTGATGCTGGAGTCCTACCTCGCCTTCACATCCATCTTCGACGACGGCAGCGCAGGCACGGGCTTCGGCACCGACTACGTGGCTGCGGCGGTGCGCAGCTTTTTCGCGCAGGGTGGAAAGCGCTGCTATGTAATCCGCGTGGACAATCCAGTCGCTCCTTCCGACGCGGCGCAGGATAAATTGGCCAAGCTCCAGAATCTGCTTCCCAATAGTGCTTACGCTCCGGACCAGGCGCAAAGCTGGACAGGCGTGGGGAGCCTTGGCGTTCTCGAGGATGTGTCTTTTCTTGTGACGCCGGACTTGCCTGCACTTTGCGCGTCGCAGCCCAGTGGAGCCAGCGGACAGGCGCCCGCGCCGCCCACGGGTCCCGAAGAATTCGTGGTGTGCTCGCAAGGAGACATCACTCCGCAGCAATACCGGACTTTCCCCGCGCCCGCGCCGCGGCTGGCGACCGCGGACTATGCAAACTGGGCGGCGAGCGTGGCGGCCATTTTGAATTACCTCTCCGGCGGCGTCCTGACCCATCAGCTGCATTTGCGGGAAATCCAATATGTGGCCGCATTTCCCCTGCCGCAGGACCTCGATCCAGCGACCGCCGCGGAGAACCCCTCCAGCGCCGAAATCGCCCAGGACATCCACGACGTGATCGCCGCGCAGATGGCGGAGATCGTGCTCCCCGCCGGGATGGTTCCGCAAGGCAACATTTCAAGTTCCTTTCTGCAGCTAGCCTACCCATGGCTGAAGACCTCCGGCTCGGGCGCGCTGCTGGAGTCGCTCGAACCCCCGGATGGCGCGCTGGCAGGCATTCTGGCGCGCAACGCGCTGACGAGGGGCACGTTCACCAGCGCGACCAAGATCACGCCTGCCGAAATCCACGATGTGTCTCCCGCGCTTCCCGCACAGGAGATGCTGACCTCCGCCACGCCGCTCACCTGGGGACCAGGCTCCGCCAACCCGCAGCCCAAAGCGTTGATCGAGCGGCTCAGCCTCTTCGGGTTCACTCCATCGGGTTTGCGCCTGCTCTCGGATGTGACGGCCTATCCGGGAGAGAGCTACCGCTCGGCCCCGGTCAATCGTCTCGTGTCGGTGATTTGCCGGGCCGCACGGCGAATGGGCGACAGCGCGGTCTTCCAGTCGAATGGCCCGGCGCTGTGGGGACGCGTGCAGCGCTTTCTGCAAAACCTCATGACCCGCCTGTGGACTCTGAATGCGCTGGACGGCATCACGGCGAGCGATGCCTTTTCGGTGCGCTGCGACAGCACCACCATGACCCAGAACGATCTCGACAATGGCAGGCTCATCGCCAATGTTACCTTCACGGCCGCATCCACCATTGAGACGATCAGCGTGAAGCTGGCGATGGAGACCAGCGGAACCAGCGTGCAGGAAATCACGGCCAATCTGGCGGAGGTGAGCTAATGGCCGACGGCTCATTGATTCCGCTTCATGTCTTCCGCTTTCACGTGGACTTCTTCACCGACTCGCTATCGGACGACGACAGTCACGAGCAGTTCCAGGTGTGCTCCGGGTCGTTCGCCGAGTGCACCGGCCTGGAGGCGACCATGGAGCCCAAGGTGATCAAGGAAGGCGGACGCAACTACGGCGCGGCGCAGCGCGCTGGCATCACGACCTTTGCGACCGTGGTGCTCAAGCGCGGCATCAGCAGCAACCAGAACCTCTATCAGATATTCAACTCGGCAGCCACCGGAACCTTTGCGCCGAGAATGCAGGTCACCATCAACCTCTTCGACATCGATGGCTCCGCAGTGCTGGCCTGGCAACTGGATCGAGCCATGCCGGTGAAATACAAGTTTGCCGACCTCAACGCGAAGAACAGCGAGATCGGCATCGAGGAATTGCACCTGGTTCACGAAGGCCTGTGGTCCGTAACGCCCACAGTGCAGCAGCTATAAGCCATGCCCCAGCAGCCGCCACAAGTCGCCAAAGCCACACTGACCGCATTGCCCGGCGGCACGCCGCTCACGGTGCACTTCAACCCCGCGTCGCTGGTGTACTCGGTAGAGAACTCGGTCGCCCAGCAATCCGGCGGCCCCAAGAAGGTGCAGTATGTAGCGCAGTTCTCTGGCAAGCTGACCATGGACCTGCAGTTCGACACCACGGACACAGGGGCCGATGTGCGCACCTACACCAACCAGGTGGCGCTGTTCATGCAGGCTTCGGCCAATGCCTCGGCGGCCGCGCAGAACTCCGCGCCGCCCAGCTCTGGAGGCAACTCCTCGGGTCCGCCGCCCAAGGCGCCGCCGGTGCTCAGCTTCCAGTGGGGCACCTATCAGTTCCAGGGAATCATGGACTCCTTCAAGGAGACCATCGACTTCTTCTCCGCGGATGGAGTTGCTCTGCGCGCGCTGGTGAGCATCGGATTGTCGCGCCAGGACAACGTCTTCGACGAGGGCGCGAATCTGTCCGGCCCCACTTCGGCGGGCAGCCTGGTGCCCAGTTCGAGCGGAGACAGCGCACTCTCGATGGCCACGCGCGGCGGCGATCCCAGTGCGGCCCGGGGCCTGGGCGCGGCCAACGGCCTGGAGAGCCTGCGCTTCACCGGCGGTGTGTCCATGCAGGTGAGCGCGGGCGTGCAGCTCAACGCGCCGGCGGCGTTTGTGACGGCGCCCCCGGCTTCGGCCGGAGGCGGATTGAGCCTGGGCATTTCGGCGGGAGGCTCGATCGGCGGTTCAGCGGGGCTGTCCATCGGCGCATCCGCGGGAATCTCAGCGGGAGTTTCCATAGGGTCCTCCGCGGGCGTCTCGGCAGGGGTTTCAGGCGGGGCGCAGATCAGCGGCTTGGCCCCCTCGTTTGGTTCTTCGGCATCGGCGGGAGTGCTGGCCACCGCGGGCGCCTTTGCCGGCCTGCAAACCGGCCGCGTAACGGCGAGCAGCACGGCCAACCTGAATCCGCTACAGATGTTGCCCGCCACATCGGCTGCCGACGTGGCCACCTACAGCGGCGCCAGCTTCAGTTTGGGAGGAGCGGCCAACAACACCGGTTCGGCCGGGCTTTCAGCAGATGTTGGAACCCGCTTCAGCTTCAGCAGCAGGCTGACCTTCAGCAGCGACGACTAACCAATTCGAGGCGAGAGATGGCAGTCACGATCGATGAGATGCACGTGGAAGTCCAGGAGGCTTCGCCGCCGGCGAACTCTTCGACAGCAAACGCGGAACCCAAAAAGGACGTGAACCTGACCGAGGCATTGCAAATGCTTCAGGAACGCAAACTTCGACTGCGGGCGGATTGACCTATGCCGGAACAGCCACTCACGCAGAACGCCGTCTACAGCGCCATCCCGACGGTACAGATCGACGGTCAGGCCAACGACAAGGTCACGGCCCAGCTGCTCAGCATTGAGATGCGCGAGCGCGAGGGCGGGATGTCGGCGCTGGAGATGCGTTTGAGCAACTTCGGATCGTTCTCCACCGGGCTTGCCGATCTGGTGTTTGAAGACGGCGCAATTCTGAAACTCGGCTCGGCGGTGCTGGTCTATGCCGGCGACGCCAGTTCGCCCACGGAGATTTTTCGCGGCAAGATCACCGCGCTCGAGGGACGCTATCCGGAGAGCGGGCCGCCCGACCTGGTGGTGCTGGCCGAGGACGCTTTGCAGAGCGCGCGCATGGCGCGGCGCACCAAGAACTGGGACTCCGCGACGCTGACGCAGATCGCCACGCAGGTGGCCAACAGCCTGGGCCTGACTCCGGTGCTTGCCGGCCTCGACGCCAGCATTGGCACGCAGTTGCAGTTCAACGAGAGCGATCTGCATTTTCTGCGCCGCCTGCTGGCGCGCTACGACGCCGATGTCCAAATTGTCGGAAGCGAGCTTCATGCTTCGCCGCGCAGCCAAGCGCAACGCAACTCCATTGAGATCGACTTGAACAGCCAGCTCAAGCAAGTGCGCGTGATTGCCGACCTTTCGCAACAGGTCACCAAGATCACGGCGACGGGATGGGATTACAACCAGGGTCAGGCGATCTCCGTCAGCAGCCAGACAACCTCTTTCGGGCCAGGTTCCGGGCAGGCGGGCAAGGACTGGCTGCAACAGGCGCTGGCCACGCGCTCCGAACAGCTCGCACAGTTCTCCAACCTGAATACGCAGGAGGCGCAGGCCCTGGTGGATGCCGAGTTCGCGCAGCGCATGCGCAGCTTCGTCGTAGCCCACGGAGTCTCTGAAGGCAATCCCAATCTGCGCGTCGGCACTTTCCTGCAGCTCAACGGCCTTGGGCCGCGCTTTTCAAATATCTACTACACAACCTCGACGGTGCATCACTTCGACACGCAGGGCGGCTATGAGACCCGCTTCTGCGCGGAGTGCGCTTACCTGGGAGGTGGATCGTGAGCCGGCTTCTCCAGGAAGAGTTGTTGCCGATGCTGGGGACGGGTGCGTTTCTGGCCAAGGTTGTCAGCGTGCAAGACCCCAACAACCGCAACCGCATCCAGGTGCGCGTCTTCAACGTGGACGGCATCAACGACCAGGACGGCGCGGTGTGGGCGCGGGTGGCGGTGCCCTTTGCAGGCGGCAGCCGCGGCGCATTCTTCATTCCCGATGTTGGGGATGAAGTGCTGGTGATGTATCTCTCCGGCGACTCGCGCTTCCCGGTGGTTCTTGGCGGCTTGTGGAACGGACACGACACGGCGCCGGACGCGTTTGGCGGCTCCGGCGACAGCGTCGATCGCTGGACCATCACCGGCAAGGCGGGGACCAAGATTGCGATTATCGAGGACTCGACAGGCCCTGCGATTCAGTTCACCACTCCCGGCCAACTGACGGGAAAGATGACCGATGCGGGCGGAGGTTCGATTGAATTCACCGACTCGATGCAAACCTCGATCAAGATCGACAGCAGCGGAGTCACCATCAACGCGCCGACCGCGCAGGTGCAGGTGACGGCCGCCAGCAGCATGAGCATCACCGCGCCGCAACTGAGCGTGAACGCGGCCATGGCCACGTTCAGCGGCATTGTGCAATGCCAGGTCATGCAGGCCACAACGGTGGTGGCGGCAACTTATACCCCCGGAGCGGGCAACGTATGGTAAAGAACGAAATCCTGGTGCACGGCGTGGATCTGAGCGGCCTGGAGCAGAAGCCGCCGGCGATCCTGCAGATGAACGACGACGATTTTCCCGCGCGCTTTCTGCAGGATTTGGCGTCGCCGAACTCGCAGCCGATTTCAAGCGCCGAAGCGGCCGACACCGCGACTCAGCCGCTCTATCAACCCGTGCAGCGCATGTTGAATGTGGCTCTGGTTGACTTGTGCTGCACCGGTCTGGGCAATCCGCGCATCGATCCCACCAGGGTTTTGTCGGCGGGGCTGGTGATACGCCGCGTGGTCCGCAAGGCAGGGCGCGCGAGCGGAACAACCTACGAAGATTACGATGCGCTCTCGGCCTGGATGCGCTCGCCGAAGGGGCAATTCCAATGGGTGCAGTTGCGGCCCGATCAGGAGAATTGCGATCCCGATCCTTTGCAGCGCCCGCAGTTGAAATCCGGACAGCCGGAGATCGACCAGCAACTCGCGGCGATGTATCTGTCCACGGCGCAGACGGAGGTAGCCACGCCGGCATTTGCCGCTCCGCCGGCAACCTGCGCGGCCCTGGGCAGAACGGTGTTTTACGCGGTCGTTCCCACGGCCAGCAGCGAGGTCAGCGACACGCCGCCAAAGACGCCGCCGAACATTGACCAGCAGGGTCTCATCAACAGTCTTCCCGCGCTGCTCCGCGCCAAGTCAGGCCCCTCGAAGCCGTGGACTGGGACTCCCACGCCGCCGCCCATCGTCGATTACCGCTGGGTGTCGGACGAGTTCCTGAACACCGTGTATCCGCCTACGCTTTCAACAGCAAGTCCGCCTGCCGCGCCCACGCCAAACCCGAATGCCGCGCTTTTCCAGGGATTCACAATCGCATTGCGCATGTTGCACACCGTCTTCGGCGCATTCGACGGCACGGCGCACGGCACGGCAATCCTCAATGTCTTGAACCGGCATAACGTCACCTTCAGCGACAACTCGACAACGAAGATGGGCGTCTTCTACCAGTCGGCGAAGGCGGCGCTGCTGGACTTTGCCGCTTATCCCAGCGCCTCGCCCAACGCCCCGACGCTGCAGATGCCCGCCTCCTGGGACTCGCTCACCACCAGCGACCAGAGCGCGCTGCTCGCCGCGCTGGTGGACGCGCTCACGCCGCGCTCGCAAAATCTGCTGGCTCCGCAAGGGCGCTTCATGGACAGCACACGCCACTACAAGCTGCGCATGTTTTTCCGCGTCAAGGGAAACACGCCCGCCTGCCCGCCGAAGCTGGTCTGGAGCGAGTACAGCAGCGCCTTCCAGATTGCGCCATGGCATGCGACGGGGAATCGCACCCATCCTCCCATTCCACTGCCCGACCCCACTTCTGCATTTGTGAAGAATGCAAAGCCGAATTGCAGCTTTCAGGTTCCTGGCAACTTGATGAGCGCCATGCAGGGCACGAGTCTTTCCGGCCTGATGAAGGGCAGCGGCGGTGGCGGCGGGCTCAGCCTGGGTTGGATTTGCAGCTTCAATATTCCGCTCATCACCATATGCGCTTTTTTCGTACTCAACATTTTCCTGAGCCTGTTGAACATCGTTTTCTTCTGGCTCCCGTTCATCAAGATTTGCATTCCGTTTCCATTGCCGTCACCCAGTTCACCTGACGAGGGCGCGCCATGAGCACAACCTATCGAGACCCCATCGGATGGCCGTTTCTGCCGGTGCCGCAATCCGGCCAGCTTGTTTTCCCGGCGCTTGAACAGAGCGTGCGCGACTCGATCCGGATCATTCTCATGACGTGTCCGGGCGAGCAGTTGATGCGCCCGCGCTTCGGGGCCGGCCTGGAGAATTTTCTCGACGAAGGGAATACGGTCGCGCTGCGAAGCAGGATTCAGAGCGCGATCATGCAGAGCCTGCAGAACTACGAAAATCGCATCACGGTGGATGCCGTGGATGTCGATCCGGCGGCGGGCGCGCCGGCGGAACTCCAGGTCCAGATTCACTACCGGTTGCTGCGCACCAACGCTCCTCAGCAAATCGGCTTAACCATGCAAGTGGGTTGACATCATGCCCTTGATACCTCCAGCGCTCGACGACCGCTCCTACGACGATCTTGTCCAGGAGATGCTCGCCAATATCCCGGCGCACACTCCGGAGTGGACCAATCCGCAGCCGGGCGATCCCGGCCGCACGCTGCTGGAACTCTTCGCCTGGCTTGCCGACACCATCCTCTACCGCGCCAACCTGATTCCGGAGAGGCAGCGCATCGCCTTCCTCAAGCTGCTTGGCCAGTCGATGCAACCCGCAGCCGCGGCCACCGGCCTTCTGTCTCTCTCGCTCGATCCGGCTTCGGTTGTGCCGGTCGGCATCGTGGCACCCGCCAAGATTCCGGGCGCGGTTTCATTCGAGACGCTGGGCGAAATCGATCTGCTCCCGATCACCGCGCAGGCCTACATCAAGATCCCGCTTACCGCTGCGCAACAGACGCAATCCATGCCGCTGCTGACGGGCCTCAAACAGCTCTACAACCTTTCTGCGCTGCCCGCCGGTTACACCACCACCGCGGTTTTCGCCAACAACCTGGCTGACCCCAACGGCATCGACGTAGTGAACGGCACGACGGACTCAAGCCTGTGGCTGGCGCTGATGGTGGCCAAGCCGGAGAACCTCGCTGCGGTGCTCAACGCCATCGGCAGCGGTGGCGAGCATATCTTGAACATCGGCTTTGTGCCCATGCTTGCTGTGCCCGGGCTCTATTCCGATGTGGGGCCGCCGGCCGCGGTGCAGGCCACCTGGCAGATGAGCCAGCCGGCTCCGCCCGCGGGCCAGCCCATCGCATACACCGCGCTGAAGGTGCTTGGCGACACCACGCAGAGCCTGACACAGCCGGGAATCGTTCAGCTCATGGTGCCGCAAAGCGGCGTCATCGGCGCGCCTCCGAATGTGGTTCGCTCCGATCCGCAGGCGGGCGTGGGCATGAAGCCGCCGCGCATCGACGACCCTGCGATTGCCGCGCGGCTGCTGACCTGGGTGCGGCTCAGCGCGCAAAGCTCGCTGCAAGTGAGCTGGCTGGGCGTGAATGCGGTGCAGATCGACCAGCGCACCACATACAACTCCATCGTGATCGGCGTCAGCGACGGCAGCGCCAACCAGCAATTCTCGCTGGGCCAATCGCAGATCGATCCCGCGACGTTTCTGCTGGAAGTGGACATGCCCGGCCTGGGCTTCCAACTCTGGCAGCAGGTAGACGATCTCTCTGTTTTGCAAGGGCCGTCGCCGGCTTTTGTGCTCGATCCCGAGGCCGGGTCCGTCACTTTCGGCAACCAGCTTCAAGGCATGATCGTTCCCGCGGGCCGCCGCATTCGCGTGCGCACCATGCGCGCCGGCGGAGGCGCGGCCGGGAACCTCCCCGCGGGTTCGCTCACCTCCATTCAAGCCTTCGATGCTTCCGGCAACCAGGTGACGCAAACCATCGCTGTGCAACAGCCCATGGCCACCAGCGGCGGCGCCGACACGGAGACGCTCGATTCGGCCGAGTTGCGCATTCCCTCGCTGCTGCAGAATCAGAGCCGCGCGGTCACCGCTGCCGACTACAAGAGCCTTGCGCAGAATGTTCCCGGCGCCAACGTGGGGCGGGTGGAGGTGCTGCCGCTGTTCAAGCCGCAGACGCGCACTCCGAATGTGCCCGGAGTGGTTTCCGTGATGGTGATTCCGGGCAAGGACGGCGTGCTCAATCCGTGTCCGCGCGCCGACCGGCCCACGCTGGAGACGGTCTACCAGTATCTGGATCCGCGGCGGCCGGTGACCGCGGAAATGTACGTGATTGCCAGCGAATATATCGGGTTGGGGATAGCGGTTGCCGTCGAAGTCAAGACCGGCTACGGCTTGCTCCAGGTGTCGCAGGCAGTGGAAGCCGCGTTGCGCAGCTATCTGTGGCCCATCGCCCCCGGCGGCATGGACAACACGGGCTGGCCGCTGGGCCGCGGCGTGCGCAGCCTGGAGTTGGAGGTCGTGGTCAGCCAGGTGCCGGGCGTGATTGAAGTGAATGGGCTGAACCTCTTCCAGTCGCTGGCGTCCGGCGGCTATCAACAACTGACCACCGATGCCAGCGGAAAGTCGGAACTCACTTTGGAGAGCTGGCAACTGCCTGAAGTGCTGGATGTGATCGTGATGGCCGGACCCGATGGCTCGGGGATCGCCGTGCCCACCAGCCTGACGCCAGCCCCTGAAACCGACACAACGGTCGCGGTGCCGATTGTGCCAACTGTCTGCTGAAGGATTGTTTATGGATTCCAACGGTCTGCGCTTCTGGATGTTGAGCCAGCTCAACGACTGGCTGCCGCCGTGGCGCGCCGTCACGGCCTATCTGCAAGGGCAGGGAATCGTCGACCCCAACGGCAACATCCAGGTTGCTCAGAATGCCGCCACATCCGATGCGGCGCAGCCTTCATGGAACACGGCTCCCGGCCAGATCACAGCGGATGCGGCAATTAGTTGGATGAACTCCGGTCCTGGTTCCTGGAAGGCGAACACGGTCTTTGCCGTTGGGCAGTACATTCTGGATTCAAACGGCAACCTGCAGCGCGCGGTTGGCGTTGGGGGCGATGGAACCACAGGCGCAGCCGCGCCGGCGTGGCCGCTGGCGCTGGGCGCAACCGTGGTGGACGGCAACGTGACCTGGAGTTGCGGCGGGCCTTCGCAGGCCGGTCTCTTCTATTGCAGCGCGAGCAACCGTTTGCAATTGCGCAGCGTGCGGACCGGCGGCCCGCCGGTCGAAGACTTCAACATCGCCACAAGCATGGTCGGAGTGGCGCCGATGACCCTGGACCAGTTTGGCAATTACGCGCGCTGGGATGCATCGAGCGGTATGGTGATGGCCGGAGGCAGCGGCCCCAGCGACGGCGCGCAGCCCAATGAAGTGCCGATCTACGCACCGGGCCAGCCGGACGTAACTGACCTGGCAATGGGCTACGATGGCGTTCTTTACATCGCGGTGGCAGGCTCGCTGGTCATGCTCGACCGCCGCGGCCGCTGGCCCAACTATACCTTGACGGTTGCAGATTTCAACTTCTGGCGACTGGCCGCGCTGCCGGAAGGAGGCGTGCTGGCGCTGGACCGCACCACTCCGCAGTTGGGCAAGGTCGCCGGCCAGCCGCTGGAGACCGGGCCGGCGGATACGCCTAATCCCGGCATTCTGCGCAGTTGCCAGGCGAATCCCGATCCGCCCCATATCGCCGCGCGTTTTGCGTTGCCCGCCGGGGAGACATTTGTCGCTCTTGCGCCCATGGACATGACGCAGCAGCCACCGCAGTTTGTGGTGCTGTCGTGGGCTTCGAACAGCGCCAGCAATCAAACCGCCGCCATTCGCATCTTCAATGAGACGGCGCTCAGCGGCACGCCCTTGCAGCTCGGCGGCGTACGGCTGCCCTACGCCATCGCCTGGCTGGGCAATGGGCAACTGGCGATTTTCGCGACAAATCTGAATGAGGCCCTGATCTACGACCTGCCGGATGCAGGCGGCACGCTGGTGCCCGCGGGAGAAACCTACATCCTGGCCGCCAACAATGTTGGCCCCTTCGTGCACGGTTTCAATTTGCCGCCGAACTATGCCAACGCTCCGGGCGCAATGCCCCTCATGCTGCCGCTGCTGCCGCTCTCGCTCAACAGCCTGGCCGCATCGGGCGCAACCAACCCCACGAGCCCGGCGATCGTCGACAGCGGCATTGCGCAAGGCGTCTGGCATCGCATGTTTCTTGAGGCCAAGACGCCGCCCCGCTGCGGCGCGCTGCTCTGGCTTGCGGCCTCCGATAACCGCGCCGATCTCGCCGATCCTGCCTTCCCCTGGTATCCGCATATTCTGGGCGCTGCCGATACCTCTTCGATCCCGTCGGCCATGCTGCCTGGCGCTCCCATCGCGGTGTGGCAGTCCATTCCCACTGAGGTTGCCTTTGCGCCGTCACTTCTGAACGAGAGCCCCATCGAGGGCTCGCAAGGGCTGTTCATGGTCCTGATGCAGAGGGCCAACAAGGCGGTCCGCAACTTGAGCGGGCGCTACCTTGGCGTGCGCATCCAGCTCAACGGCGACGGCCGCAACACGCCTGAGATTGCGGCCTTGAGAATCTATGGCCCGCGTTTCTCCTATGTGCAGAAATATCTGCCGTCCATCTATCACGAGGGCAAGTTCGGCCCCGACGCCGATGCGGAGGGCGCCAGCACGCGGCGCGATTTTCTGGAGCGGTTCGTTGACAACTTCGAGTCGCAGTTCACGCGCATTGAAGATCGCATCGCCAACTCCTATCTGCTCACGCGGCCGGAGAGCGCTCCGGACGATGCGCTGCCCTGGCTGGGCAGTTGGATCGGCATCGAGCCCAACAGCTATCCGCCGGACCGCCGCCGCGCACGCCTCGAAGCAACGCCGATCCTCTACAAATGGCGGGGCTCGGTGAAGAGCGTGACGCTGGCGCTGGATGTGGCCACCAGCGGCGCTTGCAGCCGCGGCGCGATCATCGTGATCGAGGACTTCAGGCTGCGCCACATCTTCGCCACCATCCTGGGCGCCGACCTCTCCATCCAGAACGATCCGCTGCTTCCCGGTTACTCCGGCAGCAGCAACTCGATTGTGGGCGACACGCTCTTCCTTGGCGACCCGAGCGTGCAGGCCGAGTTGCAGGCTCTCTATGAAACCGACCTCAACATCGCGGGGAGCGCGCAGGCTGTGCAGTCGTTCTATGACAGGCTGGCGCACCGCATGACGGTGTTCGTCCACAACCAGGTGGAGAATGTGAACCTCAAGCTGGTGCAGCGAATCGTGGAGGCGGAGAAACCGGCGCATGTGCAGGCGTTTGTCCGCGTGGCCACCCAGCCGTTCATGATCGGGCTTGCTTCGCTGCTGGGCGTGAATACCTATCTGGCGCCCGAGCCGCCCGCGAATCAAGTTGCCGTGGGCGTCAGCGATGTGGGCCGCTACGACATCGTTACGCAAATGCCGAGCCTGGACCCGCGCATGGAAAGCGGCTGGAACACGGCAGAGTACGACCAACCCATTGCCAGACTCTCCGCTCCATCGGCAGTCAGGGAGGGAGATTCCATCCTGTTGCAAGGCATGGCTTCGACAGCCCCGCCCGGCGTAACCATCACCAAATACCAATGGACCCTGGTGCAACCAACGAATTGACGCCACGTTCCTGAACGGAGAAGACTCATGTCCAGTTCCCCCGTTGTTCCCAAAGCAAGCAGCGCCGCGACGACGGCGACCCTGCAGCCAGAAGCCGCCGCTACCGTTACGCCGGTGGTTCCGGTGGTCCCTGTCGCGGGAAGCACCCCGGTTGCCCTTACGGCGGCAAGCCCCAGCGTCAGCACCACTGCGCCCACGTCGAGCGTCTCGGTCACCGTACCCAACGTCACGGGCACGGTCACCTTCTCGCTGGTGGTTACGGACAATCTGGGCGTTTCCAGCGCGCCGGCTTACGCCACGGTGACCATACAGGCTCCGCCCAAAGCTGCGCTCGCCGCCACGCCGGCGACGGTTACCGAAGGCGGGACGATCCAGCTTTCGGGCGCCGGTTCAACCACCACGGGCAGCATTGCAAACTTCAAGTTCTCGCTGGTGCCGCAGGCAAGCACCTCGCCCGTGGCCGGCTAACTCAACTCTCCAGGCGGCATTCGCCGCAGGAAACGACAAGAGATCACCATGGCAACAACGACAATAGGGTCAACGCTCACCGACAACCTGAATCCGCCGCCCGCGCCGGCTCGCGTCTACTACTCGCTGGGACGCATGTTGGGCGTGGAGGACTTTCAGGCCGACCAGGACTATCACCGCGGCTCCCTGGCCCGCGCGCTGCTGCAACTCTGCGGAACCGGCACGGTGGCGGGCATGAACGTGAGCATTCCGCAGGCCTGGCTGCCGAATACGGCCTACCCGGCGTGGGCCTTCGTGTATGATGCGGCGCAAAACGTGCAGGTGAATACTGGCGTTGCGGGAACCAGCGGCGCAACTGCGCCCGCGTTCGCTTCCACCCCAGGCGCCACGGTGACGGACGGCACGGGGATCGTGTGGACCAACGAGGGGCAAATCAACGCCAACGGATGGCGGCCCAATGCGCCGTTTCCATCTCCCTCCGTCATTGTCGACTCCAACAGCAACGTGCAGGTCCTGAACGGGACCGCAACGTTCACTGCCGGGGCGATTTCCCCGGTGTGGAGCACTGCCGTCGGCAGCACCACCCTGGACGGCAGTCCCGCTGTCCAGGTCTGGACCTGCGCAGGCCCCTCGCAACTGGAGATCGAGGTGACCGCCGGGTTGGCCATTGATCGCGTAGGCCGGGCCATCGAGGTGCCGCGCACGGTGTGCATTCGCATCCAGCCCTGGCTCACCAGCCAGACCATCTCCGACCTGAACTCCGCGCTGCATTCCGGCAGCATCATGGTGGACGTCTTCGCCACCTTTGTCCCCTGCACGCGAGGCGTCACTCCGTGCTTCGCCACGCAGGACGACTACGATGCGACCGACGCCTTTTCTCCCAATCGCCTGCTGGATTCCTTCGCCATGCAACTGGTTCTGCGCAACGACGCGAATCCGCTGCTGCCCCAGGATCCCTGGCTTCCCGCCGGCCCCGTGCCCTCCGGCGCGGTGACACCGTCCTTGACGCAAAGCCTGAAGGCTATCATCCTTGCCGCCAGCGCAGGACCGGCCGCGACCGCGCCATTCACGGCAAACGGCCCCACCCCCGCGGAGATACCGCCGGGCTTCGATCCCAGCTCCGTTTTTCTTGCCCGCATCTCGATCCCCGCCAGCGAGGGAGCGCCGGGGCAGGCTCCCAACTACAACCTCAACGGGATTTTCATCGACAACCATTCCCGGCTCTTCCTGTATCCGGCATCGCTGGTGGCCCGCACCATCGGCCTCATCTCGGGAACAGAGTCCTAGGAGCGATTCATGGCCAGCTACACGCAAGGCGACACGCGCATCACTCTCTCGCAGGCCGATGTCCTGGCCGGCCAAAACAATGGCTCGCTGGTGATCGATAGCCAGCGCTCCCGCCCCTACTGGTTCGACGGGCGCTTTCTGGCCGCCCGCGACTTGCAGCGCGAGCAGGACTACTTTCTTCAGCGCCAGGCGGACCTGGGGCAGGCGGCGGGATTTGGCGTCATTCATGGCTTGTGGGTGGATACGCCGCCGGCCAACACGCCCAGTCCCGATGCGGATACGGTGATCGTTCGCGCCGGCCAAGGCCTTACGCCGGCCGGCGAACTGGTGCTTCTGCCCAGCGACCTCAGTATCCATCTCTCCGATTTGCCCGACGAGCAAAACCTCGACGTGCAGTTCAATCTGGCATCGATACCGAACACGCCGGCGCGCACCCGCAGCGGGGCTTACGTGCTTGCGCTCCGCCCGGTGGAGTTCACGGCCAACCCCATTGCCTCCTACCCCACCAGCATTCAAGGCACCCGCACCACGCACGACGGCGACATCGTGGAGGCCACGGCGATCGCACTCGTTCCCTATCCCAGCCCCATCAGTTGGACCAGGGCCGGCACGCAGGACGCAGCGCAGCTTCGAGCGGCCCTGGCGCGGCAGATCTTTCTCAACGCCAACCCCAGCCAGCTCTCCGATGCCTTGCTTCCGCTGGCCATGATCTATCTGCAGCGCGGCGTCATCGTCTGGGTCGACCCATATCTGGTGCGGCGCGACAGCGGCCCGGCGTACAACGGCCTGCGCCTGGGCCTGGCCGATCCCGCCACTCAGCAGGCATTCCTCATGCAATACGACTCCCAATTGCAGGAGACAGTTCAGTCCCGCATCGCTTCCGGCGCCTCAGCCAGCTTTGCCGCGGCGGATTTTTTCCAGGCGCTGCCGCCCGCCGGGCGCTTTCCCCTGGCCAGTCTCGGCATTACCAGCCAGGGCACGTCGCAGACGTTTTCCCAGGCCTTCTTTCCCCAGCAACTCGACGTTCGCCTCAGCGTGATCCCGGTGGATGAGGTCCCGGCCCTGGTCGAGGACAGCATGGCTCTGCCGCCCATCGATCTGACGCTGGCGGCCAGCGCCTATGCCGACCTGTCCGTCTTTGCCCTGGTTCCCGTGCCCCGCAGCGGCTTTGCCGCGCTCAAGAACAGCCTGCCCACCCTTGCGCCCAACCCCACTGTGCCGCAGATTCTCAGCTTCCGCACGCCTTCTGACCTGCTGCGCCTCTACCAGGGCGCGGTGGCCATCACGCCGCCCACGCAGAACCAGAACTCCGCCTGGCTGAGCGCCATCGGAAACCAGACCTATGGCTTCTACATCCGCAACCGCAGCTCACCCGCGTATGTGAGCTTTGCCACCGGGAACATTTCGTGACCGGATTCCGAACCGGAGAGACGCTATGCCCGCAACACCGATTACCGATCCCGTTTCCGGCGAATCGCTGGTCGGGACTGAACCGCAACTGCAGCAGCAGGTGGACCCCGGATGGTGGCGTCAGAGGCTGAATCTCTACACCGGACGCGCCCTCAGCGTCTCCGCTCTTGACAGCGAACAGAGCTACCGCGGCGGACTGCTGGCCGTGCTGGGCCAGGCCGTCACCCCCGGCACCGTCAGCGGCCTGGCGCTGACCATGGACCTGAGCGGCGCTGACCCTGTGCTGGCCGTCAGTCCCGGATACGGCATCACCGCCAACGGCGAAGACGTGGTGCTGAACACCACGCTGAAAACCCGCCTCAGCACTCTTGCGGTCATCGACGCCGTGACCGGCAACAGCCTCTACACCTTCCACCAGTCGGTTGGCGATCCCACCAACTCCACGCATGCCGGAATCCTCCTGTTGCAGCCCGTGGTTGCGCAGGTCAGCGGGCAGCAACTGGACACCGGAACCGCTCCCATCGAGGTGATCGGCAACCTGGGCGCCTCCTGCGATCAGGACCCCGCGGAATATGCCTTTGAAGACTGGCAGATTGCCGATGCCGTGCGCCTGGTCTATCTTCCCTGGCCAAGCGGCGTTCCCGCTTTGCCGCTGCCGCCCATGGCTCCCGCCGCGACCTGGAGGAACCGGCTGGCCTATGCAATCTTCGAGGCGGAAGCGCAGCTTGGTCCCGACGATCAGCTGCCCTGGGCCATGCCTGGCCTGCCGCTCGCCCTGATCGCCTTCGACCCCGGCACCGGCTGGAACGCAAAGACGGCCTACACGGCCGGCGAGTTCATTACCGATGCAAACAGCAACCTCCAGTTGGTGCAGACGCCGGGCACATCGGGCGGTTCGCAGCCGGTATCCTGGAGCACCGTCTATGGCGGCCTGACCACCGACGGCAGCGTCACGTGGATTAACAACGGCCTTGCCTGGAAGCCGCTCTTCATCGATCGCTCGGCGGTGGTGCGCGCGGGCGGATTGCCGCGCCGCCGTTATGTTTTTCCGGCACAACCGCCGCCCCTGTTGCACTGGCAATCGGCCACTGCTTTTGCGGCCGGAGACTTCATTGTGGACCCCAACGGCAACGTGCAACTGGTGCAGACCGGCGGCACATCCGGCGGCCCGCCTCCGCAATGGAAGGCCGTTTTTGGACAGACCACAGAGGATGGAACGGTCACCTGGATCGAGAATGGGCCTGCCAGTTGGCAGCCGAATAGCGCCTTTACCGCCAACCAGTTTCTCTACGACGCCAACGGCAACATGCAGCACGTTCTCACTGCGGGCACTTCAGGCAGCGCGGAACCGGACTGGAACGGCATCTACCTACCTACCGCCGACGGCACCGTCACCTGGATCAACAACGGCACGGGCAATCCGCCCCTTGTGCAGCCGGCGCTGGCCCAGGCAAGGATCAATCAGCTCTCCGAGCAGCTCAGCGAGGCGATGGTGCAACGCCAGCCCTTCCAGACCCTGGCCAGCATCTTCCCCACACTTCCCCCCAGCGGCATTTTGCCCGCCAGTGCGGTAAATTTCGCCGCGCATCGCGCTTCGTGGCTGCCGCGCAACTGGTCGGTCTCCGCGGCCCCGGTGCACCTGGAGGAACTGGAGACCGTGCTTGAAACCGGCATGTTGCTGGACCCGATTGCGGCGCAAGAGAGCGCGCCTGAAAACTCCACGCTGCTGGAGCCGGTTGAACTCCTGGTTCCCTTGCCGGACGCGGTCTACGACCCTGACATTCTGGCTGTGGAAACCGTCGCTCCCGTCTTCTCCCAGGAAGTCGCCCAGGCAACCGCGGACCGCAATCTCACCCTGCAACGCCTGGAGACGGTGCAGCAGGAGACCAATGCCCTCTTTACTGCAGCCGGCCCGAATTCTCCATCGAACCCGAATCTGATCGACCCGGACGCGGGCCTCACCCCGGATGAACTGGCGGGACGCAACACGCCTCCGCCCTACACGCCGGTTGCGACAGAAACCTTCGGAACGGTTCTTCAATCCACCTGGGCCGCCTCGGCCGCATACACCGTGGGCGAGTTCGTGATCGACGGCAACGGAGCGATCCAGGTAGTGCTGACTGCGGGCACATCGGGCGCTGCCAGTCCAACGTGGAACACAAATGTTGCGCAGAACACCACCGACGGCGGCGTCACCTGGATGAACAACGGCCCATGGGCCTGGCAGCCAAACACGCCCTACATCAAGGGTCAGTTCGTCGTCGATCCGGAAGGATTCATGCAGACAGTCTCGGTTGCCGGAACCTCGGCCTCCGCGCCCCCCGCGTGGCGTCAGCCCGAGAGTCAGGGAGCGGCCACGCAGGACGGCATCGTCTGGCAGGCGGGCGGCAAAGCCCTTTGGCAGCCCGATCTTCTCTACGCTGCCGGCCAGTTGATCCTGGACCCCAGCGGCAACGCGCAGATCGTGCAGACCGGCGGCATCTCCGGCGACTCCGTCCCCGCCTGGAATCCGGCCTCCGGACAAACGACGCAGGACAGCGGAGTCACCTGGCAAAACCTCGGCCACTCCGCGTGGCAGCCGGGAACCAGCTACTCTGCCGGACAGGCCATTCTGGATCCGGGCGGAAACATTCAGTTAGCGTCCCTCGGCGGCGTCTCCGGCGCGTCGCAACCGGCCTGGAACGATGGCGCCAATGCCACCACTCTGGATGCCGCCGTCACCTGGCTCAACAGCGGTCCCCTCGCCTGGCGGCCGGACACGCAATACTCCGCGAACCAGGTCGTCATCGACTCGAACGGCAACCTGCAATGTGCGGTCATTCTGGACGCCAACGGCAATCCGCGGCCCGCCGGGGCCAAGGGCACATCGGGAAGAACTGCGCCCGCATGGAGCACAACGCCGGCCGGAACAACCACCGACGGCGGCATCACCTGGATCTATCTCGCGTTCTACTCCGCGGATCTGCTGCAGTTGAAAGCCGTGGCCAGCCAGGCGCCCTACACCACCACTTTCACCGATTCCACGGGCACGTCCTACCCCCTCTCCCTTCTGAGCCAGGACGATCTGGACAATCTGGAGAGCAACGGCCTTCAGCCTCTGATTACAAGCCTCAGCGCGCGAATCTCACAGGCCAACGACCTGCTCGACACTGCCTTCCTGACCGCGCAGACCGACATTTACCGTTTCCGCCAGAATGTGCTGGGAGCCACCGCCGCGACGGCCCTGGCCACCTCGCCGGTGCTGGCGAATATTGCCACGGGGCAGACGGCCTCGGCCACCGCCGAGAACCTGCAAACCTACATCAACTCTCTGCAGCCGCCGCCCAGCACCACCACGCCGAACTTCACGCCCGCCCCGCCGGTCTACACCAAGCCGATCCTGAGTTTCACCACCGAACCGGTCATTCTGGCCAACACGCCCACCCTGTTCAAGGCCATGAACTTCAGCCTCGCTCCAAAGGTGCAAATGAGTACGCGCAGCCAGGCGATCACCGAGTCCGTCGGCGGCATCAAGAGCACATCGAGCGCCTTCGAGAGCAGCTCTTCGGCTTTCACTGCGCTCTCGCAAACAAGTGAGGCAAGCGTTCAGCAGGCGCTTTCCGGAGTATCGGGCGCCACCAGCACCTTCAAGGCTCCATCCCTGTTTGCCTCCGGACTGAACATCAATATTTCCAAGGCGGCGGAGGTTGCCGGCCCGGCGCAGATTGTCTTCCCCGGCCAGAATGCCGTTGCCACCAGCACGGACATCACCAGCCAGTCGCCGCTCTCCGGCGCGCAGTTGAACCTGCGCACCCTCACCATCGCCCAGCGCTTGCAGCAGTCTCCGTCGCAGGAAGCGATGTTCTACGGAATCGCCAATCGCCTCAGCTTTCTTCAGGTTCTTCAGACCCTGGAGAACGACCTCAACCTGGTGGCGGACGATCTGCCGATCCTGGTCGACAATCCGCCGGCAACTCCTCCAACCACGCCGACGGCGGTTCCGGTGGAGACGCACACCTTCTCCGAGTGGCTGGGCCCCAGCAGCCTGCGCAATACGAACTACCCCAAAAACCAGGCGGCCATTCTGGGCAAGCTCCAGTCGCCCTATCTGATGACGGATTCGGCCGAAGCCACCTTGTTCTCAGTGGGCGTGCGGGTTGTGGAGCAGCACACCATGCTGCTGCGCGCGCTGGAGGCCAGGGTGCAGCAATACGCGGACTTCGTCTCGCTCTGCACCAATGCGCTCAACAGCATCCAGAGCAATATCAGCCAGGCGCAGACGTACACTTCGCAGCTCAAGAACAACCTGCTCCAGGACCGCCAGAATGTGGCCTTTACCAGCGCACTGCTGGCCGATGAAACCCAGCGGGTGCAGGGCGTGAATGCCCAGCGGCAGCAGGTTCTTGCCGCTTCAGTGCAGCTTGTGGCCTACACGCGCGCCCGCACTATCGAGGTCATCGATACCGCTCCGAGCCGTCAGTTGGTTCCTGCCAATGTGGCCAATCCGGTGCCCGCATGTTTGCAGCAATCCGTCGCCATTCCGCCTGAACTGCGAGAAATCGTGAGTCAGCTTCGCGAGGCGCCGGTCAACTGGATGCCCGCCATCGCGTCGCAGGTCGGCAAGCTGGAGCGTCCGATCCTCTTGCAGCAACTGGCCGTTGGCGTGCAGTCGCGTGCGGCCCAGATGTTGCAACTCCCCTTGCTGCCTTCGTCGGCGGCGGGAGAGGCCGGCGTCTACGCGCCCGCCATCGCCAGCGTCTACAGCGCCAATCAGAAGGTTTTTCGCAGCTTCCAGGCGCAGCGCGCCGCCGTCCAGCCCTCCGCCCTCGCCAGCCTCAGTTGGAGCAGTCAGGTTGCGACCATGCAAAGCATTGCCGCGGTCAACGACCTGATCTCCGCCGACTCAGTGCACACCGAGATCAGCAGCGCCGTCGCCCGCCTCATCCAGCAAATCTCCAGCGTCGCCACCTGTCTTTACACGCGCGTCAGCATCGCTCTGCCCATCGACCGCCTCACCTGGGCCGAGTACCTGCGCGGAGATGGGCTTTCCGTCCAATTGCAGAGCCTGGCAGTCTTGCCTGGATGGAACCAACTCGCGTACACCGACCGCCAGCAGATGCAGTTGCTGGCCGACTGGCTCTTTCTGCAGATCGACACGAGCAATTCCGCCGCCGCGGCTTTCATGAGCGACGTGGTGCGCACGGCCATCCTGTTGGCCAGCGACGTTCCCATCGACAACATCGTCTCCGGCAGCATCGTCGCGCGCGTTCAGCCGGCGCTGGGCGGCGTGGTCTCGCTCTCCCTGCCCTCGGAGCGCATCGCTTCCGGCATGTACGTGAACCTTTACTCCGGTGCGGCTCTGGCGGCGCGCGCCGTGGTCAGCGATCTCGACAGCAGCACGGTGCGCGCCACCGTCACCGATGTGTTTACCCCAGGAGCTTATCTGGAAACCACCGACACCGCCCACTTCACCACCCTCACGCCGCAGGCCGTCGCGCTGAGGCCTCTCTTCATGCAGGGTTGAATCATGCACTCGCCGCTCGCGCCACAAACCGGCCGCCTCGACCGCTACGTGAGGCGGAGCTATCTGCGCACGAGCCAGGGCGCATCCCGCCTGCGCATCTCCTACTCGCTCGAAGAGGCGCTGCGTCTGGCAGACCTTCCCGGTGAGGAGGAGGGCCGTGTCTACTGCTTTCGCAGCGTTTCTCTCGCCGGAGTTCCCTCCAGCGCAACACGGAGCGTGTGGATGGAGCAGGTGCAACGGGCTCTCGGCAATCTGGCGGCGCAGGCGGTTCATGGAACCGATCCGCGCGCATTCGCTGCCGGCGCAGTGTACTTCAACAATCTTGAGGAAGCCTTGGAAACCCTGCTGCGCAACGCTCTGCGCTCGCTGAGCGCGGTGGAGTGGGCAAGGCCCGCGTGGTTTTCCGCTTCGCTGCTAGGCATTGCGCCGGAGACGAGTTACGGCCTGCAGATTCCCGCAATCCTCGATCGTCTTGGCCCGCCCGCCATTGCGCCGGGGGCCGCCGCGGCGATCCTCTTTGCGGCTCTTGAGGACGCCGACCCCGCGGTGCTGCTCTCGTCAATTCCAACCGCGACGTTGCGCGAGTGGATACGGACTTTGGATGGACAGAAAAGCTCCGCCGGGGATGCTCTGCCCGCGCCACTGCCGCAGGCCATGAACTCCGCGCTGCAACGGGCCGCATCTCAATTCGGATGGAAGGACCCCGGCACCGTCTGGCTGGCAGCTCAAGCGGTGCGGTGCATTTCTCCCGCCGCCTGGTTTTCCGGCCTGGCAGTGAAACGCGCGCAGGCGACACTTCGCCAAATGGAAGCCGCGCAGCGCGCCGCTCCGCCCCAACCAGCCGCTTTCGAAAAACACGCTGCAACCGCTCGATCCCTGATTTTTGACGATGACCGCGAAATCGATGCGCAGCCAATGCGCGCGTCCAGGATGGAGTCAGCCGCACCGCTGCCTGCGAAGGAATCGGCGCTCGCCGATTTGCATCCGATGGCAGGCAATCGCAATGATCCCGTTCACCGGTCTGTGCCTCACGAAGGCTCGTTGCAGAGCGCGCGCTCTGCGCGGGCTTCAGACAGTGTGCTTATGAGCGCGCCGCTGCTGGGCGAGGCCACGCCTTCCGCCGGCCTCTACTTTCTTCTCAACGCCCTGCGCCGCCTGGGAATTGCCGCCGCTCTCGATGCTTGCCCCGCCCTTGCGGAGGCCGGCTTCGCAGTGCACCTGATGCGGCGTCTGGCTTGCCATGCAGGAGTCGCCGACGACGATCCGATTCTGATTTGCCTCAATCTTGCGCAGACGGAATTCAGTTTGCCGGCCGATGCTTTGGCATTGCTTTCCAAGCAGCGCAAAGCCTGGCCGCCGGGATTTGCGTCCCCATCGTGCAACAGCTTCGAAAGTGAGTTCTTGCTGCGCGTTTGGGTCCTTGCTGTCAGGCGCTGGTGCTGGCGCTCGGCAAAACTCACACTGCGACCGATCGTGCAGCGTGCGGGCCGGGTCTGGCTTACGCGGACCGATCTCGATGTCACGCTTCCGCTCGACGGGGCCGACATCCGCATCCGCCGCATCGGGCTCGACATCGACCCTGGCTGGTTGCCGTGGCTTGGTGAATTCGGGCGCGTGGTGCGCTTCCACTACCGCGATCGGGAGCCGGAGGAGCGGGCATGTTGAATCTGGCCAGAGGCGCAGTTGCCGAAGAACAACTGGACGCATTCTCTTTCGTCCTTGCGGGCCTGGCGCGGCTTGCAGACTCCTGCGAAACGCTGGACGAAAGCATCCAGGAGCGGCTGCAATCCATCGCCGCGCAAAGCCTCCGCGGCAGAAAAAGCCTGCCCTCGGCGTTTCAGGATTACATGCGCCGGCCCTGCGAAGCCGATGCACCGTTGGCCGAAGTTGCACGGCGATTCCGCCTCGATCCCGTCGAACTGCTCGCCATTCGCCTGGCCATTGCCGCCGAGCAGGACCTGACGACCGGCCACCTGTTGTCGCAACTCCAGCAACCCCTCGCGCACAGCCGCCCGACCATCGGCCTTGTGGCGCAGGCTTATGCCGCATGCGACGTTCATCGCGCGGTCCATCTTCTCGGGCAAGGCAACGCGGTGCGCTGCGGCCTGCTGCAACTCTGCGGAGAAGACAACCCTCTGCCGGAGCGCCAAATGCGCATTCCCCTGGCCACGGCTCTGGCGTTGCAGAACATGGAAGGATCCTGGCCCGGTGTCGCGCCCATTGTCTTCGATCAATACCCGGTCCCACTGGGCAGCAGCGCCGATGCTCGCGCCATTGAACTCGCCAAGCGCCTTCATGGCGCAGAGGCCGCCAGCCCCGTTCTGGTCATTCGCTGCGGCGACACGCTGGAAGCCCGCGCCGCGGCAGCCCAGGTTTGTACCGGCACCGGTGCGCGCGCGGTCCTGGTTCAAACCGAGCAACTGGCAGGCATGGCGCCGTGGCTTGTTCTCAACGGCATGATTCCGGTGCTGGCGCAATGGCTCGCACCCGGTGAGCGGAAGGCCGTTCCCGCCATTGCCGGCTTCAGTGGCCCCATGATTCTCCTCACCGGGCCGGAGGGCGAGTTTGAATGCGATGAGCGCGCCCTTCTCGAATGGCGGTTGGAAACGCCTTCCGCGGCGGAACGCGCCGAACTCTGGACCGCGGCCATCGGCGATCGCTCGCTGGCCGACCGCCTTGCAACCGAACATCGTCACGCCGCGGGACGCATCGCCACGCTGGCGGCCAAGGCTCGCGAAGACTGGACTGGCGGCGAAGGAGCCGGCGGCGCCGCGGCCCTCACCTACGCTCATCTCCGCAAAGTCTCGCGCCGCGGCGACAGCACCGGACTGGGGGCGCTAGCCGAGTTGATCGCGGATGAAGTGGGCGACGAAGCCCTCGTCGTCAACGCCTCTCTGCGCGATGAATTGGAATCGCTGGTCACCCGCTGCCGCTTGCGCGAGCAGTTTCCGCTCGCGCTTGGCCCCTCGATTCAGGCGCGCTACCGGCCCTCGGTGCGCGCTCTCTTTGTCGGCCCCTCCGGTACTGGAAAAACGCTCGCCGTCAGTTGGCTCGCCTGCCGCCTGGGCATTCCTCTGTTTCGCGTCGACCTCTCGGCGATCACTTCAAAATACATCGGCGAGACCGAGAAGAATCTCAGCCAGTTGCTGGCGCGCGCTGAGCAAAATGAAGTGCTGCTGCTCTTCGACGAGGCCGATTCGCTCTTCGGCAAGAGGACCGACATCCATGAGGCCAACGATCGCTTTGCCAACGCGCAGACCAACTACCTGTTGCAGCGCATGGAGAGCTACGGCGGCATCACAATCCTGACCAGCAACGGCCGCAGCCGTTTCGACGACGCCTTCAGCCGCCGCTTTGACGCGATTCTCTCGTTCCCTCTGCCGGGTCCTGAGGAGCGGCGCGCGCTGTGGATGGCCCATCTGGGCGCGGAGCACGGCGTCAGCTCAGGGCAATTGAACCTGCTTGCGGCCGTAGCCGAACTCACCGGCGGCCAAATCCGCAACGCCGTGTTGAGGGGCGCGGTGGATGCCGCACAGAACGGCAACCGCATTCTGTATCGCCACCTGCTCACCGGAGTCGCGAGCGAATACCGGAAGCTGAGCCGGCAACTGCCCAACGAACTCAAGCAGGCACAAGCCGCCGCCCAACTTTCAACCCATCCCTGAAGGGCTTCGCAACGGCCATGCCAGCTTCCGCCACTGTCGCTCCCAAACCCGCAGCCGCCAAGTCGCGGAGCCCCGTTACGAGCCACGTTCCCGCCAAAGCCGCGCCAGGGCCAAAGGCAGAAGCGGCCGCGGCGCATGAACACGCAGCGGCGCACGCGCTGCCCGCCTTCATCCGGCAGGCACTGGCGCCCAAGCATCCAGATGCATCGTCGCCAGCCGTTCATGAGCCTCTGCGCACCGCAGCGCCAACCCCGACTGCCGCGCTGGCCGCATCTCACTTGCCCTCAATCGCCGCGCACAAAGCACCCGAAGCGGCGGCTCCCAAACCGCTGGCGCCTCAGCACGCCGCCTCGGTGCTCGCTTCGATCGTTGCTACCGCTGTCAAGGTTGCCCCGCACGCGACCGCTCCTGCAAGGCAGTCCGCCGCGCCCCATGCCGATGCGCCCAAGCTGCGCCCGAAGCTGGCGCCTCTCGCTCCGGCAAAAGTCGCAAGCCCAGGCTCGGGACAGCCGCTGGCGCCGCATATTAAAGAGGCCATTCAAAGCAGTCTTCTTGTCGATCTCAGTTCCGTGCGTCTTCACGCCAGCACGGCGGCGGAGCGCAAAGCCCAGTCTCTCTCGGCCCGCGCCTTCACTTTCGGCAACGACATCTTCCTCGGCCGGGGCGAACATCCTACCGATCTGACCCTCATCTCCCACGAAGCCGCGCACGTCATTCAGCAGCAGGCCGGAGCCCGAATCCAGGCATGGTCGCCGGACCGCGGCGATCGCTTCGAGCGCGAGGCCGACCAGGCCGCGGCGGCCGTCGGGCGCGGAGAGACCTTCGCCGTGCGCGAGCGGGTCGAGTCGCCGCGCGTGCAGCGGCTGGGCATCAGCGATGCACTGGATTACATTGCCAACGCCGCCAACAATATCCCCGGCTTCCGCATGTTCACCATCGTGCTCGGGGTCAACCCGGTCAACATGCAGCATGTCGATCGCAGCCCCGCCAACGTGCTGCGCGCCATCGTTGAATTCATTCCCGGCGGAGCGCTTATCACCCAGGCGCTGGATAAGTACGGAGTTCTCGACAAGGTTGGCGCCTGGGTGCAGCAGCAGCTCGATACCCTCGCGCTGGCCGGCAGTTCCATCAAGAAAGCGCTGATGGACTTTCTCGACAGCTTGAGCTGGACCGACATCTTTCATCTTGGCGATGTGTGGGACCGCGCCAAGCGCATCTTCACCGAGCCCATTGATCGCATCAAGAATTTTGTCGTTGGCTTTGCCGAGGGCATCTGGAAGTTTGTACGAGACGCCATCCTCAAGCCCATCGCCAAGCTTGCCGAGGGCACTGCCGGATGGGATTTGCTGATTGCGGTAATGGGCAGGAACCCCATCACAGGCGAAGCCGTGCCGCGCACTGCCGACACGCTCATCGGCGGCTTCATGAAGCTCATCCATGAAGAAGAAATATGGAACAACCTCAAGAAGGCCAACGCCGTCTCCCGCGCCTGGGCATGGTTCCAGGGCGCGATCTCCGGCCTGATGGGCTTCGTCAACCAGATCCCCACGCTCTTTACGCAGGCCCTCAAATCGCTCGAGTGGACAGACGTCATCAATCTTCCCTCCGGCTTCATGAAGGTGGCCAGCGTCTTTGGCAAATTCCTCGTCAACTTCGTCAGCTGGGCTGGCGGCAAGGTGTGGGACCTGCTGCAGATCATCTTTGAAGTGGTTGCGCCGGCCGTCATGCCTTATCTGAAGAAGGTGGGCGCGGCCTTCAAGAGCATCCTCAAGAACCCCATCGGCTTTGTGCGCAACCTGGTGGCGGCGGCCAAACTCGGCTTTGAGAACTTCGGTGCGCACTTCCTCACCCACCTCAAGGCCGGGCTGATCGATTGGCTGGTCGGCGCGCTGCCCGGCGTCTACGTCCCCAAAGCCCTTACGCTTGCTGAGTTCGGCAAGCTCGCCTTGAGCGTGCTGGGCATCACCTGGGCTCAGATTCGCGCCAAGTTCGTCAAGGCTCTCGGCCCCAACGGCGAGAAGATCATGACCGGCCTGGAGATCGCCTTCGATGTGATCGTTGCGCTGGTCAAAGGCGGGCCGGCCGCGGCGTGGGAGTTGATCAAGGAGAAGCTCACCAACCTCAAGGACATGGTGATTCAGGGCATCACCAGCTTTGTCATCGAAACCATCGTGCAGAAGGCGATCCCCAAGCTCATCTCCATGTTCATCCCTGGAGCCGGCTTCATTTCGGCCATCGTCTCCATTTACGACACGATCATGGTCTTCGTGCAAAAGCTGGCCAAGATCGCCGCGGCGGTCAAGGCCTTTGTGGACTCCATCGTCTCCATCGCCAACGGCCAGATCGCAGGAGCAGCCGCCAAAGTGGAGAGCACACTTGCAGGATTGCTGTCGCTGGCCATCAGCTTCCTGGCCGGCTTCCTCGGCCTCGGCAACATCGCAAGCAAAGTTCTGGCCGTCGTCGAACGGGTCCGGGCCGTTGTCGACAAGGCGCTCGACACCGCGATTACTTGGGTGGTTGGCAAGGCGAAGGCGCTCTTCGCCAAGCTGTTTGGTAAGAAAGAGAAGGAGGATGACAAGGACGCCGATCCTGAAAAGCAGAAGAAGATCGACGCCGGCATTGCCGCCCTGCACCAGAAGGAGCAGGCGGCGCCCTCGGTGCTGAAGGACCATCTGATCACGCATGAGGATGCGCAGGCCGTCGCCGCGCAAACCAAGTCAGAAAACCCGGTTTTCAAGTCCATCACCGTGACCGATGGCGGGGATAGCTGGAATTACGTCTACGAAGCCAGTCCGGCCAAGACCATTCCGGGCCTCTCCAAAGAGGAGACGGTCGAGATTCGCAAAGCCAAGGCCGAGTTCAAGAAAGGCTACTTCAGCCGCGAAGAACTCGAAGGGGTCCTCGGGCTGGGCAAGACCGCCACCCTCGATCGGCTTTCCAAGTGGAAGGAAGTCAGTCAGGTGTACGTATACGCCTCTGCCCCGTCAGACCTGGGCACTCAGTACACCTTCGATTCTGAGGCGGCCGGCTTCAGGCCGACCAATCCGAACAATCGCGAGAAGTTCGGCTATCACAACCCGGCCAAGACCTCCGGCGTCGGCCTTGAAATCTTGAGCAAGAAATTCAACCCAGGCACGCCCCAGCCCATCGAGGCCGACAGCGCCGACTACCACACCACCAAAGCGCGCTACGATAGTGCCAGGCCAGGTTCCGGATACAGAAACTTCAAGTTTCCCGTGGCCATTCTCGGCCACAAAGAGAAGATGGGCGCGTCCGACCACTGGAACAAGATTGGGCATACGCAGACCAAGGAAGATAACAAGGCTTGGAACAACAACTCCGCCAACTACCAGGGCCCCGAGCATGAGGACGAATCCGCGGCCTCCGGCGGCTCCTCCGCGCGCTATGAAGCGCCATCCAAAGCGCGCGGCAGCGATCCCAGCTGGTACTCATGACGAGCTTTGAACTCCAACTCGAAGATCTCCATCGCGCTTACCGGGAGTGGGCGGGCGAGCCCTTCTCCACCTCCACCTTCCGCCGCGAGAACCGTCCGCCCGCAGTGCCCGCGGCTCTCGACGTCCTGTGCTACCGGTCCACGGACGAGGACCGCCTTCGGCCTGAGAACGAGTTCACATTCTTCGCAACCGCCGGCCTCAGCTTGCAGGATGCGCATGGCCTGTCCGGGCGCATCGAACTCACCTGGCGGCTCGCCGGCCGCCGCTCCTGGGAAGAAATTGAGGCGCTTGCAGAGGCCCTTGCAGAACTCGCCGTGCTCCCGATGTACGGGCCGGTCCTCTTCGTGCCCGGCGCTGTCGTCCGCAACCTATCTCTTCCCGTGTTCCGCGACATGGACAGCCTGCTCATTACCCATTGGGGCGTCCACAGTCCGGAATACCTGCCCGGCGTTCAACCGCCCATAGGGTTGCTCAGCATCAAGCCCCTGTTCGGCAGCGAAGCCGCAATGGTGGAATCGATGGGCGTTTCAGAAGCCTGCCGGCGCTTTCTTCTCGAAGGCATAGATTGGGACGATCCGGCCCGGGCTTGCGCCACCCTGCAACGGGAACGGGACGACATCTGAAGAAGTCTCCCTCTATCACAGTGCCACGGTGTTCCGGCCCCCGGCGAACGGTCTCTGCCCCGCTGGGATCAAAGTGAGACAGAGACGGGTACCTGTAGCGTCGACAGGATTCTATCGTATCCAGGCGGAGAGAGGTTGCAGGTAACGGGGTCGAGCGAGGTGAGCCAAACATCGTATCTTGGGCCGACAGGGGATGAGATCTCGATCGGCATTGTGCGGGGCGGTGGGTGGCATTTCTTGACCGGCCTTGGTCAGGCTTCGAGCACGAATGAGACCCATTTTGGCCTGTTGAGCACAATTGAGGACGAACGAGGGGAGGTGAAAGGAAGCTAAGCGAATTAAGTCTAGCTAATTGTAAGGAAAGTTTGGAGGCGCGGGGCGGGATCGAACCGCCGCATAAAGGTTTTGCAGACCGTCTTATATTGCGAATGGGGGCTTTGTTATCAACAGACGGTCAGGTGAAGTCAGGTCATTTGTCCACTTTCTGTCCACCCACCCGGATGCAAGCCGCCCCTTGAGTCGGTCCTTCCCGGCCTCTACGGCCTTTGTGTGCGCGTGATGCAAAAGGCGTCTGCAGTTTGCTGTTGAAGGGCATCGAGATGGATCGACGCACGTTTCTACGCGCATCCTTTTTCGTGTCACGAAAATTGCTGTGGCGTGGACTCTCCGCCCCAGCTACTAAGACCTGTCGCCCGCGACCTCGGATTCCAGGTAATGGCGGACGGAAGAAGACACCGGCTTTCTCAACGCTCAAGAACCAAGTGCAGGGCGCTCGTCTTGAACCAGATACGGAACCACCTGACCGCAGAAATCAAAATCAATTGACGAACTTCGTGTTGTGACTGCCAAAGGAATGTCCGAAATACGTGTCTATCGAATCAGTGCCTTGCGAAAACTTGCCGGTGTCTGGCCAAAGGATTCGCCGAAAATGGTTGTCATGTGCTGAACAGAGCGAAATCTTGTGCTGGCGGCGATTTCCTTCAGCGCCATGTTGGTTTCAGAAACCAGCGCACGAGCCCGTTCAAGCTGGATTCTCCGAATGACTTCGTAGACGGAACGACCGATCGATGCCTTGAAGCTCACTTCCAGCGTGGAGCGCGATACACCCAACGCGCTTACGACCTCGGCAACGCTAATTCCCATTTGTTTGATAGTTGGACCTGATAAATGTCATGGCGTCTGCCGTGACGCTGTCTTCAATAGCCAGAACGTCTGTCGACTTTCTTGTAACGACACCTATCGGTGGAACGATGTTCAGAAGCTTGGTGGGTTTGACACCTCTCATCAGCCGGTGCAGCAAAGCCGCAGCCTGATAGCCGATTTGTTTGGCGCCCTGCGCGATGCTGCTCGTCGCGGGATTGCTCACCTTCTCGTCTCAGGTGTCTGTCCGTCCCGGTGAAAAGCCAAAACGCTCCGGCACGAGATTTGCAATCGGGAGCCGCCTCTGTGCCGTTATCACTGCTTCTCTGACAACGTGCTGGAATTGGCCGCGCGGTGCAGCTTGGACGACTGCTCCAGAGCCTGAGCGGCAGCGGCTCGATCCCCCGTCTTTTGCAAAAGCCGACCGAGGCGGTAGTGGTAGCTTCCATCGATGTCGACGGTCAGAGCCTGCTTGATCTCCGAGATCGCCCGCAAAGAATCACCCTGCTCGTCATAAACCCGGCTCAAATCCGCATGAACATAGGGCGCTTCCTCGGGCCTCACGTGAACCGCTTTGAGCAGGAACGGCAAGGCCCCGGAGAAGTCGCTGCGATCCATGAGGATTTCAGCCATCAGATAATTTGCTTCTGGGTCGTCTGGGTTGATGTTCAAAGCGCATTGCACTTCGCGTTCTGCGCCAAGGGGGTTGTTATCAGAGCTGAGATCACGCGCTAGCCCCAAGTGAGCTGCGAAAAACTCGGGCTTCAAAGCGATGGCTTTGCGATATTCCTCCGCAGCGTCAGAGAGACTTCCCTTGCCGCGAAGCATGTCACCCAGGAGCACATGCAACGAAACGGACTCCGGATTGATTCTGGTTGCCGTGCTCAGGGCGGATAGCCCAAGGCGCTCCGCCGACTGGCTTCGCCAGTAGAGCGCTTCCGGATCCGCAGGAGCGACTTTCAAAAGTTGGCCGGTCGCACTCAGCACGAGCTCATCGCGGCCTATAAAGTAGGAGCAGCGGGACAAGAGACGAAGCTGCTGAGCATTGAGAGGCAAGGACGACCGGGAAAGCGCGTTACTGCAGTTCGTATAGCGGCCGGTCTTCCAGTAGTCTTCCGCTAACGAAGACCGTGCTGTCTCAATGTCGACAGTGTTTTCGTGCTCAAGAATATCGCGAGCGCTTCCATCGAGCCCCGCTTTGATCAGGTTGTTCCAATAGAACTCTGTGTTCTTCTGGACAAACACGAGGTCGATTGCGGCGGCTTCGCGGAGATTGCGGAGCGCATCATCGTTATCAGCCCGATCCGCGTAAAGGGCAACGAAGCCAAGCTTCGCAAGCAGACATTCTGAACCTGATTGAAGGTTCCAGTCCGACTCGAATTGCTGAGCGGCATCGGCGATCTTCGAGTCTCGGAGGTAAGCGAGCCCCAGCAAAGAGTGCGCGCAGGGCACCTCGGATGGTCCATCGACGACACCCTTGAGAGTTGCGACGGCCTTGTCTCGTTGCCCCTGCTCTAAATACGCTTCGCCGAGAAGCACGCCTCGAAACGGAGAAGAAGGCTGACGGATGCCTTCCTCGGCTTCCTTTTCTATACTGAGATACGTGGCGCCAAGGCCATACCAGGCATCCGCGTTCTTCCCATCCTGCATCTCAGTTGCCCGCTTGAACTGCTCTGCTGCTTCAGAATACCGATGAAGTTGCAAATAGCTATTAGCGAGCGCAACGAGCGCTTCAATGCTGCGAGGATTGGAGGATGTCGCCCGCTGAAGGTAAGGCAGGGCATCGCCTGGGCTGTCCAGCTTAAGGTAGTCCAAACCCGCAAGGAGGTTAGGCGCATAGAGCGTTTGATCTTTAATTAGCACATGTTGAAAGCAGGAGATTGCGGCGTGCAGATCACCAGTAAGCTGATACATCAAGCCGAGATTCACTTCGGCTTCCATCAGGCTCGGATCCAGTAGAAGAATCTTCCTGTAGAGCGTCGCCGCCCGACTGAACTGCTGCGCCTGTTGAGCCGCCGAGGCACCGCGCCAAAGTTGCGCGATACCTGCTTCCGTTGATTGGGCTGGCGGCGTGCCAGCCCAAATCATCGAGCACCCCATGAGGGCGGCGGTCAGTGCGTGGCGGAATAGCAGTCGGGCGGTTTGCATTGTTCAGCTCAGGTTAATTACCAGATCAGTTTCAAAGCAAGTTGTATATCGCGTGGAGCGAACGATCCTTGAACGGTGCCAAAGGCCTGGTCGCCAAGCGCGGTATCGGGGTTTGTGAAATGTGGATGGTTGAATGCATCGAAGAACTCACTTCTGAACTGCAGCTTGATGCGGTCGTTGAACTGGAAGAACTTCTGCAAAGACAGATCCCAGTTGTCGATTCCGGGCCCGCGCAGGTTGGAGAGGTTTCGGCGCGCTGTGCCGAACGTCAATGGTTGCGCAAAGGCGAACGCCGTTGTGTCAAACCACTTGGCAACGGTGGGATGAGAAAGCGTGGGGTTGCGGAGGATATCGGGATTCTGATTTCCGCCAAACGAGTAGGAAAGATTCTGGTCGGAAGTGACGTCGAGAGGCCCGCCATTCTTGAAGGTTCCGATACCACTCACCTGCCAGCCTCCCACCACGGTATCGGCAGCCCTGTTGAGACTGGAGCCAACGGCGCGGCCCCGTCCAACCGGGAGTTCATACACCATGCTCAGGACCATGCTGTTCGGCACATCGGAAACATCCACCGACTTATCCATTGCGATGTTGTTGTTGTCGCGAAACTCCGTTCCTCCCACGCTCCAGGCGGCATTGCCGGTGGTATCGTCAAGCCACTTTGAACGTGTGTACGAGCCCAGGACCTGGAACCCGTGAGAGAAGCGGTGAGTGTAGGTGAGCATCAGGGCGTTGTAGGTATCAAACCCGATGGGCGCCTGTTGACTGTTTACGTCGCAAAACTCAGGAAACGGCCGCAAGAGCTGCCCATATTTAACTGTCGGCTGATCCAGGTTGCAACTGCTCGAAGTGATCAGGCCGTAGAACGGGTTGGTAACGAGGTTGGTGAGCGCTCCCACACCGAGCGATAGATCGGCATCCGGAATCTGGTTGATGTTCATGGATCCGGAGAGCGGGAGTTTGATTCCGTGGTTGCCGACATACTGCGCTTCCACTACGTCGTTGTTCGTCAAAGCAAATTCAAGTCCGAAAGTCCAGTCCTGAACGTAAGGGCTATTCCAATGATGCTGAATGGCGTTGACGTTGAGTCCGACATTGGTCAGGGCGCCGAGGGAACTTCCCTGCATCGGCAGGAGTCCATTCTGGAATGCCTGGCTGGCCGGAGTGTTGATATTGACCCCATTCGAGGCGGTGCTGGTCCAGGGTGTGCTCTGCGAATACCCATTCAGATTCGCATCAATCGCTACAGAAATGGCTGAGGGGTAAAAGATCCCATAGGCCCCGCGCACTACCAGCTTCTTCTCGGCTTGATACGCAAACCCCACGCGTGGAGCGAAGTTCAGGTAGTTCGGCTCGATGACATCGCGTCCATTCGACCCTCCGGTATAAACCAATTCTCCGGGAGCCTTTACTCCGGCTTTGGCGGCGATTGGATTGCTTGCTGTCGTATCGAACCATGAGAGCTTGTTGAAACGGTCCGTGGGAGAAGTCTGAATCTCGTAGCGTGCGCCCATGTTGATGGTGAGTTTGTTGCTCAGCTTCCAGTCATCCTGAAGATACCAGGCGAGGTATTTCTTGTTTGTCGTCTGAGTTCCGGTTTCATTGAAATTACCGGATCCTGCCCCCACAAAATAGCTTGCGAGCCCCGAGCCTGTGCCGCTGACCGGAGTGTAGGGATCGGGTCCTGCTGTCTGATTCACGCCAAAATTGAGGGTGGCAACGCCCGGTGAAATGTTGTTGTAGTACTGGTCGTACAGATCAAAGCCAAACGTGAACAAGTGCTTGCCGTGCGTTTCGGTGAAGTCCACACTCCCGGTCCGGTCTTCGCGCGGAGCGATTTGAGGAGCGCCGGAACCGAGTCCAGCGTATCCACTGACGTTTACGTAGGGGAAGACACCGCCCCCGACTTTCAGTGAGGTTGGCCAGCCAAGTTGAGTGATGTCAAATGGACTTCCCTGGGCGATGTTGGTTTCTATCCACCGATTCCACCCAAGGGTTGCGCTCATGGCCAGGGACGGAGTCAGAACCTGGTTATAGCCGAGCGCAAAATCCCAGCGGTTGTCGCCGTTTTTCAATCCAGGGCCGCCCGGATCGTTTCCATACAGGGCTACGCCGCCGGTTTTGAATTCGTTCTTTTTTGAATAGCGCCCAAACAGACGGGACTTGTCGTTGATATTGTGGTCAATGCGGACGGTATAGGCATCCTGTTGTTGCGGCGACGACGCGCTGACAACATAGTTGTTGTAGGCGTTGGTATTGGTCGGCTTGGGCCAATACTGCAAAAGGGTCGTGGCGAATTTGTCCCATTTTGCCTGGGCGATCACATTCCCTGCAAATTGGTCTCTTATCGTTCCGGTGCTGGCGGCGGTCAGGCCAGTGACTGGATCGACCATCCCCGCTGTAATGGCGCGGGTTGAATAAGGATCGTAGATTGCTCCGGAGAGGATGGGCCGCCCGAGAGAATCAGTTCCGATGGCAGCCCCCAGCAGAGCGGAAAAGTCGCCGCTGCGATTCGCTGTGGTGGGAACGGTGTTGGTTGCCGTCACCGGAGAAGCCGAACGGAGTCCCTCATAGTCCGTAAAGAAGAATGTTCTGTCATGCCCGGAATAAAGATGCGGTATGACGACCGGACCACCCAAGGTGAAACCGAACTGGTTGCGCTCGAAATGCTGTCGCGCTATTCCTGCTTTGTTGGCGAAGTAGTTGTTGGCGTCCAAATCGTTGTTTCGGAGGAACTCGAACGCATCGCCATGGAGACTGTTGCTCCCGGATTTGGTGACAACATTCACCACGTTTCCCGAGCTGAATCCGAACTGCGCAGAAAAGCTGTTGCTTTGCAGGCGGAATTCCTGGGTCTCATCGACGCCCGGCACGTACATGATTCCGCCCCACTGGCTATCGATATTCCAATGACCGTCGAGCAGGAACTCCGTATCGCCGAACCGACTTCCGCCAAAGTTGAGGAAGGAAATGTCCTGATCGGCGTTGGGCTGGTTTGAACTGGTGCCGCCTTGCCATTGAACCAGGGCAGTGTTGTTGACCGCCGAGTTCAGGAAGACCAATCCGAAGACGTTGCGTGCATTGAGCGGAAGATCAACCAAAGCCTTCTGGTCGATTTCGGTAGACACGTTTGAATCGGAGGTGTCCATGACCGGCATCGCTGACGTGACCTCCACAACCTCGGAGACTTTGGCCATGGTCAGGGTGACTGGAATCTCAAGCGATTGGCCGACTGCCAAGTTGATGTTGGTGTACGTATAGGTGCTGAGGTTTTCCTTTTGGGCCTTCAGCGAGTACCGACCTGGCGGCAGCAGAGTGAAGACAAAGGTCCCTTGCGCATTGCTTTTCGTTTCTCGCTGGAACCCCTGGCTTGTGCTCGTGACGGTGATTGAAGCGCCAAGTATGACAGCGCCGGTTGAGTCCGTGACCGTGCCAGCGAGCATGGCGCTTGCGGCCTGGCTCTGGCCCATGGCCTGGGAAATGGGTAGCAGCAAGGCTGCGAACATTGCAAAGCAGGCCAAGGCTAGTCGGGTAAGATTAATTGCGAATCGTGGTCTGACGCTTCTGCGTGCTGCGTCATTCTGCCGCATGGTCATGTGATTGCCTCCTTCATTGGCTACAATGACGGCTTGCGCATGGATGGAGATGGCAAGCCTATTGCGATGAATTCGGAGCCGGGGGCTCTCGAACTCGCCGGCGAATTGCATGGTGCGGCACAACCCAGGGAATCTGTTGCGCAGAGTACAACTGCCGCGCCGTAGAAATCTGGGGCCGGGCCTGCGAGGGCCTCGGCGTGCATCTGTGCCAGCACCGGAATTCATGCAGCCAACGAAGATCATTGTCAGGTATCGATTATGCAGCCCCACGAGTGCCTCCGTCCTGGCCAAGCCTCGCTACATCAGCGAAGCCTTTTGAATTCTGGCCCTGACTCTATGGGGCGGGACGTAAAATTGACGAGGGACGGAGCACGACATTTCCCCGAGGTTATCCCGAGGCTATTAACCCCTTGCGCAACAAGGACTTCCGTCGGATAATCGGGAACAAGAGATCCGGCTGGGCTTTTCTAAACTGCATCTGAGGGCAAATTTGTGCGAGGCGATTGTCGCATCGGCGACTGGTTGATCCATCCTGGCATCAACTCCATGGAGCGCGCGGGAGAAGTTGTCCATCTCGAGCCAAAGGTGATGCAGGTGTTGGTTGCGCTGGCCTCCGAGGCTGGGGAAGTCGTCTCCCGTGAGCAGATTCGAAGCGTCGTTTGGCCGGATGTATTTGTTGGCGAAGACGTTTTGATTCGCGCCATCTCGGAACTCCGCCGAGCCTTTTCCGACGATCCAAGGGAACCCCACACGATTCAGACCGTTCCCAAAGTTGGATACCGCCTGATTGCCCCGGTTTCCCAACCGCCAACCGAAGCGCAAGGCGGAGCGGAGAATCTTGTCGTCCAACCTGCGGAATCGCTCGAACCGGCGCAGCAGGAAGTGCAGGAAGCAGTGTCCGCGCCCCACGCTGTCGCGCCGGCCTCCCACTCAGCCGTGATCGGCGCCTCTCGCGGACTCCGCCTGCTTGGGGGCATCTTGTCGCTGCTCGTGCTTGCCGGGTCGGTCTGGGCCGTGCTGGCCTTGCGAACCAGACATCTACCAGCCCTGACCGACGCCTATACCAGCCGTCCCCTGACAACGTATCCCGGCTCTGAAGTTGAGCCCAGCTTTTCCCCTGACGGCAGCGCGGTGGCTTTCGTCTGGGTAAAGGAGGGGGAACGCCACGGACATATATATGTGAAGCTGCTCGGCTCTGAGGCTCCGGCACAACTGACGAATGGCGCGGCCGAGGAACTGAGTCCCGCCTGGTCGCCGGACGGACGCTGGATCGCTTTTGTCCGGCACGACGACACGCGCGCCAGCATCGTCATCATTCCCGCGATTGGCGGCTCAGAACAAGAAATCTATTCACTCCCGACGAACTACGTGTGGAAATTTGGCGGCCTGACCTGGACCGGCGATGGAGAGAGCCTCATCTTTCCCCAACAGGCCGGCATACAAGCGCCGAGTACGCTGGTCCAGGTCGCAATCAAAGGGCGGACCGTCCGGCAGCTCACGACCCCTCCGCTGGGTTGGGATGGTGACTGGACCCCGGCGGTCTCTCCAGATGGAACAAGACTCGCTTTCGTCCGAGGGCCTGAGGGCTCTGTCTATGACATATATATGATGAAGCTGCCGGACGGAGCGCCACAGCGCCTTACGTTCGATGGTCGGCTCATTGTGGGCCTGACCTGGTCAGCCGACAGCTCCGCGATTGTCTTCGCCTCGAATCGAAGCGGCAGCATTTCTCTTTGGCGGGTCTCGGCACACGGTGGAACGCCTGAGCATGAGCCTGCCGGCGGCGATAGCGCCTACTCGCCTTCGATCGCAAAACAGGGCAATCGGCTTGTCTATTCGCGCGGCAATGCAACCTGGAGCATCCTTGCAGCCAACCTCAATGGCAAGAGCCCGGAGAATGAAGCCGATATCCTGACATCCAGCGAGCAAGACGCATCCCCGCACGTTTCGCCTGCCGGTGACAAGATTGCTTTCCAGTCCTGGCGCTCGGGCACCCAGGAGATTTGGACTGCCGGAATCGATGGATCGGACCCCATTCAGCTCACCTCCACAGGCGCCTCGGCCGGGAGCCCCTCCTGGTCGCATGACGGACGCCGCATCGCTTTTGATGCCCGTTTGCAGTTCCACGCGCACATTTACGCGATCGATGCAAAGGGCGGCGCGCCGCGTGCGGTCACCGACGGAAACTGCAACGACATCGTTCCAAGCTGGTCGGCGGACGATCGCTGGATTTACTTCGCTTCCAACCGCTCCGGCTCGTGGCAAGTTTGGAAGGTGCCGTCCGATGGATCTGGGGCTGCCCGGCAGGTGACAACCACCGGCGGCATGGTGGCTATCGAGAGCGTTGACGGCCGCTGGCTGTATTTCACCCGCTATGCAGAATCCGGCATCTGGCGAACCCCGCTGAGTGGCGGCCCAGAGCGCAAGATATTTGACGGACCGCCAACCGGCTATCTGAATTATTGGACGTTCGCGGGCGACAAAGTCTATTCGCTCTCGGAACAGGGGGATCAATTCACATTGCAGCGTATTGATCCGGAGTCCGGGCACGCGCAGGTCGTGTACAGTCTGAAGCACGATCCAACTCCCTTTGCGGGCATCTCGCTGACTCCCGATGGCAAGCGGATCATTTTTGCAGAACTCTCCCGGACTTCAAGTGGCCTGACGCTTGTGGAGCACTTTGAGTAGCTAACCTTAAGGCGCCCTCGACGAAACCTCGGCAATCCTTCATGCCTGGAATCGCAATCCTTGCTGCATGATGGGCTCATGCGCTTTCCTATCGTTCTGCTTTTCGCTCTCTCGTTGCCCGGCGCCTCCCTTCATGCCCTGGGTCTCCGGCTCGTCGATGCCTATCCCGACAAGGCTCGCTATGCCCCTTCGGACCCGGTGAAGCTGGTTGTCCAACTGGACGGCAAGCCGCAAGGAACCGAGCGGATTTCAGCCACAGTCTGGCAGCTCGGGCGGGAAGTTGGCCATTGCGAATCCATCCGTCTTCAGCCCGGTGCAGCCAGCACACAGACGCTGCTGTGCGCGCTTCCGCATGAGGATTACCAGGGGTACTTTGCCGCTGTGCGCCTGTCCGACGCTGCTGGCAGAGCGTTTGAAGAGCGGCAAACGGCCATCGACATCTCCTCTGACTGGAAGCGCTTTCCGCGCTATGGCTATCTCGCGCACTACAACGCGAACGAAGGGACAAATCCGCAGTCCTGGATGGCCGAGCTGAATCGCTTCCACATCAATGGGCTGGAGTTCTACGACTTTCAATATCGGCACGACCAGCCGCTCGCAGGCACCGTCGAGCATCCTGCCGCCAGTTGGAAGGACATTGCCGGACGTCCTGTCGACGGCGCCATCGTCAGAGACCTCATCGACCAGGCGCACCGTTACAACATGATGGCGATGGCCTATAACGCCAGCTACAGTGCATACGACGATGTGTTCACCCGCTCACAAGACCGGTTCCCGTTGAAGTGGGCGATATGGAAAACTCCCGATGGTCCCAGAACCCTCGCCACCGCCAGAAGTCTCGAACTTCATGACACTTCCGGCTGGTCAACCAATCGCCTCTTCTACATGAATCAGAACGATCCGGACTGGCAGCACTACATCTTTGGCCAGATGCGCAATCTGTTTGCTGTCTATCCATTCGATGGCTGGCACGTTGACACCTTCGGAGATCAGGGCGGATATGCCTTTGACGGCTCCCGCGTGGACTATATTGCCGGCTTTCGCTCCTTCATCGATCATGCGGGCGCCACGCTGCACAAGCGCATCGTCTTCAACGCTGTGGGCACTCTCGGTCAGGAGCGCATCGCGCACTCTACCGCGGACTTCGTCTACTCCGAACTATGGGAAGACAACGAAACATTTGCCGGCATCCTCCTCGCCTCCGAGCAGGTTCATTTTGCAAATCCCAAGGACGGATTTGTCATCGCCGCTTACCTCCACAAAGAGCCGGAGACCGGTCCTGTGCCCACCGAAAAGCAATTCAACATGCCAAGTGTCCTGCTTGCCGATGCGGCCATCTTCGCCTCTGGAGCGGCGCACATCGAGTTAGGGGACGGGGATCGCATGCTCTCACGGGAGTATTTTCCTGCGGACACGCGCCTCTCCATTTCACCTGCGCTGCACCAGGCACTGCGGCACTACTACGACTATCTGACTGCCTACGAAGACTATCTGCGCGATGGCGTGGAACCGGATGATGTCGAAGTGAGGATCCTCGATCAAACAACCAATCCAGATGCAGTCCCGAATACCATCTGGACGATCTCACGCAGGAAAGACAACACGACCGTCATTCATCTGATCAATCTGCTGGGCTCGAATGACCCCCATTGGCGCGATGTCATGATGACCCGGCCGGAACCGCCCTCCCTCCGGAATCTGGAAGTACAAGTCTCTTCCTCGAAGACGATACGTTCGGTGGGGTGGGCGTCTCCGGATTTCGACGGCGGACAGTTTCACTCGATTCCGTTTCAGGTTCACAAGAATGGAAAGGCCGCAGCAGTCGAGTTCACGCTGCCGAAGCTGCACTACTGGGACTCAATCTTCATCGAGAATGGCGAATGAATGGAAGAATCGCTGGTCGTGCGTTCTTTCCCGCTGTTCCTGAGATGCCTGTGGGCCTCATATTGCACCGGTGCGTTTCGAAACGCCGAAACCCATAGACCTTCCGTTTGAAGGAATCGGGTCGTCCAATCAAAAGGCAACGAAGATCGCTGAAGGAGTGAACTCTAAGCCTTATCAACTCCACGCGGCGTGACGGTTCGCAGCACGGATGAGGGCGGCAGCGCTGCCCGCACGATGCACTGATCAGGGCGTATTGGTTCTGCGATGTTTTGGCATGCGGTCCATGCCTTCGCGCCATTTGGCCGGCACACTTGTTGGCCAGATGGCGCCTTTTTCCTTTGGATGCACGTCCCCGAATCGTGTGTGTGTGGCGCGTATGTATCGATGGCTTGCACGCAGATTTGCGTGCAAGTCATACTGCATCGCTTACCGCGGAGCCGGCTCTCAACGCTCCGGGCTGGCACCACATCCCCGAGATGAAGAGGAAAGCTTGGCCCTCGCTCGAACCATGCAATAACGCCTGGGCAGGGCAAGGACGGGAGTGAACCATCGTGACGCGGTTTGGCAGCGTACATCCTTTTGTCCGCTTTTGCCAGGAACTGTTCCGTGTCTGCCCCATCCGCCGCGCCGGGCGCGCGTGGCAGCTGGCGGCAAGCTGCGAGTTGAGCTCTTCCCAGCTTGCCGCGCGCGGAATCGGGACCACGAAGTTGCACCGTGCATAGCCGACCAGGTTCTCGATCTGGCCCTTGTCGTTGCCCCTGGCCGGACGGCCGAACTTCTCGGCGAACAGATAGTAAAAAGACTCGACAGTTGCAAAGTGCTCATGATCGCCGGTCACTTCGACCGTGCTTTGTGCCCCCATTCTTCAGCAAAGAGTGCGCAAAAGAATGGGGGACAGAGCGGTGCTTTCTTCCTATTGATTCGGCTAGATTGAAATGCGACATGCGATCCCACCCTAGCCGCAAGAACAAAGGCGCGGCGAGGGTGGGGCACCCAGTTTCCTCGTATTCGTTTCTGGCCGGATCAGTAATCAGATGCAGAGAAGAGACGGCACAGTGCGCGGGAACGATCGACTCTCTGGAGGTCTTGCGATCCCGCCTGCGCCGTTCAGCCGCAGCCCAACTCATTGATGATCGCCCTCCAGGGTGAGACCGTCCTGATTGGGGGTCACCTCAATGAGGAATGCCTGCGTGGGAGAAACCATATAGCCGACCATGTCGATCGTTCCGCCGGTGGACAAGAGGAAGCGTCCAGTGGTGGCGCCGGCGGGGGAACTGGTTGTGTCCAGCGCCCAGGTGCTGGAGAAGGACTGGTCGAAACCCATATCCAAGGGTCCGCCGGGAGCCTGCACGGCATCGGTGGTTCCGGTGACCGTGCCGCCGGCAGCAAAGTCCGCTACGCCGATCTCGATTTGCGGATAGTTGTTGCTGGAACCGCTGGTGCTGTAGGCCGCCGGAGCGATGGTGCCAAAGGAGAAGGTGTTGCCCGCCAGGGTGGAGGCGGAGAATCCGCCGGAAGGCGCATTCTGGGCGGTCATGGTGTAGAACCCGACTCCGCCACTGGCGTCGAGGCCGAAGCCTGCATTGGGCGCGTAGAGGTAGAAATTGGGCGCATTGCTGTTGGTCCCCGTGAGGGTGAGATAGCCCGAGGAGCTGACCGTGTAAGTGCCGCTCTTGGTGGTGCCCAGGGTGATGGTGCCTCCGGCGTTCTCATCGCGGATTTCACCCACCTGGCCGCTGCCGTTGAAGCCGTAGCGGCCCACGCGGACATCGTCGTAAAGCGGCGGCGAGGACGGGCTGGTGGTGCGGACCTCGCGGTATACGGCTCCGCCGCTCAGGTCGCTGGTTTGGAAGGTGGACTGGGTCTGCTGCAAAGCCTGGCCCGCCAACAGTCCCTTGCTGGCGTCGCTGGTGATCAGCAGCAGCTTGTTGCCCGTGCCCACCACGTAGACCACCGCATTGATGGTTTGTGTTTGTCCACTTTGCGAACCGGCGAGGGTCAGCGTGCCGCGGCCGGTGGCGGCAATGGAATAGCTGCTGCCGGAGGCCACCACGGGAATCTGCGCGGTGTAATCCGTGGACTCGGTACTGCTCTGGTAGCTGGCGGTATCGATCTGGCCCGCGGTGATGCCTCCCGCGCCGTTGAAGGCGATCTGGCCGACGGCGGCGGTGCGGGCGGGAGACGGGCTGCCGGTGTCGAATCCCTGCAAGCCCAAGACATAGCCGGCGTCGATGGCAGCGTTGGTGAAGTCGGCCGGGTTTTGGATCTGGAAGAAGCCGGTGAGCGCAAATCCGGATCCATCGGCCTCGATGATGCGTCCGCTGTTAGCCACTCCGCTGGTGACCGCATCGGCGGCAAAGCAGTAAGTGCTGCTGCCGGGCAGGCCGGTCTTGGAGGTGTTGGTGTTCGTCCACGTAGCGATGCCGCGGTTGTCTGTGCTGCCGATGGAGTAGGTGCCGCTGAAGGTGAATTGCTGCTCGGTCTGGGTACCGGCAAAGCTCAGGCCGTTGGCGTCGGCATTGCCGTTGGAGATGGTTCCGGCGCCATCCGCGGCGAAGTCGCCGATCTCCTCGTAGGGCGAGCCGTGGAGGTCGAAGCCGGAGAGCAGAAATGCATAGTTGCCTTTCAGGATGGAGTTGCCGCTGCCGTCGTGGGAGCAGGTTGTGGAGGCATGAATGGTGAGGGTGTACGGCGCGCTGATGGTGTTGTTTGCCGCGTCCGTCACCTGAACGGCAAACGGGAAGCTTCCGCTGACGGTGGGGGTGCCGGCGAGCAGGCCCGCACTGCTGAGGGTAATGCCGGCGGGAAGCGCACCCGACCCAGACGCCAGGCTCCAGGTGTAGCTGCCGGCGCCTCCGCTGGCCTGGAAGGTAAAGGAATAGGCCGTGCCGGCGGTGCCGCTGGGCAGATTGGTGCTGGTGATGGCTAGCGACGTGGAATTCACGAGGATGGAGAAGGAGGCGGTGGCCGAGTTGCCGCTGGTGTCGGAGGCCGTGACGGTGAACTTGCTTGTGCCGGCGGCGGTGGGCGTCCCGGAGATGGCGCCGGAGGCGGCCAGGGTAAGTCCGGCAGGCAGGGAGCCGGAGCCGGAGAGCGCATAGGAAAGCGCCCCGCTGCCGCCGGAGGCTGCGATGGTGGCCGAGTAAGGCGAGTTGACCGTGGCGAGGGGCAGCGCGGTGGTGCCGAAGACAATGGCCGAACCTCCCGTAATCGCGATGGTCAGGCTGGCAGTGGCGGTGAGCGCCGTGGGAGTGCCGGAGTCGGTGACTTTGACGGTGAAGGCGTAGCTCCCGGCGGAGGAGGGTGTGCCGCTGACGGCTCCTGTCGCACTGGCCAGCGTCAGGCCGGTCGGGAGAGTGCCTTGGGAGACACTCCAACTGTAGGGCGAGATGCCGCCGGAGACGCTCAGCGCCACGTTGTAGGGCGTGCCCGCGGCGCCCGCCGCCAACGCTCCGCTGGCCGGCGCGATGGATGGATTGGGAGGCACGGTGAGGTTCAAGGTGGCAGAGACGTTGTCTTTGACGGCGGATGCGGTAATGGTGACCGTGAGGGCTGAGGTCACGGTGGAGGGCGCGGTATAGGTGACCGCGGAGGTGGAACTGTTGGAGAGCGATCCGCAGGTGGAAGCGCTGCAACCCGAACCGCTGAGCGACCAGGTTACTCCCTCACCGGAGCCGTGGGAAATGCTGGCCGACAGGGTGACGGAGTCTCCCGGATCGACGTTTGTGCTGGCCGGAGGAACAATGGAGACCGTAGCCGAATTGCCGGAACTGCTCGACCCTCCGCAACCGGTGAGGCAGCTCAGGAGCAACACGGCGGAAGCCGCGAACGAGAACACGAGGCGTAGAGAGCGACGATTCATAGATTCCTCCAGGCGAACTACGGTGCGTGCGGTTGATCGGTGATCGGGTCAATGGCCGGTTTTGCAATATTTGCAGGCGGTTGTTTCGCCTACCTGTTACAGCGGAAGATCGCGGAAATCTCCCTCATGGCAGGGCGAGAATCTTTCTGCCGCATCCTTGGGCATCCGCGCAAGAGGGGAAGCGCGGCCGCCAGCGACAGGGCGCGCCAGTTTGCGGTCGCCGGCCCTGGGCAATTCTGCAAGGGCTGGTGACCCGGCCCAGGCATTGATCTCTGGTCCATGAGGCGAATCGGCTGCGGATGCCGCTTTATCTGAATAGAGATCATTCGGGCCCGCGGGAAGGCGATGCCGTGGCGAGAGCCGCGGCGCGCCTGCGGATCGGGCCTTGACAAGGGTGCTGCCCGTGCGGAGTAATTGGATTGGAACCGGAGCACTTTCTCTCTCCTGCCATGCCAGACGACACGCGCGGAGAAATAACGCTGCTATTGGATCGTTGGCGCGGCGGCGACGCGGCGGCCTTCGATGTTCTTGTGCCGGTGGTTTACGCGGACTTGCGCAGGCTGGCGCAAAGCATGATGCGGCGGGAACGCTCCGACCATACTCTGCAGGCGACCGCGCTGCTGAACGAAACCTACATGCGGCTGGTGCAGCAGCAAAAGGTGAATTGGGAGGACCGGTCTCACTTCTACGCCTTTGCCGCGCGGTTGATGCGCAACATCCTTACCGACCACGCCAGGGCACACCTGGCCGAGCGCCGCGGCGGGCAGGACCGGATCAGGATCGAGCTGACCGACGATCTGGCCTGGATCGGATCGCGGGACGAGCAGATCATCGACCTCTACCAGGCGCTGGAACGGTTGGAATCTCTGGACGCACGCAAGGCGCGTGTGGTGGAGTTGCGCTACTTTCTGGCCTTCACCACGCAAGAGGTTGCCGAGGCGCTGCACCTCTCGCTGGCTACCGTGGAGAGGGATCTGCAGTTCGCGCGGGGCTGGCTCTACCGGGAACTGCGCGGAGACGCCGGCGCCCATGAATCCTGACCTTTCATTTGCCGAAATCGAGGCTCTCTTCCATCGCGCCATGGAGGTTCCCGCGGCCGAGCGCAGGGGGTTGATCGAGACGCTGGCGCAGGGGAATCCGGCGCTGCGGGAAGAAGTGAGTTCGCTGGTGGAAGCGGTTGCGGCGGCGGACCGCCTGAGCACGCAGGGCGGCCCTGAAACTGGGGCACAGGTTGCGCCCGCGACTGGTTCCGCAATCGGACTGAGGCTGGGAGCGTTCGTGCTGGACCGTCTGCTGGGCCGCGGCGGGATGGGCGATGTGTATGCCGGGCATCGCGTCGAGGGCGGGGTGGAGCAGTCGGTGGCGGTGAAACTGATCTCCGCCCGGCTGGATTTGCCGCGGATGCGCGCGGCCTTTTTTCGCGAGCGCGACACCCTGGCCCGGCTGCAGCATCCGCACATTGCGCGCCTGCTGGATGGTGGAGTTACCGGCGACAACGCCCCTTATCTAGTGATGGAGATCGTGGGTGACGAAGCGTGGCCCGCAGAACACCTGGACGTGTTTTGCGAAAGGAGAGGCCTCTCTCTGCAGCAGCGGATTCGTCTGTTGGGCCAGGTCTGTGGCGCGGTCGCCTACGCGCATCGCAACCTGATTGTGCATGGCGATCTGAAGCCGGCCAACGTACTGGTGGCGGGGGACGGAGAGGTCAAGCTGCTGGATTTCGGAGCGGCGCGTTTGCTGGCCGGCGACCATGCGGGCGGTCAATTGGCAGCCTGCACGCCAGCCTATGCCAGCCCGGAGCAGTTGCAAGGCTCTCCCATCACGGTAAGCTCCGATGTCTACAGCATGGGCAAGCTGATGGAGCGGGTTCTGGGTGCGTGCAACAACGCCGAATTGGCGGCCGCGATTGCCAGGTCGACACAGGCGCAGCCGGAAGAACGCTATGCATCCATGGAACAACTTGCGGAGGATTTGCGCGCCTGGCTGGTCCACCGCCCGCTGAAGGCATGCCTGGAAAGCCGCGGCTATGTGGTGCGCAAGTGGCTGCGGCGCAACCGCATCGGCGTCATCGCGACGGCGCTGGTGCTGGCGGTGCTGGCTGCGTCCATCTGGTTCACCCAGAGATCGGCGCGCCGAGCCATTGCCGAGCGCGACCACGCGATGCGCGCGGCCAAGGCCGTGGAGACGCTGGCCCATCGCCTGCTCTTCGACTTTCAGCCGCAATTGCGCGACATGGGATCTTCAACCGAGGCGCAACACCAGCTGGCCATCACCACGCTCTCCTATCTGAACGATCTGGCGCGCGATCCGAGCCTTGCCAGCGACGAACTGCGGCTGGACATGGTGAACGCTTATACGCGCATGGGCAATCTGCTGGGCAATCCCTACGACGAGAACCTGGGCCATCCGAAAGAGGCCGAGGCTGCGCTCAAAAAGGCCGTGGCCGTGGCCGGCGATCTGGTCCGCCAGGAACCGGCGAACCGGGATGCTCTATTCAGCCTGGCCATGGCGCAGCGCGGCCTTGCCGAGGTGATCTTTGGAGAGGGCGACACGCAGGCCTCGCTGCAGGCGATGACGGCCTCGGTAAAGAACTTCGAACTGCTGGTGAGTGCGCCCGCGGCAACGCCTGAACATCTGATGGAGGCGGCTTCCACGTGGGGATCCCTGGGCGACGTCTATGGCCTTCCCGACAGCATCTCCCTGGAACGGACCAACGAGGCCATCGATTGCTATCGCAAGCAGATCGCTCTCAGCCAGCGCTCACTGAGCATCACTCCCGGCTATGTGCGCGCGCGGAGATCGGCGGCCGTGGGAGAGTACAAGATCTCCAACCTGATCCTGGACAAGAATCCAGCGGCGGCCATCGCCGGATATCAGCGGGCTCTGGCTTACCTGAAAGATCTTTCGCCCCAGGCTCGGGCGGCCGCGCCGACGGTGCGCCTTTTCAATGTGATTGAAGGCCACATGGGACGCACTTATGCGCGGCAAGGCAAGAAGGCCGAGGCGGTGGCGGCTATCACCCATGTGCGGGACCGGTCCGCCGCGCTGGTGGCGCGGGACCCGCTGGACGATCGAGCGCGCTACGATCTGCAATCCTCGCAGACGGGGCTGGGGGATGTGCTTGCGGCATTTGGAGATTTGCGCGGAGCGCGGAAGTCCTACCAGGATGCATTGCGGACGGTCGACTTCATGATCCAGCGCAAGCCAGACAACCAGGTTCTTCGCGCGCATCGTAAGGAATTGCAGGAAAGCCTGGATCGTCTGGAGCGCAAGCCGGGGCCGCAGGTCGCAGCGACAGCAAAACAGCCGTCTGCGTGACGGAGCCTTCCTCCCGATCCGGACCTTCACGATGCCGCCCTGTTTTCCCACCCTTTTCGCAAGAAGCGCGAAAAGGATGGGCTCGGGGATGCAAGGCTCTCGGGCTGGATCAGTAGCGCTTCCCGCTTTCAGCCAGGAGCGCACGCGCCTTTTCTTCCGCGCGCCCGGCTTCGGCAGACTGGCCATCGGCGCGGAGCACCTCCGCCAGCCGCTGGTAGCCGTGAGCCACCTGGCGGCGGAGTTGCGCATCGTTTGCGGATTCGCCGGCCAGGCTGTCGAGCGACTCGGTAGTCCAGTGAATCAGGGTATCCCGCGCGGCCTTCGAGTTGGGCAGTTGGCTCACCGGCCCATAGATGCTGGATTCAAGCGAATAGGTGAGCTGCTGCACCTGGCGCAGGCGGGACTGCGCCAGATCGCGCGAGTGCTGCGCAGCCCGCTCCATGGCAAACGAGTAGGCTGCGGTCGCCAGAACGGTGGCCAGCAGCGCCGCGGCCGGGAAGAACAACTCGGGATGTCGCCTTGCAAACAGGGCCAGCCGGTGCGACGGCCCGTTCTTGCGCGCGGAAACGGGCTTGCGGTCAAGGAACGAGCGCAGATCCTGCGCCAGCGAATAGGCTGAGGCGTAGGTTTCGCCGGGCCGGGGGCGGTGCGCCTTGTCCAGGATGGCTTGCAGATCGCGCGGGAGTTTCTTCACGCCGCTCTCCGCAATCAGGTTTGACACGATTCCGATGGCCGCGCTCAGATCGGTTGCGACCGGATCGGCAAGCGACTCGACGGCCGGAAACACGGAAAGCCGCGCCTCTCCCGCGGACGTGACGCGGAAGCTCTCCCCGGTAAGGTCCCCATGCGCAAGCAGGCTGCGGTGCGCCGCTGCCAGGGCATCCAGATATTCCAGGGCCATGGCGATGCGCCGGGCCAGTGTCCATTGCTGGGCGCGCGCCACGGCCAGGACCGGCTCGTCCGGAATGAACTCAAAGAGGTTGTACGAGAGATCATCGGAGGCCTCTCCTGCATCCAGGAATCGTGGAATGGCGGGATGAACCAGGACTGCCAGCTTGCGTCGCCGCTCCTGAAAAGCAGATTTGGCCTCCGGTGCAATACGCTGCGCGGGGAAGACTACGGCAGCTTGCTGCTCGAAGTCTTCCCTGCGCTCGGCCAGCCAGACATTCGCCTCAAGGGGTCGAAGGACCCTGTATTTACCGAGGTGTTCGCCTTCCTTCACCCGAGTATCCTCCAACGCGCCCCGCGGCGCCTGATAACGATTCTCCAGTTGTTTTACACCGAAACCTGCGCAGCCCAGCTGTTTCTTTCAGGAAGAGGCCATCCTGCGCCAGATGGATGCGCACATGCCGGGCGGGATCGAACCGCCGCATAAAGGCTTTGCATGCCTTCTCCTGTTGCGAATAGTGACCTTGTTATCCGTTGATTATCCATTGAATGCAGATCGCTTGTCCGCTTTTTGTCCCCCGGTGCCAAGGGGTCTATTCTCAGCTTCAACAGGATGGCGTTTGCACACAGCAGCTTCCACTCGGTCTGCACCTTGTTCAGGCCACGCAAGAAGCGGCGGAAGCTGAGGGTTGGATTCAAAGGAATTCAAGCCCGCTACCCTTTCTGCCGGATAAGGGCGGCGCTCGGCTTGTCTTCAGCGAACCAGCGTGTCTTGAATTGATTCGTTTCTTCCCGGCGCAGCTCTTTCGGCGTCCTCTGTGTGAGGCAAGCCGCTCCGCAGCCTTACTTCGCAGGGCCGCGGTAGCGCACCACAAGAAGGGTGACATCGTCTGACTGGCTTACGCCCTCGGTAAACTTCTCGACGGCGCTCCAAATCCCATCCTGAAGGGTTTTCAAAGATGAATCCTGATGCTGCCCGAAGGCTTCCTTGAGCCGCTCATCTTGAAACAGGTTCCGGTCTTTATCCTCAGCCTCGGTAACACCATCGGTGTAAAGCAACAGCGTGTCTCCTGCTTCGAGTTGGATAGAGGAGGACGGGAAAGAGGCTGTCTTGAGCAGACCAATGGGAAGAGATCCGGTGGAATACAGTTCGCTCACCTCTCCTCGCCGGAGCAGCAGTGGAGAGGGGTGGCCGGCACGGACGAACTCTAGAGCGTCGTGCCTGAAAATATCGTTAATCGCCATAAGAATCAATGACATAGAACGAGCGAGGCTGGTATAATTATCTCAGAAGTCGTTGAAAACACTGCGATAACTGGGAAAAACCGATGCGTCCCAAGAG
>Ga0302201_10000063_pt1 | contig 87303 bp, 78 predicted proteins | sample II_Bog_N3_2_FD_194586 | JGI IMG/M metagenome (GOLD analysis project Ga0302201, IMG submission 194586) | Peat permafrost microbial communities from Stordalen Mire near Abisko, Sweden - II_Bog_N3_2 | ecosystem: Environmental > Terrestrial > Soil > Wetlands > Peat | place: Sweden: Abisko... | reverse complement strand
CACCAGGAAGACGAAATCCGGCTTCCCGTCCTGGGTCAGATTGATCCACGAACCCGCCGGCACCCGCGCCACACCGAAGTCCGCATCCCGCGCCACGGCGCACTCCTTCAACCTGCCATCGGCATAAAACCACGCGTAGCCCTTGGCGCAGCGGTAGCCCAGAATCTCCGTGGCCTGCGCCAGGGGCCTGCGCACAGTTGGTTGTTGCGCTTGAGCCCCGGCCCAGCCCGCGCAGGCCAGACCGCACATCGCGAAGCCCATAATCAGGCGTGTCATCGTGCTGCCTCCTTCGTTGAGACTCCGAGCTTACTTCGCTGCGGCCGCCGGTGCTGTGACCGGCCGCACCGGGCAGGTGTTGTTGTACTGCGTCACCGCGCAACTGCGCGGGGAGCGGGCGCGCAGAACTGCCTGCAGGGTGAGCTGGTCGCGCTCGGTCGTTTGGAAGGTCGCAACCTGCACGGCGTCGTTGGCGTCGGCATAGCCGATGGTCAGCGTGTACCGCCGTTGGCGCGCGGCCACCAATCCGGCGCCCAGCGCGGGCAGAAACCCGAGATGCCGCACCACGTCGTTGCGCACCTCGACCGTGCGAACCTTCGTATACGGAATGGCAATCTCGGCTGCGCCTGCCTTGAAGACGAGCGCCGCGGCAGAAGTGGTGTCCAGCGTTCCGGGTGTGTCCAGTGCGAGGCCTGCGGTGCCGCCCGCATAGGCCGCCTGTCCGGGTTCGATGGCGAGCGCAGGCATGGCCAGGCAAAGCGTCAGCGCGGCGGCGATGCCGGCCTTGCGTGCGGGCTGCACCCACCAGCGATTGCCCCGGGCTTTGCCGGCGCATCCGAGCATCTCCTCGCGCAACCGCATCGCCGCGCGCAGGCCCTTTACATCCTTGCGCCATATGGGCAGGACCAGCGACATGGCCAGACCTTCCAGGTTGCAGGCGATGCCGAGTGCGAACGACGCGGCCAGCAGCGCGCCTGCGTGCGGCGACAGCAAGACCGCAATGACGGCGATCCCCATCGCCAGGCCCCATGCCTTGGCCAGCCAGGAGTGGTAGCTGGCGGGCTTGCCGAACTTGGCGAAGTCGACTCCAAAGCGCACAGCCTCCAGGGCCAGCAGCGCTGCCAGCAGGCCCGCATTCCCGCGCAGCAGTTGCGGCTGGCCAATCCACAGCGCCACGGCGACGCAGACGTAGAACGCCGTGTCAGCCATGGAGTCGAAGAGGCGCACGCCGGCGGTGTCACAGTGCCAGTGGCGCGCCAGCACACCGTCGAAGATGTCGGACACCAACGCCGTGAGCACCAGCCACGCCATCGCGAGGCCGTTCCAGCCGGAGAGTTCGCCGGCCACCAGCACCGGGCCCAGCAGGGCGCGGCCGGCGGCCATCGCCCAGGGAATTTGTTGTTTGCGGTTCTGCATTGTCGCTCTCCTCCATCACATCGATGAGGTCAGCGTATGCCGATCCTTTCCCCAAAAAAGGCGCCTGAGGACACTTTCCGAAGTGTCACAAACCCTCCACGTCGTCATTCTGACTTGAAGAGTCAGAATCTCCGTCGTCCGCTCTGCCTCTTCGCACAACGGTGCACATTCAGCGAACAACGCTTTCGCCCGAATACTCCCGCAGTAACCCGGCTGCCGTATCCGCCAGCAGCGGGAAGACGATGTGGAACGGCTTCTGCGGCAGCGTGGCCAGGCCGGCGGTGTAGCTGTCGCACAGGATGGCCGTCGCCTGCTCCAGCCCTCGCCGCCAGCGCGGCGTGCGGGCGTCGCGGAAGAGCAGCGCCTCCGGCGGCAGGCCGGCGGCGATCAGCATAGTGCGCGCGTGATCCAGGAACTCCGGCCAGTGCGACACAACTCCCAGCAGGTGCCCCTTGGGCGCGGGCAGCCATGGATTCAGCCACTGGTTCGGCGAGCGGATGGGCAGCGCCACCAGCTCCACGCCTCTGGGCAGCGCCGCGCGCACCAGCGTCGCCTGGCTGGGCCGGCACAGCGGAATCGTGCCCGCCAGCATCTCTCGTTTGCAGCAGTCCTGCGGCGTCACCGCGAACACCGGCCACGCCGTCGCCATCCGGATCTCCGTCAGCAGAATCTGGCTCAACTCCGGGTCCGGATCAATCAGCAGAAAGTGGTCGGGCGGCGGCGAATCCAGCCACTGCAGCACCCGCGCCCGCACCGCCTCCGCGGGCAACTCCAGTTCGCGCGCGGCGCGAAAGAATCCCGCAATGTGGAAGTCGAGCATCTGCTCCGCCGTGGAGGGCGACGAGGCATTGGCGCGGACGGTGATGCCGCTGCCCCGCCGCCGTTCCGTCCAGCCATCCTTCTCCAACTGGCGATAGCCCGCGCTCACCGTATTCGGATGCAGCGCAAACCGCCGCGCCAGCTCCCGCGTGCTGGGCAGCCGGTCGCCCGGCCGCAGGTCGCCGGCATGGATCGCCAGCACCACCTGCGTCACCAACTGCCGGTAGATCGGTACCTCGCTCGAATGTGCAAACCACAGCCGCATAGAAAGCTCTCGGTTGCCAGGGATCGGTAGTCATCTGCAAATCTGTTCCTGCGAAGGATACAACGCTTCACTCAACTCCCTGCTACCCTTACTTTCGTGCCTCGCAGATGCACCAGGGCAGCAACGAACACCTGACAACTCCCGCCATGTCCCTCAGCTCCTACATCCACCGCATCGTCGAGCAGCGCGAGACCCTTTCGCGCACGGACGCGCGCGCCCTGCTGGACGAAGTGCTGGCCGGCAGAGCCGCAGCCGAGTCCTACGGCAGCCCCGTGCCTATCCAACTCGCCGCGCTGCTGGCCGCCCTGGCCACCCGCGGAGAAACCCCGGCGGAGATCGCCGGCTTTGTGGACGCCATGCGCGCCGCCGCCACGCCCGTCCCGCTGGACGACGCCGAGCGCAGCCTGCTGGTGGACACCTGCGGCACCGGAGCCGACTCCAGCGGCACCTTCAACATCTCCACCGCCGCCGCCCTGGTGGCTGCCGCCGCCGGGTTCGGCCACATGGTCGCCAAACACGGCAACCGCGCCGTCACCTCGCAGTCCGGCTCGGCGGACGTGCTGGAGGCGCTGGGCATCCCCATCGCGCTCAGCCCCGCCGCAGGAGCAGAGGCGCTTCGCCGCCACCGCTTTGCCTTCCTGCACGCGCCCAGCCTGCATCCGGCCATGAAGGCGGTGATGCCGGTGCGCCGCGCGCTCGGCATCCACACCATCTTTCACCTGGTCGGCCCGCTCTCCAACCCCGCCGGCGCCCGCGCCCAGGTCATGGGCGTCTACGCAGCGCGCCTGGTCCCCACGGTTGCGGAGGCCATGCGCCTGCTGGGCGTCCGCCACGCCTTCGTCGTCCACGGCTCGGTCGACGACGCGGGGACCGCCGGCATGGACGAGCTCTCCATCTCCGGCCCCAGCCAACTCGCAGAGGTCCGCGGCGACACCGTCAGCTTCCTCACCATCACGCCGGAGCAGGCCGGCCTGCAGACCGCGCCCATCGACACCCTCCGCGGAGGCAACGCCGCCACCAACGCCGCCATCCTGCGCGCCATCTTTAGCGGCGAACGCAGCCCCCGCCGCGATGTCGTGCTGCTGAACGCCGCCGCCGTCCTCATCACCGCCGGCGCCGTTCCTGCCTCCACCCGCGATCTCCACGAGAGCTTCCGCGTCGCCGTCACCCTCGCCGCCGCCGCCATCGACTCTGGCGACGTCGCCGCCCTGGTCACGAACCTTGCAGCGGACAACTGACAATTGCATTCCGGAACCGCCGCCCCATTCCCCGCGTACAATCCTCTGCAACCCATATTTGCGCAAGGAGATCCCATGTCTGCATACCCCAACCAGCCGCCTGTCTACTTCGATCCCGCCCTGGTCACGACGGCGTTTGAGCTTCCCGGCTACCGCATCGTCCGTAACCTCGGCGTCGTCCGCGGCATCGTGGTGCGCTCGCGCAACCTCTTCGCCAACCTTGGCGCCGGCCTGCAAACCCTCGTCGGCGGCAACATCACCATCCTGACCGACCTGTGCGAAAAGACGCGCCAGGACGCCTGGGTGATGATGATGGACCACGCCGCTCAGCAGGGCGCAAACGCCATCGTCATGGCCCGCTACGACGCCAACGAGCTGATGCAGGGCGTCACCGAGGTCCTCGCCTACGGCACCGCCGTCGTCGTGGAAAAGCTCTAGCTGAAGACCAGTGGAACTGCCATTAGCAAGTTCGGGGCCAAATTGTTCCACGTGGAACAATTTGGCTGTTGATTAAGCAGATTCGCTCCGCTTCCAAGGTTCCTTGCAGTTCCATGCCGCGTCTATATCTAGTTTATTTTCAATTACTTACTGAAATACGTAGAGTGTTTGCTGTTGAGGAAATATTCTGCGGCAGCCTTGCGAAGACAGGTCGTGGTACAAAGGTGTTCTGACTGAGGAGGCATACCATGGCCCGTGTCACCGGCATCGGCGGCGTGTTCCTGCGGTCGCGCAACCACAAGGCGCTCGCCGCCTGGTATGCCCAACACCTCGGCATCCCGCTCACGGAGTGGGGCGGCGCCAAGTTCCTCTGGACGGACGACGTTCCGCCAGGGACCGGCAGCACCGCCTGGTCTGTCTTTCCCGCGGACACCACCTACTTTGGCGCCGGCGCCCAGCAGGCCATGATCAACTACCGCGTCGACGACCTGGACGCGCTTCTCACCCAGCTTGCCGCTGCCGGCGTCCCCATCGATCCCCACCGCGAGAACGCCGCCTACGGCCGCTTCGCCTGGATCACCGACCCCGACGGCAACCGCGTCGAACTCTGGCAGCCGCTCGTCCCACCCCCGAAAAGAGCTGAATAACCGCTCAGGAGGCGTTGTCTCCGCGAGCCCCGTCGATCAGCACGTCCAGCTCCTCAATCCTCCGCTGGTAGCCCGCCGCTCCAAAGCGATACCCAACCCCGGCGATCAGGGAGCAAATCAGCATGATCGACATGGACCACAAAGCAGATCGCGCGGTCTTCGGGTACGCCAGCGTCTGTCCGGCACAGAACACGCAGACACCGGCAATCAGAGGGCCGATTTCCACACAAAGTCTTCGCAAGGTAAGAAAGCCGCGCTGGCGATCCAACTCCGCCCTGTATGCGGCGGCCACCAGGAGCCTATCCCCGCAGGGAACCTTGCGCGCGCGGCGGACAATCGACCGATAGCCGAACCACAACGCACCTGCAGCCGTCAGAACGCTTCCTGCGGACTGCACAGGGTGAGAATGGAAGACAACCAGATAATACGAGAATGTAGCCGCCTCGAAGAGCGCGATCGCCGAGCCCAGCAGCATCGCCGCATGGGTCTTCCTCGCCAGTTGCCTCGCCGCGCAGGGCACCTCCGCCAGGCTCGCAAGCGGCATCCTGGCTCCCCGGAAGAGGATACGCAAACTCCCGGTCGCCCAGACCAACGCGGCCCAGTCGCTCTCGATAAAGGCAACCTCGCGCTTCAACCCTTCTGCCCATTCCCTGCGACCGGGCGACGACCACCGCACCACCGCCCGCGAAATCCGCACCGCCAAGGAACGTAGAGCTGTCATGCCTGCCTCCCGCCGTGCTGAAGGATCGAATCCACGTCGTCAACCTTCCGCTGAAACCTCTCCGCAGGCCAGGAGCATAGCCGCAGCATGACGATGCAGGTGGCAGTGAAGCACGCTGTCAAATAGGGCCGCGTGGAGCCCTCTACGCCAAGTAGCTCCCCAGCGCACATCGAGACAATAGCGATAGGAAACAGGATGCCGAAGCCACTAAAAAGATCGCGTCGTCGCACCATCTCCCGCCGGTAAAACTCGATCCAGGCGCCATCGTCCATATCCTCCGGCCGCTTCCCCATACGGTGTTCCATCCATCCCACCATCGCCAGATAAGCCGCGCTCACAGCGGCAATCGCAAAGCCGGCCTGCTGGAGATGGTCCATCCGGCCCCACCGGAAAACCAGCCTATCAACATTGTCAAATAGCTGAAGAGTCATCAGCAGGAGGATCATGGGGGGGTACATGCTCTCGATTCCCGGCAAACAGTCTTCCGGCCCGGGCAATCTCTTCAGCATTGCCTAAAGGCTTCGGAGGATTCCGCAGCAGCACCCCTAAACTGCCGGTCGCCCAGCCCAGCGCGCGCCAGTCGCCTTCAATAAACTCAACCTCGCGCTCCAGCCCCTCCGCCCATTCCTTGCACCCCGGCTTGGCCCTCTCAACGGACTTCTTCGAGATCCTCACCGCCAGCCTGCGAATGAGTCTCATAGCTCCACCCCGCCGAACGCCGGCTCACCCACGACACCAACCCGTTCCGCCGCCGTCTGCGCCCGCGCATACCGCAGCCCATCGCTCGTCAGCTTGTACATGTGCCGCGGAGGCCGGCCTTCCGCGGTCGTCTCCCAGCTCGTCTCCAACAGCTTGTGCTCCGCCAGCCGCATCAGGATCGGGTACAGCGTCCCCGACTTCAGCCCCGTCGCCCGGCTGATGTCGTAGCCGTACCTCCACTCCTGTTCGCATTGAAGGAACTCGGCCAGCACCAGCGTGGTTTGCGGGGATCGGCGCATCTTCAATCTCATGCCGCCAACTCTACCTATGTAGATTTACGCTGTCAAGCCATTTCTTGCGTTGCCCGCTGTCCCCATTGCCGGTCCGCGCTCCACGCCGTACGCGGCGACTACCTGGTCGAAGACGGCGTCCCAGCTGCACCCCAGCGCGTAAGCACGCGCCGCCGCCCGCATCCTCTTCAGCCGGACGCAGTCGGCGGCCAGCGTGGCAATCGCCCCGGCAAACCCTTCGTCCGGAACCACAAACCCGGTCTCGCCGTCGCGCACAATGTACTTTGGCCCGCCGTCCGGAGTCACCACCGCGGGCACTCCGCTGGCCAGCGCCTCCAGCACCACGTTGCCGAAGGTGTCCGTGTGCGACGGGAAGACCAGCGCATCCATATTGGCGTAGGCCGTTGCCAGCGCCTCGCCGCGCAGCACTCCGGTAAAGTCGGCGTGGCGCAGCTCGCGCCGCAGCATGGCTTCCTCGTCGCCGTGGCCGACGATCAGCAGCCTCACGCCGGACACGCCCATCACCGCCAGCTCGCGCTCCACCCGCACCAGCAGCTCCACGTTCTTCTCAATGGAGAGCCGCCCCACATATCCCAGCACAAACGCTCCATCGTCCCCGCGCGTCCTCCGGCTCGGCCGGAACAGCCCGGTATCCACGCCGCGCTGCATCAGGTTGCAGGGCCGGCCTGTGCGCTGCTCCAGCATGGCGCACAGCTCCGCGTTGGGCGCATACAGTACCTTGGCCTGCTTGTAGAAGCGGACGATCGTTGCCAGCGCGCCGGCCTCCACGCTCGACTCCAGCCTCGCCGCCGACTCCAGCGGCAGCCTGCGGCTGAACCACGCCAGCCGCCGAGCTGCGTACTCATGCAGATTGGTATGCCAGCTCGCCGCCAGCTTCACTCCGTGCTTCCAGGCAAAGTACGCGCCAAAGATGCCCAGCTCGCTCGGCCCCGTAATGTGGATCACATCCGGCCGGAACGTCCGCAGTTGCCGCGACATCTCCTGGCCATAGCGCCAGAACAGCGGGTCGAACCGGAGGTCTTTCTCCATCCGCACGGCCAGCGCGCTGCGCCGCAGGTCCAGCGTCCGCAGCTCACCCGCCTGTGCCGTCGCGCACCGCTGTGTATGCGCCCCCGCGCTGGCTCGGACACACAGAAATGGCAGCCCTTGCCGCTCCGCATACGCCACAAAGTTGCGGCTTGTATGCGCCACCCCGTTCACCTCGTGGAACGAGTCGGGAAAGTAGGCAATTCGCGGCATGCTCATGTTGATAGCTCTTAGCTATTCGCTTTTAGCCGTTCGCTAAAGGCTAAGAGCGAATTTCCTGTTGGTTTGTAGACGTTCAATGTGGTCGGGCCTTGGCCTTTGGACCTGTGAAGTCGATCTGCACATCTATAGGAACTTTGCTCTAAAAGCTGGCCTTCACCCGCTCCGCCATCGCCGACCGCATGTCGCCCGCGTCGTTCCACGCCAGGCGCAGCCCGCTGGAGACTGGAGCCGAGCCCATCAGCTTCACGATCGACAGCACCGCCGTCAGGTATACCGGCGCAGTAGTGTCCGGCCACAGTTCCGCCAGCGGTCGCAGGTTGCCGTCCGCATCCGGATGGTAGACGCGCTCGTCCCAGCGGCGCGAGCCCTCGGGAAAGTCCGGGTAGTTGCGGATCGCCGCCAGTGTCGAGTTCAGGATGCGGTGCTTCCACGGCTCCGCATACTGCGGCATAAACAGCACGTGGCTTTCGCGCTCCCGGCGGACCTCCTGCACAAAGCCCGTGAAGGTGGTGGCGTGGGTCAGGTTTACGTTGGCATTCGGCTCAATGCCGTGGCGGTCGCCGCCGCTGATCAGCACCTGGTTCCACTGCGCCGCCAGCCGGGTAACATCACGATTTTCATTCCACGCGCGAAGGCCGTTTAGCTCGACGGCGTGGAGGAACTGGCCATTGACGGCCAGAAAGTCGTTGACCAGGAAGCGATGCTTCTCCTCGCCAATGCGATACAGGTCCCACAGCGGGTGATTGAAGACGATCAGCGCACTGGGAATGGAGTCCAGGTCCGCCAGCATCTCCGTCAGCAGCCGGGCCGGCCGCTCGCCCACAGGAATCGCGGTAAAGGCCTCCATCCGCGCCATCCACTCCGCGCCCGTCGCGCTGGGCAGGTTGTGGATGCCCAGATGGAACGCGGTGTTGGTGCCCGCCGGGCCATACGGCACGGTCCACTCCAGCGAGACCGGAATCTGCCGCGCCGATGCAAGCGATCGCAGCAGCAGCGGCGCGCGGATGTCGTCGTGGTCGGTGATGGATACCATCGCCGGCATCTGCAGCTTGTCCTCAATCTGCATGCGCTCCAGGTCGAACGCCAGCCGCGGCGTCAACGGCGGCGTCCAGAAGCTGCGCGCGTAGTCCGGCCGGATGCCCGAGGTGCGCAGACAGCGCCGCTCTGCCCAGCGCATCAGCGGCTGCAGCACGCCCCAGTCGGTGGAGAGTTCCGCGATAAAGTCCAGCGTCTCCCGCGACTGGTTGGTGTGGCTGTGCAGCGACACCCCGGCCTGAAAGCCGTCGGCCGCCTTCGGTTCGCGCCACAGATAGGAAACGGATTGGCTCATACTGCCTCCGGCTGAATGTGCAAATGCCTGCACTCCCAGTCTCGGCAAGTCGTATGACGGCACGATGACTGCACAAAGAATTGTGCGAGAAGGAGCATCCAGGTACACAACTTCAGCGGCAACCGTGTCTCACGGCGCGCCACGGCTACTGCTATCGGTCGCGCTGGATTCTCGTAGCGCTTCCCGGTCCCGGCCTGGGTTTGACAGCCGACGCCGGGAGAAGTACGTTTGTGTCAGCCAGCCCGTCCCAGCCCCCAAAAGGAAATATCGCCATGCAACGCAGAGACTTCATCAAGTCGCTCACCATCGCAGGCGTCGCAGCTAGCCTGGGAGCCGACGCGCAGCCGCCCAAGCCCTCGGCCCTCAAGCGTCCGGAGTCCCCCGACATGCCCTATCGCGAACTGGGCAAGACCGGCGAGCGCGTGTCCGCAATCGGACTGGGCGGCGCCCACATCGGCTTCGGCAGCGAGCCTGACAGTATCGCCCTGATGCGCCGCGCCGCCGACTCCGGCATGACCTTCTTCGATAACTCCTGGGACTATGGCGAAGGCCGCTCCGAGGAGCGCATGGGCAAGGCCCTGAAGGATGGCTACCGGCAAAAGGTCTTCCTGATGACCAAGACCGACAGTCACTCCGCAGCCGGCTGGAACAAGCAGCTCGAGACCTCGCTCGGCCGCCTGCAGACGGACTACCTCGACCTGGTGCAGATCCACGAGGTCGTCCGCATGGGCGATCCGGAAGCCGTCTTTGCGCCCGGCGGCGCCATGGAGGCCGCCATCGCCGCAAAGAAAGCCGGCAAGGTCCGCTACATCGGGTTCACCGGGCACAAGGACCCCTCGATCCACCTGCACATGATTGAGACTGCCGAGAAGCACGGCTTCCACTTCGACACCGCGCAGATGCCGATCAACATCATGGACGCGCACTTCCGCAGCTTCCAGCACCAGGTGGTGCCGGTCTGCAATCAGAAAGGCATCGGCGTGCTCGCGATGAAGACCTTCGCCTTCGGAGCGATCATCAAGGCCAATGTCGCCGACCCCATCGAGATGCTGCACTACTCCATGACGCTGCCGGTTTCGGTGGTCATCACCGGCATGGACACCATGCCGCGGCTTGACCAGGCGCTGACGGCAGCCAGGACGTTCAAGCCGATGACGCAGGAGCAGATCGCGGTGCTGCTGGCCAAGAGCAAAGACCTTGCCGCCGACGGTCACCTCGAGCTCTTCAAAACCAGCCCCAGCTTCGACGGCACCACCCGCAACCCCGATTACCTCACCTAGCAAGGGTCGCGGCCCGATGCGGTTCTTCGGTGCGAAAGCCCGTCCTATCGCGTCTTGGCTATGTCCGGTCCCAGCAGCTCCTGGGCGTCGGGCGCGGGCGTACTGGGCACGCCGTCCGCGGAGGGCAGCGGGTGTTCGTGTTCCCACGCGGCCTCCGCCGCCATGTCTTCGCGCAGGTCGGCCTTCAGCATCTCGAACGCCTGCTGCGGCGTATCCGCAAACTGGAACAGGTCCAGGTCCTTGCGCGAGATGGCGCCCTTGTCCGCCAGGATGTCCAGGTCGATCACGCTCTTCCAGTAACTGGCGCCATAGATGATGACCGTAATCTTCTTGGCCAGCTTGTGGGTCTGCGCCAGCGTCAGCAGCTCGAACATCTCGTCCAGCGTGCCAAAGCCGCCGGGAAAGACCACCAGCGCCTTGGCCAGGTAGGCGAACCAGAACTTGCGCATAAAGAAGTAGTGGAACTCGAAGTTCAGGTCGGGCGTGATGTACGGGTTGGGCATCTGCTCGAACGGCAGTTTGATGTTCAGCCCGATGGTCTTGGCGCCGGCCTCGTACGCGCCGCGGTTGGCGGCCTCCATAATGCCGGGACCGCCGCCGGAGGTGATGACATAGCGATGCCGCCGGCCGGGCAGCGTCATCGCCCACTTGGACACCATGCCTGCCAGCGTGCGTGCGTCCTCGTAGTAGCGAGCCATCTCGACGGCGGCCTCGGCCAGCTTCTTCTGCTGCTCGCTGGCGGCGCCGCTTTCCACCTCATGCGGGCGGGCGGGCTGCTCGTGGGCGGGGGCCGCGGTGGCGGAGCCGGTATTGGCCAGCAGCTCCAGCTCGTGGCTGGCCACGTCCAGCGCACGGAAGCGCGCGGAGCCGAAGAAGACCACGGTGTCCTGGATGCGCTCCCGGCGGAAGCGGGCCATCGGCTCCTGGTACTCGGCCATCATGCGGAAGATGCGGCCGTCGGGCGAGTTCAGGAAGTCGGAGTTCTCGTAGGCGAGCGGCGCTTTTTCCAGTGGTGCAGGGTCTTTTCTCGGCATGGACTTCCATCTTACCGCTGCGCCGGGGGAGATACCGGATACCCCCGAAGAAAGGCGAATCATCTTCCCAGGTTATCGGCTGAGACGGAGGGCGAACTGTAGAACGCGCGGATCAGTTGTTGTCGCCGTAATCGAACCGAAAGCTGCGGAGCCGAAGCTGCCATTGGGCTGGGCGAAGGCCGGAGTGTTGGTGATGTCGAAGATTTCAGCGCGGAATTCGAGGTCGGCCTTCTCCGCCAGATGGGTGTGCTTGACCAGGGCGAGATCGAGATCACGGTAGGCGGGGCCGCGCACGGGGTTGCGCGAGGCGTTGCCGATGACGAACTGGGGCGCGGTGGCGAAGGCGGCGGTGTTGAAGAAGTGGGCGGGAGTGCGCTGGGCGGGCGCCAGGCTGGGGCTGGCGATGAGGTTGGGGCGTTGCAGCGCGAAGCCTGCGAAGGCGTTATTGTTGGTGGCCTGGGTAACGGTGACGGGCATGCCGGACTGCATCTGGAAGATGGAGTTGAGAGACCAGCCTCCGAGTGCGGTTGCAGCGATGCCGGATGAGGCGAAGCGATGTCGATGGCCTGCGGGCAACTGGTAGATGCTTGCAAAGGAGAGGACGTTTGGCATGTCGCCGTTGGAGGAGTCGCGTTCGAGGTTGGGGCGGAAAGTGTCTGCGGCGATAAGGGAGCTGGAGTTGGGCGAGGAGAGGACGGTGGAGGAAAAGACGGAGCTGGCGTCGTCGATGAGCTTGGAGTGGGTGTAGGCAAAGAGCAGATAGATGCCATGGTCGAGGCGCTGCTCCACCTTGGCCTCGAAGGCGTTGTAATTTGTGGTGCCGGAGTTGTTGCGGTACGTCGCGACGTTGAGGAAGCGGGGGTAGGGCTTGAGGAGTTGGGCGTTGGTGATGGTCTTGCCGCCGATGGAACTGGAGACAGGGAGCTGGCCATAGTACGGATTGGTGGTGGTGGTCAGCAGCGATGAGCCCTGGGCGAGCTGCGCGGCAGTGAGCTGATTGAGGTTCGAATCGGGGATGCCGACGTGGACGATATGCGACCCGACATAGGCGAGATCGACGGAAAGATTGTTGGTGATGGCGCGCTGAACGGCGAGGTTCCACTGCTGCGAGTAGCCAGAGCCGGCGGTGCGATTGACGGTGTAGACGCTTTGGCCCAGGCCGGCGGCGGGTGTGAGCGGGATAGACGCGACACTTGGACCACTGGAGAGTGTGAAGGCGCTGTTGATGGAGTCCTGCGTCTTCTGCGTGACGCTCTGGATGAAGGGGAATTGCGGGTCGGTAAACGGCGTGGTGATGCCGGACTGGTCGATGAAGACGATGCCGTAGCCGGAACGGACAACGGTGGCAGGCGTGACCATGAACGTGAAGCCGAGGCGAGGCGCGACGTTGTCCCAATGGAGTTCGCGTGCGTGGGTGGGATAGCCGTTGACACCGAGATAGTCGAGTTGCTGGGTGGAAAGGTTGAAGACCGCGCCCTGGTTGTTCTTCTCGGTAGAAGGGAAATGGAGGGTATAACGCGCGCCGACGTTGAAGGTCAGGCGGCCGGTGGCGCGCCAGTCGTCTTCGGCGAAGTATTCCTGGATGTGGTCGCGTGGGCGGAGCTTGGCGGTCTGAAGATCGATCTGGAAGGTATCGACCTGGCCTAGCAGAAAACTGGCGATGGAGTTGCCGCTGCCGGTGACTCCCTGCTGGTCGGTGCCCGTGGTGGTGAAGGCGAAGGAGCCGGTTGGGTTGGGCGGGGAGACGGTATTGAGCTGGTACCAGCGGAAGTCGACGCCGGCCTTGAAGGCGTGACGGCCGCGGGTGTAGACGACGGAGTCAACGAGCTGCCAGACGGCGGTTTGATACGCGGAGAAGGTGCTGGCCGAGGGGCCGAGTTGCTGGAATCCGGTGAAGGTGAAGAGTGGTAACGCGTTGTTGAAGGCTGCGTTTGTGGGGATGCCAGGGATGCCGAGCGCGCTGGATGCAGTGGTCGCGAGGGTGGGGTCGGCGATGGTGTTGCCGCGGCGCGTGTAGCCGAGGCGAAGATCGTTGAGCAGGCGGGGCCTGAAGGTGTGCGTTTCGTTGAAGACGGCCTGCTGGCCGAGCACATGGGAGAGGCCGACGACTCCGCCGGTGCCGATGACGGATCCGGTGACAGCGCCGCTGCCGTCGGGGAGCGGAGTGACGGGCAGTTCGACGTCGGAGAAATAGGAGTAGCGGCCGAAGGTGCGGTCATGCGTGCCGATGGCGCCATCTACGCGGACGTCGAACTGGTTCTGATGGTCAGAGTCGTTGGCGGTGCGGCTGTAGTTGTTGGCGCTGGCGGTGAGGTTGGTTGGGATGGGGAAGCGGGAGAGGAGAGCGACGGCGGCGGGATCAAAAGGCGTGTTGATGACGTCGTTGGGAAACTGCTGGCGGATGTTGACGCCACCAACGACGGTTGTAGTGGCCGGGTTATAGATATGCGGAGCGGCATTGTTTGAATTGGTAAAGATGCCCTGGCGCTGATTCATGGTGGGGATGGTGGAGATGACGGTTCGGCCGATGTTTGCCTTGATGCCCTGGTAGTCGCCGAAGAAGAAGAGGCGGTTGTGGAGGATGGGCGCGCCGAGGGTAGCGCCGTAGAGGTTGCGGCGGTACTCCGGTTTGCGCGCGGGCGACCCGGCCGCGAAGTAGTTGCGGGCGTTGAGGTCTTCGTTGCGAAAGAACTCGTACAGGCTGCCGTGGACCGTGTCGGTTCCAGAACGCGTGGCGACATTGACGACGCCTCCGTTGAAGCGACCGAACTCGGCGGGGACGTTGTCGGCCTCGACGGTGAACTCCTCGATATCGTCGGGGATGGGGAAGAACGCGACTTGGCCCGGTTCCGGCTGGAGCGCGGAGATTCCGTCGTAGAGATATTCGTTGGTGCGCGGACGGCCACCGTTGATGCGTGGCAGGACCGTTCCGGGCGGAAGTTCGACTCCGGGCGCGAGCGTGCTGAGTTGGATGAAGTTACGCGAGTTGAGTGGTATCGCGACGACAGTTGTGCCGGGGATGTTGGTCTGGATGTTGCTGGTTGCGGCTTCGAGTAGCGGCAGGTCGCTGCTGACAGTGATGGTCTGCTGATCGCCACCGGCGGAGAGCGTGAGGTCGACGCTGACAGTCTGGCCGAGGATGACGGTGATGCCGGTTCGCTGCAGATGTTGGAAGCCGGTCGCGGTAACGTCGACAGAGTACTTGCCGGGATTGAGATTGGTGAACAGGAAGTCCCCCGACGCAGAGGTGACGGTTTGTTGGTGGACGCCGGTTGCAATGGCGGTGAGGTCGACGTGGGCGCCTGGGATGGAAGCGTCGGAGGCGTCGAGAGTCCGGCCGCGGAGGTCAGCGGTGATTTGGGCAAAGGCAACGGAGCAAGAGAGAGCTATGAGGAACAGGGAGGCAAGAATGCGGGGGAATTTCATGCGAAGATCTCCTCACGACGCAGCGGGCTGCATCCGGCAATGTCTGGCGGTCGGATTTCCAGACTGGACGTGCCTGAAAGCGAGGGTCAGAGTGAAAAAATGACAAGTGGTATCTGCGACTTTATACGCATGTAACCGTATAGTCAAACAGTTTCTTACAGCCGCTAACGGTTGGGCGCTGTCAATGACTTCTTTGGATTGCGTGAACCTTTAGTCGAGGCGCTCGATCATCACGTCGGTGGACTTGATAAGAGCCGCGGCGGTGTCACCCTTTTTCAATTGCAACTCACGGGCTGCGTTCGCAGTGATGATGGCGGTGACGTTGGTGTCGCCGACGGCGAGGATGACTTCGGCCAGGAGGCCTTCGATTCGGATGCTGACAACTTTACCCGCGAGTTGGTTGCGGCCGCTGACCCTGCGAAAGCGCTCGCGGGACGCAATGGTGGGCTTGGCTTTGTCCTTTTCAAGAAATGGCTTGAGGTTGGACTGCGCAATGCGGTGATGACCTCCAGGGGTCTGCACTGTTTTGAGCTTGCCAGTGAGAATCCATTGCTTGATCGAGGGATAGCTCACGCCAATCAGGCGGGCTGCTTCGCGCGGGGTCAGCATTTCGTTGTTCGTTGCCATGACATAAGTTCTAACACCCGCAGGCTCAGCTGGGCGTGCCGAGGCTACGCCAGGTTGAGGCGTGTGGCAGGTGAGTTGGAAGGGAAACCTTAGTCTTTCTGGAGCATAACCTCGGTGGACTTGACCACGACCTTAACCTCGTCCCCGGTCTTGAGTTGCAACGCGTCTACGCTGCGGCGGGTGATGACGCTTTCGATCAGATTGTCTCCGACCCGGACGGTTACGTGAGCCATGATCTGGCCGAGAAGAATCTCCTCGACCCGGCCAGGTAGCTGGTTGCGTGCAGAGATTGTCATAGTGATTGTGAATTGTAATTCAGTCAGTTCTAACTTTGCGGTATCCGGATGAATCTCATTCTAGTGAGCATCGACAGCCCTCTGCCGAGTGTGCACATCATTGAATGATGTCAATACGTTACCGATGTGGTTGCAAATTGCCAAGCGCATCCGTCAGCCGAGAGAGGACGGTGCTTAGGATCGAATACTGCAAACCGATTGACCCGCAGTCGCAACTCTGTAAAGATACGCGTAATCCCTACTGTTTTGGGGACATCTAGCCTGCGAGCGCCTGTTGTGATCCTAGCGCTCACGCATTTCATCAGGTGACCTCGATCCCGGTGGCATTGTCACCAATGTTTCCCTCACGGTTTCTTCCCTCCATCACGGAAAGGGGGACCACCTGTCGAAATATGACGAAGTCCCCGACCAGGAACTAAGCCGTCAGTCGATCAGCCGCGCGCACTCAGCGCTCACCGGTATCTACGAGATATCGAAGGCGTTGACTCGCCCGGCGCGTCTAGAGATGGCTCTCGCTCGGGTTATAAACCTTCTTGCCAGTTTTCTGGACATGGACAATGGCCTGATCGCCCTGCTGGACGAGGACGGAGAGACCACCACCGTGGTGGGGGCCGGGTGGAGTGAGGCTACGGCGAAGGAGCATTTTGAGCGACTTCCCGAGCAGGCGGTGGGGCAGATCGTTGTGTCCGGCATGCCGCTGGTCGTTCGTAACATCGCGGAGAGTCCATTGTTCACGGACTGGAGCGAAGCCGAACGAGCGGGTGAGCCCAGGGCCTTCGTCGGGGTCCCGATCAAAGGTGAGGTTCGCACCATAGGCACAATCATGATCGAGCGGCGGATCGGCCACTCGTCGCCGCACACGCTGGATGAAGATGTGCGCTTTCTGGCCATGGTTGCGAATCTCGTTGGCCAGGCGGTGGCGCTGCAGGCGTTGGTGGCCAGGGACCGCGAACGGTTGATGTCGGAACATCATCGACGCGAAGAAGAACTGCAGCGGGGACAGAAGGACAAGCAGGAAGGAATCTCCTGGATTATTGGGGAGAGTTCCGCCATCCGCGAGGTGGTTGGCAAAATTCAGCAGGTGGCCCGATGCAATCTTCCGGTGCTGCTGTGCGGCGAGTCGGGCACAGGCAAGGAACTGTTCGCGCGGGCGATCCACGAGTACTCCCCACGCAAGGAGCGGCCGTATATTCGGCTGAATTGCGCCGCGCTGTCGGAATCGGTGCTTGAGTCGGAACTGTTCGGCCATGAGAAGGGTTCGTTTACGGGCGCGGTTGGGATGCGCAAGGGACGGTTTGAGCAGGCGGATGGAGGCACGCTTTTTCTCGACGAGATTGGTGAGATTTCGCCGTCGTTTCAAGCAAAGCTTCTGCGAGTGCTGCAGGAGGGAGAGTTTGAACGGCTGGGCGGGAACCGCACCATCAAGGTGGATGTGCGGATGGTGACCGCCACCAATCGAAATCTCGAAGCGGCCGTCCTGGCGGGCGATTTCCGGTCCGATCTCTACTACCGCATCAGTGTGGTGCCGATCTTCCTGCCGCCGTTGCGGGAACGACGCGAAGATGTTGGACTGCTGGCGGATGAGTTTCTGGATCGCTTCAATAAGGAGCACGGCGTTTCGCTCAAAATGTCGACGCGCGCATTTGAAGTGCTCAGCGCCTGTGACTTTCCTGGCAACGTACGCGAGTTGGAGAGTTGTGTCCGCCGCACTGCAGCATTGGCGAAAAACACGACGATCGTGGTTGAGGACTTTGCATGCAGCAACGGAAGCTGCCTTTCGATGGTTTTGGGCAAGTCCGTCAACAGCAACAATAATCATCCCAAGAAGAAGGGCTATTTCGAGCTTCCAGTCGTGAGTCCGGCACCTATCCGCGCTCGACCTCCGCAAAGAGCCGTTGAGCCAGTTGCCTCGTCTTCCGAGTTGGACGGAGAAATCCTCGGTGAGGCAACGCGTGCAAATGCCGTGGACGTCGACTCCGAGGAACGTACTCGCTTGATCGACCGGATGGAGCGTTCGGGCTGGGTCCAGGCAAAGGCCGCCCGGATGCTCGGCCTGACGCCGCGGCAGATGGGGTACGCACTCCGCAAGCACGGTATTGAAATCAAGCGCTTCTAGGCGGTACGCAGGCGGCTGATCACACGAAGGTCGGTGATCTCTTGCCGACAGTGAAATGCTGTTTCTGTCGGTTGGGCTGATCGGTTTAAGACAAAAGCAGTTCTCGAACGCATCTATGTCGTGATTCCGACATCTTCTCTAACCGCGTAATAGGCGATGAACCAGTAACTTGCCGTTTGGTCACCGACTTGCATACCCAGCATGCAGTACCCATCTCAATCTGCATCAGGACGGGTGTCGCATGGACTCTGGAAAGCAAGATGTAGTTTCGCTGTTGCGGGTGATGCAGCCCGCCGGGCAGAACGATGGAGCCGGCTGCGGCTCGAAAGGCGGCAACGGCAAGTCCGGTTGCGGTTCCTCGGCAGGGCAGGGTGACCTTTCTCCGGCAGTGTGGGAGAAGGTGAAGAACCATCCCTGCTACAGCGAAGAGGCGCATCACCACTATGCGCGCATGCACGTGGCGGTCGCTCCGGCATGCAATGTGCAGTGCAACTACTGCAATCGGAAGTACGATTGTTCCAACGAGTCGCGGCCCGGCGTGGTCAGCGAGCGCCTGTTGCCGGAACAGGCCGCGAAGAAGGTTCTGGCCGTTGCATCGACGATCCCGCAGATGACGGTGCTGGGGATTGCGGGGCCGGGCGATCCGCTGGCTAACCCGGAGAAAACCTTCAAGACATTTGAACTGGTGGCTCAGTCGGCACCCGACATCAAGCTGTGTCTTTCGACCAATGGGCTGATGCTTCCCGATCACGTGGACCGGATCGCAGCGCTCAACATCGATCACGTCACCATCACGATCAACATGGTCGATCCGAATGTAGGCGCGAAGATCTATCCCTGGATCTTCTACAACCACAAGCGCTATACCGGGGTTGAGGCGTCGCGGATTCTGAGCGAACGGCAGTTGCTGGGGCTCGAGATGCTGACCGCGCGCGGGATTCTGTGCAAGGTGAATTCGGTGATGATCCCGGGGATCAACGACCATCACCTGGTCGCTGTGAATAAGGCAGTCAAGGCGCGTGGAGCATTTCTGCATAACATCATGCCGCTGATCTCGGCGCCGGAGCATGGGACATTTTTCGGAATGAATGGACAGCGCGGACCGACGGCGCAGGAGTTGAAGCTGTTGCAGGACTCCTGCGAGGGCGAGATGAACATGATGCGGCACTGCCGCCAGTGCCGCGCCGATGCGGTGGGACTGCTGGGCGAAGACCGCAGCGCGGAGTTCACCACAGAAAAAGTGATGGCGATGGAAGTGACCTACGATCTTGCCGGCCGCCAGGCATACCAGGAAACGGTGGAAGTGAAGCGTCAAGCCGTGGTTGCCGCAAGAAATGCGGAACTTGCGACGCTGGCCGGCGAGCGGAGCGATATTTCCATCATGATTGCCGTGGCCACCAAGGGCGGCGGACGCATCAACGAACACTTCGGTCATGCCAAAGAGTTCCAGATCTACGAGGTGAGCGCGGCGGGCAGCAAGTTCGTGGGCCATCGGCGAGTGGACAACTACTGCCAGGGTGGATACGCCGAGGAGGAGAGCCTGGAGACGGTGGTCCGCGCCATCAACGACTGCCAAGCGGTCTTTGTGGCGAGGATAGGGGGCTGTCCGCGGGACGGCCTGAAGAGCGCGGGGATCGAGCCGGTGGATCGGTTTGCGCTTGAGTATATCGAGCAGTCCGCGATCGCGTACTTCAAGGAGTATCTGGGGCGCGTGTGCAGCGGCGAGATAGAGCACACGGAGCGCGGGGACGCGGATATTCGCCAAGGCGCGCTGATCGCGTGATTTGCGGACAAGGTTTGATGAGCTTGACCAATCGGAGGAGGAAGAGAATGGCCTACAAGATTAAGGAAACGACCTGCACCGGATGTTCGGCCTGCCAGAACGAGTGTCCCAATAACGCGATCGTCGAGAAGCACTTTCTCTTCAGCATCGACCCAACCAAGTGCACGGAGTGCATCGGCTTTTTCAATGAGCCACAGTGCGTGGCAATCTGCCCAATTCCACGGACGATCAACATCAATCCGGACGTCCCTAGATTCGAGGCCGCTGTCTGATGACTCAACCGACGGAGATGCGCGCTCAACTGACACCGGAGGCCAAGGCCTTCATTCGTCGCATGTGCCGGTTCGCCGTAGGTCCGCAAGCCGGTTTCCAGCTAAAGGTGTCTCCGGGCGGATGTTCAGGATTTGCCACAGCGTTCGATCTGGTGCCTAAACCTGAAGCCGGCGATTTTGTCTGGGAATGCGAGGGGTTACGGATCTTTCTTGGTCCAGATAGCCGCAAGATTCTGGAAGGTGCGACAGTCGATTTCTCAGAAACTCTTTCGCACACGGGCTTTGTCATCACGACCAAGGGGCCAGCTCCGGGGGCTTGCGTACCACTCTCGAAGCTGGTGTCGATCGAGTCGTTGGTGAGCGGCCAGCCGAGTCAAAGTGGGAGAGCCAGCCATGGCACAAGCCGCTGAAAAATCCCTTGACTGGCGGGGCGACGAGGTATGCTGCGAGGGCTGCGTTCATCGCGAACTGCTGCAGGCGAGCCTGTGCCGGAAGAATCATATCTGCGTGCAGGACCGTTCGCCGTCGAGGATTGAGCTATTCTTCAAGACCAATCCCGAGCTTGCGAACGAGTTTTTGATTCATCCTTACTTTGAAGTTAGAGCTGCTGCGGCGAAGTTTGCGGACATCTTCTATCTCACGTCGTTATTGAATGATCCGGATGAGACCGTCCGCTGGCACGCGGCTCTGCGGCTGCCACGGCGCTTTCTGTTACGGCTGCGTGACGATCCGCACCGTGAAGTGCGCGCACGGGTCGCGGCTCACATTGAAGGGGAAGAGCTGGTGCCAATGATGGCAGACCCCGACTACTATGTGCGCCAAATTGTGGCCCGGCGTATCGGAGTGCCGTTACTGAAGCACATGGTCGACGACCCAGACCCGGAGGTACGTTGTGTTGTCGCGGAGCGAATCGCACAGGAATGGCTTCCGGAACTCATCGACGACCCAGATGCGAAGGTGGTGCTCGCAGTCGCCCAACGTCTGACGGCGACCCAGCTACTATCGCTGCGATTCCACTCGGACTTCCGTGTACGGTATGAGGTCGCAGCACGAGTTCCTGCTAAAGAGGTCGCCAGGATGCAAGACGATGAGGATCCCATGGTCCGTGAACGAGTTCGGGAGCGACTTGCTACAGCGCAGGCTGACAAGATCGGCGATCACGTGGTGATCGAGATGCATCCGTTGGCATGGGAAGGGAGGCGCTCCTAATGTCGAACATCGTTCGTGATGGGGGAATCGTGGAGTTGGATGGTCCGCCGACGCTGGAATACGGCGCTAAGGTGAGGTCGCGCTACCAGGTGCGGAACGATGGCACCTTTCCAGGCAAGGAGATCGGTGAGGTTCTGGTCAGGAAAGGAGAGGTCGGTTATGTGACCTCCATCGGCACGTTTCTACAGCAGTTCTATATCTATGGCGTCGAGTTTCTGGAGACCGGACACCGCGTTGGCATGAAGCGAAAAGAACTTGAGATGGCAGATGCCGCTCTAAATGGAGAGACAGCGTGAGCACCGCAATAAATCCACGTTTCGATTGGGGGCAGCGGGTGCAGGCGGCGGCGGATTTATTCAACGATGGCTCTTACCCGGAAGAGCGCGTGGATGCACTGCTCATAGGCGCGGGCGCGGAGGGAGAGGTGGTGCAGGTAGGCAAGCATGTCGACTCGGGAGCGACCGTATACATTGTCGAGTTCGCGCCGGACCGGTTGATTGGATGCTTCGAGCCGGAGTTGATGCCCGCGGAAACGAGAGGGGAAGCACCATGAAGGTAATGATTCGCAGGAATAGGGCCGGCGTGCTCTCCGCCTATATCGCGAAGAAAGATCTGGAGGAGCCGATCGTCGAGTCCGAACGGCCTGAGCTTTGGGGCGGGCTGGTTAAGCTGGCGAACGGATGGCGACTGGCGCTGCCTGCGATGGAGTCTACAACCGAACTGCCAATCACCGTGGAAGCACGGAAGCTTGGGGAAATGGAGATATAACCATGAATACCGCAGCAATCAATTCCATCTCTACGATGATGATCGAAGGCAACGCAATTCCTTACCTCGGACCAGGCGTCCTGTCATTGGGTGAGGTTGGGAAGCAATTGCCCGGCTCGCACAGCGAGTTGGTCGGCCATCTCACTTCGAAGTCGAGCGTGCCGTACAAACTGCGGACAAACCTGACGGCGACGGCGCAGTTCATTGAGAATTTCAAACATCGCACAACAGTGACCAATGCGATGACCGAGGCCTTCAACATGGAGGCACAGCCTACTCCGCTGCACACTCTGTTCATGAACATGCCGTGTCTTCCGCTGGTGGTTCACGCCTGGTATGACGACCTGCCGCAGAAGGCGATGCGCTCGCGCACGGACTGGGGTATGGCGCAGGGCGTCAGCCAGGCAGAGCACTACGGCAACTGGGTGAACTACTTCGACTCCGACGGAAGCCATGCAGGAGTCGATTCGGCGGGTCATGAGAGCTGGGAGACGCTGCTCTATCAACCGCTCGGTTCGGTTTGGCCGGCGCGCAATTTCCTGGTGTCGGATTCCGACTTTGTCGAAGTTCTGACAGAGATCGATATTCAAACACCGATTCCACAATCGGTGCAGGAGCTGCGCAAAGGCCGAAGCTTTCTCTTTCTCGGTTGCCGGTTTTCGACACAGATGGAACGGATGTTTGCGCGACAGATCATGAAGCGGTCATCGGAAAAGCACTGGGCTGTGATGCCGGAGGAGCCCACTCGCAATGAGGCGCATTTCCTTGAGCAGTTCAACATCGAGCGGATCGTGATGCCATTGAACGAGTTCGTCGCTGCCTTCCAGAAGGAGCAAACAGTGCACTGAGTGAACGTGACGTCTTTCGTCGCATTCACTACATCCGAAGAAGTTTGTAGTATTCAACACACCCAAGCACGAATCGCAACAAGAAGAAAGCTCCTGTATCTAAAGGCGCTTTCTTCTTTTTTGGTTTGGCGCATAGATTGCTATTGAGAGAGCAAGCGATTGCAAAACAAGCGAGCATCGCACCAGAATCCGGAACAACGGCAACAAGACAAAGCAAACGAAAGATCGATAGAGGAGGATGAGATGGCGGCATTACGGCAGATAGCGTTCTACGGCAAGGGTGGTATTGGGAAGTCCACAACCTCACAAAACACTTTGGCTGCGTTGGCCGAAATGGGGCAGAAGATCCTCATCGTCGGTTGTGATCCAAAGGCCGATTCAACGCGGCTGATTCTGCATGCCAAGGCACAGGACACTATTCTCAGCATGGCCGCAGAGCTTGGCAGCGTCGAAGACCTCGAACTCGATCAGGTAATGAAGACCGGGTATAAGGGGATTCGTTGCGTGGAGTCGGGCGGCCCGGAGCCGGGTGTCGGCTGCGCAGGGCGCGGCGTCATCACCTCCATCAACTTTCTCGAAGAGAACGGTGCCTATGAGAATCTCGACTATGTCTCCTACGACGTACTTGGCGACGTGGTCTGCGGCGGCTTTGCGATGCCGATTCGCGAGAACAAGGCGCAGGAAATCTACATTGTGATGTCGGGCGAGATGATGGCGATGTACGCAGCGAACAACATCTCCAAGGGGATTCTGAAGTACGCGAACTCAGGCGGCGTCCGGCTCGGCGGCCTGATTTGCAACGAGCGTCAGACCGACAAGGAGCTGGAGCTGGCTGAGAACATGGCTGCCAAGCTTGGAAGCAAGCTCATCTACTTTGTACCCCGCGCCAATATTGTTCAGCACGCGGAACTTCGCCGCATGACGGTGATCGAGTACGCACCGGACTCGGAACAGGCAAACCACTATCGCACTCTGGCTGAGAAGATTCACGCCAATGTCGGCAAGGGTGTGATCCCAACGCCGATCACCATGGACGAGCTTGAGGAAATGCTGATGGAGCATGGCATCATCCCGAGCATCGACGAATCCATGGTGGGCAAGAAGGCCGTCGAGGCTGTTGCATAAGCGAGCATTTCCAACTGGCGCCGGGCTATGCATTATTCCGGCGCCAGATGTGTCTAATCCATCCTGAGCGAGGTGTGGCGTGAGCGGAAACGTGGGCGTTGAAGAGGTAAAAGAGCGGAATAAGCAGCTTATCAGCGACGTGCTTGAGGTCTATCCGGAGAAATTCGGCAAGCGGCGAGCCAAGCATCTAACCACGTTTGAGGCGGACAAAGGCGAATGCGCCGTCAAGTCCAACATCAAGTCCATTCCGGGCGTGATGACAATTCGCGGCTGCGCCTATGCGGGATCGAAGGGCGTAGTCTGGGGTCCGATCAAGGACATGGTCCACATAAGCCATGGCCCGGTCGGATGCGGGCAATACTCCTGGGCGGCACGGCGAAACTACTACATTGGGACCACCGGTGTAGATTCCTTTGTCACGATGCAGTTTACTTCCGACTTCCAGGAGAAGGATATTGTCTTCGGCGGCGACAAGAAGCTGAGCACGATCATCGATGAGATTGAGACGCTCTTTCCGCTGAACAAAGGGATCTCGATTCAGTCGGAATGTCCTATCGGCCTGATCGGTGACGATATTGAGGCGGTTTCAAAGGCGAAGGCAAAACAATACAACAAGACGATTGTTCCGGTCCGCTGCGAGGGTTTCCGCGGCGTCTCACAATCGCTCGGCCATCACATTGCCAACGATTCCATTCGCGACTGGGTCTTCGACAAACTGGGTGACAAGCCGGCGCGGTTTGAGAGCACGCCCTACGATGTGGCGATCATCGGGGACTACAACATCGGCGGGGACGCCTGGTCGTCCCGCATTCTGCTGGAGGAAATGGGCCTGCGTGTCATCGCACAATGGTCGGGTGACGGTACGCTCGCTGAACTGGAATCCACACCACGCGCCAAGCTCAATGTCCTCCACTGCTACCGCTCAATGAGCTACATTTCGCGGCACATGGAGGAGAAGTACGGTACCCCGTGGGTGGAGTACAACTTCTTCGGACCAAGCAAGATTGCGGCGTCCTTACGCGAGATCGCCTCGCACTTCGACGACGCGATCAAGCAGGGTGCCGAGCGGGTCATCGTCAAATATCAGGCTCTTACAGATGCAATTATTGCTAAATACCTGCCGCGTCTTGAAGGGAAGAAGGTGATGTTGTTCGTCGGCGGCCTTCGTCCTCGGCATGTGATTGGCGCTTATGAAGATCTGGGCGTGGAAGTGATTGGTACCGGGTATGAGTTTGGGCACAACGACGACTATCAGCGCACTGCGCATTATGTGAAGGACGGAACCCTGATCTACGACGATGTGACTGGCTTTGAGTTTGAAAAGTTTGTCGAGAAGATACAGCCGGATCTGGTGGGCTCCGGCGTTAAGGAGAAATATATCTTCCAAAAAATGGGTGTGCCCTTCCGGCAGATGCACTCCTGGGACTACTCGGGACCGTATCACGGTTACGACGGATTCGCGATCTTCGCGCGCGACATGGATATGGCAATCAACTCGCCGGTATGGCGGATGACGAAGACGCCCTGGTAAGTGGTCAACAATTCCTGTTAGGAGGATGGCGAAATGGCACAAGATGCGGAAAAGGTAATCGACCACTTCGAGTTGTTCCGTGGTGCTGAGTACACGGGGATGCTGGCGAATAAGAAGAGGCTGTTCGAAGACCCGGTCGCTGCCGAGGAGCTCGAACGAGTAAAGGAATGGACCAAGAGCAAGGAATATTGCGAGAAGAATTTCGCGCGCGAGTGTCTCACCATTAATCCCGCAAAGGCGTGCCAGCCACTCGGCGCGGTGTTTGCTGCGCTGGGATTTGAGGGTACGCTGCCGTTCGTCCACGGGTCGCAGGGATGCGTCGCATACTATCGCAGCCATTTCTCACGCCACTTCAAGGAGCCTACTTCGGCCGTATCTTCCTCGATGACCGAGGATGCAGCGGTCTTCGGAGGACTGAATAACCTGATCGACGGTATGGCCAACGCCTACAGCCTGTACAAGCCGAAGATGATTGCGGTGTCGACGACCTGTATGGCGGAGGTGATCGGCGACGATCTGAACGCGTACATCAAAGGCGCCAAAGAAAAGAAGTCGATTCCCATGGACTTCGATGTGCCCTTTGCGCACACGCCGGCCTTCGTGGGAAGCCATGTGACCGGCTACGACAATGTAATGAAGGGCATCCTCGAACACTTCTGGAATGGAAAGGCGGGCACAGTGCCGAAGCTCGAGCGCCAGCCCAACGGCAAACTTAATTTCATCGGTGGTTTCGATGGCTACACCGTCGGCAATATGCGCGAGATCAAGCGCCTGTTCGACCTGATGGGCGTTGAGTACACAATTCTGGGCGACAACAGCGATGTATGGGACACGCCCGGTGACGGTAAATTCCGCATGTACGATGGCGGAACGACTCTGGAAGACGCAGCCAACGCCATACATGCGAATGCAACCATCTCGATGCAGGAATTCTGCACCGAGAAAACGCTGGACCTGATCGAGGCGCGAGGGCAGGAAGTGATTGCCTTCAATCACCCGATCGGCGTAGAGGGTACAGACCGCTTCTTGATGGAGGTAGCACGTCTGACCGGCAAGTCCATTCCGGATTCGATTGCGAAGGAACGTGGGCGCCTGGTGGATGCCATTGCAGATTCGAATGCCCACATTCACGGAAAGAAATTCGCCATCTATGGCGACCCGGATCTGACGCTTGGATTGGCAGCTTTTCTGCTGGAACTCGGAGGCGAACCGATACACATTCTTTCCACGAACGGCGGCAAGGAGTGGGTACAAAAGGTCGACGCGCTGCTGGCCAGTTCACCTTTTGGCAAGGACTGTCACGTATACGCAGGCAAGGATCTCTGGCATATGCGATCCCTGCTGTTTACGGAGCCGGTCGACTTCTTGATAGGCAACACCTACGGCAAGTTTCTGGAACGCGACACGAAGACACCATTGATTCGAATCGGCTTTCCGATCTTTGACCGTCACCACCATCATCGCTATCCGGTGTGGGGCTACCAGGGCGGCTTGAATGTCCTGGTAAAGATTCTCGATCGAATCTTCGAGCACATGGACGCGACGACGAACGACGTGGCGAAGAACGACTATAGCTTCGACATCATTCGCTAGAACTGTCTCGGGCTGGAGGATGGAGGGCCGATGAGCGATCTTCGTGCGAAGGTGCTGCAGGTGTTGGATGAGCCTGGCTGCGCCACCAATCAGGCGAAGCCAACCGGCGATCGCAAGAAGGGCTGCAACAAGCTGCTTGCGCCTGGTGCGGCTGCCGGTGGCTGCGCCTTCGATGGCGCCAAGATTGCTCTGCAACCTATCACCGATGTCGCTCATCTTGTGCACGGCCCTATTGCCTGCGAAGGCAATTCCTGGGATGGGCGAGGATCGAAGTCTTCCGGCTCGCAGCTTTACCGCACCAGCTTCACCACCGACATGACGGAACAGGATATCGTTTTTGGCGGCGAGAAGCACCTCTATAAGGCCATCAAGGAAGTGATAGAGAAGTACAATCCCGCGGCGGTCTTCGTGTACCAGACCTGTGTTCCGGCGATGATCGGCGACGACCTGGAATCGGTATGCAAGGCCGCCGGCAAGAAGTTTGGAAAGCCCGTAATTCCTGTGAATGTGCCAGGGTTCGTGGGCTCAAAGAACCTGGGCAACAAACTGGCAGGGGAAGCGCTGCTCGACTACGTGATTGGCACAGAAGAGCCGGAAGAGACGACTCCTTACGACATCAACATTATCGGCGAGTACAACCTATCCGGTGAATTATGGCAGGTCAGGCCTTTACTCGATGAACTTGGCATCCGCGTTCTCGCCTGCATATCTGGCGATTCGAAATATCATGAGGTCGCACGCAGCCATCGTGCGCGAGCGGCGATGATGGTCTGCTCCAAGGCGATGATCAACGTGGCGCGCAAGATGGAAGAACGCTACGGCATTCCGTATTTCGAGGGCTCCTTTTACGGCATCGGCGATGTGAGCGACTCCTTGCGCAAAATTGCACAGTTGCTGGTGGAACGAGGAGCGCCGGCCGATCTGCTTGCGCGTACTGAGGTCGTCATCGTGCGCGAGGAGGAGCGCGCCTGGCAGCGCATCGCGCCCTATAGACCGAGACTGCTGGGCAAGCGCGTTCTCCTGTTTACCGGCGGCGTTAAGTCATGGTCGGTCGTGGCAGCCCTGCAGGAGGCGGGCCTGATTCTGACTGGGACCAGCGTGAAGAAGTCCACGCCGGGTGACAAGGAGCGCATCAAGGAGTTGATGAAAGATGACGCGCACATGTTCGATGATCTGAAGCCGCGCGAGATGTACAAAATGCTCACGGAGGCCAAGGCGGACATTATGCTATCCGGCGGCCGCACGCAGTTTGTCGCGCTGAAGGCGAAGATGCCGTGGCTCGATATCAACCAGGAACGGCACCATGCCTATGCGGGATACGAGGGCATGGTAACGCTTGTGCGCGAGATCGATAAGGCGCTTTCCAATCCCATCTGGGAGCAGATTCGCAGGCCTGCTCCATGGGAGAACAGTGTGATGGCGGACGAACTCTCCATCCACATTGCATAGGGACGATATGGCCAATTTAGTCGTGAGTCAAAAGCAGTGCACGGTGAATCCGCTGAAGATGAGTCAGACCATAGGCGCGGCCCTGGCCTTCATGGGGGTTGAAGGTTCGATGCCGCTGCTGCACGGCTCGCAAGGCTGTACCTCGTTTGGACTTGTATTGTTCGTGCGCCATTTCCGCGAAGCAATTCCCATGCAGACAACCGCGATGAGTGAAGTCTCGACCGTCCTGGGTGGCTTCGACAACGTCGAACAAGCGGTCGTGAATATCTCCAATCGTGCGAACCCAGGTCTCATTGGCATCTGTACTACAGGAGTTGCCGAGATCAAAGGCGACGACCTGAACGGCTTTCTGAAGCTGATTCGCCGCGGCCACCCCGAACTCGGCCACATTGCGCTCGTCGACGTATCCACGCCGGACTTTGAGGGAGCATTTCAGGATGGCTGGGCGGCTGCCGTGACCCGCATGGTGGAGGAGTTGGTAGAAGCTCCACTGCACGATGTGCGACTGTCGAGCCGCGTCAATGTCCTTCCCGGTTGCCATCTCACTCCCGGTGATATCGACGAACTGCGGGATATCCTTGAGGCTTTTGGCCTCGAGCCGTTTTTCCTGCCCGATCTTTCTGGCTCGCTCGACGGTCATATCCCGGATGAGTTCACACCAACAACCTTGGGTGGTATCAGCCTGGAAAACATACGAAAAATGGGCTCGGCCTGCTGGACCCTGGCGCTTGGGGAGCAGATGCGAGGAGCGGCCATCACCCTCGAGCATCTCACCGGAGTGCCATACAGGCTCTTTGAGCGGCTCACAGGACTGGCCGCTAACGATGAGTTGGTGGGCTTTCTGTCCCAGATCGGCGGAGTGCCCGTTCCACGGAGGTATCGCCGTCAACGCAGCCAATTGATTGACGCAATGCTGGATGGGCACTTCTACTTCGGCGGAAAGAAAGTGGCAGTTGCGGCCGAGCCTGACCTGTTGGCGACCATGGTGCACTGGCTGCAGGAGATGGGTTGCGAGATTCAGGCAGCTGTTACCACAACCAGTTCGCCGCTGTTGGAGCACATTCCTACCGAGGAAGTGGTGATTGGCGATCTGGAAGATTTTGAACTACGTGCGGCCGGGGCCGATCTGATTGTGACCCACTCGCATGGACGCCAGGCGGCGGAACGGCTCGGCATTCCATTCTTTCGCATTGGCATCCCGGTGTTCGATCGTTTGGGAGCGGGGCATCAGACGACAGTCGGCTATCGCGGCACGCGCGACTTGATCTTCAGCGTCGGCAATCTGTTTCTTGCGGGTAGCCATGAGCCTACGGCGGAGACATGGCTGGTACCTGCACAAAATAGAGGTACGCCGGTTTCGTTACATGTTCCACATTGATGACAAGAGTGGTCGGGAGGAATATGAAAGTCGCGTTTGCAACCGAGGATTTGAAACGTGTGGATGCTCACTTTGGATGGGCAAAGAACATCGCTGTTTACGATGTCACGCCCGAAGACATCCATTTCGTCACCAACTTCGAGTTTGTCGGCAACCTGCAGGAGGACGGAAACGAAGACAAACTCGAACCCAAGCTCAAGGCCATCGAAGACTGCGCCATCCTTTATATTGCTGCGATTGGCGGCTCTGGGGCGGCGCGGGTAGTCGCCAGGAAGGTTCATCCCATCAAGGTCACCGAGCCTGAAGCGATCGACGGCATTCTGCTGCGCTTGCAAGCGGTACTGAGCGGAATTCCTCCGCCTTGGCTGCGCAAAGCTTTGAACAAGGGCAAAGAGCGCACGCTGGACTTCGAGGACGAGGTGGTCCATGCCTGAGACAGCAATTCAAATCGCTGCGCCGGCTGCGCAAGGATTTCTAAAGGAACTCATCAAGCAGTGGCGTGCGCAGGACCTGCATGGATCGTGGGACAGGAAGACCGATCTCGATCTGCTGGAACCATACATCCTCACCAAGGAAAAGCGGCGCGAGATTCCCATGATGAGTGATCCCGATCCGGAAACTCTCTGGCGGATGGAACTCTTCTACAACGCCGTCGGCCTAACTCTGGAACGAATTACTGGCGTGATGGTCTCGCCGCTGATGAAGCTGCATCACGAGGGTTTTGGGCGGCTGGTGCTGACTGCCGGACGCCTGATCGTCATCAACAAGAATCTGCGAGATGTGCATCGTTTTGGTTTTGAAAGTGTCGAGAAGCTCGAAGCAGAGGGCGAGAAGCTGGTCGCCACCGGCTTGGAGTGGATCGAGAAATATCCAGAAGTTGCACGTTACTAGATTAAGCACACATTGCTGAAGAGGACGAAGATCTATATGGAAGCGACGCAAGGTGAAGTGCAATCCGTAACCCGCGGTGGCCGGCCATGGCAACCATCCTACCTGCTCAGCATCGATCCGGAGACCTGCATTGGCTGTGGACGGTGCTACAAGGTGTGCGGGCGCTCCGTGATGGATTTAAAGGGAGTAACAGAGGACGGCGAGATCGTTGACCTCGACAGCGACGACGAGATTGAGCGCAAGATTATGACGGTTGCCGACGCCGACGCGTGTATCGGATGCAGTGCATGTTCCAGTGTGTGTCCCAAGGGTTGCCAGACCCACGGATCGGCATAAGGATCGAAGGATGACAATGGATACCACGTACACACTTCTCAATCGATCACTTTCTCTGGAGTGCGATCCGTTCAACGGCCATGTACTCGCGTGCGTGTTTGCGATCGCCGCGCAGGAGATCAGTCCGAGTCGCTCACTCGCCGAGTCTATCGGCCTCTCGGGAAAGTTTCTGCGTGGCGCCATCGCCGAACACTTTCCGGACGCATTGACTCATCTGGAAGATCTCGGCCTTGATTCCGAAGTCGTGGTCGACGACGAGGAGCAGTCTCTGCGGACATTGTTGCAGCGCTCGCGGTCCACTCCTGGCCCCTTCAGCTCTCTTCTGGCCGCGATCGTAGCGCGCAGAGCCACGCAGCCTAACCATCTTTGGCAGGACCTCGGTCTAACCAATCGGGGAGAGCTGTCAGCTCTGATGAAGCGCCACTTCGCTCCCCTGGCACTGCGCAACAGCCAGGACATGAAATGGAAGAAGTTCTTCTACCGGATGATCTGCCGCGATGATAGCTACCGCCTGTGCGCTGCACCTAGTTGCTCCGAGTGCTGCGATTTTGCCGCATGCTTCGGCGACGAATCGGGCGAAAGCCGACTGGCCCGGACCCGGTGGCAGATCGAGACTGAGATCCATGGCATTGCAATCCCTGCCGTCTGACGTAAGATCGACACGTCGCAAACCCGACATTCTCGCGCGACATGCCTTCACAACCACTAACTTATTGAAAGCTATCTCTCTCTGAATTGGCACTTGAAGTGCTTCATCTTCCTGCAAATGCGGAAGGGAGTGGCCAAATGATTCAACTGACTGAAGCTGCAGCTAACGCTCTGCGTACGGCAATCACAAGCACCTCAACCCCAATCGCTGGCCTCCGTCTGTCGGTGTTGGAAGGCGGTTGCTCTGGCTATCAATATCAGATGGGCCTGGTTGAAAGCGCCGAACCGGCCGATTTCTCCTGCGAGAGCCTTGGGCTTGCCGTATTCATCGATCCATCGAGCGTGCCACTCATCTCCGGGACGACGATCGATTACATCGAGCGTCTTGAGGGCGCCGGCTTCGCCTTCAACAATCCTCAGGCGAAATCCTCTTGCGGTTGCGGCAAGTCCTTCTGCTGAAAGACTCCCTGGGAGACACGCGATGACCAGCTTCCATCCTTCCGCTCCGTGGGTATACCTCGATAACAACGCCACAACACAGGGTGACTCACGCGTCGTCAATGCCATGCTCCCTTTTTTTCGGGAACACTTCGCCAACCCATCCTCGGCGCATGCGCTGGGCACGGCTTCGAAGGAAGCGGTCACCTCTGCCCGTCGCCAGGTTCAATCGCTACTGGGTGCAGAATCCGAAAATGAAATCATCTTTACTTCCGGAGGCACCGAGTCAAACAATACTGCGATCCTTTCAGCGCTTGAAGTGCAAACGGGGCGCAACGAGATAGTAACTTCCGTGGTCGAGCACCCATCCGTGCTTGCGGTCTGCGGTCACCTCGAACGAATGGGACAAGCCGTCGTTCGCCGTATTCCCGTTGACGAAAGTGGGCGGCTTGATCGAGACGCCTACCGGAGCGCTCTAAGCGAGAACACTGCTCTGGTGTCCATGCAATGGGCCAACAACGAAACAGGCACTCTGTTTCCTGTCGGGGAACTGGCCGAAGAAGCGCATGAAGCCGGTGCTTTGTTCCACAGCGATGCCGTGCAGGCGGCCGGCAAGGTGGCTATCCGAGCACAATCGACTCAGATCGATATGCTCTCTATCTCCGCGCATAAAATGCACGGGCCGAAAGGCGTTGGCGCTCTTTACCTGCGCAGCGGAACTCGTCTGCATCCTCTGCTGCGTGGCGGGAAGCAGGAACGCGGACGGCGTGCCGGCACTGAAAACACTCCCGCAATTGTCGGATTCGGACTTGCCGCCGATCTCGCGAACCAAAGCCTGCGCCACGAGATGCCCAGAATCGCGGCTCTTCGCGATCACATGGAAGACGAGATCCTTCGACGTGTTCCGGGATCGATGTCCATCGGCAACTGGAACAATCGACTACCCAACACGCTCAACATCGCCTTTGAAAACATCGAAGCAGACTCACTGCTAACCGTGTTGGATCGCTCGCACATCGCAGTGTCCTCCGGCTCTGCTTGTGCCACCGGCTCCATGGAGCCATCCCACGTGCTTCGTTCCATGAAAGTCCCTTTTCCTTATCTGCGCGGCGGGATTCGCTTCTCGTTCTCCCGAGAGAACTCAGAGGACGATGTAACACGAGTTCTCGAGGTGCTTCCGCGTGCAATCGAGAATCTACGCGTCGCCATGGTGCCAATGGAGGCCGCATATGCCTAGTCCGGCTCACATCATCATCAACGATTCAACCTTGCGCGATGGGGAACAGGCCCCAGGCGTAGCCTTCACGCTGCAGGAAAAGCTTGCCATCGCGTGCGCCCTGGAACGAGCGGGCGTCGATGAGATCGAGGCAGGAACCCCGGCCATGGGGCAGCGGGAGATCGACGAGATAGCAGCGATCGGTTGTGCATTGTCGACGACCGTCCCGATCGCCTGGTGTCGCATGACCCGCACGGATGTCGATGCTGCCAGAGAGACTGGTCTCACGCGCGTCAATCTCTCCATACCGGTCTCCGACATTCAAATGCATGCGAAGCTGAACGCAGACCGGCCAAAAGTTCTCGCCCGCATCCACGAGATTATCTCCTACGCGCTCGACTGCGGACTAAGCGTAGCAATGGGCGGCGAGGACTCAGGGAGGGCCGATCCAGGATTTCTCATCACAGCGGTCGAAGCCGCTGCTCGTTCCGGTGCTCACCGTTTCCGCTTCGCAGACACTCTCGGCAGTATGGAGCCATTCGGAGTCTGCGAAGTGTTTCGCACGCTACGCTCCGCTGTGGATCTCGAACTCGAGTTTCATGGACACGATGACCTCGGTCTTGCTACCGCCAATACGCTTGCCGCCATTCGTGGAGGTGCAACCCACGCAAGCGTCTGCATCCTTGGCCTTGGCGAACGAGCAGGCAACGCCGCGCTGGAAGAAGTTGTGGCCGGCCTGGATTGCTTCTCTGCCAGCAAGAGCAACGTTGACCTTGCGCAATTGCCAAGATTAGCCGAGCTAGTCGCCGCTGCCTCCTGCCGTTCCATACCTCCCGGGAAATCGATCGTCGGCGCCAGCGCATTCACCCACGAGTCCGGCATTCACGTCGATGGCCTTACGAAAGATCCTAGAACCTACGAGGAATTATCGCCCTACACCTTTGGCCGCGACCGCACTATCGTACTTGGAAAACACTCAGGAACCGCATCCGTAGCAAATGCATTGCAATCGCTCGGATTAACCGCGAATCAACTTCAGACAAGGCTCTTGCTCAAACAAGTCCAAGAGCGCTCAATTCAGGCAAAGCGCTCGGTCAGCCCACAGGAGCTGCTTGAGTTTTACGTGCAGATCGCCGAAGCGTCGAATTGCGCAACTTCACTCGGGGGAATGCCATCATGACTGTGCTCGAACAGCTTTCCAAACTCTCGTCCGCCGAGGAGTTTTTTCAGTTTCTCGATGTTCCCTTTGAGCCAGATGTGTTGCACGTCGCGCGACTTCACATTCTCAGGCGGATGGGAGACTACATGCGGACCTCCTCGATCGAGACGAACGAAGAGACACTTCGCGAAAATCTGCGTACGCACCTAGGCAACGCTTATCAGGATTTCGTCTCGTCAACACCTCTCAACGAAAGAGTTTTCAAGGTGCTGAAAGATGCAGTCCGTCCGAAGACGCCGCGGTTATTCGCACTTGAAGTTCCAGGTGACCACCATAACCGCTAGATTAATCTCATAACCTCCAAACTCACTTCGTCGCAAGCCGTAAACCAGGCACCGCGTTGCCAACCCATGAATGCACGTCACCAGACGTGTACGGCCAAAATCGAGGGCGCGCCGGTCTTGCCCTCGATGACACTAACCTTCAGGACGGCTTCTACATTCCGGTTGGCAAAGTCAGTTCCCGCCCGATCCTGGAGCAACTGCATGTAGTGGGGGCTGGTTGCGAACTGCGCGGCGGCTTCGGTTCCATTCCGTCCTATGCCGGCTAATACTACAACCCAACTATCGGTCGTGGTGTCGTGAAACCGGGCTAAAAGCGCATAGTCGTCCTCGTCGGAGTATGGTAGTGTCTCATCGCGCTCCCAGCGCACAGCAGGATGCTCCGCATCCACGATCGCCTCCGTTGCTGGGAGAGCGAAATGGAAGCGCAGCGGTTGCACCAGGCGCAGCGTCCACTGATTGTTGTAGGCTCCAAGCAGAAGCACTGGATGCTCCTTCAACTCCGTCAGCGGAGTGGTCGCGGCGCCCTGCAACTGGGTGATCGCCCCGCCATTGCTCGCGAGCAAAGCGCTCAATTGCGCAACCGCGGAGACGCTCTGCATGGAGACAAACGGATAGTCGACGTCCTTCGTGGCCGTGGCAACGCCCGAGGTGTGGGTCTGCGAAAAGACCGATCCCCCAATGCATACAGTCACGAAAGACTGGTCGTGCAACACCGGGGTCCAGAAACTATCCAGCGGCGTCTTGGGGTGAGCAGTACGATATCTCCAGGTCGCACCTGCGACTAAAGCAGTCACCAGTATCACGGCCAATGCCAGACGTGACCGGCGTCTGGCTCTTGCTTCGTTCTCTGCGGCTGCCGGGCGGCGATCCTCCGCTTTCGCCACAGAAAGCGAAGAGCCGTCCACAACAGCCGAGAGGGAAGCATGGCCGGACCCCTGAACTTCACCGCACGTTTCAGCAAACAGGTCCGAGCTGGGAGTGTCGGCGGATAGATGACCTTGAACCTCGCCGGGGTGGATCTGGTGATCCTCTTCGTGGAAGAACTCTGGTACATACGAACCCGCCGGAAGGGAGATTCGCATCCTGGATCTCCGCCCAAGTTCGCTGTAGTAGAGCGACAGGCGTTTGCGTACCTCTCCGGCCGTGTACCGCACCACGGTATCCGCGTTCGTATCGTAGGACGGCGACCGGTCAAAGACCTCCACGCCCAACGTCCTTTCCTTGAGTAGGTCAGCCTCGCCGGCCAGCGTCTTTTCGACGATGTATTGCAGGAGTGCAGGATAGCGTTTGCTGTTGCAGAAGTGCGAGCTGGCCAGCACTTCCTGCAATTCAGCAAGGATCTCTGCGCGGTCCTGCCCGGACAGCAGATGGGCTGCGTCGCGAGGTGAAATTACTTTGCTCATGGCGTCATCGAATGCTACTCGCCCGAAGGACACCTCGCAAGAGACGTTTGTCACAAGTTCTATGCTCTCCACAACTATCACATTCTATTATTGTTACGTACGCGCCTGGCGAACCAAACCGTGAGTCACTTGCCATTTCTGTCCTACGGGGAGGAGGGTTGGCTTGCTTCCGCAAAGACTTTACAGCCAGATGAACAGCGCGGTAACAAACGTGTGATTGGGCGGGCTCTCGAACTCCAAAGTCATGGCGTAGGAGCCCTCGCAACCATTGCCCGATCCAGAGGTTTCCTTGATGAATCCATCACGACGGCAGTTCTTGATAGCAGCAACCATGACAACTGCTGGTGCGCTGCTCTCCGCGCCGACGCGAGCCGCCGCAATGCGGTCCGCATCGGTGGACGGTACGGCTGTGCCCTCAAGGAGACTGGACACCGGGTGGCAATTTCGACAGGATCAGGCAGATAGCATTTCGGATATCTGGCGTTCGGAAGAGAGTGATCTTTGGCAAGCCGCATCCCTCCCCCACTGCTTCAACGCGACTGACGCATGCGATCCGGATCAAGCCTACTATCGCGGCAAAGGGTGGTATCGTACCCGTTTGGCCCTCGACAACCCCTTTCCCGATGGGCGAACCATACTTCACTTTCAGGGTGCAGGCCAGACCACCACACTTTGGGTCGGCTCCACGCTGATAGGAACGCACAAGGGCGGTTACGACGAGTTTGTTTTCGACATCACCGACGCCGTTATAGGACTGACGGCCGCAGACACGAAAGGGGGAGTGCCGATCGTTGTCCTTTGCGACAACTCGCCCGACCTCGACCGCGTCCCCTCTGATCTCAGTGATTTTTGCCTCTACGGCGGGCTCTACCGTCACGTAAACCTGGTCTACCTGCCGCCGGTTGCGTTGGATACCATTCACGTTCTTCCGGTTGTCGCGGCAGACGGTAGCGCACGGATTTCAGTGGAGGCAAGGCTCTTCAATCCCAATAGCCGCAACCTGGATTGCACAATCTCGGTTGAGGTCTTCGATGTAACCGATCGCGCCATCCACAACACGACGCAAACGATTCCCGCCTGGACCGGCCTCTCCGAACTCACAACCCTCCGCATTCTTGCGCCGGAACTCTGGTCTCCGGAATCTCCGAACCTCTATCGCTGCCGGGTTACTTTGGGCACACGCGCGGGCAAGGCCAGCCTCGACGAACGGTTCGGCATTCGCCAGACCGAGTTCGTGGAACATGGCCCCTTCAAGCTGAACGGCAAACGCGTGCTGCTCCGGGGCACGCAGCGCCATGCCGACCACGCCGGTGTCGCCGCGGCGATGAGCGACGACCAGGTGCGCGAAGAGATGCGACTCATCCGCGAAATGGGCGCCAACTTCATCCGGCTTGCGCACTATCAGCAGGATCGACTTGTGCTCGACCTGTGCGACGAGCTCGGCTTGATGGTGTGGGAAGAGGTCCCCTGGTGCCGTGCGGGAGTCGGCAGCGAGGCCTTCCAGCAAAATACGAAGCAAATGCTGACGAACATGATCGATCAACACTACAACCACCCGTCCATCATCCTCTGGGGGCTGGGCAACGAGGACGACTGGCCGGATGAGTATCCCGGCGTCGACCAGGCGGCCATCCGTGGTTTTATGACCGAGTTGCGCGATCTGGCCCATTCGTACGATCGTTCGCGGCTCGTGTCCTTCCGCCGCTGCGACTTCGCGCGCGACATACCGGATGTCTACTCACCCTCCATCTGGGCCGGCTGGTACAGCGGAAACTATCGTGAATACGAGCAGAGCCTGCTCACTCAGCGCGACCGCGTCAAGCGCTTCATTCACATCGAATGGGGGGCCGACAGCCACGCTGGCCGCCACTCCGAAGACCCCGAAGCCGTCGTGGGAAAGGTTGCCAGCGGCCAGGGAACCGCTGAGGTCGGGCTCGCCTACCTGAAGACCGGAGGTGCAGATCGTGTCTCCAAGGACGGCGACTGGTCGGAAACTTACGCTTGCAATCTTTTCGATTGGCACCTGAAGACCCAGGAGAAGCTCGAATGGTTTACCGGCTCCGCGCAGTGGCTCTTCAAGGACTTCCCCTCACCGCTGCGTGGCGACAACGCGATTCCCCGTATGAATCAGAAGGGCGTGGTCGAGCGCGACCTGACAAAGAAAGAGTCGTACTACGTCTTCCAGTCTTACTGGACCGAGAAGCCGATGGCGCACATCTACGGCCACACCTGGCCGGTGCGCTGGGGAAAAGCTGGTGAGCCACGCGATGTGCACGTGTACTCCAATTGCGATCGCGCTGAACTGTTTCTAAACGGCAAGTCTCTCGGCACCAGGCGGCGCGACAGTCAAAACTTCCCGGCCGCGGGACTTCGCTGGAAGGTCGCGTTCGCCAGCGGGATCAACAACCTTCATGTCGTCGCCACTCAGGGGAAAGTCGCAGTCACCGATGACGTCGAGCTCACTTATCAAACCGAACCTTGGGGCCAACCAGCGGAGCTTCGCCTCACCGAGAAAGCACACAAGGGAAACACCGTTTCGGTTGGAGCCATGCTCTTCGACGCCAAGGGGGTTCCGTGTCTCGACTCCCGCAATGTCGTCCGTTTCTCGCTCGCAGGTGCGGGGCGGCTTCTCGACAATCTTGGAACCTCTCGAGGCTCACGTGAGCTTGAGCTTTACAACGGCCGTGCAGAAATATCCGTGGCACACAGTGGCAGATGCACCCTCGGAGTCGCCTCTGAGGGCCTGCCAACCGCATTTCTCAATCTGTCTTAACCGGCGCCGCAACCGCGCCCAGAGTACGAACGCATTGCTTGCACTTCAGGAGAACCGCCATGACGCTAGCTCAAACTTCCAGGAACACCATTCACACAGTAAGCTCCCTTCGCGCGTGGGTAGCCGTGTTGGCGCTCGGACTGTTTCTTCTCGGCAGTGCACTGCAATCCCGCGCGCAGCTCAACACCGCAACCATGTTCGGTGACGTCGCGGATTCCACCGGCGCCGCCATACCGAATGCCACGTTGACGTTCACTCAAACGCTGACAAACTTCGCGCGTCAAACGACAACCAATGGAGAGGGCCAGTATCGCGTGGAGTTTTTGCCGCTTGGACCGTACACGGTCAAAGTCGCCTCTCCCGGATTCGAGCAGATCGTGCAACGCGGTATTGTGCTTGCCGCCGCACAGGAAGCTTCCCTCAACTTCATCCTTCATCCCGGCGCCGAGACCACTCAGGTTACAGTTACTGCGGATCTGCCGCTGGTCAACGTCGGTAATTCCACGCTGGGCAGTTCGATTGACAATCGCGCCATCGACAATCTCCCGCTGGTCAACCGCGATGCCATGCAACTGGTGACATTGACGCCCGGCGTTCAAAGCGAAGCTGAGGAGAATTCCATCGGCGTGCCCATGTATCACGTCATTATTAATGGGTCCACCGACAACATGGTCGGTCAGGTAACGTACTACCTCGATGGCGGTCTTAACATGACCGGAGTGCGTGACACGGGCAATGTGATCCCCAATCCCGACGCCCTGGATCAATTCAACATCCAAACCAACAATTTCAGTGCGGAATACGGCCGCACCGGCGCCGGCGTCGTCTCGGCACTTACCAAGTCAGGCACAAACACGGCTCATGGATCGGTCTTCTATTTCAATCAGGAGACCAACTTCGATGCAACCAGTTACCTGCAGTCCAGCAGATCGCCTTTGCACCGCAACCGCTTTGGAGCCACCGTCGGCGGTCCCATCCTGAAGGACAAGATATTCGCCTTCGGCAGCTACGCGGGTTTGCGCGAGATTGACCCGGTTAACTTCAATACGGTGGTTCCAGACGCGCTCCAACGGGTTGGCAATTTCTCTGAGAATCTTCCCACCACTACCCCGGCCACTGGCCTGGGTGCCTGCGCCACCACTCTCAACGCGGCCGACAAGGCCAACGTCAACTATGGTGGTTCGTTCTTCGTGTGTGACCCAGTTACCCACCAGCCCATCGCCGGCAATCGTGCGGACCTGGATCCAAACTTCACCGCCGAGTTGGACCGGGTCGCCGCAGCAGTGCTAAAGCCGAACGTTGTGCCGCTGCCCACCAATCCAACGACCAATCGTTTCGTCGGCAACGAAGGTCTGCCCAACGTCAGCAACGAATATCTCATCAAGGGAGATTTCCAGCTCTTTCCCAAGCACCGTACAACGCTCGCGTACTATCAGTCCATCGGCTCGGATATCACCCTTCCGTCCGGTGGCAATTTGCCGAACTGGGCGCTGAATAACTACGCCTACCGTGAGCAGGACAGCAACGCTAGCGATGTCTGGATGCTCTCACCCCGGTCGGTAAACCAGATATGGCTCAGCTACACCCGTATGCTTGCTGGCCGCGTCAGCAACCCCGGTGAGTCGCTGGCCGCCTATGGCTCTGACATCAATGTGCAGGGAACGCCTTCGCTGGCTCAGATCAGCGTCACCAGCTTCTTCACCCTGGCAAACGCCATCAGCGGTCCGCTGGCCGGGGATAACATCTATGGTCTGCGCGATGTCTTCAGCACCACACGCGGCACCCACACTATCAACGCCGGCGCGGAGGTTTACCTCGAGAAGGACCGTCTGGAAACTCTACTGAACAACTACGGTGTCTTCGGCTTCACCAGCGCAACGGTCCCCAGCACCGCATCCGCACAGGCAACATATACCCGTACCGGCGTCGCAATCTCCGATTTCCTGATCGGCCATCCCAATGCCATGAGTCAGGATTCTCCTGACGACGCGAACGAGAATTACTGGAACTATGGTTTTTTCTTACAGGATGACTGGCGTATGGTTCCCAGGTTGACCGTCAATCTCGGGGTGCGCTACGACGTGCAGACCGCGCCCACCGACACCCAGCGCCGCATCGCTGTATTCGAGCCGGGCGTGCAGTCAACCGTATCGCCAACAGCGATGCTCGGCCAGGAATTCCCGGGTGACCCCGGCGTCCCGGAAGGTGGTGTTGGCACCAACTACAACCACTTCTCCCCTCGAATCGGCTTTGCCTATGACGCGTTTGGTTCCGGCCACACTATTTTCCATGGTGGCGCCGGCCTGTTCTTCGACACCATCTCCGGCAACGAGTGGATGTTGTCGCAGAACTTCCAGCCATTCGCGGTCCGCGAAACCAGCGCGTTTACCCACGTCACCAGCTTGTCAAATATTTACCCTTCAGACTGCACAGACTTTGCTGGCTGTGTCTCGCCCTTCCCTTACTTCTACAGCAAGTCGAACCCGCGCTACGTATCGCCAGCCTCACTGGTCTTCATGCAGCAGGGGATGCGCTGGCCCTACAACGTTCAAGTCAACCTTGGGGTACAGCAGCAGTTCACCCATAATCTCGCTCTTACCATCAACTACGTTGGCGCTTTCAGCCGCAAAATCCCGCTATTCATCGACCAGAACGCGCCAATCTATAACACGGCGAATACCGCCTCCAACCTGACGGGCGACGTCAACTGCCGCCGACCCTATGACGCCATACCCTTCGCCAGCGGCAGCACCACTACCTGCGCCAGCCCGGCCATAGGCTCCAAGTACATGAGCAATGCCTACGTCGTTACGGATGGCCAGACGACCAACTATAGCGGACTCCAGGTTTCAGTGGAGCAGCGGCTTACCCATAACTTCAGCGTGAGTGGCTTCTATATCTGGAGCAAGTCACTCGCTTCAGGAAATCTGCAGACGACGGGCAACATTGGCAACAGTGCCAGCACCGAGCCCGAGGATTATTACGACCTTGGGCTTGAGCGGCAGCGCTCCGACGAGGACATGCGCCAGCAGGTGTCCATCCACGGTGTTTGGCAACCCAACTACTTCGGGGGCTTCAACCCGATCATTAGAACCACGCTGAATGGCTGGTCCGTCGCTGCAATCATCTCCCTCCACAGCGGCGTTCCGTTCAACATCACCACCGGAACCGATGACAACTTCACTGGCGAGACCAATGACCGCCCGAATGTGATAACCGGCCAGACGCCTGGACTGGTCCCCTATCAGCGGTCTGTCTTCACCGCCACCACCCAGAACTGGTTCAACACCGCTGCTTACTGTAAGAACGGCGCATCCGGATGTCCCACGGGCGCCGGAACGTCAGGCCTCGACGGAACCGTGCGCGCCAACTCGCTGGATGCTCCTGGCTATCGGGACGTGGACGCGTCGATATTTCGTGACTTCACCGTTCACGAGAGTTGGAAGTTCCAGTTCCGCGGTGAAGCCACCAATGTATTCAACATGGTCAGCCTGAGCGCGCCGGGCGGTACCATGAGCAGCACCAGCGGCTTCGGTAAAATTACCGGCGCGTCGCCCATGCGCGTGCTGCAGCTTGGTGGACGTGTGATTTTCTAACTTCACTCAACCCGATCGCGATTCGGCGCCAGGCGCGCCGAGTCGCATCGGCTCACCGCAACAGCAGGGTTGCCCGCATCACTTGGCTTTGGGTTGGGCTATCAAACTTACTGGAGGTTGCTTGTGCCGACGAATTTACAAAGATGGGATATCGATCGGCGCCTCTTTTGCACCGGCCTCACCGCGGCCCTTACGCGGGTGGCCGCGGCACGCGTACTCGCCGCCGTCACGACACCGCCAGGCTATGCCCTCGTCGCCTCAGTGGACAGGAGACGCATTCTCCTGGCCGCATCGCGATACCTCCCTCTGGCACCGCAGACGATCACAGCTCTTCCTTCCGATCGGAGTCCAGGCGGCCCCCATGACTTTTTCTCGGAGGCCGACTACTTCTGGCCTAATCCCGCCGATCCCAATGGGCCATACATAGATATAGACGGCAAGAGCAACCCAAACAACTTTCAAGGCCATCGCAAGGCGATGATCACGCTTAGCGTGCGCATGCCCGCGCTGACCGCAGCATGGCGTCTCACGGGTGAGCGGACCTATGGCGAGCATGCGGCAGCGCACCTGCGCGCCTGGTTTGTCGACGCTTCCACACGCATGAATCCAAATCTCGAGTTCTCGCAGGGCGTGCGCAATAAAGTAACCGGACGCTCCTACGGCATCATCGATACACTCCATCTCGTCGAAGTCGCTCGAGCTGCCAGCCTCATTGAAGAAATGTTTTTATCTCCAGACGAGCGTAAGGCGCTCCATACATGGTTTCGTGAGTATTTGCGCTGGCTGCAGACGAGTGAGAAGGGCGTCACTGAGGGATCAACGAGCAACAACCACGCGGTGTGTTGGGCCTTACAGGTGGCCGAGTTTGCACGGCTCGTCGCGGACGAGGACACTCGCGAAGCAATACGGGTTCGCTACAAGACAGTCCTCCTCAACCAAATGGCCACGGATGGGGGGTTTCCTAAAGAACTCGCACGTACCAAGCCCTACAGTTACTCCATCTTCAACCTGGATGTAATGGCGACGCTCTGCCAGTCACTGAGCCTGCCTGGCGAGGACATGTTCGGCTTCACGACTGACGATGGCCGCAGCATTTGCAAGGGGATGGTCTTTCTTTTCCCATATGTAGAAGATAAGCAGCGCTGGCCTTACGCAAAAGACGTCGAGCACTTCGGCGCCCTGCCGGTACGCGCACCGTGCCTTCTCTTCTGTGGCCTTGCTTGTTCGCGGCCGGAATACCTCGCATTGTGGAAGCGACTTGACCCGGATCCGGTCGATCCGGAGATCATTCGCAACTACCCCATCCGCCAACCGCTGCTCTGGTATTAGGGTTCGGCCGGGGGGCGGAGGTAGTCCTTGGTCTGCCCCAATCGCTGTACGCAGGCGATGGCGACTTCCTCTTCCCATCTATTCGGCGGAACGGAAAAAGGCCTCTCAGCCCTGACAGTCTGCTGAAGAAAAGCATTCGGCCGGCTCTGGAACGCGCCAAGATCAACGGCCAGATCGTAGGTTGGCATACATTCCGTCATACCCCTCGGAACGTTTTTCTCCGGGAGCTCGGCACGGACATTAAGACGGCGCAGGATTTATTAGGTCACGCCAGCAGCCGACTCACCCTTGACCTCTACAATCACGCCATTTCGCGTCAGAAGCGAGATGCCAACTTCAAGGTTGTGGAGCTGCTGTTGCCTGGACTTGTCAAGACTCAGCACCTTTCAGCACCTTCGCCCCTCTGAAAAGAAGAGGTCTGGGTTCGGAAGTGGTTCGTTCTTAGGGGGTTGTTGGTGGACCTGACCGGGATCGAACCGGTGACCTCTTCCATGCCATGGAATGAGACAAACACCAAAACACTGACGGCAAAAGGACTTATTAGTCGGCTGAGTCGGCAAAACCGGCCTAATTGGCCATATTTGCGACAAGAATGCGACAAACTTTCTAACAGCGGGCCATCGGGCTGACCTTGTGGGCGTCAGCCCGAATTTCCATTCTTGGCATATCCATTTGTGACGACGACGATTGCCCTGCCGGGCGTTCAGACTACGTCCCCAGCTTGGCTGGATGAGCGCATGGGCCCCACGATTTCAGAAGACTTGAGTCCGGAGAACCTCCACAATTGCTCCGAACATGGTGCAGCGGTAACATTGGGAGGCTTCCATCTACAAACCAGAGAGAGAACTAATGGCAGGCCCACCGTCGACCGCGCCCATCACCGCTCACGCGGCGCTAGGCAAACTAGATCCTCATGTTGTCGCAAGCGGGCCCGCAATCCCACCGATCGAGAGGGTCGCACTCTTCTCGGCGGAGCAGTGGGAACACTTTACGGACGAGTGGGCTGCAAGCCTGACAGACTATGCAAAGGTGGAACGGGCGAGTGGAGCGGGCGACAAGGGGTGTGACATCGTGGCTTTCCCCGTCGAAGGAGGAGCCGTTTGGGACAACTACCAGTGCAAGCATTACGACAAACCACTCACTCCCACAGACATCTGGGTGGAACTGGGGAAGATTTGCCACTACAGCTTCATCGGCGAGTACACCATTCCGCGCAAGTATAGGTTCGTCGCGCCCAGAAACGTCGGAACCAAGCTCGCCTCATATTTACGGAAAGCGTTGCTGCAAAGCCTGACAGCGCGCAAGCAGACTGAAATGCGTGTAGGGAAGAGAAAACACAGGAAGGAAAGTGAACGTCGTCCCGCAGTCGGCGCAGCGACCGCGATGGATCCCGATCCAATCGTGATGCTCGTCATGCGCCTGCTTGCGGCGACGTCCGTGGCCAACGATCGAATCGCGTTTACAAATCGGACAGAGGCGTAATACGATCTTGTCGCAGTCTTCCGCCGAGTTGGTGGCAAGCTTGTCCAACGGCGCGGAGACTGGGATAAAGAGGACCGTAACCGCAAAGGGGCTTCGCACACCGACGGACCCGCTAAGATCTCAGCCGGCAGCGAAGCTCCTCCTCCTGAAGAAAAACCAACTGAAAGAGAATAAAGCTTCTTACTGCCAGTCTCTATAGCGTGGTTCACCTTATTGGCCGGTTATCTCCCTGATATCGCGAATCGAGCGTGCCCCGAACTAGATAGCTCTAATCGGTGCCTGCGGTAGCCTAAGCGTGCGCTCCAGGAGCATTACTTCTCAATTGTGCTCGAGTTGGAACAGTTTTATGCACAGTTGAATGGAACGGGCGCATCGCTACAAAGAGTATCTGCTGAAAGAATTCGATCAACTCATTCAAAAGCGCGGCTAGTCGCTCTGAAGTATTGCCCAAACAATTGACTGGCAGCGAGAAGCGAAGACGGCGACAATAGTGGAACCTAAATGACCCCGGAAAAGGCGATGTGCGCTCCCAAATCTGAAGAAGAACTCATCGCCGAGAGGTCCGGGCAACGGCGAGCACGAGAAGACTTGGAGAAAACCCCGGCAGAGGCGAGGTTGTCGGAGGCATGGCTTCGCAAGATTATCGACACGATCCCCACGCAGGCCTACTGCAATCTACCCGACGGCACAAACGAGTTTTCGAACAAACGTTGGCAGCACTATACGGGCCTGACCTCTGAAGAGTCGAGCGGATGGGGATGGCAAGCTGCGTTTCATCCTGAAGACTTGCCGAGGACCATGGATACATGGAGGGCGCTCCTGGCCGCGGGCGAACCCGGTGATAATCAGGCGCGTCTTCGCCGCCATGATGGAGTGTATCGTTGGTTTCTTTTTCGTTGCGAGCCGCTGCATGATGAGATGGGCAAGATCGTCAGGTGGTACGGAATCGCCACCGACATCGACGATCTGAAGCAAACCGAAGAGAAGCTGCGAGGCGAGGAGCGTGAGCTTCGTCAAATTACCGACGCAATTGCGCAGACCCTAGGTGTGCTGAACCCGAGCGGTGTGGTGCTCTACGCCAACCAAGCGACGCTAGACTTTACCGGCTTGTCTGCCGAAGACCTGCTTTTACCTAACTTTCGCGAACGAATCTTCCACGCCGATGACCTAGTGCGGTTGCGGCAAGAGCGAAAGGACGCCCTTGAATGCGGCCTTCCCTTTGAATTCGAACAACGAGCACTGAGGAAGGACGGGCAATATCGTTGGTTCCTGATTCGTTATAACCCTTTCCGCGATGAGCAAGGCCGTCTTCTCCGCTGGTATGTTGCGGGAACCGACATCGAGGACCTGAAGCGTACGGAGTCTTTGTTAGAAGCTGAACGCGACCGCTTGCGCTTACTGCTGGAGATTGAACAGGCACTCGTCGCTAACCTCGATCTCCAAAGTCTCTTTGAGTCGTTAGCGGCAACGCTGAGAGAAGTCACCGGTTGCGATCTGATTGGCCTATCGGTACCCGAGCCAGCGAATAGTCAACTTCGGCAACGCATGGTGAACTATGGCGAAGGCCGCGGCGCGATCAAGGTAGGAATGGTAGTTCCATTGTATGGGTCCGCCTCCGGAAAGGCCTTTCGAACACGGGAGCTGGTGTACATGGACGGATCTCAAGGGGACAAGCCAAACCCTGAGATTTACGACACACCGGAAGGCAAGCGCTTCTATCAATTGCTCCTGACAGAGGGCGTTCCAAGCGGATATTTCTTGCCGTTGGTCCACAAGGGCGAGGCGATTGCTGTCATTCAACTCACGAAGTACGCCGGAGTCAAATTCAAAACACAACAGGCCGACTTCCTGAAGGCATTGGCCGGCCAACTGTCTATCGCAGTTGCCAACGCTCTCGAACATGATGCGATAGTTGCTTCGCGCGACCAATTGGCTCGCGAGCAGATCTATCTGAGGGAAGAGATCGAACGCACTTCGATGTTTGAGGAAATCGTGGGTTCCTCCGATGCGCTGCGCCGAGCCTTGGTGCAAGTTTCGAAAGTAGCTCCCACCGATTCCACCGTGCTGATCCTGGGCGAGACCGGAACTGGAAAGGAGCTGCTGGCCCGCGCGATTCATAACCGCTCCCGCCGTTCAAAGAAAGCTTTTATTCAAGTGAATTGCGCAGCAATTCCCCAGTCGCTTATCGCGTCCGAACTGTTCGGGCATGAAAAAGGATCGTTTACGGGAGCGCTTCAGCGCCGTGTGGGCCGTTTTGAATTGGCCGATGGAGGAACCATCTTCCTCGACGAAGTAGGCGAGCTTCCGCCAGAAACGCAGATCTCGTTACTGCGCGTTCTGCAGGAACGGGAGTTTGAACGAGTTGGCGGGAGCCAAACCATTGCAGTGGACGTACGAGTGATAGCGGCGACAAACAGAGATCTCGATGCCGCAATAGCCGATGGCGCGTTCCGTCAGGATCTTTTCTATCGACTTAATGTCTTTCCGATTCGAGTGCCGCCTTTGCGCGAACGTATTGGGGATATCTCTTTGTTGGTCGGATATCTGATTGATCGTTACGCGCAGAAGGCGGGAAAGAAAATTCAGCTTGTAGATAAGCAGACCATGGATCTTTTCCGCGCGTACGAATGGCCAGGCAATATACGGGAGTTGCAGAACGTAGTTGAGCGTGCGGTAATTCTCTGTGAAGGTGAGACGTTTTCTGTCGACGAAGCCTGGCTTACGCGCGCGGCTCCAAGGTCAACCGCGAAAACTGTCCCGCTGGTTGCCGATCTCGTGGAACGAGAAAGGGAAATGATCGAGAAGGCGCTGCGGGACTCCAAGGGCGTAATCGGCGGTCCCAGCGGCGCGGCTTCCAAGCTCGGAATTCCCCGGCAAACGCTTGAATCAAAGATAAGAAAATTGGGAATCAATCGGTATAGCTACAAGACTTCCTAATCGTCGGCCCCTCCCAATCCTCATCCCTGAGTGTTTCAAGCGGCGCCAGTTGGCGTTCGCTCAGGCTAGGTAAGGCCGCACGGCGCGATTCGCGGAGCACGCCGAAACTCGACGAGTCCAAGCCGAGGTTTCAGCAAACGCCGAAGTTTCGGCTCACTCGTCCTCCTGCACGCCTCGTTTAATCAAGGAGTTAGAAATGGCACTATTCGTGCTTTCCTCATTGGCATAGGCCCTAACAACATGACGCTGAAAATAGAGAGTCAATCACAAGGCGGCGACACGACAATCAGACTGATTGGTCGGATGCAAGAGGAGCACCTGGACGAATTGAAGGCACAGATTGAAAAAGGCAGGCCGAAGATTGCATTGGACCTGGAGCAACTCAGCTTGGTGGACGTCAAGGCGGTTCGCTTTCTCGCTGTGTGCGAAACCGAAGGAATCCGTATCGTCCGCTGTTCGCCTTACATCAGGGATTGGATCGATAAAGAGGCGCATCCGCCGGATAAGTTCGGCGGAGAACGCTTTTGAAAATAGCAGTACAGTATTTCACCGCCACTGGTAATGCCTATCGATCACCGGATAGGTCGACTTCGCCTCGGCTGGGAGACACCGGCTTCGCAACGGCTTCGTCGAGGGCGGCGCAGCGCAGGTCCGATTCAACCACCGTCGTTCAACAACCGGCTAATCGCCAAAAGGAGAAGTTCCATGTCAAAGAAGCTTGAAGGGAAATTCGCACTCGTTACCGGTGGTTCGCGAGGCATCGGGGCCGCTATCGCAAAGCGCCTGGCCTCCGATGGGGCGAGCGTCGCCATCACGTACGCCAAGGACGCCACCTCGGCCTCTGCCGTGGTTAACGCAATTGAGCTCGGCGGCGGAAAAGCGATCGCGATCCAGGCCGACTCGGTCGATGCCGCAGCGATCCAGAGTGCGGTTTCACAGGTGGTCGCAACCTTCGGCTCGCTCGACATCCTGGTGAACAACGCCGGAACGGCCATTCCCAAGGCCTTTGAGGAGGCGACGCTCGATGAGTTCGATCGCGTGCTCAACATCAATGTTCGCGGTACATTTATCGCGACTCAGGCGGCACTGAAGCATATGAAGAATGGCGGCCGCATCATTATGATCGGCTCCTGCGTCGGCGAGCGCATGGTGACACCTGGCCTGGCGGCGTATTCGGCTACCAAGGGAGCCATCAAGATGTTCACCCAGGGTTTGTCCCGAGAAGTCGGTGGCCGTGGGATCACGGTCAACAATGTGCAGCCTGGTCCAATCGACACGGATTTGAATCCCGCCTCGGGCGATTGGGCAGTGCCGCAGAAGGCTATGACATCGCTCAACCGCTATGGCACCGTGGACGAAGTCGCCGCATTGGTTGCGTTCGTAGCCAGTCCTGAGGCCGGATACATTACCGGAGCGAATCTGACAGTGGACGGCGGAACCAACGCCTGAGTCGACTCGCGTCTCTACCCATTGCCTTCCGAGGAACCTCCGATGCTCCTTCTACCGACGAGATGTACGCCGTCGACTTCCTCGGCCATGGATGGTCTACAACAACGCATACGTCATGGCGAAAGCCATCGTAGCCGGACGGCCCTCAAGGCCTCGCAGCATTTCTCAGACAGCCCACATACAAGTTCGTTTTGCGTTATATCCAGCTTCCCGCTTACGGGATGGACAAGGATCATCCGAAACCGGGATCGAACACGATTGATGCAGCCAATCAGCTGGCAAACGGCTGCAACTGAGAGACCAGCATCGGGGCCCAACCAGCTTGCTGGAGTCTACATATTTCACGATCCGCCGGCTCGACAAGGGAGCCTAAGCGCAAACATAAAAAGGAGAAGGTTATGCCCAAGACTACGCCCGAACAGAACAAGACAATCGTCCTTGAAGCATTCGAAACGCTCTTCAACAAGCGCGACTATGAAGCAGCGGAACGCTATTGGTCGCGCAACTATATCCAGCACAGCGCGCACATTGAGGCTGGGCGTGAGGGCCTTTTCAAACTCACCAAAGGGATACCCCCAACTTTGAGATATGAAGCAGGAACCATTGTTGCAGATGGGAATTTCGTCATTGTGCATGGCCGGTTTTCCGGGTTCGGATCGCCGGTCAACTGGATTGCGGCGGACATTCTTCGCATTGAAGACGGCATCCTTGTGGAGCATTGGGACGTCATTCAAGATGAAGCAACCGAGGAGCAATCCAAGAGCAAGGCTCCGATGTTCGGCAGCACCTTCCCAACATATCTGTGAGCCGGCCAAAGTGACCGGCTCAGCATGCAGTGACCAACCCTCTATCTCATTGGGTTTGCTTCGGTTGGACTGCCGCTGGTTCGGAAACTTCGTAGTGTTCGGCCTACTCGGTTTAAGCGAAATCGCCGGTTCACTCACCGAAATCCACCCCCTTGCTGAGCCTGCGAATTTAGGAGCACGACGTTGCTGGCGAATCACGGACAAACGGGAAGTGATTCCTAATGAAGAGGTTAGGCAACTCTTTACTTGATCCCTCCGCACCGTCAGCCCATTTGACCTCGACACAATAAGATAACAAGCGTACAACAGAAAAAGATAATTTTCGTGCAGCAGAAAAAGCTAAGGGAGCAACATGGCCACCCCGTCAGAGAAACTCGCGCAGTCCTTGGAGGCTCTTGCCAAACTCCAGACGGCGGACGGCGCAGTAGCCATCCGTGCGAGGGATATATCCCGAACACACAGAGAGCGGCTGCTTGCTCAGGGCTTTCTCCAAACGGTTCTAAAGGGGTGGCTCATCCCGAGCCACCCAGGCGATGCGAGAGGCGAAAGCACGGCTTGGTATGCCTCCTACTGGCAGTTCTGCGCGGTCTACCTCAGAGAGCGTTTCGGAGCGCAATGGTGCCTCTCCCCGGAGCAATCCCTGTCCATCCTTGCAGGTAGCTGGACTGTACCTCGTCAACTGATGGTGAGGGCGCTAAAAGCTCGCAATGCCGTCACGAAGCTCCCGCATGGCACTTCCCTACTGGATCTTCGTTCCGCCCTGCCCGTAGCCGCTGATCGGCAGGGTGTGGACGGTCTGCAAGTCTTCTCGCCGGAGTCCGCCCTCATCGAATGCTCGGCCAATTTCTTTACCCATAACTCAACGGACGTTCGGGCTGTCCTGCTTATGGTCCGTGATGCGTCCGGGCTCCTGGCCCGACTGCTGGCGGGAGGACACACGATCATTGCGGGGCGTCTGGCCGGAGCCTTTCGTAACATCGGGCGCGATCGCATCGCGGACGACATTGTGAAGACGATGACTGCTGCCGGTTATGGTGTTCGGGAAAACGACCCATTCACCGATAGGCCGAACCTCGCCCTCCGCACCCGTGAAACATCCCCGTATGTAAACCGAATACGACTGCTTTGGCAGAAAATGCGGGAGCCAATTATTGAGCGATTCCCCAAAGCGCCGGGGACGCCGCGTAATATCGCGGCCTACTTGAAGCGCGTCAACGAAACCTATGTCACCGACGCTTACCACTCCCTGTCCATCGAAGGCTACCGCGTCACGGTAGACTTGATTGAGCGAGTGCGCGCTGGCTCATGGAACCCCGAAGCCAATGAGGGCGACCGCGAGCAGCGGAACGCGATGGCGGCGCGTGGCTACTGGCTGGCGTTCCAGTCCGTGAGGGACGGCGTTGGGCGAGTTCTGCGTGGCGACAATCCGGGGCAGGTTGCGGAGGAAGAGCATAGTGACTGGTATCGGGAACTCTTCGCGCCCAGCGTTGCATCTGGCATTTTGAAACCCGCTGACCTCGCCGGGTATCGCAACAGCCAGGTCTACATTCGGAAGTCCATGCACGTCCCGCTCAACCGTGATGCGGTGCGGGACGCCATGCCAGCATTCTTCGACCTCCTCCGCGAAGAAGCGCACCCGGCGGTGCGCGTCGTGCTGGGGCATTTTCTCTTCGTCTACATTCATCCCTACATGGACGGAAACGGCCGCATCGGTCGCTTTCTGATGAACGTAATGCTGGCATCGGGCGGATACCCCTGGACGGTGATACCGTTTGGAGATCGCAACGCCTATATGAGTGCCCTCGAACGTGCGAGTGTCGGAGAGGACATTGTTCCCTTCGCCGACTTCGTTGCGGGCCTCGTGCGTAACGGTCTCGCGGGAGAGCCCTTGCCGGCTGTGCCGAAGTCTTCCTGACTACCCGCGCAACCGGACGCTCGCGCTGTCAATATAGTTCCATTATTGAATGATACTGACATACTCAAATCGCTCAGTGAGTGACTCGGCATACGGTGAGCCCCCGGCACTCATTCCTCGATGACTGGCACTGAGCGAGCTCGGTCTGCCTATTCGTGGTTACGCTCCTCATTACAGCGAGCAAAGCATGGACGCCGAACAAGTGGCGATCGTAACCCGGGCGATGGACCGGATGCTCGCGCAGCATGAGCCGCATCCGGCGCTTGTGCTAGACCGGCACTCGAACCTCGTGCGAACCAATCAGACCGCGCTGCGGTTCTTCGGTTCATTCGTCGATTTGGAGGCAAGACCAAAACCGCGGAATCTTCTCGACCTGATGTTCGATCCAGCGGGAATGCGGCCCTTCGTTAAGGAGTGGGAAAAGGTAGCGGTCGGCCTGCTACAAAGGGTTCGGCGGAAGCGGTGGGCCAGATCCTGGATGCGGAACTCCAAAAACTGCTAAAGCGGTTGCGGGAGTATCCCGGGATTGCAGGATTGAAGCCGTCGCAGGCGCCCCAGAGTCCTGTACTGCCCATTACGTTTCGGCGAGGGAACCAGCGCCTCTCCTACTTTTCTTTGATCACTACCGTTGGCACACCGCAGTGCATCACCGCGCAGGAACTCCGCGTGGAGTGCATGTTACCGACTGACATCGAGGGAAGATAAACCTTTATGGCCACTCCTTTGTTTGTGAGCATCGCGGCGTTGGTGGTCTGGAAGTTTTGTGACTTCGGGAGTGTGTCCGCAAGCCGTGCGCGGCGGTGAATCGCGCCAGGATGCCGCGCGTCGAATTTGCTTATCACGTTTTCAAGGAAGGTTGACGCCAAAACATAGAAACTTTCGCGTCACAATTGTCCGGCGCTACAGGAGATCGGACCGCCAAAAGGCCACGGTCTATCTCACTTCGGAAGGGACGGGCAGGCCGAACTTTGGTTGCGCCATTCCCCCATGGGCCTATAGGGTAGAGATGCAACCTGTGCCCCACCGGGAAGCGACGGTCGTCGAGATGTTCCAGTCAGTGCAATTTCAGCACGGCCTCAGTTTTCTCTGGAAGCCGCAGTTACTCTGGCTGAATGCCCTCTCCGACTCGTCCATCGCACTCACCTATTTTCTGATTACCACCGCTCTCATCAGCGTCGTTCGCAAGCGCAAGGACATTCCTTTCAACGGTGCCTTCTTCTGCGTCGCCGCCTTCATCATCGCCTGCGGGGCTACCCGCGCGATGCAAGTGGTAACTCTCTGGTTTCCCATCCACTGGATCACCGGCACGCTTGAGGGGCTTACAGCCGGTATCTCGATCGTAACCCTGGTCATGCTGGGGCGCGTCAGTCCGTCCATCCTCGCGATCCCTGACCAGATGGTCGACCACAGGTTCAGCGAGTTGATTGAGGACGCGCCGGACGCAATCCTCCAGGTGGATGCAAAGGGCATAATCATTCTCGCTAACCGGACCGCTGAAACAATGTTCGGATACCGCCGCGAGGAACTGCTTGGCAGCAATGTCGACCTTCTCGTCCCGATCGGAAACCGGGGCGGGCACAAGGATCACCGGCAAGGCTTTGATCGCTTCGGGGTGGCGCGAGTCATGGGGCAAGGCATGGGCGCCCTGCACGCCCGCAGGAAGGACGGGTCCGAGGTCTCGGTGGAGATTGCTCTCAACCCGGTCAAGACCAAAGACGGCATCTATGTCACGGCGGTCATACGCGATGTTACAGAGCGGAAGCGCACCGAGCGGCAACTCGAACGCACCGTCGTGCAGCTCAATTCCCTGCTGGAGAGCACGACCGTGTGCGTCCTGGCGGTTGACTCCGCATGGACCATCCACTACTTGAACCGAAACGCCGCAACACTTTTGAGCTTGGACAGAAATATCCAGGGAATGACCCTATGGGACGCATTCCCGGCGCAACTGCCGGAGGAACGGACCATTCTGCGCAGAGTGATGGAGACCCGCCAGCCCGCTTGGTATGAGAGCTTCTATCCGCCGCTTGACCTGACGACAACGGTGCAGGCGCATCCCTGGGAGGACGGAGGGGTCGCGGTCTTCTTCAGCGACATCAGCAGCCAGAGGCGTCTGGAAAAGGAATTGGAGATCGCCAACCGCAGGGCCGAGTCTGTGTTGGAGAACACCAATGTCGGGATTTTTGCCGTGGATCGCGATTGGATATTTCGGTATGTCAACGAGGATGCCAAGAGGTTGTTGAAAGCCCATGACTTACTAGGGAAGGAGATGTGGAAGTCGTTTCCTGGAATGACCCCCGAGACTACCCAGCGTATGCGGCAGGTAATGTCCACACGAACGCCAGCCGGGTTCGATTCCTACTACCCGCCGCTCGACCTCTCGACCCATATATCGGTGAATCCCTGGGAAGACGGAGGAATTACGGTATGTTTCAGCGACATCAGTGAACAGAAGCGGATGCAGCGCGAGTTGGATTGGGAGCGGGTGATGAGAGAGCAGCGTCTTGAAGTGCTTGCCAGGTTCTCCGCCGGGATTGCGCACGAGATCAAGAACCCGATGGCCATCATCCATGCCCGTGCGAGCGACCTCGCGGAGTTAGCTGCGGACGGTGAGGTTCTCTCCGCCGCAGTGGTGACCAAGGCGTGCGAGAGCATTGTCAAGACCTCCGACCGGGCGATGCGGATTCTGCGCGGACTGGCGGCGCTCGCGCGCGACGGGTCAAACGAGGCCATGCAGGAAGCCAATCCTGGCGAGATGGTCGAACAGGCGATCGAGCTGGTGCAGGTGCGATACCGCACCCACGGAATCCAAATCGAGTCGAGCGTGCCGGATCAGCTTCCTCCGGTGGAGTGCCGCGAAGTACAGATTGGCCAGGTACTGTTGAACCTGTTGAACAACTCATTCGACGCGATCGAAGCGTCCATGGCCAGCGAGCGCTGGGTGCGAGTGGAGGTATCCGAAGTGCGCTCTGAGAAAGGCGTCGAACAGTTACAGGTCGATGTGATCGACAGCGGCCCAGCTCTATCGAGCGAGGTCAGGGAACACCTGATGGAGCCTTTCTACACCACGAAGCCGTTGGGGGGCGGAATCGGGATGGGACTCAGCGTCTCACGCGCGATCGTGACCGACCATGGCGGAACCCTAGAACTGCACGACTGCGATGGACACACCTGCTTTCGATTGACTCTGCCCGTTATTGCCGTGCATGTGCATGGGGTGGCGGCATGAGGCTCGAAGACGCAACGATTCTTGTAGTAGATGATGAGCCGGACTTGCGGGAGATATTCTCCGTGTGGCTCGAACGTGAAAGATGCACCGTGCTGACGGCGTCGAATGGCGTGGAGGCGCTGAGCATCCTGGAGACGGGCAAGGTCGACGTTCTACTGTCCGACATTCGCATGCCCGTCATGGGCGGGGTGGAACTGGTGCGGCAGGTCTTTGAGAGGAAGCTGGAAGTATCAAGCATTATCTTTGTCTCTGGATTTGGAGTTATGAACCTGCGCGAGATGTACAGCCTTGGCGTCGAGGAGTTGATCGAGAAGCCGCTGAACCGTCAACATCTTTTGCAGGTATTGGGCGATAGCCTGAAGGAGCGGGCGGAATCTTGGCTGATGCCCTTGGCGGAGCCAGTCGAAGAGATTGAGTTGGTGATGGAAAGCGTCGCTGGAGCCGAAGCAACCTGCCAATTCCAGATGGGTAAGGGGGGCTGCTGCTTCGCCAGCGACCGTAGGCTTACCGAGGGAGACACTATCGGCTTGTCGATCCAGTTCGCCAGGGATGGGCAAAGGCTAAAAGCGCAGGGCACAGTCCGGTGGTTCGACGGCGGGGGTTCGCAAGCGGGCGTCTCGTTCGTCTATCTCGATCCTTCGTGCCGGGACTGGGTGGCTGCTGCGTGCGAGCGGGCCTGTCGCACCTTCATTCCACAATGCCGCTGCGACGCATCCGCTGGGCCGTCTGTAGAAGCAGTTCTCCTGACTGGCCGGGCATCGACACTGAAGTAGCCATAGCGTAGATCATTAGAACGATCTGATTCGGCGGTGGACCCATCCGCCTGGACGGTCTTGGCCACAGCGCCAGCATCATCCGGCTTTCACGTCGATAGAATGCCGATGTTTCTAGGTGCTCGTCGGCCTGCCGCCACGGCGCGCTTCAACCCAATTCTGACAAGGGATGGCCGCCTGATTTCTCCTGCAAAGCTAGAGCTAGTTGCATAAATGCCTCAAGGTGATGAGGAGACAGGCGCAGTGGAAGAATCCCTGAAAGACGGTGAGGATGCGGTCGTAGCGGACCTGGATGCGGCGGAAGTTCTGCAGCCAGGCGTTGGTGCGTTCGATTTTCCAGCGCTTGCGGTAGCGGCGGAGCTTTCGTTTATCTTCAAATCGGCGATGGCGGTTGTTGCTGCGGTAAGGAGCGATCAGTTCTGTGCCGCGCCGTTTCAGCCGCGAGCGCAGCGGGTCGGAGTCGTAGCCGCGATCGGCAATTACGCGTTTCAGGCGGGAGCGCGGGCGTCCACGGCCACTGCGCGGCACTTTCACCTGTTCGAGCGTGCTTTCCGCAAGCCGGTGTTCGGAGATTTGCGCGGACGCAAGTTGCGCTCCGACAGGTACGCCGCGGCCGTCGACCACCACCATGCACTTCGTACCTTTCCCACGACGTGTCTTGCCGACCCCGAGGCCCCTTTTTTCGCGGTGACGAAGGTCGCGTCCAGAAATGCCTCCTCCCAGTCCAGCAGCCCGCGCTCGTCCATCTGCGCCAGCAGCTTCCGCCAAGCCCGCAGCCAGACGCCCTGCTCTTCCCACATCCGCAACCGCCGCCAGCAGGTGGAACCGTCGGGATACTCTTCCGGCAGATCGCGCCACCGGGCTCCGGTGCGCAGAACCCATAAAATCCCCTGTAAACATGCACGGTTGGAGGCCCATGGCCGACCCCGTCCATCTTTGCGTCGCCTCGGTTCGGGGAACAACGGAACCAATACTGCCCACTGCTCTTCGCTTAACAAAGATTCCCGCTTCTTCATAGAAGAAGCTCATCACCCAACCCGCCTCACACAAAAGTCACTCTCTTGAGGCCGTACCCATTTATGCAACCAGTTCTAGACACAAAAGGGAGCCACGATGGCAGGCGTATGGGGCGAGGACTTTCCGGGCGTGCCTGCTCCTAAGCCACCCGCACACCAGACCACAGTGCGGGGTCTAAATCATACGTGAGCTTTGACGATGGGTTAGTAGCCTCGTATGCCGCTTGGTTGTCTCGCACGGTTGCATCTGTGATCAGCGCAACAGAGGCAAAGAATTGGTAGTCCCGTGGAAAGTAGATGTGATTGTGACCAAGAGAGCAGCGGATTGCACCGGGCCTTTTGTTCGCAGACCCAAGCCCAGACTTACTGAAGGGACAGGCATCAAACGCAATCGGCTCCGCGCAAGTCCGGCACAATACGCCCCAATATGTTGTCGCCATACTCATAATCTGTCACTCCACTCGGCTGAGTATCTCGACCGTTTGAGCTGAGGGACGCGGAGACGGGATTCACACGCATTGCTTACACAGTCAAAGCCTACGCTTCTAGAACCTGCGCCTATGTGATCTGCGGCACATCTCGGTGCAAGCGTGTGGGCATCGCGTATTCCGACGTAATACCCAGTTTCACGTTCATCAGTCGCCACGCCTGCACGTGTTTCGGCGACAGCGCCATTATCGGACCGGATTCGCGTCGTGATCCTGCGTAACTCTATGATTCTGCGCATAGAGTAACCCGGAAGCGCAGACGGTTCCCATCGTATGCGTAGAGTGTCGCCACGTGACACGTCGGATACGGTCAAGATCATCTGGCCGTACGGTCGAGACTCAGCAGCACCTCGCCCTGATCTTGCCATGGTGTTGTTGGCACGCGGACGCAGGCGTATACCCATTAAAAGATGGCCGAGGTTCAGGGATAAACGCATGTGAGAGCCCGAACATGCGGTCTTCGACGCCTTCCAGGCCGGCGCCGCGAACAATGTCGGCATAGGCCATGGGATTGGGATAGTAGCCACGAAAGATGTTGATGTGCTCGCTCACCCGCAGCATCTCGGGAGCGCGGCCAACCTGTAGCATCACGCCAGTGCGCAGCCGCGTCGCCGTCCGCCGCGGGTCCCCGCCAAAGATGCGGACGCTGCCTCCGCTGGGTGTGCTGAGCCCCATCATCAGCTTCACCGCCGTCGATTTCCCCGCACCATTGGGGCCAAGCAGGGCGACGATCTCGCCGCGGTGGAGTGTGAGCGAGAGGTCGTCGAGGGCAAGCACGCCATTGGCATAGCGCTTGGTGATGTGCGCGAGCGAGGCGACGGTATCATTTGGCGCCTCGGACGCTCCGCCGTATTCGTTAGGACCTGCTTCAGCGAACTCGAGGACTGCGTTCATGGGGGTCGCTCCTATGTCACGAATGACTGATTACAGGGGCAAGTATGGAAGGTTTCGCGCATCTGTTGCAGTGGGGTGCGTCAGGAAAGCGCTGTGACATTTGTCATAAGGGCTCCGGTTGCACAGCTTCTATCATCAGCCATATAGAATTCACACAGGCGCAGACAGAGGTTCGAGAGACATTCCTCGGGGATTTCGCCGGTCAGCTCATCTCAGCCGTACTTTGGTTGATATCGGCGGTTGCTTACACCTGGAAGTCATTTTTCCTTGGGAACTCATCCTGATCCTCAGTGGAGTTCTGATGTTTTCTCTAACCCAACTTGCTCCGAGAGGCATGGGTCATGCATACGCTGCCAAAGGGCCATCCCATGAATGCCCTTGGAACTCAAGTCGCGTTCACTTTGCCTCTAACACTGCCCCTCGTTCTGGCCATTGCCGCGCCGCGCCCAAACTGGTTTCACCCAGTTCTGATGATTACATTGGGCGCTCATTACCTGCCTTTCGTCTTGATGTACGGCATGTGGCAGTTTGGGGCACTGAGCGGTTTGTTGATAGGAACTGGGCTGGTTGTCGCCCTCTGTATCCCACGTCCCATGCGCACTGGCGCATGGCTGACAGCAGCTCTTCTCTTCACATTCGCCTTGATTGGACGGCAGGTTGCGGCTCGCGACCTCCCACGGCGGCGTGATTCCTAGATATCCTGGAAACGCGCTTCTAGATCGACTTCAACCGGTCGGGAGCGGATCGCCAGACACATGCCGACATGCGCGGACTTATTTCTGCGAGAATCCATAACCAGCAGAATACAAAACGATTGCGGCAATTGGCGCTTGGCTTTTGGGGTTGAGACGCGCGTTTCCGGTCGGAGTCGAAGAGGCCGGACAGAGCGACGCAATGCTGCCAACGGGGGCTTCAAGGCAACGAAGAAAGCACCGGCACCGCCGGCGTGCCGCCCCGTTAATCAACTGGTAACTGCCGAGTTGCCGGTCGACCGACTGGCCTTGGCCACCCGCCTGGAGCCTGTGGCCGAGTACCCGTTGCGGTTATGGGGTCCCGAAGTACGTGCTCTGGCTTCCAGCGGTCGACAATACACGGGGATTTTGCAGGTTGATAATATTGGCCCATGCGGAGTTGCCCAGGCTGTCGGTCACTGTGATAGTGAGTGTGGCGTCTGGTTTGTAGACGAAGTTGGGATCCTGTGGCGTGACGATGCATGAAAACGAGCCGTCGGCGTGGCTCGGAAAAATCTCAACGTTGCCTAGACAGGCCTGGGCTGGTACCGGGGTACTATAGTCTGCTTTCGCAGTGAGGCTACTGTTGGGGTAAAGGCCGGTGCCAGTTACGGTCGTGTTGCCGGAAGCGCTAGTGATCTTAGGGGAAGGTACACCGAAGGGCTGGACGATCCGATTGAACGATCCTTGCTGCACCTGGCCGTAGTAGCAATTGGACTCTTCGCCGGTCTGAATGCCTTTAGGATTGGGCCCATTCAACTGGGAGGAAACCGTAAGCGCAGGGTTGCACTTGACCGTGATGGTGCCCATACCTGAGGTGAAAATCGTGTTACCCGACGGTGGGCCAACCACGACGACGCTCAAGGCCCCGAGCGGCGACAGGTCCGACTCTTGAACGGGGCCTCCAGGGTGAAAGGTCTGCCGCCCAATCAGAGGCCAGTTCTGGGGCGTACCGACCGGCGCTCCGTTGCTGAAGACCTGCCCGGACACACCGGTTGCGAAGTTGTCATGACTGCTGTCGAAGGTGAGACTGAGGACGATCTGCGTGCCTGCCGGGATTGTATTGTTCTGGATTGAGAAAATCTGCGGCGAAGCCGTCGCGACTGACGCCAGGGGATCTCCCGGCGCATCCGGGACGTTCCCGCGCCAGGCCTGATTGAACAACACGAGGCTATTGTTCTGCATAATGAGGCCGAACTGCGACCATTGGGCGAACCATTGGTTGTCATTCACACCCCCGGGAGAGGGAGCGTTGCCGTTGATTTGTATCGAGAATGAGCTGGCAACCAGGTCTTCTACGATGTCGAAAGTGACAGTGAAGCTCTGGATGTTCGTGGTTTGGTTGGGCGTAAGGAGGACGTACTGGTTGTTGCTTCCGAAAGGAATGGCGGGCTGGGGCGCTAGAGTGAGCGAGGGGAAGGTCCAGGCGGAGAGAAAGGACCCCTGAACGGCAGACCAAAGCTGATGGTTGTTGGCGAACAGCCTCCTTGGATTGACCACGAGAGCGGCTCCGGCGGCGGATGAGCCGTTGGCTATTTCGATGACGTAGCCGGTCTGCGGGTTCTGGACGAAACAAGAGCCGGATCCGAACGGGTCGGGCAGGAAGTCCCAGAGCTGATTCTGATTGTCGCTGGACCGGACGTTGAAAACATCGAGAGCTGTGCCTGGGCTCTGTGAGGCACCCTTGATGTCAATGCAGTAACCGGTTCCGGGATTCTTGATGATGTAATGCGAGGAGCCCGCGGGGTCGGGAAGGACCTCCCAGGTTTGATTTCCTGCGAACGGTGTCGGAGTGCCGCCCAACGTTGGGGTGGAGACCTTTGGTGGAAAGGCATCCAGGTTGGTTGCCGCCTGGGACGAATTACGCTCGATATCGATGACATTGCCGTTCAGATTGGATTTGATCATCAGATGCGTGCTCATGATTGCGGCTCCTTGGCGAACGAGAGTCGTTCGTGGTTGACGGCTTGCCCGCCGGATGGGGTGTGGGGGGACGAACCGGTCCACCCTGGCTCGTTGGGCGCCTGATCTGCTTCTTATATTTAGCGACAATTTTAGTTTTGCCAGCCGGTCGATATCGAGTTCGGATTGGATCGTCGCCTACTCGTCAGTTATACATAGGTTAATAACGTATGAATACATATAAGGAGTTTGGCGCGTCGATTGCTCTACACATTGCTGACCAGGAGCAGGGGACCGACCTGGCCGACCAGAGTATCGCGAACTTGTGGACTCAGGCTTCGAAAGGGGAAAAGGCGATGCATGTGCATGCCAACCAACTCGATACGAATTTCCAGTTGAATGCTCTCTATGCGGCGGGGAAAGTTGAAGCAAAGCGCGAGGCCGAGCGAACGCGAAAAAAGCTGCTGAACGCCGCTTCGGCACTGGCTGGCGATACCGACGCCTTCGTTGTGCAACTGAGTCGCGATGACGCTGGTGGGGAACAGGCCAATCGGCAGGGCCACGAGAACGGAGGAAAGCAAAAGGACCGAGACGCGAATTCAGAGAGCGCCGAGGAACCGTTTTCGGGTTGGGCGTAGTTCCAGCCCGGTTCAATATGTATCCGGAAGCCGGCTGATGCAGTCGACACTGGACAATATTTGGCCCACCAACCAGGCAGATCTTGCCCTGTTTACGCTGTGCAGCCCCCCGGAGCAAGGGACAGGCTCGATCCCAGTCTTGTGACTCATTCCTTGTTCGCGATCAGGCGCACGATGCGCAGATGCCGCACCTGCATGTGGTTCTGGGTCGTTCGAATCGCGAACCACCCCCGCGTGTACGGTTGCACATCCAACATCTCGAAGATCTTCTCTCCATCGCGCCAGTACTGGACCAGCGAGCCGTCCGCGATCAGCGTCACGGTCTGCGTCTGGTTCGCCACGATGCCTTTTTCGGGATGCTGGGCCAAGGACAAATCGTTCTCCGGCAGCAGGGGTCGCTCCACCGCATCGCCGATATATCGCCGGAACCGCGTGGTCGTATTCCCGTTTCCACCCAGGCCAACGTAATACATCGCAAGCGCGTTGTAGTCGGCGAACTTGCCCGTCCTCTGGTTGGCGAAGATGTCCCTCGGCGACTTCGGATCGGTCGCCATCCAGAAGCTGTTCAGATCGCTGACCCCGTCGTTCGGCCCGCCCGCACTAATCACGGTCGCCTGATACTCGATCATCACTGGCCCTTCGAGTTCCTGCCGGAACCACACCGTCACGCCCGCCGCCACATCGATGTCCAGCACGCCATGCCTCGCGGTGACGGCGCCAGGCCTCTCCATCTCCACCCGCCACGCGCCCAATCCATGCTGGAAGTCGTCCGCGAACAGCACCTTCCCGGCGCGGAATCCATAGTCCGGAGGATCCGAAGCAACGCCTTGGCACGGCCCTGCCCGCGCTATCGTAATCGTGATCGCGGCACTGGCGATCAGGCGCCGGGTTCGCTCGAAAAACTGGCAAATCCCATAGTTCCCGACTCCCGGCACAAAGATAGCAGCATAGCAGCGCGTCGCCCGCCGTTCCATCGAACGCAGGGAAGATGCATCGCAACCAGCAGTCACTTCACAACCTCGCCCCCGGCAATGGATAATGGCCAGTCGATAGCGAACCAGTTAGCTGGCAACTTCGCAGGGAGCCCATTCGTGAACCAAACCACTCGTCGAGAATTCCTGAAAGATGCCGCGCTTGCCGGCACCGTCCTCTCCATGTCCGCGCCGCACAGCCTGTTCGCCGCCGCCCCCGCTCAGACACCAGTCCCGGCTGCCCGGGCAGCCGCACGCCCGGTTGAGCTCGCGCTGCTTCGCAAAGAGCCGTCGCCCCTGCCCACCGGCGTCAGTTGGGGAGTCCCCTGGCCTGAGGGTTCAGTCGCGCGCAACGCCACCTTCAGCCTGAGCGCGCAGTCCGGCAGCCTCCCGCTGCAAAGCTGGCCGATGGCCTTCTGGCCGGACGGGTCCGTCAAATGGGCTGGCTTCGCCACGGTTCTCCCCGCGGGATTCCATGGCGCGGTGACCGTCGCACTGGGCGCGCCGGCCTCCGCGGTCTCGAGCGCCCTCAACGTCACCCTCAACGCCACCTCGGTTGTCGTCGACACGGGCGCGATCCAGTGCTCCATCCCTCGCGCCGGCGCCAACCTCATCGAGTCGATCGCACTCAACGGCAAGGCCATCGCGGGAGCCTGCCAGCTGGTCTGCATTCTGCAGAAGGGCCCCGCCAACAATCCGGAAGACTCGCCCACGCGCGAACGATTTCTCTCCAGCGTCAAGCAGGTGACGGTGGAGCAGTCCGGCCCAGTGCGCGCCGTCGTCAAGATCGACGGCATACATCGCGGCATCACCTCCAAACGGGAGTGGCTGCCCTTCACCGTGCGCCTCTACTTCTACGGCGGCCAGACGTCCATCCGCGTGGTCCACACCATCGTCTTCGACGGCGACCAGGACAAGGACTTCGTGTGCGGCCTTGGCCTCGAGTTCGCCGTCCCCATGCGCGACGAGCCGCGCAACCGCACCGTGCGCTTCGCCGGTGCCGACGGCGGCCTTTGGTCCGAGCCGCTCCAGCCCGGTGGAGGCAGCGCCGCGCAGGAGTCCGGCCAGCCCCTCCCCGCCAACTCCATCTTCGAAAAGAACGCCATCTGGAATGACTTCAAACTCACCCAACCCACGCCCGACGGCTTCACCATCGTCAAGCGCACCGGCCCGCAGAACACCTGGGTCTATTCCAACTCCGGCGCCCGCGCCCCCGGCCTCGCATATGCCGGAGACCTCGGCGGCGGCCTCGCGGTCAGCGTCAAGAACTTCTGGCAATCGTTCCCCGCCGCGCTGGAGATTCAGGGTGCGGCCAGCCCGGCCGCGAAGCTGGTGGCCTGGCTCTGGTCGCCCGACGCGCCGGAGATGGACATGCGCTTTTACGACACCCACGGCCATGGACTCGACGCGGCCTACGAGGACGCGCAGCCGGGACTAAGCACCGCCTACGGCGTCGCCCGTACCAGCGAACTCACTCTCTTTCCTTCCTCGGCCTTCCCAGCCAGGCAGGATACGGTCGCCATGGCCGACGCCGGCAGCCAGCTCCCCTTGCTCGCCGCAACGCCGGAGTACCTCCACTCCACCGGAGTCTTCGGCTCATGGAGCCTGCCCGACCGCAGCACGCCCTTCAAGAAGTCCATCGAAGACGGCCTCGACTCCGTGCTCGCCTTCTACCAGCGTCAGGTCAGCGACCGCGCCTGGTACGGCTTCTGGCAGTATGGCGACTTTATTCATTCCTACTCCGCGCCGCGTCACGTCTGGCACTACGACTGGGGCGGCCACGCCTGGGACAACACCGAGCTGGGCGCGCCCTTGTGGCTCTGGTACAGCTACCTGCGCAGCGGCCGCGCCGACCTCTTCCGCCTGGCCGAGGCGCACGCCCGCAACACGAGCGAGACCGACACCTATCACCTCGGCCCCATGCGCGGTCTCGGCTCGCGCCACAACGTCGTCAAGTGGGGCGACGGCGCCAAGGAAGCCCGCATCAGCCAGGCCGCCCACTGGCGTCCCTTCTACTACCTCACCACCGACGAGCGCACCGGCGACATCATCCACGAGTCCGCCGAGTTCGCACCGCAATCCATAGCCAACTTCGATCCCATGCGCGAAGCCGAACCGCGCACCCCCGGCGAGCCGCCCGTCCGCCTCCGCATCGGTCCAGACTGGTTCGCCCTCGCCGGCAACTGGATGGCCATGTGGGAACGTACGGGCGACAAGCACTGGCACGACCTCATCACCGCCGGCGTCGATTCCATCCTCGCCCTGCCCTACGGCCTCGAGACCGGCAAGCCCGAGGCCAACTCCAAGGCCCTCGCCGCCACCGTCGGCTTCGATCCCGCCACCGGCAAGCTCACCGCCATTCCCAATCCCCAAACCCACGCCCTCGTCCCCGCCAACTACAACCTCGCCACCATCCAGGGCGGCGGCGAAGTCATGTTTGAGCTTGTCCCGTTGCTCGGCCGCAAGGACTTCGAAGCCGCCTGGCTCACCATGTGCCGGCTCGGCATTGCCCCGCCCGACGTCTGGGACAAGGACCGCACCACCCACACCGAGGGCGCAGACGCCCAGTTTGTGGCGCCCGGGCAAAGCGGGCCGCGCCTCGCCGCCTACGCCTACGCGAAGACCGGCAATGTCGCCTACGCAAAGAAGGCCATCTCCATGCTGCTCGCGCAGGGCGGAGGCATCGCCAACCCGCACATGGTCACCGGCTCGGACTCGCTACGCCCGGTGGAGGAGGATGCGCGCCTCCAGACCAACGAAGCCTCGCAAACCGCGCTCCAGTGCATCGAGGTCCTCGAGCTATGCAAGGACCATCTCCCCACCGAAGCGGCGGTCCGCACCGTCCGCGATTTTCGTGATCGTCCCGCGCCCTCAGTTTTAAGGTAATACGGTGATGGTGCTCAGCCGCTGCTGATTCGTTCCGGCGAACGGACGGCGCCGCGGGGATCAATTCTCGCCAGAGGTGCCCCTACTATCCTGAAAAGTCATTATCGGTAACTGGGTCCGCGCGGATGTCGGAACAGACCCCAGACGTTGTAATCGCGACGTTCCGTCGGATGTAGAATGACAGCGGCTGCGCCAGGGTCATCGAGCCGCGATGCGAAACGGGCCATCGGCTGTTGAAGCGCCTTAGGTTCAGCGGCAGCGTCTCTCCCAAATGGGGGCCCAGCTGCGGCTTACAGCACGTAGCTGATCCAGCTCCATTAGACGAATGACATGTAGCAGAATGCATGCGATCGACCGAACTCTTGCTTTGCAAACGCCTTGATCGAGCAGAGCTATAAGGTATCGCTCACGTTCTTTGAGGAGCGGCGCTTCGCGCTGCTTGAGACGAACTCTTTCTCGTACGAACAGACAGTCGATCATTTCTGCGGTCCTCTCTCGGAGATCGTGGAGTCCTTGGTTGAATTAGTTATGACGGTCTTGCTCCAAGAGTGGGGGCGGAGCAAACACGATAGGCTCAGCGACGCGACTAATGGCGTACTAGGGGGTAGTCCGATTTCTATTTGTCCATAAAGTGCGGGTCGAAATCAACTTCGCTTCGCAACTGTTTGTGCTGTCGACCGGCGACTCTGTCTATTTCGACGCTCACATTCCCCATAAAATAAGATCGCTTGGTTCGCATCCTGCCCAGGTATTAGTCATCATTAGTTCCTCGCGATAACCAGCCGGATGAGATCGTTATTCCAGGAATCACGACTGCGGTCGTCCTGCGGACGTGAGCAGCAGGCAACATTGATCCATTTTCCGCTCCCTATCTACGCAGGAGCCGGCAAACGCGGTGCCACCAGAGTGGACAGTCCATCCTTTAAATTGACTGCTTTGGAGACGATCTGCACCTGGGCTGGCTTTAACCCATCGCGGGAAGCGGTGATGGTGATTGACCCAGGGGTGAGCGTCGAGCGAATCGCGACTCGGCTAATCCCACACTCGGTGTTCAGATAGAGATTGTTCGTGGAATTGATCTTCCCGCTGTTATAGCCACCTCGCCAGATTGCCCGGCCGGTGCAGGTGAAGTCGATGCGGGCGTCGTCGGTGGGGCAGCGCTGGCCTTTTGCGTCGACGACTTCTACATCGATGAGCACTGCATCTTGCCCGTCGGCTTGTAGACCGCAGGGGCCGGCGATCAGAGTGAGTTTGATGGCCGCGGGCGCGCCAGCGGTGGTGAGTTCTTGTTCAGCCACGATCCTAGCGCCGTTCTTGCCGACGGCGCGGAGGGTGCCGGGTGCGAACTCGATTAGGGACCAGGAAAAGATCCAGCCGCTTTCCGGCTTGGAGTTCACTCCGGCGGACTTGCCGTTGACGAAGAGTTCGACGGATTCGGTGTTGGCGATGACGTAAATGGTCTTTACCGTCTTGGCGCCGGCGGCCTGGCTGGTCGGGTAACTCCAGTGGCCGAGGATGTGCAGATCGGGCTGCTCATTCAGCACAACACGATGGGCGAAGTAAATCTGCTTTGGCAGACGCACGGCGTCGACCTTGCCGCTGACGCGCGCGACCTCGCTTGAGTCCTGGCGGCCGTCGGCGTCGGAGTCCGTGAAGTAGATCGATGCGTAGCCTGACCAGCGGGAGTGGGCGGGGGCAGGGTTCGAGATGCGGTTCTGCCAATACTCAAAGTAGCGCCCAATCCAGCCCAGGGCGAAGTTCTCCGAGGTGAAGAGGTAGGCGGAGTCGGACCTCCAGGTGTCGTCCGGACCCTTCTTCGCTTTGTAGTACGGTGGCGAAAAGTCGTCCCACATCCGGCGCGCTCCTTCTTCCCGGTAGTCCTCCGTCTCGAGGAAGGGTGCGCGGTCGCGCCGCTCTGCGGAAAAACCCCGGAACTGATCGCTGGGTTGCATCAGTTGCTCCGTTCTCGGATCCTGGGCGATCATCACCGGATAGTATTCGGAGACTGGAGTGAGTGCTGCATACTCCGCATTGGTGGTGTTGCTGCGGCAGCCGACCACGCGTTGACCATAGCGGTCCCACCGCTCCTTCTGTGCGATCATCTGCTGCAGATGCTGCGGCGTAATGACCGCTGCGCCCGCCTCCCAGAACAGAATGCTCGGGTTGTTGCGGAAGTAGATCATCGAGTTACGCATGACCTCGACGCGCTGCTCCCACTGGCGCCCTTCCCGGTCGCCCTCCTTGTCCCCCGCGGGGCATATCTGCACGATACCGAAGCGGGCCATAGCGTCGGCGTCGACCTTCTTCGGCGAGACGTGCATCCAGCGGATGTAGTTGGCGTGGCTGTCGCGGATCATCTTGGCGGTGAGATCGTGGAGCCAGTCAGGATAGGCCTCGCCTAGGCCAGCCCACTCGTTGGTGCAGCGCTGGGCAAAGCCTTTGAGGTAGAAGAATTTTTCGTTGATGTAGACGCCGCCGGTGCCAACGCCACCCTTGAACTCGGCTTTGCGAAAGCCGGTCTCGGTGCGGGTGACGTCGACCACTTTGCCGCCGACTCTGAGGAGGGTGTAGACGTCGTAGAGGTGCGGGTCGCCGGGGCTCCAGAAGCGTGCGCCCTGGAGCGGGCCGGTGGCGCGATGGATGGCCTTTACGCAGTCGGCCATTTCGCTGGGAGCGCCGTCGAACTGCGCACGCACGACGCCTGCGTGGTCGACGACGACGGCGGTTAGGGCGACGGTTGCCCGACTGCCGGAGCTGTTGCGTACCTCGGATTCGACGGTAATGTCGGCGGTTTTCTTGGCGATGTCGAAGTCGGCAGCATGGATGTAGGTGCCCTGGCTTTCGAGGCCGTCGTAGAGCGACAGCGTCTGGTGGATTTTGCCGGTGATGTGCAGCCAGACGGGGCGGTCGATGCCGCCATGGTCGGGGTTGAAGTCGTTGGCGTTCCATTCAAAGGGGGTGTTAGTAGCGCGCTCGGTGTAGGCGATCCGGTTGTCGACTTTGACGGCGAGGATGTTCTCTTCGCCGCCGAGCTTTACGACGTTCGTGATGTCGATGCCATAGGCGTTGACTCCGTTTTCGGAGAGGCCGATTTCCTTGCCGTTGAGGAAGATGTCGCCGGCCTGGCGGAAGCCTTCGAACTCGAGGAAGAGATTGTGGCCGGCCAGATCGGCGGGCAGCTTGAAGTGCTTGCGGTACCAGGCGAGGCCTTTGTAGGTGCCGCGATCGCCTCCGCTGTGCGAGATGATAGTGCGGAAGGAGTCGATATCGTTGAAGCTGTGTGGGGTGGAGATGGCCGCCCACTTCGAATCGTCAAATGCGATGGTCTCCGCATCTTTCACATCATCACGGAAGAACCTCCAATCGAGATTGAAGTTGATCGTGGAACGTGGGGACCCAGGGGGAATATACGGGGCCGTCGGACCCTCAGGGATCCCGACCGCGAACGACGGATAAGACCTGCCTAAGACAACCGGCAACCCCATGGCGATGAGGCTGGCATTTCCGACAAACCTGCGTCGTGAAAGCTGCTTTGACGACATTCGGACTCCCTATCGATTTCTCCTGGTGCGGAGGCAATTCCGCCATGGTACACGGACGGGGAAGCAACAAGAAAGTTGGAATCGAGGGGCGCGGTCGCGCTCTATTCGATCTCGATGCAGGGAGAGAAGCCGATCAAAACTACAGTTCGCAGCGCCCCCACGGAGGCTCTCCCTGCGGCGTATGTAGTAGTGGCCCGATTGCAGTATTCCGCCTCTTCCACTGATAGGAGCCGTCCGCCGGTACTAGGCAGCGGCGGCGCTGTAAGGGACCGCGCCACGTTGCGGCGGTTGTCAGGGTCTCGGCGCGGGCGTTGAAGGTTGAAAAGCCTTTGAAATCGGAGAGTGCCTTGGCAAAATACGGAACCAGCCCCCTGCGCATGAGCGCCAACTCCCGAGCGTCCGATTCCCGCTCCAGGCGGATGACGGGCTGGAAGGTTGTCGGGGCGATATTGAAGTCGGACACGACGGCAAAGTTCTCAGAATCCCAAATGTGGAATCCTTCGGCAATCGCCTGCTTGTCTCCGACGCGATCGTAGCGGCCACACGTAAGACAAATAGGCTAACATCGGCCCGTAGCTCACGGTCACCATAGCGCCTCCTCCCCCTCTTGGGTATCTAAGCGTTGGGTGTGACACCAGGTACGGGCCTGCCCGCGGGATCACTCAACGGTCCCAAAATCGCGGATGCAATATTCTGCGGCAGTCCGGAACGGGAAACACGCAATGGCCTGATCTCGTGAATTGACATCCTCTTCCGACGTCGAGGTCCAGACACTGCGCAACACTGTTCCAAGAGGCCCCAACGGCGGCACCGCTCTGGCGGAAAGTGATCCGGCGGCACAGGTGATCGTTGGCTCATCGACGACCTGGAGCGCGCTTGCAGCCTCCCCGAAGTTGCGAGCAGGCCTGGGTGACGCTGTCCGGCGAGGCGTCTCCGTGTGAAACATTTCAGCCTTGGAGAGGAAGGCCGCACGTCAATTTCCGGGGCATGGCTCTAAATCAGAACGAATCCGCTCTGGCCGGAAGTGCTTTAGGTGGGCGGAGCATAAGGTTTCACCTGAGGCAGAAGGCCCAACTGCTGCATCATGCTGAGATCGTCGCGGACTGCGTAGTGGTCGACAATGAGACCGTCCTTGAACCTGCACCAGTGAATATGCTCGACCTTGAAGCTCTTGCCGGTAGGAGGCACGCCGACCAACAGACCACCGTTGATATGCCGTTTGCCGACGCCCTTATGCGTACCCGTCACGGTCACGCGAGTAATCACAACATCGCCAACTGCGGCCAGCTCTTCTATCTCCATGCGCCAGTCGGGAAAGGTGGTGTAGATGTCTGTGAGTATCGCCAGGGTGCCCTTGCGCCCCACGGGTCGACCGAAGTTATCTGCGTCTTCAGCACCGAACTGCGCAGCGGCAGAATAGTCCCCGCTGTTCATCAAAGCGTTTTGGCGGCGAATAATCGCGGCGTTCTTGGCGGCGAGATCGGTTTGCTCGATTTCATCGTGTTCCTGATCGCTCCCGGATTCGGCCAGTGAGGATGCGGCAAGCGCCATACCCGGAACAAGAGCCAATGCAGCGAGCACCTGACGACGATTCGTATGCATGTTTTCTCTCCTTTTCCCACTTGCCCGTGAAAGCAAGAGCAGTCTCCGGCCTGGTTGAGCCATCGCCGGGAGTCCTGATCTTCCTCGCTTCACCTTGCATGCAAGATGCCCCAAACTTCCCGAAAAGGAAAGTAAACTCATTGCAAATTCTGCTGTAAATGCGTAACGACGTGAAAACAAGGGTCGCAAAGGGGTGCTGTAAACTGATTTTTATCGAGATCGGAACGGATCCTAACGATCCTCATGCACATCCCGCCATCCACTTTGGGAGTGACCCATGAAGAAGACGCCAGCCGGCGCGGTCTATGAATTCGGACCCTTCACGGTGGATACCGGTTCCGGTGAGCTGCTGAAACACGGCAGCCGCGTCAGCTTGCAAGAGCAGCCGTTTTCCCTGCTCGTGATCCTGGTCGAGCGTGCCGGCAAAGTTGTTACCAAGGCTGAGATCCAGGAACGCATCTGGGACCGCCAGACCTTTGTCGAATTCGACGCCGGCCTCCGGGTTGCCGTGGGAAAATTGCGAGCGGCTCTGGGAGATACGGCTGCCGACCCACGCTATATCGAGACCATCCCGAAGCAAGGCTACAGATTTTTCGGCCCGGTGATGCAGCCACCGGTTCCAGCCGATGGCAGCTCCAACGGCCTGGACAATGGTCTGGTCCCAGCGCCCGGGCAAGACGAAGCCCAGCACTCCTCTTCGGGTCACCCGCTTTTACGAACGCGGGTGATTGCCGGCACCGTGGTTTTGCTGGCAGGCTTGGCGATTGCTGCTTTTCTACCGCGCAACAGGCAAACACCCGCAGGGAAAGATACGGTGGTTCTGGCCGACTTTTCCAACTCCACGGGAGATCCGGTCTTCGATGAGACGTTGCGACAAGGCATGGCAATCGAGCTTGAGCAATCGCCTTACCTGGGTCTGCTTTCGGAGGAGCGGATTCGACAGACGCTCCGATTGATGGAGAGACCGTCCGATACCCGGCTCAGCCCGGAGATAGCAAAGGAGGTCTGCGAACGAACGGGAACAGCAGCCGTCCTCGATGGCTCAATCGCCAAGATGGGCAGTCAATTTGTCCTGGGATTTCGTGCGACCGATTGCCGCACGGGAACGCTTCTCGATCAACAACAGGTGCAAGTGGATCGAAAAGAAGACGTGCTGCACGCGCTCACGAAAGTGGCAAGCGATTTCAGAAGGCGCGCAGGTGAATCGATTGCCGAATTGACAGCCCATGACAAGCCTTTGGAAGAGGCAACCACGCCATCGCTCGATGCGCTGCGAGCGTATACCGATGGCGTGAAGACTCTCCAGGTGAACGGCTCCTATGACGCGATTCCATTCTTTCAACATGCGGTCGAGATCGATCCGAACTTTGCTGCTGCGTATGTTTTCCTCGGTCGAGTTCAGGGAGATATAGGCGAACTGGACCTCTCGGCCGAGAACATCGCAAAGGCCTATCAACTGCGCGATCGCGCCAGCGATGCGGAGAAGTTCTTCATCACCGCTCAGTACGAAATCGTGGTGACCGGAAATATGGAAAAGGCAAACCAAACTTGCGAAGAGTGGACTCGGATCTATCCGCGGGAAAAAGGCCCCCATGGATTTCGAGGAGGGATGATCTATCCAAGCTTGGGAAAGTTTCAAGAGGGTGTCGATGAATCCAAAAGGCTTCTTGAGTTCGACCCGGACTTTCCAATCGGCTACTCCATGCTCGCCGGAAACTATGTTTTCCTGAACCAACTCGAAGAAGCGAAGAAGACGTTGGACAAGGCGTCGGAGCGTGGCGTGGACAGTCCAGTATTTAGAATCCAGCGATACGACTTGGCATTCCTCGAAGGCGATAGAGCAGAGATGGCGTGGCAACTGGCTCTCGGTCGAAAACAGACGGGAGCGGAAGATTGGATCACGGACCGTCAGGCCTTCGCCTTCGCATATGCAGGACGTCTCACAGACGCACGGGGCATGTTGCAAGAGGCTACGCAACTGGCGCAGACGAAGAACCATCAAGAAAGGGCGGCTCAGTTCCAGGTGGAGGCAGCCCTCTGGGAAGCATTGTTCGGAGAGCCCGATCCAGCGCGGAAACGTGCTGTAGCTGCCCTCGCCCTGTCAAGAAGCCGCGAAGTGACCTACGGCGGTGCGCTCGTATTTGCACTTGCCGGTGACAACGTCCGCGCCGAAGCAATGACGGATGATTTGCAGAAGCGATTTCCGGAAGACACTGCTGTGCAGTTCAGCTATGTGCCAACGCTTCGCGCCCGGCTAGCGCTGAACCGAGGGATGGCTGCCAAGGCCGTGGAGGATCTGCAGTCAGCCATTCCGTATGAGCTAAGCGCGCCTCCCAGCAGCTTTATCGGATTTGGTGCGCTCTATCCTGTCTACATGCGCGGAGATGCATATCTGGCCGCGCACCAAGGGGCACGGGCAGCCGCTGAGTTCCAGAAGATTCTCGATCACCGCCAGATTTCGGTCAGCGACCCCGTGGGAGCGTTGACGCTGCTGCAGCTTGGACGGTCCTTCGCCGCGGCCGGAGAGAAGGAAAAGGCCCGCGCGACCTACTCAGGCTTCCTTGATCTGTGGAAAGATGCGGACGCAGAGATTCCTGTTCTAAGGATCGCCAGGATCGAGTTCTCGAAACTTCAATAGCTCTTAATGTCCCAAAGGCTTCTTCTTCGATTTCGCACCTTAGAGATTAGCCACAGGTTGTTTCGGCTTCATCCAGAAGGTTGAATTTTTGAGACGAATCTTCGCTTAACCTGAGGAACAAAACGCCCGAAATACGCCGCTGTCGCATGGAATGATTCTCGGATTACGCAAAATCGCGTGTGCGCGTTTTGACGAGATCCGATCTTGAAACGTGCATGGCCTAATATCGCCAATCGAAGCTCAGATGGGGGGTGCGCGAGGATGTGCCAGCAGCTTTAGCGCACAAGTAATCCAATCGTTGCAAGGCAGTACGAGTGGTTCGTCGAAAGGGTCAGAATTACCGCGAACTTGCTGTAGTATTCACACATCAAGTTTCCAAATTGAGCTTTTTCGGAGACCGCATGAATGCTCCATCTCAAAATCAGGATGGCATGGGCAGCCTTCTGTATTCCAATGGCTCTGCCCGATTCCGTGTCTGGGCGCCGTTAGCGTCCGGTGTCGACGTCGTCCTGTGGGATGCAGCAGGGGCTCCCACTACCTATGCGCTGGCCAACGAGAATGGCACGCCGAACTGGTCCGCGGACGGCATTGCGGCCCCCGCAAGCACACGCTATCAATATGTCACTAAGACGAGTGGTTACAGTTGAACCTTGGGTTGGTCAGACCATAGGGATATCGTGATCGTGCAACACGTGCCCGAGTTGTTCTAGCGATTCGTCGGGCCTTCGCCCGCTTCCCTGCAGACCTCGGTCCCCGTTGTCTCCAGCCAAACATGGACTAAGAATTGATTGCGTTCCACCCATTGGACACGCTCAAGAATGAGGAATGAACTGTTCTCCCGGGCTTTTCCCTACTCAGGGACGCCACGGACCCCCGAGCCATGCTAGTCCAGCGAGGCATAGAAAATATACACCGATCGCATTTTGGTGAGGCACAGACCGTTAGCCGCCTAACACACCCATCAAACCGTTACCTCCCAGCCTTTCTCGTACGTGCGTCCCCAAAGCTTCATCGCCTCCGGATCGCCGACGACGTGCCCAGTCTTGTTGTCCAGCTTCAGCTCGCGGTTCACGCGCCACGCGACATTGGACAGTTGCAACATGGTCACGCTCACGTTCGCTACCTCAATCGGCGAATGTAGCTTCTCGCCAGTCCGAATCCCCGCAATGAAGTTGGCGAAGTGTGCGTCCGTCATCGAGTCCTGCCCAACCAGATCGCCCGTTGAAGCGGCATTGCCCTCGCTGAATTCGCTGGTCTTCTTCCCGTCCGGGTCGTAGATCTCATAGCTCGTCCGGTCCAGCACCACGCTTCCCTTCGTCCCCTGGATCAGAGATCCGCGTCCGCGGTTGTAGTACTTCATACCGTTGCAGCACTTGCCTTCCCAACTGATCATCTTGTCCGGATACTCAAAGCTCGTCACCATCGTGTCGTAGAACTGCCAGTCATCCTGGAAGTGGTATCGCCCCGCCGAAGCAGTCACGCGGTCCGGATATTCCGCCTGCAGCGCCCAGCGACAAACATCCACTTCATGTGTCCCATTGTTCAGGCTCTCGCCAGTTCCATAGCGAAACAGCCAATGCCAGTTGTACGGATGGATATTGTCCTTGTACTCACTCCTCGGCGCCGGCCCCTGCCACAACTCCCAATTCAGCCACTCCGGCACAGGAACTACTTTGCCTGTCCCCATTGACTTGCGAGTGTTCTCGTACCATGCCTTCGCAAAGTAAGGCCGTCCGATTAACCCATCGTGAATCTGCTGGATCAGCTTGATCGACATCGGCGCTGAACGCTGCTGATCGCCAACCTGCACCAGCTTGCGGTACTTCTTCTGCGCCGCGACCAGCAACTCACCTTCGCGCGGATTGTGGCTCGACGGCTTCTCCACATACACATGCTTGCCCGCCTTCAATCCCAGAACCGCCATCGGCGCATGCCAGTGGTCCGGAGTCGCAATGCAGATTGCATCCACATCCTTCGACTCCAGCGCCTTGCGGAAATCGCCTTCAGCGATGGGCGCATAGCCCAGCGTCTTGCTTGCACCAGCGGAGAACGTCGCCAGCGCCTTCGTATCGACGTCGCAGCAGTAGGCCATCCGCGCAGTCGCCTTGTTTGCGTTCAGTGCTGAGAGATGCGCCCCACCACGCCCGCTCAGTCCAATCGCGGCGAAGTTCACGCGCTCATTCGCGCCTAGAATCTGCGCATAGCTCTTTGCCGTCGAAGCCACCGCTGCTCCCGCAATCCCCACCGCAACACCATCCAAAAACCTCCGGCGTGTGATCATTTGACCTCTTACTTTCACTCTTGTTTTGTTTAGCTGGTTGGAGTATGCATAGCAGCGCAGAACGGCAGCGCCTATACCTTCGCGCCGATCTTCTGCGTGAGATAGTCCCTGCTGATTACGGCGCACTCTTTCGGCATCCTCGCGGCATCGGGAACGCGGTCGAGTTCGACTACCGCCCATCCCTTGTAGCGCACCTTGTGGAGCGCCTTGAATACCGCTGGAAGATCCACCCGTCCTCGGCCGAGTTCCACAAACTCGAACGGATATCTGACATTCGCCGTTCCCAGGGGCAGATCGACCACGTCCTTGAGATGAAGGAAAAGCAGCCTGTCGCGGTATCTCTCAATCGCCTTTACTGGATCGCCGCCACCCGCAACGTAATGTGCAGTATCCAATTCGAGCTTGACGTACTTCGGGTCCGAGGCTTCGAGAACAAGATCAAGGTGTTCCGGGCGCTCGCTAATGGTAGTGAGATGGTTGTGATAGCCAATTGGAATGCCTAGATCGGCGGTGCGCTTGCCAATCGCGGTAAGCCGCTGGCCTAGTCGTCTGCACTCATCCGGTGTGACTGTGCGCGGATACACGGTGTTCTGATCTATCAGCTGTAGGTAAAGCGCGCCTGCGTCGCGCGCGAACTTTGCACAAGTCACTTGCCTGGCGACGTCAACGTCCTCAGGCGTATCGAGCGAGGGAGCGGTACTGGAGAGCGCGACGAAAGTCAGCTTGTGCTGCGCCAGCAGGTCCTTCAACTCGTCAGGCTTGAACTCGGCAATAGCATTAGCGCGGAGTTGAATGCCGGGATAGCCGACAGCGGCAATATCCTCGATAGCTTGGCGATCGTTCGCGTTCCATGTGATAGCGGCATAACCGTACTGTATGCGCTCTGTCGTGGGAGTTGCGTACCCTGGAATCGCGCAGGACGCCGATACCGCAGCCAGTGTTGCAAGAAATTCGCGGCGAGTTTGCTTGAAGTGCATATGGTCTCCGTTTCATGTTGTGCAGTGCATGTGGCTGCTCTATTTCTAATAATTCACAAAGTGCTCTAGAAACTCTCTTCCTCGGTTGTCTGCTCGAAACAGTTGTCGGTCGGGAGCTGAATTCACCAAGAATCTCCTACAATCCAGTCATGCTTTAGTGGCAAGGCGAAACGGAAGATTGTGGAAGGGACGTATCGGCGGAAGGATTGCTCCGCTCAGTAGCTTGGGCATAGCGATACGGGTCGCCGCGGCGGCGGGTCCGGCAACAAAGATACCGCGATTCACTTGCATGGTAGGAGCGCCCCGAAAGAGAGTGCAATTCTGTTAGTTGCTAACTACTGTGTCTAGGACACACGTTAAATGCTCTCAGCAATATCGCTTTTGCAAAACAGCTTGCAGATGTGGAGGTTCACTGCGGCGGACTGTGGAGCAGCAACCTTGCAACTCAATAAACCTAGCACCAAAGCCGCAGCCATAGTTGTCAGAATCGGCAATTATTTATTTGCTCCAGTCCTACTTTGGTAGGTTTACAGGTACTCCGGCAGACGCCTAGCATCGCCCTCGATATAAACATTGTGATTTTGTGTAGGTCCACAGCGCGCGATGCGCCGCGCCGCAGATTTCTTTGGTTACTGTCTCGACAAGGTCCGAGCGCGGAACTGTATTCGGAGGTTTCACTTGATATCACGCATGTCGTCAACAATTGTTAGCTCGTCGAAGAAAGTCACAGTAGCCGTAACCGTAATCGTGTGTCTTTTCCTGCTTGCCGGGGCATCGGCACACGGGCAGGATGTGAGAGCTAGTCTGGGCGGTAAAGTTACCGACTCGAAAAGCGCGGCCGTTGTGAATGCAACAGTGGCCGTTACTGCGGTTGAGACGGGAGTGGTTGAGACAACGGTTACGAACGGCGCAGGCGACTGGATTGTAACGACACTCTTGCCCGGCCACTACAGCTTTGATGTGAAGGCGCCCGGGTTCAAGATCGAGGAGCGCACTGCCATCGAGTTGCAAGTAGGGGACAAGAAGTATGTCGATACTCAGATGCAGGTTGGCGCTGTAAGTGAGTCGGTGACCGTCGTGGCGACGACACCGTTGATTGACCTAAGTTCGGCGGTCTCGGGCGCGGTGCTCACGCAGACGGAGCTTGAGCAGATTCCGACCCAGTCGAACGCAGTGACGATGGATGTGGCGGAGTTGCCTGGCACTACGGTAAGCGGCGGCGTTGGCGGAGGTGTGTTCCTGTGGTCGAACAGTGGCCTATCCGGTACGGTCGTGAATGCGGCGGGCAGCGGCAATGGAGCCATCAACTATTCGATCGATGGTGGAACTGCAAACTTTAATTCCGGCAGTCTGGCATTTGAACCACCGACGGACGCGGTGGGCGAGCTCCGCGTGATCCCCAACGGCTACGATGCATCGCTCGGCAGAGGATCTGCGGCGACGGAGATCATCTCGTTGAAATCGGGCGTCGAAAAGTTTCATGGCGACCTGTACGAGGATAACCAGGGCAGTTATCTCAACGCAAACTCTTATATTAACGATGCAAACAAAGCGGCGATTGCTCCGATTCATGTAAACGAATATGGCGGTTCAGTCGGCGGCCCTGTCTGGCTTCCCAAGCTCTACGACGGTCGCAGGAAGAAGACTTTCTTCTTCTTTACTTATGCCGGAATTCGCAATATTCAGGCTTCGGACACGGGCGAGGCGACGGTCCCGACTGCGCTGGAGAGGTCGGGCGATTTCAGTCAGTCCTACAACGTCGTGTCGGGCGTTAAGTATCCAATCCAGCTCTTCAATCCTTATGGTGCGTATTCGACGACCACGGGCAGGCCCGCGTATGGGACGTCCCCAGTTCTCCCTGGTCCAATCGATCCCATTGCCTTGAACTACTTTGCTCATATACCGCTTCCGTCTCTCACCCCTGAGTCCGGCGTTTCAACCAACGCCGATAACAACATTCTGAAGCTGGGGGAGCAGAACGACAAGTTCCGCGGTTATACGCTGCGTTTGGACCAAACGTGGAACAATCGCAACCACTCCTTTGTGAGTATGTACTACAATTCCTTCGGCGAGATCAGCGACACCGATTTTGGCACCTCCGCGCAATACCTTCCTCTTCAAGCGCAGGGCCAGTTCCGCCAGAACCGCGGCATCACCTTCGACCATGTCATTACGCTGAAAGATACTTTGGTTCTCGACCTGAGCTACCACCTCTTGAACTATGTCTCCACGCTCTTCGATCTGGCCGGCGGGGTCAATCCCACCAGTTACGGATTCCCTTCAAGCTTTGCAGGTCAGATGCAGGACCCTTCGATTCCGGAGGTGACCGGCATTACGAATAACGTTGCTCTCGCTCTTGGAGCGAGTCAGTCCGGACAGTTTGCTCCAACCGACATCAATCAGGACATCAACGCACGTCTCTCGCAGGTCTACAAGAACCACAATTTCCGCTATGGTGCGGAGTACCTGATCCAGCAGGAGTCTAACCATACGTTAGGCGATTCGGGTGGAGATTTTGCGTTCGGCGCAAACTATACATCACAGTTCGGCGCCGAGAAATCATCTTCCAATGGGAGTGGCTCAGGCGACGCCATCGCCGACTTTGAACTGGGGCTTCCCGGCAGTTCCAGCAGCATTCCAACTAACACCAGCCAATTCCTCTCGGCTCGCTACACCGCCTTATACTTCCAGGATGACTGGAGATATACGCCAAAGCTGACCTTGAGCTTAGGCATGCGCTGGGATTATGAGCGCCCAACCACCGAGAGATTCAACCGCTTCTTTAGCCGATACAATGCCACCGCCCCGCAAACAGCGGTAACCGCTGCGTCGGAGCCTGGCTATGCAAATATCTATGGCCTCAGCGGGACGGCGAATCTAGGCGCCGGCTTGCTTCAGCAGTGGGGGCCGTCGCCTGGCGCATTCCAGGTGATCGGTGGACCGGAGTACGCAGGCGTCAATGGGACGCCACGCGGTGAGACCAATCCGCGCTACAAGTATTTTCAGCCGCGCATCGGCTTTGCATACCAAATCATGAACAATACCGTGCTGCGCGGCGGAGTGGGACGCTTTGTTCAGGCCGACTTCAATCCGAACTCAAACCAGACCGGCTTCTCTTCCACCACCCCCTACTGCCCGTCGACCTGCACCAACTACGATACGGTGGGTGAGACCTGGGACAATCCGTTTCCGCAAGGGCTGGTTGTGCCTACCGGCAACTCGCTCGGACTACAGACGAACGTAGGATCGCCTACGGGTGGTACCCCTACCTATTTGGCTCCGAATATCGGCCGTGTTTATGTGGACACAGCCACTCTTGCTGTGCAGCGGCAGATCAAGGGCTACCTGTTTGAGGTAGGCGGCGTTTTCAACCGAACCAATGGTCTCGGCATGGCATCAGGGAATAACAGAGACATCAACGTGCCGAGCGCGGGGGCCTGGTTTGCAGCGAACACGCCAATCTTCGCGGCAAATGGTTTGCCCGATGCTACGCTACCTGGCAACACGGCGGAGACCAATCCATTCAAAGGCGTCCAATACGTCAACCCTACAGAGATCGGCGCTGGAACGGAGACCGCATACCAATTGCTTCGCCCCAACCCCTCCGCTGGAGACATTTATCTGAACAACGGCATTGGCAGGGACTTCTACTATGCGCTGAACACGAAGGTAGAGAAGCGGTTCAGCAACGGCTTCAGCCTCCTGCAATCGTTCGACTATTCGAAGAGGATCTCAGAGGACGACCTGTACGCGAACCAGGCCGTTGCCGTGAAGATCGAGAAGCGGCTGGATGCCGCTGATAACCGGTTCCACTACACTTTGACGCCAATCTATGAACTTCCTTTCGGAAAAGGAAAGCGCTTCCTGGGCAGTTCCAACTGGGCAGAGGATGAACTGGTCGGCGGTTGGGAGTTCTCCGGGATCTATAACTTCCTGTCGGGAGTACCGATCGTTTTCCCAACCAACAGCGCATTCTTCGAGGGCCAGGATCCTTCGCTCGGCAATAAAAAGACAAGAGGCGGACCTGGGGTTATGGGGCATTGGTTCGATACGACCAAGTTTGCGATCTTTCCCGGAAGCAGCGTGACGAACGCAACGCTTGCCAACACCACGATATATCCCGCGTGGACCAAAGTTACAGGCATGCCTGGCTCACAGTATGTACCCCCTGGCACTACAGGTATCCAGAACGGCGTGTACCAGGACTTTGCCGCATGGAACACATACAATCCGACGACCTTCGGCGATGTCCGGCAACCGTACACGACTAATTTCACTCTTGGCATACGCAAGAGCTTTGCTCTGGCGGAGGGCGTCCGCTTCCAGATGCGGATGGATTTGTTCAACGCACTCAACCACCCTACGTTCGCCTCTGCCAATACCACGGTCGGCAACACCTACTTCGGGTCGCTCGGCACAGCCTTGAATTTGACCCAGTCCAACTCGCCCCGGCAGGTGCAGCTTTCTGGAAGGCTGTACTTCTAGCGGGCAGTGCTGTCGAGTTGTACCCACAGGCAGGTCACTCCCATCTGGAGTGGCCTGTCTTATTAGCTAAGGCGTGAGTTCGCAGCGTCAACTAGCAGTGCAGCTTACTGCTCTGCGTACAGTAAATAAACGTCGTGGCCCATAGCCCCACTTTCTCGTATACTCGCTCACTGGACGGTTCCTTCGATGACTTCCGACTGTACTTTCCGAGCCAGGTCAGGGAATACGCCAAATCGTGGAAACCGACGACCATCGCTTCGCGCTCAATTCTCGCTTTGGGCTGTCATTCTGGCTATGTTGTCTTCGACTCTTTCCATGTCGGGCCACGCACAGACGACGCAGGGCCATTCGGCACACTTCACAAGAACCATCTGGCGCTCACAGAACGGCCTTCCAGAGAATGTCGTTCAAGCTCTCGTGCAGGATCGCGATGGGTATCTCTGGGTGGGCACCACGGGTGGCCTCACTCGCTTTGACGGCGCACAGTTCAGTCCGCTTGTTGATGGAGGAAAGCGGACGCTCTCCGTCAGCAGCATCTATTGCTTATTGCTTTCAAAGGACGGAACCCTGTGGGTCGGCACAGAGGGCGACGGCTTATTGCATATCTCGGACTCTGGCATAACCAGGACGTATGCATCCGCTGATGGTCTGACAGATCCGTTCATTCGTAGCATTTATCAAGATTCAAGCGGCCGATTATGGGTGGGAACCGACAGTGGACTGTTCCGCAAAGCAGAAGAGCGTTTGGTCCGCGAAGACTTTCCCGGCGTAGCCGGAACGTTTGATGTTCAAAGTATCGTTGAGGACAACCAGCACCATATTCTGGCAGGTGGTTCCCGCCTGATTGCTCTCGACGGGGGCCAAAGCAGAGAGATCCCTTTGCCCGGCGTTTATAGTCAAAATCGAATAGATAGCATCTTGGCGGCAACTGATGGGACACTTTGGATTGGGACTGCCAGCGGTCTTTTGCATCGCGTTCACGGAAGATTCCAGCGTGTCCCGGGCATTGCCTCCACCGTGCGTGTCTTGCGCCAGACAAGTGACGGGACCATATGGATAGGCACCATTGGTAAAGGCTTGTGGGCCTATCGCGATGGGGCCTTGACGCGAGTCGGGGGCCAAGGCCTGCTCCCAATCGATACCGTGCTGAGCATCTTCGAGGACACCGACCGTCGCATCTGGATAGGAACGCATAACGGGTTAGTACGCCTAGAGAAGACCCAGATTAGCCTCATTCCGCTTCCGGGCTTTGGCAATGACAATAACTATGGCACTATCTCCGGCGCGCCGAACGGGGAAATCTGGATGGTCGCCCAGGAACCCTTCCTCGTTTCACATGCGACTGCAGCCCCCCTGCGGCTGCCCGGCCTGGCAGGCATCCCCATACGCAGTATTTGTAGTGCAGGCGACGGCTCCATCTGGGTGGGTACAAAGGGGCGCGGTGTCTATCATCTGGCAGGAACCAGCATGGTTCACGCTTCCAGCAGGCCGCAGCACTACTTAGTTGGCAACTTCATCCGCGGCTTTCTCGAGGGCAGCCGTGGCGAACTGTGGATAGCCACCGACACTGGGCTATATCGCATCACCGCCAAAGGGGTAGACCACTATGGTACCGCAGAGGGGTTGGCCCATTTCAGCATAAGGAGTCTCTTCGAGGATCGAAGCCACGACATATGGATAGGCACTGATCAAGGATTGAGCAGGTGGCATGCCGGGGCCTTCGTACACGACCCTGCGACGGATGCTCTTCGTGAGGAAAAGGTCTGGTCTATCCTTCAGGACCGGCGCGGAACCATGTGGTTTGGCACCAGGGATCGCGGTCTCTTCCGGTATCGGGATCACACCATTGATCATTACTCTACCGCGCAGGGATTGGTAAGTAATATTGTTTACCAGCTGCTACAGGACCGGACAGGCCGTTTCTGGATATCGAGCGCGGACACAATCTCGTCAGTACCCGAACAGGATATGGATGGCGCCGCCCCATGCCGCGATTGCACCCTCAGCGTCACACTTTATCGCATGCCTTATGAGGCTTATGGAACTCAGCTCTCAGGAGGCCGGTATCCATCGGGCTACCTGGCCCCTGACGATACAGTATGGTTCCCCAGCAATCGCGGTGCCGTCCATGTCATTGCGAGTTCCGTGGACCTTCAGGGGACCCCTATCGTCAAAATTACAGGCGTAACACGGGATGGCGAGAACATCCAGCTGAACAGCAATTTACAGTTTCCTGCCAGAAGCACAAGGGTCACATTTTCGTTTGCTCCGCTCTTTCTTGGGGCACAGAACGGAACCCGGTTGTCCTATAAGCTGGAAGGCTTCGATAGCGACTGGGTCTCTGCAAGTTCTGGTCATACCGCTACCTATACTAACGTTCCCGTAGGAACCTATCGCTTCCGCGTTAAGGCCTTTGATGTTAGTCATCCCGAACTCACAACCCAGGCGACTCTTGATTTTAGGCAAAAGCCCTTCCTCTATCAGACCTGGTGGTTCCGTCTCGTTTGCATCTTGGCTGTGCTGGGATGCAGCATACTGGCCTATTCCGAGCACCTCAGAAGAGTGAGAATGCGCTTTGCCGTTGTTATGGAAGAAAGAGGCAGGCTGGCCAGGGAAATGCACGATACCGTTATTCAGGGCTGCACAGGCATATCTTTCCTTCTCGAAGCAATTGCAACCCAAGGAGAAGGCGCGTCCGAGAGCGGCAGTCTGCTGGATGTGGCCAGAGCGCAGGTACGGGCGACCATCAACGAGGCCCGTCAGGCCGTCTGGAACCTTCGCCGCAAGGAAGAAGACGAGATAGACCTCTCCCACTCGCTGGAAGCGCTCGCAGAGCAGGCTACACGCGCTCTTGGAATACCTGTTATGTGCGAGCCGGGCGAGCCGATAAAGGGTATCCCAGTATCGACCGGTCATGAGTTGCTGATGGTCGCTCGCGAGGCAATCTCCAATGCCGGGTCGCATGCCCATCCTGACTGGATCCGAATCTCCGCGTCGTTTGATGGCAGGGGCCTCACGCTGAGTGTCATTGACAATGGTAGTGGCTTCCTCCGGACGGTTCTATCCGACGCCAGCGACGAACATTACGGTTTGCTGGGCATGCATGAGCGTATGCACCGTATCGGTGGAACTCTCACGATCCATAGCGTATCGGGCAATGGGACCGAGGTAATGATGAAACTGCGGCATGCCACCGCCAAAGCCAATGTTTATCGCCAAAACTCAAGAAGGACATCGAAATGAAGAAGGATGAGGCAGGCGTACGTGTTCTTGTGGTTGACGATCACCCCATCGCGCGAACCGGCATCACCGCCATATTGCAGGCACAACCAGGCATGCAGGTCTGTGCGCAGGCTGGCGGAGTGAACGACGCTGTGAGGTTGTTTGAGGAGCACGATCCCGATCTCACTCTAATGGATCTGCGCCTGCCGGATGGCCACGGCGTAGAGGCTATCCGGCGAATTCGCCAGAAAAGACCTTCAGCGAAGATTATCGTTCTGACGACCTACGAAGGAGACGAGGATATCCACCAAGCGCTACAGGCAGGAGCGATGGGATACCTGATCAAAGGCATGTCCCATGATGTCCTTGTAAGGGCCATACGAAGTGTGCACCAGGGGAATAGATTTCTTCCCCCACCTGTCACGCGGGCTCTCTCGTCGCGTTCCCTGGGCCCAGAGCTAAGTTTGCGAGAACGCGAGGTGCTGAACCTGGTGGTCGCGGGCAAGAGCAATCGAGAGATCGGAGAAAAGCTCGACATCAAGGAAACCACTGTGAAGTCGCATATTACCGCTATCCTGATGAACCTTGGGGTCACCGACCGAACCAAGGCGGTAGTTGAAGCGCTGAAGCGCGGACTAGAGCATCTATAGACGCGCTGGCGTGATCGAGACAAGCAAGCGTGCGTCTCGCCCGCGTATAGCGAATGCCAGTTTTGACGGGAGGTTAATGCTAGTCTTGCATGCACCCGGCGGCCATGTTCAATTGGGAGAGACGAGCGAGCCTAGCCTAGCGCCATCAACTGCGTGGTTTGCAGAATTCCGAATTCTGGCCAGGAGTACGAGTTCAGCACGCGCTCCTTCGATGACTCGGGAATGTCGCAGTTCCGCCAACCAGAGCCGTAGATTCGTTGCGAATCTCTTCAGGGCCAAGCTGATCGGGCGGACGACGGAAGTACTGGCTGAAGTGCTCAACACCGTGCAGGTAGGTGCGGACGGTTGTATCGGCGAAGTTGCGGCGACGCAACTCATCAAGCATGAGCTGACGTAAATGGGTCACAGAGATACCCTCCTCTGCGACACAACCTACCCCAACGCCACCACCGCCCGCTCAGCCACACGCGAAAGCGTCCGCCGCAAAGCGGCTTCGTTCAAGTCGGCTGCTCTTCGCTGATGGACTGTCGCCGCGTCAGCCTGCTGGCAACACAGTATGTGGAGCGCATGCGGCTCACGGCAGGCTCGCAGGCCGTGCGTCTCAGCTATCTGCCGCTGGCCGCCATCACCGGCATCCGTGTGCGCTACGGCCGTCCGCGCCGCGGAGAAGCGGCTGACCCCATGCTGGCGCAGGTCGCATGGGCCTTCAGCATCCCCGGCAGTTGGAGCGCGCTCGACCCCTCCAGTGTCGACATCAATATTGCGACCGGAGAGGTTACATTTCCCATGAACCTGCTCGGCCTCAACTATAACGAGGTCGAAGTCACCTACACGGCCGGTCTTGCCGTGGTGCCACCGGCGCTGAAAGTTGCGTGTGCGCAGATCGTCAAGAACGCGCAGGCCACGCCGGCCATGAACGTGAAGACCAGCAAGATGGACACGCTGGAGATGCAGTACTTCGCGGGCTCGCTCATCGACGCCAACGTGCAACGAATGCTGTCGCCCTACGTGGCGCAGAGACTGGGATAAGCCATGAGTGACCAAATCGCCGCCGCCCGCGCGGGCGACGTGCTACTGCGCACCATGGGTGGACGCTGCATGATGCTGCGCATGCCCGCGCCCGCCGTGCCCGCGGACGTGACCGAGCAGCTGGGGCTGGCCACGCCGCTCTTCCAGGATCTGCCGCTCACCCAGTGGTCTATCGCAGGGCGCGCGCCTCCATCGCCGCGGATGGCGCGGCCCAATGGGAGCTGCTGGTCTCCGCCCTCGCGGTGGAGAAGCTGGTTGGCTCGCTCGGATCCTCCTCGGCCAGCGTGCTCTTCGCCGGCGCGCTTGGAGTGCTCTCCGACGACACGCTGCTGGAGATCGAATCCGTCACGCAGCAGCAAGTGTTCGCGCAGGCCTACGTGTATCGCCTGGTGGTGCGCGCGCCGCTGGCACAGAGTACGTAACCATCCTGGGCACAAACATTATTCTTCACGGCGTCATTCTGACTCGCAGAGTCAGAATCTCCGTCGTTCTTTCAAAGCGCATGGGACGCAATCCCCGCGCTGGCAACTGGAGACTGAATCTCTATGCAAAACGCAAAAGATACGTTTTACACCACGCTGCAAGGGCGGTTGGCCGCGCTGAATCCCGCGCGCACCATGGTGCTGCGTGGCGTGGTGCGCCCATCCACGCTGGTGGACGAGAACGAGCTGCCCACCGCATCGGTCGCGCCGGACGCGTTTCATCTGGAATGGACGGGCCTGCGCGTGGACTCCTCCGCAGCTCTTCCGCTGGTAGCGCTGGA
>Ga0302201_10000057_pt1 | contig 90767 bp, 94 predicted proteins | sample II_Bog_N3_2_FD_194586 | JGI IMG/M metagenome (GOLD analysis project Ga0302201, IMG submission 194586) | Peat permafrost microbial communities from Stordalen Mire near Abisko, Sweden - II_Bog_N3_2 | ecosystem: Environmental > Terrestrial > Soil > Wetlands > Peat | place: Sweden: Abisko... | reverse complement strand
ACCTCTCACAGCCAGCGGCCGCGCGCTTCTTCGACCTTCTTGTGCGTGACATCCAAAACCCCCTCATGACGCACTACTTCTCGATCGAGGTCTTTGAGCACCTCTTCGAGAGCATGCACACGACCAATGACCTCACGCGCTTCGTGACCAAGCCCGGCGAGAAGATCGAGTTCATGGGCAATGTCTTTGAGGAAGAGCTTGACGAGGAGACCAGCGAAAACGCCTGAGCTGGCCAAGCAAAAAAAGGACAATCTTTTTTTGCCTAGTTCGCATCGACCTTGTCACGTCTCCCGTAAGACCGCGCGAGTTTCAACTGCTCGGCATTGAGCGTCACGTGCTCCGGCTCATCGTCGTCCAGGACCCGATGAAGCATCCCGTATGGCTCGTCCGCGAAGTGCGTCAAGAAGAGCCCGATAGCCACGATGCCGTGTGCCTCATCGGTCGCCCCTCGGTACGGGCTTCGGGTGTGCGCCTCGATGGCCGCAGCTAGCTTCTGATCGTACTTCCAGCGCTTCATTTTGGCCTCGCTCGGCGCACAAGCCTCAAGCTTTTCGGCGCGAAGGGCCCCTTCATAGGTCTTGTAGTGCCGGATGAAAGTGATCTTACAGCGCGCCTTGTGCCCATGATAGCGCAGGGTCAGGACGTCGTCCACGGCCATGGTCGTCATGGGCCAGAGGAACGGCCGCAGCTCAATGGTCTTGTCCTCACAGTAGAGGGCCTCGTACCAGTCGGCGTTGGAGACGAGATGAAAATGGGTCATGAATTTGGACACGATAACTCTCCTGTCCTCGTAGTTCAATGCAAACCATTAAAAAATCTAACGGGATAGTGCGCCCGGTAAAGCATTTTTCGGCATGTCTCTGCCCAATATCACGAACTATGGGCCCGGCTATTGGGGTCCTAGCACCATGAAAAACAGTCTCGCCCTCCTGAACCCGACGGCCGACGCGGGTGGCACAGGCCAGCAGCAGTCCCAGCTCACCTTCTGGGGCGTCTCATCGACCGGCCAAGGACCCACAACCCCTGGCCAACTGGGCGCCCTCACCATCAGCCGCAACTCGGCCGGCAGCTCGGCTCAAAACGCCGGTCAAGCCCTGCTGCAGGTGAGCTCTGGCACGAGCCTTAGCACCGTCCTGACCGCGACCTCGAGCCTCCTCACAAGCGCCGTGACCATCTCCTGCGCCAACTTTGACACCACCAGCTCGACCATGGTTTTCAACGTGGGCGGCACGCCGGTCGCGACCTACACGGGCACCTCGATTGCCTTCAACGTGGCGCCATCCCTGCCGTCGCTGACTCTCGCGGGGACCCTCAACAACAGCACGAGCAGCCTTACGACCGTGGTTGCCTCGCAGTCGGTCCTGAGTATCACCTCGGGAGGCGTATTGAGTCTCACTGGGGCCAGCCCAGCTCTGAACGCCCCTGGCACTTGGAACCTGCAGGTCGGCGGCGTTAGTGTCCTCACCGTCAGCTCAAGCGCCTTGACGCACGCGACGGGTGTTGGTCTCGCGGTCTCGGGTAATGTTGGCATCTCCGGGGCGGCATCTGCCACCAAGTTTCAGGTCTTCGACGCACTATCAAATCCCGTCCTGACGGTCAACACGAGCACGGACCTCGTGACCGTAAACGCCCTCACCGTCAGCACCTTTACCGCCGGCCATGTTCTGAGCGACTCATCCGGCAATCTAAGCGTCGCGAACACGAGCTTCGTCTTCAACAACACGACCCTCACCGGTACGACCTCCGTCACAGGCATCATGGGCCTCACTGGGGCCGCGAATATCAGCAAGCTGTATGTGTTAGATGCCAGCAGCGACACGATCCTAAACGTCGACACGGTCGCCGACCTCGTAACTGTCAGCGCTCTCAACATCAGCAGCTTCACGACGGCTGGGGCAGTCGTAACTGACGGCTCCGGCAACCTCATTGTCTCGACCGAGATCACGGGTCTTACGCTTTTCGGCACCAACACGGTCATTGGAACCATCGGATTCAGCGGCGCCAACAGCTCCACGAAGCTGCAGATCCTCGACGCATCTTCGGTGCCCGTCCTGACCGTCAGCACCGTCAGCGACGTCGTCATCGTAAGCGCCCTTACTATAACCGGCTTTGGTGCCGGGCCCGTCATCTCCAATGGCTCCGGCAATCTGAGCGTCTCCAGCACCCTCTCCGCGCTGACACTTACGAACGCAAATACCGTCACTGGCACGCTTGGAATCTCGGGGGGTACAAGCGCCACGAAGCTGCAAGTCCTCGATGGCTCCTCGAACCCCGTCCTGACCGTCAATACAAGCACCGATACTGTCACCGCCAGCGCTCTAACTGTCAGCGGATTCACGGTCGCCGGATCTGTCGTGAGCAACGCAAGCGGTGTCTTGGCCGTCTCGTCGACCCTTACTGGGATCACACTTGCAGGGACCACGGGCCTCTCAGGCGTGACGACCGCGACCAGCAGGATCGCGCTCACTGGGACGGGCTCGACCATCAAGCTTCAGGTCCTCGATGCCAGCTCCCTCGCCGTCCTGACGGTCAACACAACGACCGACCTCGTGACCGTTAGTGCCCTCAACGTCAGCAGCCTCACCACCGCTGGACCGGTTGTCTGTGATGGCTCCGGCAACATCCTCGTGTCCAACCAGATCTCCGGCGTCACGCTGGTGGGCGTAAACACGGTCACCGGCAGCATCATCTTTAGCGGCGCCAACAGCACCACGAAGCTTCAGATCTTCGATGCCGGGTCCAATCCCATCTTCACGGTCAACACGAGTACCGATATAGTGACCGCCAACGCTCTAACTGTGACTAGTTTCAGCACTGCCGGACCCGTCGTGAGCAACTCAAGCGGCGTCTTGACAGTCTCATCGACCCTCACGGGGATCACACTTGCCGGTGTCACGAGCATCTCTGGGGCGGCAACCGCGACCAGCACAGTGAGCGTCTCTGGGTCCGACAGTGCCACCAAGCTCCAAGTCCTCGACGTCAGCAGCGCCGTCGTGCTGGGCGTCAACACTATCACAGACATCGTCACGGTCAAGGCTCTCAACGTCAGCAGCTTCATCACCGCTGGACCGGTCGTGACTGACGGCTCCGGCAACATCCTCGTGTCCAACCAGATCTCCGGCGTCACGTTGGTGGGCACAAACACGGTCACGGGCGTCATTAACTTCATGGGCGCCGACAGTGAGACCAAGCTTAACATTGTGGATGCGTCTTCGAACCCCGTCTTCACCGTCGACACAGTGGACGATATCGTCTATGCCAGCGCCCTCAATATCAGCAGTTTCACGACCGCTGGAGCAGTCGTAACTGACGGCTCTGGCAACCTCTTAGTCTCGAACGAGATCACGGGCATCACGCTTTTCGGCGTCAATACCGTCATTGGCACCATCAACTTCTCGGGGGTGAACAGCGCCACTAAGCTCAGCATCGTGGACGCGTCCTCGAACCCCGTCCTGATGGTCAACACCCTCACTGACATCGTCTACGCCAACGCCTTAAACGTGATGAGCTTCACCAGCGCCGGCCATGTCGTCTCCGACAGTTCCGGCAACCTAAGCGTGATTAGCAACAACTTCATGTTCAGCAACACGACCCTAAGCGGGACGACCTCCGTCACAGGCACACTTGGCGTCTCTGGGACGGCCTCGGCGATCAAGCTGCAGGTCCTTGATGCCAGCTCCCTCGCCGTCTTGACCGTCAATACAGCCACTGATACTGTCACTGCTAGCGCGCTAACTGTTAGCGGATTCACGGTCGCCGGACCTGTCGTGAGCAGCTCTAGCGGCGTCTTGACAGTCTCATCGACCCTTACTGGGATCACACTTGCCGGCGCCACAGTGGCGTCTGGGACCTTGACCGCCTCAGGCACCGCAAGTACCACGAAGCTCTTGGTCCAAGACGCCGGCTCCAACGCCATCTTCACGGTCAACACCAGTACGCCAGTTGTGACGGTCGCCGGTACCAGCGCCACGATGTTTGTCGTCAAGAATAGCTCCACAGTCTTCGCCGTGAACACCAGCAGCAACGCCGTGACGACCAAGGCCAACACCCTCGACGATGGCTCTGGAAACATGCTTCTGGGTGGCACTTTGAACGTCACAAACAGCAGTGTAACCGCGCTTATAGTCCAGAGTGGCTCAGCCGTGGCCCTCACTGTCAACGCCGCCACGAGCGCCGTCACCACCAAGCTTAACACGCTGGATAACGGCTCTGGCGGCGCAACAATCGTAGGTCCTCTGGTCGTGAACTCGACTGCTGCAAATTCCTTCGTCGTCGAGAACGGGTCCACCACGTACCTCAAGGTCAATGCAGGCGTCGTCACCAGCACCAATAACACGCTCGATAGTGCTGGCGCGGCCACATTCGTCGGCGCCCTGACTGTCAACACCGGCGCCTCCAACGCCCTCCTCGTCGAGAACGGGGCCACGGTCAACTTCAAGGTCAATGGCGGGGCCGTCACGACCCAAGGTAACACGCTCGACAACGGCTCTGGCGCGAGCACATTCGTCGGGGCTATGACGCTCAATACTGGCTCCCCCAACGCCTTTGTCGTCAAGAACGGACCAACGACCTACTTCACCATTAATGGCGCTGCTGTCACGACCCTAAATAACACACTGGACAGCGGTTTGGGCGCGGCCACGTTCGTTGGGGCTCTGACCATCAACACGAGCAGCTCGAACGCCCTCCTCGTCGAGAACGGGGCCACGGTCAACTTCAAGGTCAACGGCGGCATCGTGACGACCCAAGGTAACACGCTCGACAACGGCTCGGGCGCCGCCAGCTTGATCGGCCCTTTGACGGTTACGACGAGCAGTACTGCAGCCCTTCTTGTCAAGAGCAGCACAACAACCGCCTTGACCGTGAACACCTCAACGAGCGTCGTAACGACACTCCATAACACGCTCGATGACGGCTCCGGCAACGTGGCTGCGGCGGGCACGATGACTGTCACTGTGTCCAACACGCAGGCGCTCCTCGTGAAGACTAGCACAGCGAACGTCCTCGCGGTCGACACCGTCACGCCCGCGGTCACGGTCACAGGCACAAGTGCGACCATGTTCGTCGTGACGACCGGCACGTCCGCGGCCCTCGCGGTCAACACCTCGACGGGTACCATGTCCAGCAAACTCAACACGCTCGACAACGGCTCTGGCGGCGCCACCTTTGCAGGTACCATGGCTGTCAACAACGCCCTCACAATCAACACCGCTGTGGCCAACTCCTTCGTCGTCGAGAACGGGTCCACCGCGTACCTTAAGGTCAATGCCGGGGCTGTCACAACTGAGTTTAACACGCTCGACAACGGCTCTGGCGCGAGCACGTTCGTTGGAGCCATGGCCGTCGATAACGCCCTCACGATCAACACATCGGCCGCTAACTCGCTCGTGGTTGAGAACGGGGCCACGACCTACTTCAAGGTTAATGCAGGGGCTGTGACGACGACCAATAACACTCTTGACAATGGCTCCGGGGCCGCCACGTTCGTTGGAGCCTTGACCGTGAATACAAGCGCAGCCAACTCACTCCTGATCGAGAACGGGGCCACCACGTACCTTAAGGTCAATGCTGGAGTCGTCACCACGACCAATAACACGCTTGACAACGGCTCTGGGGCTTCCACGTTCAATGGCACTGCCACTCACACGGTCACGAGCACGACTGCCCTGGTCGTCCAAACAGGCTCGGCAGTCATCTTCACGGTCGACACCAGCACCCCCGCAGTGACGCTGCTGGGCTCGAGCGCCACCATGCTTGTCGTCAAGAGCGGCTCAATTACGGCCCTCACCGTGAACACCTCCACGGGCGCCGTAACGACGAGCCACAACACGCTCGACAACGGCTCCGGGGTCGCCACGGTTGTCTCCTTAACCGCCTCGCAGAGCAGCGCTAGTGCCGTGACCCTCCTGACGCTCAACAACACCAGCACCGGTGCCGCCCAAGTACAGTTTGGAGCCAACAGCGGCACGGGCACAATCTCCTACACCGGCACCGCGACGGGCCTCACGGTCTCGCCCATCACGAACTTCAGCAGCGCGGTCAACGTCAATGCGGCCGCGTATGCCCTCGGACCTGTTACGATGGGCCCAAGCGCTCAGTATTACATGAACACCGCGACCTTCACTATTGCCATAGGCTCAGGGAACACCACTTGTGCGATCTATCAGTTCCCTGTGGCAACCGCGCAATACATTGTGACCGTGCGCGCGGGCGGCTTCCATGCGACCGCCAACTACTGGTGGACCACGGCGGACCAATCGATCTACGTCCAGACCAGCACCGGACTTGCCATCCTGGGTACCACCCCCACCTTCGTCTACACCAACACCGGCAGCATTGCGGCGACCATTACATGGAGCGTCGGAGCCAGCAACACGCTTGACCTCCTCGTGGCCAACAACGCAGGCTACTCCTACACGGCTGCCTTCTTCATCAAGGTCCTGATGATCTAGGTGAGTGGGGAAGCTAGCCCCACATTTTTTGTCCATTGCCGCTGATAATTTCCAACGACACAAGCGTTTTTAAATTGGGCGCGACGAAACGACCGACACATAGCAATTGCCGATGTCGCTCCCGAACATCACGAATTACACGGCCGGGTACTGGGGCCCAGGCACCGTGAAGGACAGCCTCGCGCTCTTGAACCCAGCCGCAGACACCGGTGGCACAGGCCAACAGCAGTCTCAACTCACCTTCTGGGGCGTGTCATCCTCCGGCCAAGGACCCACGACCCCCGGCCAGCTCGGCGCCCTCACCATCAGCCGCAATCCCACAGGTTTGACGACCCAAAATGCGGGCCAGGCGCTGCTGCAGGTGAGCTCCGGCACGAGCCTCTCAACCGTCTTGACAGCGACCTCAGCCCTCCTCACAAGCGCCGTGACCTTCTCCTGCGCCAACTATGACACTAGCAACTCGACCGTGACATTTAACGTGGGAGGCACACCCGTTTTCAGCCTCACGAGCAGCTCAGTGACGTTCAATGTGACTCCGTCCTTCCCATCGCTCACCCTTGCCGGAACGCTCTACAACAGCACCAACACTCTTGCTTTCGTGGTCGCCTCAAACTCGGTCCTGTCGATCAGCACTGGCGGCACCCTTAGCCTCACTGGAAGCGCACCAGTCCTCACCGCCACTAGCACTTGGAGCATGCAGGTGGCTAGCACGAACGTCGCGACTCTCAGCACCAGCGAGTTTGCGCTCGGCGCAGCCATTGAGCTCTATGTGCCAGGCACAGTTGCGGTGTCCGGAACCGACTCTGCGACGAAGCTTCAGGTCCTCGATGCGCTCTCCAACCCCGTCCTGACGGTCAACACCAGCACCGACAAAGTGAGCCTCGCAGCGTTGCAGGTGACCAGCTTCTCGAGCGCCGGAACCGTGGTCAGCGACTCCAGTGGCAACCTCAGCATCGGTGGCAGCGGCGACACCTTCAACAACACGACCCTCACGGGGACCACGAGCGTGACCGGCATCATCGGCGTCACAGGCAGCGCAAGCACTGGCAAGCTTCAGGTCCTTGATGCCGGCAGCGCCATAGTCCTCGGCGTCGATACCACCGTCGATGTTGTGACCGCCAAAGCCCTTACCGTGAGCAGCTTCAGCACCGCGGGGCCCGTGGTTAGCAGCAGTGCCGGAGTCCTTAGCGTTTCGAGCACTCTCGCGGGGATTACTTTGACTGGCACTAACACCGTCACTGGAACTCTCGGTATTTCCGGGACAGCGAACGCCACTAAGCTGCAGGTCCTCGACGCGTCTTCAGTGGCGGTCCTCACGGTCAACACCAGTACGGACGCCGTGACGACAAAAAACAACACGCTCGACGATGGCTCTGGCAATGCTACCTTCGCTAAAACTATGTTGCTGAGTTCTGTAGGTGAGACTATATTTCAAGTTGACAACGGTGTTGGAACCGGCCCTATATTTACCATAAATTCGCAGACCTTTGGGTCCGAATTTATCACACTGTCTGGCAACGTCACAGTACTCCTTGCTGGTACTGTCTTCAAGGTCTGGAATAATAACATACCCTTTTTCAATATCACAGACATTGGCGTTGTCACGACTACTCACAACATCCTTGACAATGGTGGAAGTGCTACCTTTGCCGGAGCTGTAACGATCAACACGTCAACAGCTAATCAGCTGCTCATTGAAAATGGCGGTACGACATATTTCAATGTCAACGCCGCAGCCGTCACCACCAACCATAACACACTAGACGATGGCACTGGAAATGTCAGCATTGCAGGGACTACAACTATAACAGCCACCAATACTGCAACCCTCAACGTCAAGACCGCCTCTGCGAATGTCTTTACAGTCGACACTAGCACCCCGGCCGTAACGCTACTTGGCTCCAGCGCGACGATGTTAGTTGTAAAGAGCGGCACCGCAACGGCCCTTACAGTGAACACATCAACCAGCGCCGTCACAACCAAAAACAACACGCTTGACAATGGCTCGGGCAACGTGACTATTGTTGGCAATATTACTCAGACTGGCTCGACGACTCTCTCCACAGGCACTGGAAATATCAGCCTTAATGGGTCTATCATTACTAACATTGCTCAGACTGGCTCGACGACTCTCTCTACAGGCACTGGAAACATCAGTCTTAATGGGTCTATCATTACCAATATTGCTCAGACGGGCTCGACGACTCTCTCCACAGGCACTGGCGCCATCAGTCTTAACGGCGCAACGACCATTAGTAACAACTCCCTGACTATCATAGAAAGTACTAACGGTACGGCAGTTCTTCTAAATCTTGAAAACTCATCAACGGGTGCCAGCAGTGCAGTTGAAGTTATTTTTACTAGTGGCAATGGCACTAGTCTTGTCAGCGGTAACCTCACGTTCACTAGTGCGGGTTTCGGGCTCAACGAACCTCTCACACTCACTGCAACTGCTGCAGCTGCAACAACCTTGTTGTCTCTCAACAACACATCGACAAGCACCAGTAGCACATCCGCGATTTCGTTCGAAGCCGGCAATGGCAGCAGCTCCACAACTGGCGCTATTTCGTTCAGCAGCACAGGCTTCGCGTTCAATCAACCTGTGGCATCATCGGCACAATGGCAATGGAATAATGCCAATGCTACTGGGACTACATGGTTTAATGTTGCAATGCCATTTATTAAGGTCTACTATGGGGTAGCTACCGCGACTAGTCCTGGAGCTAGTTTTAGCATCTCGACTTCCTTACCAACGGGGGTTACATATGCGACTGTTCGGTTCGTGTCCGTAATAATGGAAACTAGTCTTGGTGCAGTTCCACCAAATTCAGCTTCTGCTTCAGTACTATACACCTTTAGTATTAACAGCCCGAGCACTATATTCATCGTAGGTGGGAGCTCCTTTTCACTTACTGGTGCTTTAACTTGGTATATATGGATCTATAGCATATAAATGTGTTGAAGGTCTTCGTTGGCTGTTTACTAGAGCGTGTTGTGGAAGTGAAGCCTAACGCAAGTCATCTGTAACAAGTCGATTTTTTATGATACATATAACTGCAATTGCATGGACAAAACCCATACTATCTGCAAGAAGAGGAGAGTTTTAGTGAAGCACCATCCGACCGCTCAAACATCTGCCTCATTGTCGGTGTGATTATCACTTGTGATCGAGAGTTTGTCTTCTTTGTTAGGACGCCGCTAGAGAGCTCATAGTCGACGTGTAGGTTGTATTCTCTTAAGGCCCCAGCCACGACCAAGCGGCTCTGTAGCGGCCATTAAGATGATGCCACAGGTTTAAGGGCGCTTTGAAGTTAAACCATCGTGCTTAAAAAAACTAACAAGCACTGTCAAAACTTGACGGCAGTGCGGCCATTAAGTGTGATGGCATCGTCGCTCTCCTCCTGGTTCCAGATGTGCGCGTAGTACCAAAACTCCTCCATTAACACTCCCACAAGCTTTTCAAAATCGCCCTCAATCTCGGTCGCGTCGGCCACCGTCACGGGTACATCCGTGTTGCAGCCCCAGTACTGCTTTCCATCGTGGACCAGCTGCACAATCTCCTCGACGATCGCGTTGTAGACGCGCACTTGATAGGCTTCCACGATGCTGCCGACGGTGACGTACGAGGGGGCCGTGCCATCATGGCCATAGACGTCAATCAAAATCGTCCCCGGGTCAGGAGCGCTTTCGGTGGTCTTAAAGTGGACCTGCAACGCATCAGCAAGGTCATTGAAGTGGCTTTCTGCACTGAAAGGGGCTTCATCACACAGCTGCACACCAATCGTGTTAAATTCACACGTGGACGAGGCGCCATGGGCGCGAACAATGAGCTTCAAGATAGGCATTGTGGGGGGATCAAGGACCTCAGCAATAAAAAATCAATTGTTACCTTCAACTTATTTGAACTAATACTTGTGCCTATTTCATTCAACCCAATCTCATGGTCATTGCACACCTGAAAGTGGCCGACACGACCTTTACCGTGGACGCCGACATCGCTCCACAGCTGCAAGGTTGGACATGTTATTGGTGCAATGGAAAGGCGCAAATCGTCGTTGAGACCGACAATGCGACGCAAAAATGGTTGCTGATCCGGTACGTCGCGCACCTTTATGGGCTCGTCACGAGCCATAGGGATATGACCAATGTCCCCACCGTTGTCAATGCCGACGCCACAGACTTGCGTCGCGCCAACATCGTCGTCCACAATATCATACCCAATACAAGCGGTTATCATGGTGTGACGCACCGCCGTAGACACAACAAGCTTCAGTACCGTCTGTCCGTTATGTTGCATGGTCGCAAGTTTGAACATGGCTACTACAAGCAGCCAGCTGAAGCGGCATGGGCTCTAAAGGCGGTCTTCGAGCTCTGTGCGCAGCCTTTGCCGGCTTCTTTGGCGAATCTTGAGGTGCCGCTGGAAGCCGATGCATCGCTCAAAAGGCGGTCCGCGCCTACATGGACAGACACGTAAAAGGGTCCAAGTAGTCTAGTGAGCGATATTTGTTTTTTCACACGGCTAAAAAACATGTTCGACCGTTACACCACAACGCGCTGGACATCGGCCCAAATGGCGCGCTTCTGAGTGGCATTGCATGAGAACTCCGCGGTGTCTGGCCGCATCACACTTGCGGTCGCGCCAAAGTCCATTAAGCCCGCGAGCGCGTATCGGGCCTCGCCTAGCGTGTCATAGCAGAGCCGCACTTTGCGATCGCGCCGGAGCACCTGGACGCACCACCAGCGGCCAAGGCGCATGATCCCGAGGAGGTGGATGGAACGCAAGAAGGTTCCCCGAGACACGAGCTGAATGTTGTCGCGCATGAAATTATTGCGATCGCCGTCGCGGTGGACCACACGCAGCTCCCCATCGTGCTCGCCGAGAATGTGTTGTGCCAGGGTGCGTCGGACTTGCCTCGGTTTTGATGTCTCGAGGAGCTCGTGGGGGACCCATTTCACGACGACCACGCCATTTTCGGTCTCGCGCCAGGTCAGGTGACGAACGCTGGATAGCGTTGCAGCGTCCACGTAAATGACGCGACCTGACCCGAGGACGGCGCGATAACACGCGCGGTCATTGAGCGTCGTGGGCAGGAATATCGATGCCTTAGAAGTCCATGGGCATGATGTGCAGATGCCACCGTAGCGGTTCTGTCGTGCCCGATAATGATCGGGCAACAGGAGCCGGCAATAGTAGCACTTAAAGGCCATTTCGGGAACTGCATACCCTCACGGAGGGCAATCAAATCTTGCTAGATGCATATTTTTCGCGACCAGGATTGTACCACGTCAAGAGTATTTCCGCGACCATGGACCAGGAGTATGACAAGCTGCCCGAGTGGGGGGCACCCTCACGCACCCTAAATACAGTAGCTGAGGACGAGCCACCAGAGGCCGCCTCCGGGACCAACATCGGCCTCATCGTGGTCGTCGTCCTTGTGGTCTTCGTCCTGCTGGCCGCCCTCGGCGGGGTCATTTACCTCATGACGACACTCACCGCGGCGGCCCCCACAGTGGTGATCCCCACGGTTGCCCCACCCAAGCAGCTGTCCTGCGCCTCGGCCCCGGCGGGCTACAGCCTCAGCGGGGCCACCTGTTACGCACCCTGCCCCACGGGCTCGAGCCAATCGGCCTTGAACCCCGCCATCTGCGTCCCAGCAACGTGCGCCGATGGCGTTTCTGTGCCCGGCCCCAGCGGCGCCTGCTACCGCTCAATGCAGGGGCTGAGTGCTACTGCAGCCGGCGGCAGTGCGTGCCCCGCGGGCTATGCCCAGCCTCCCAACCCCAGCGGCACAGGCAGTTTGAACATCTGCTATGCCACCTACACGTACCCGTTCGACCCCAATGAACCGGCTGTGTACAACGTCGGGACGCCCAGAACCAGCGTGGCAGCGGGCTGGTCTTAGGCGACGGCACCTGGACCTACAATTTTTTATGACCATTTTTTGCACGACTGGTTACATTGCGCGCCAGAAATGTCCCCCGACGAGAAGAAGCATTTTACGATCCTCGGAGGCCTGGCCGTCCTGATCATCGTCATCATCATCGTGATCTTTACCTGCCAGCCACCTAGCAACATCGCGACGCCGGCCACCTTCACCTACCAGCCCCACTACTCGGTCACGACGCCCCTCGCCCTCGGACCCGGCCCGCAGGCTAAGCTGGCAAACGCATCGGTGGCCTCCCAGATGGAGCAGTACAAGGGCAACGTCCTTGGCCTCGCCTTCGCTGGCGATCCAATCCTCAACCACCGCAACGTGACCGACGAGATCTCGACCCTCGCCACCATCAATGTGCCATTCAGCCACGCGACTCCCAAGCAGTTCATTTCGGCCATGCCCACGAGCTCCGACCGCGCCAGCTTGACCGCCCCGGCTCTGGGCGTTTGGTCGAACCCGTACATGGGCGCGCACATCTTCCCGAGGCCACCCAGGGCTGTCGCTGCCATCTACTAGACCTGCGGGGCGTTTGCCGAGTGGAGTCAAATCGTTTCATGGTCTCCTTTTTTGCCATCGCAAAGTATGTGAATTATGGAGCCCCTGGTCATCGTCGTTCTCGTGATCATCGTGGTCGCCATTTTGCTGTGGCTCTACGTGGCACCAAAAAACTATGTCGGCTGCTCAGCGGCCTTTGACAACAACCGACGACTGGCTCGGCCCGGTGGTGCGGCCATACAGTCCTGTTGTGGTGGGAAGTAGCTGCCAGTCCCGCTAAGAGCGCAAGTCCCAATCGACGATTGTGATTCGATGGGCCTCGCCCATCCCTTCATCGTCCTCATTTTTTAGGGCCGGCCCTGATGTCTCAGGGGACTCGTGGGGTTGTCCCCCACTCGGCACACTAAGCTCTACAGGGTACACGAGCGACATCATCTTGCGAGGCTCGCGACCGGCCACTTTGTCGGTGTCAAAAACGATGCAGGTTTCATCTAGGATTTGCTTGGGGGTGGCGACCTCCCCAGCAATCATGGGCAGCCCGAACTCATTGCGGTCGGTCGGAGAGTGCTCTGCAGACACGTACATAAAGAGCCTGGTTGGCTCCTGGACGACGTACACAAACGCCACATGGGACTCGGTTTCGGGTATGTCGCCCCCCGCGACAATGACGCCCTCACGTCGGATCTTAACCCAATGCACGTAGTACTCATGCGGCTTCGCGTGTGGCCCAGCACGGCGTCGAAGGGCGTCGAAGATGATCGTGATGAAGCGCTGCCAATGGGGCTTTTTCATCTGCTCCGCGTGCTGCTCTACGAGGCTCAGGTTGGTGCTGGCGTTGTCGATGACGGAGCTCAAGAGCTGCTCATTGGTGCACTGCTGGCGATGAAGCGGCCAGTCGTGTTTTTGGCACTCTCTAGAGCAGTACTTTTTGCTCTGGCAGCGCCGGCATTTGTAGGTCGGAGGGCCACCGCAGATGCAGCCCAGGTGAAGGTCTCGAAGCTCGGCCATGATTGGGTTAAATTAACTCGTAAAAAGTGCCTATAACCGTCTTAAATTAATCCCAAAGCGTCTTGGTCCGGTCTGAAGAAATTTGAATTCACTCTTTTGAGGGCTTTATACGCCTCATCTCAATCTTGCTTCTCTTGACACCCTCATAATGGCTCAGCTCAACACCGAAGAATTCTTCCTCACCAAGGACACGACCCTCAAGATCAGCATCCCTGGCACCCCTATCACCCAGGAGGACAAGCTCGATGGCGTGACCATCTCAGGCAAGCCCGTCACCATTGAGGGCCTCATGGCCGAGAAGTACGAGGTCTTCGGCCTGGTGGTTGGCGCTGGCACCGTGATCCTCGCCAGGAAGAAGGGCGTCTCACCCACAGGTCGCGATATCTGGGATGAGACCACCAGGTTCTGCAACGTCGACTACAAGCCCAAGAAGCCCAAGTACGTCCTCCCCAAGGCCGATGACACTGCCTTCGAGTCGCGCATCCTCTACCTCAATGAGGCGCTTAAGGGGACCGGGATCGCGGCCCAGGAATTCCGCATGTCTGGCCCCACCATCTGCCTCCTGCGCCAGTCGATCTTCTGCAGCTCCATCGACGGCTTCAGGTGCACCGCCGAAGAGCTCGAGAAGGGCGTTGCCTCTGGCGCACGCGTCAATGAGCTGCACCTCGACTCCTCTCTTGAGGACAACCCCGAGGTCGCGGCCCGCCTCGTGACTCTGCGCGCCATTCCGCGCCTTGCTGAGTTTGCCCCGACTGGCGAGCTGACAGTGGTCTTCGGGGCCGGACCTGGCGATGGCTCGTAAACGCCCTCTAGGCGACCATTAATTTTTTGAATTGAGCCGAGCAAGAGGTCTAAGAGACAGTAGACCTGCAATGGAGCTCACCGGCACCATTACCATCGGCAACCTTGTTGTGCCATACGTCCCGACGTTCATCCCTCCTGGAGGATCGATATATATCGACTCCGATAATTGCGTCATCTTGAGCTACCACTACACGCTTGCCGAGGAGGCTTGCCCCAGCATCTTCATCCATGTCTTCACTCAGCCCCTGAGACGCCTGCTTCCTGTTGTGGAGATGATCAATGAGGTCTTAAAGAGTCGTCATCCTGAAAAAGTTGTGACCAATGCCGCCGGCAATCTCGAGGTCAGTGCGACTCTTCGCAATTGGCTCGACGAAGTGGCCCCGGTCCTTGCTACGTCACAGCAATGGCACCTGGAGAAGCTCGAAATCCTCGACGAGTTTGATCCCTACGACGAAAAGCACATCGACTTTAACGCTCTCAGCCTCATCGCCCTTAGTGTCGATGACATTGGTGAGCCACAGGAGGGCAAGCGCACTGTCGCGCCTGGCCTGCTCGCGCAGAGCGCATTCAAGCATGCTTAAGGTACAGATCTTTTTTGCATAACACTGCATCAGACGCTATTATTTTTGCTCATCTCGACATGAAAAAATAATCAACCCAGCAAGCGTTCAAAAGACGACCTGCTTGGCACCCTTCATGCGAATGAAGCTGCGATATGTGTCGCGTGAAATATGTAGCTGGCACACCTGCATGAAGAAGTGAAAGTTCACACCGGTGCTGTGATGGCGCGTGAAGGCCGGCCACTCAAGGCTCTTGGCGTACTGGCGCAAATTGAGGTTGTCGGCGGCCATGAGAACGACCCCAAAGCCGCGGTACAGGTACTTTAAAATCACGTTGCGAATGTCCGCATTGCAGCTCGTCCAGCGGACGTCGGGGCTGAGGCGCGTAAAGGCGGCCATGAGGAAGCTCGGGTACACGTGCAAAGCAGGCTCCTCGTCATCAATGTCGCGGACACCCCACCAGGCGCGCACCTGCCCGAGATGAAACTTGCGAATCGTGAATGGCAGGTCTTGGACGTGGTACATTTCGCATGCGATCTTGCAGCCAACCACGGCCCATTTGTGCTTGTTCTCGGTCTCGACGCGCTCGAGTCTCAGGCGAGGTTGCGACTTCTTCATGACCGCGAAGTGCGCGGCAGCGATGGCATCGAAGATCTCCAAAGCGGCCTCCATGGGGCGATCGTGGGAACCCTCATCAGACAGTGGCACCTCGATGGCGATGTCAAGGTCTGCGCCCTCAAAGCGTTTCTTGTCTGCAAACAGGCGAGGGTTGCGAATGGCACATGCCGCTATGGCCGAACCGGTGACGGCGCTCATGAAGGACAGCTTGTCGACTGCGTTTTGAGCAATAACCGAGACGCTTCGGACGTATTCAAAGCCCTTCAGGAGGCCGCAGCTGAAGCGCTGAAGGCCCTCTTCGATGTGGCTCTGAATGCCCGTGTCTGTGGCGCCGATGTAGGGGTGCATTGTGAGACCCTTACGGGGTACCTTGGCCCTCGCCATGAATGGGTGGGTGGTCAGAGGATGGTCCTCAATGAGGTTAATGTCCTCATAGAGCTTCCCGGGAAACACATCACTGGTGGCACCAGTGGCAGAGTTTGGCCTCGCCTTATAAGCCCGCAGCTCATCCAGATAGGCGTGACGCATAGCAATGTGCATGGCATTGGGCACGCTCATGGTCCTGGTTGGCGCATGTAGACAGAGCTTGTAGTAGCTAGGCGAGTGCGCCAAAAGGTCGATGAGAGTGTCCACAAAGTTGCCAATCGGGTTGTCCGAAATGAGCTCCTCGACCAGCAGGATGGGGTTCGCAGGCGGCACAACTGTGACCTCGGCGACCTGTGTGGCGCTTGTGTAGTCGTCCAAATTAGCGAGCATTGCGATGAAACTCGCCGGCTCACAGCTGCTTAGGGGCACATCCAAAACGTCATCCGCCTTGGGGACAATACCCCTCGCGGGGAGAGCATGGGGCTCGTAGTCCATGGCGCGGCGAGTCCATCTGTTCATAGCCTCGGCCGCTTCCGGGGCAGCTGGTACCTCCCCAGTAAAGGCCGGAATGACCGTCTGGGCGACGCCTGAAGACACCTCCAACTCGACCGCCTGGTGCTCAAAGAACCCGGCATTGACGCGCCGAAACTCGCGCACCTCGGCCTCGATTGCCAGCCACCAGAGGCGCAGATTGGGGCACTCAAGGATGCGCTGGATGTTCAGCGAATTCGCAACGGCATACTCGATGAGGTCACAGAAGCCTTGCAGCGTGTGCACGTACGGGTCGTGGAAGATGCTGTGGGCGGTCATGAGGGCGACCGCGTCCCCTCGCACGAGGCCACAGCCTTCAAAGAGGGGCAAAAGGATCGTCGGAATGGCGATGGTAGGCTCCTCAGAGTCACCGAAACTGACCTTGCTAAGCATGATGAGGTGGATTATTTCTGATCAATTCGACGTCAAATAATTTGATCCACGGATTCAAGACCGCAAGTCCATCATGAACGCCCTCGACCTCGTCCCGAATTCGCACCTCCTGACAGGCAGGGCCGCACACCGCTGGCTCGATGGACACGACGATGGCGGCGCCCTCCCTTCAACCGCCCTCCTCGAGAGCCCGCCAGCTTGGCTCCTCAACGCCATCCGCTGGGCGGACTATACGGCCGCGATGTCGATGAGCACCGTGAGCGTCGAGCTCAATAATCCGCACTTCATCCCGCACGTCATCTGGAACATTCTGCGCCAGTTTAGGCACGTTGAATTTGCGGACTACGGCTGCATCCTCGACGTCAGTAGCGCGACGCACACGACCAATGAGGAGGACCTAAACCCGGCCTCCAAGGTCCACAAAGAGCGTAAGGGTCGCAAACCCATCAACGAAAAGGTGGCACCCAAGCGTTCCCACGGCCAGTTTCGCGCCTTTGGTCGGTCCGTCGAGGTGCACCTGCGCATCAAGCTCGACGAGCCCTTCAAGGACCAGTATGAGCGCATGTACCGCATCAAGTTCTTCAGCACCAACATGCAGGTGCCGGGATGCTGCTCCGAGAACCACTCGGACGTCAAGAAGATTACGCGCTTCATGACCGCCCTCCTCGAGCGCGGTTACGCCACAATCCCACCGCCTCCAAGCGGCTTTGAAGTCATCCAAAAGGCGCTCACGGACGCCGGCGAAGAGCGCCTGAGGTACGCCACGAGCGCCGATTACGATGACATCGTGGTCGGCACAATACGCGTTTATTCGCGCAACTACACGTTCCATTACAACCCGCTCGTGGGCGAAAAGGCCCCCAATGGCATCGAGCAGGCGCGCGTCATTCACCTCGGCGAGCTTGACTCCTACATCCGCAACGAAGCCGGACTCGTGCGCTCGTGGGTCGAGGGCTGTGGGCTCCTGACCGTTGTGGGCGAGTACACGGGCATCTCTGAGACCGCCAACAGGCGCCTCCAGTACGTCTTTAACACACCTCAACTGATCCGCCCAGGCTCAGCCGACCTCAGCAAGAAGTCGCAAGTGACGAAGGCCTTCCTCGAGGGCAGTGGCAAACTCAACATCGAAATGACCAACAACTACTACTGGCACGACACGCTCTGGCGCATCTTGTGTTTCATGGACAAGATGTTCACGCTGCCCTTCATCAAGCCGCGCATGTCGACGGCCCTCTCGAGGCGCCAGGCAGGCAACATTGAGGCGCTCTACTTCAGTCGCGCCATTGGGGAGTCTGAGATCCTTATGTACCTCGCGGGGATCAACTCCGAAAGCGATGGGGAGTAGAAGTCTGCAATAATATTTTTTGAACTCGAGTGAGAGACGTCCTCAATTGCGACCATGTTCGTTCTCGTCATCATCAAGCCCGACGCGATCCGCCGCAGGCTCGGCAGTGCCATTCTCAAGTACTTTTCGCGTGCTTCTTGGAAGGTCGTCGCCTCTGATGTCGTCGAGGCCGGTGATCCACGTTGGTCACAGCACTATGACGAGCATGCGGGAAAGCACTTCTACGACAAGCTCATCGCCACCATGAGTGCCGAGAAGTCGGAGATACACTTGTTGGCGTCCCCCACCGGCACTGTCGCTGAAGCTCGCGATCTCATGAAGGTGATTAGGGCGACGCATAAGGACACCGAGAGCGCCAACACTGCCGAGAACCTCGTGCATGTGAGCGACTCTGATGCCGACGCTGCTCGTGAGGCGATCCTCTGGTTCGACGACTAATGCCAATGTGGAAAATTGATTTTTTCATTGCAATCAGACAACATCTTCGTTTGGCTCATGGAGATCGTGATCAGAATTGGGATTCCCGATCCGAGCTCCATCCTCTCATGTCTGTATTGCTATTGGCCGGTTGTCGCATATTTAATTAGCGTCATCATTATTATACGACACTGGCGGCAACCCGATCTGATGAACTTTACGGCCATCGTTGTTGTGTATCTTTGGCCTGTTGTGTGCCTCACCCATTCTCAATAAGGGTGGAGCTAAACACAGGTAAGTGAAGTTTGGGGAAGGGCCGTAAATTGTCCCCTACAATTTGATTTTTTCATCATGGGCCTCTATTACTCAGCGGTCATGAAGTTCAGCGCCATCGTCGTCTTTGGACCCGCGCCAACCATCGCGTACGGCCTCATTGGTTGCACTTTCGAGCCATGTAGGACCATCGTTGAGACCGACATTACGTTTCCAAAGCAGCGAACCTGGCCCTGCACTGGTGGTCAACCCACCCCTGTCTACGACCTCCAGAGCGCCAATGTCACGACACTGTACGCGATCCTGGATCACTATAGCGCCCTCGTCAGGAACATCTTAATCGTCGACTTTACAGCCGGCATTGCTCCACTCAAGAGCCCCCTCATTCGCGTCTTTGCCATGGGCACGGACACGCCCGACATTACCGAGCTGCGCGAGTGGGGGACACCCCCACAACCCCCCAATAGCATAATCGGGTCCACGCGCACCCTTGCCGAAGTGGCCGATCATCAGCGTATTATTCAACGCTGGAAGGCTTACACAGGTGCCATGTAGCACAGGAATTTGATTTTTTACTCAGTCAATGCAAGTCTAATCTTGTGTTTCAGTGCCCCAGTCTATTTTAACCCAAATTGGCAACGCCCGCAAGTCTATGATGAGCCGACCCCTTAACGTCTTCTACGGCGACCTACCCGATCGCGTCATCGTGGCCGCCAAGGCTGACCCGAACCTGCAGTACATCACGCTGCGTCGTGTGCTTATGATGACCGCCCCCGGCTCGGGCGAGTTTATCACCCTTGGCGTCATTACCGCGCTGTCGGTCTGGTATGGCGCTTGGCCCCTCGGCCTCATCGCTGCGCTGCGACTTATATACGCTGTGTGGGTCTATGGACGACACGATTCTGAGGCCCTCAAGAACGCCGTCAGGATGACCCTTGGACTCGTTGATGCCGATAAGACGCCCGTCCTCGAGGTCTACGGGCCTGAGGCACTGGACGCGGTCTTTGCCGCATGCTCGGGCGTCAACGTGCGCCACATTAAGGTCTTCAGTACTACGGCATTCGATGCGCCAAAGGGCACTGACGTCGAGTTCGTCAAGGATGCCCTGTAGCTCTTCACGTTATTATTTGACTTTTTTAAGACCCCATGATGTCCTTTCTCCATACACCCCCACAGGCTTCCCTCCCCCCGAATGCTCTACCATATCGTGTGTGATTTTGGCGTTACTGAGCTGGAGCTCACGCCGGACGCCTTTAACAAGCTAAATGCCAAATTCGAGGCCGAGTTCTTTCGCTTCTTCAGGAGCACTGGCCAAAATATTACCGTGAGCTGCCCTCTCCTGACGCGCAAGGATGACACCTACGAGCTGCTGAGGCTCCCCGCGAAGTACTACTGCTACGCCGAGCTGTTTTGGATGAGGCACAACGACAACGTGACAACCGCGCAGTTCCAGCAGCATGTTAGCCTGATGAACACGTTCAACCCTTGAAGTCTATTATTTTTTCACCATTCAATGCAAAAAATTAATGACATGGCCCTTAGGACTCCTCTTCCTCGACGTACTCGTCCACCCACAACCCGCGCTCGCGAACGGCCGAGGCCATGTCGTTGCTGACGTGAATGAGACCCTCGCGAATGGGCTGCACGAAATCGGCCTTGGCCTTCGTGATGGCCTCCTGCAGCGGCGCCCCAGGCAGGTAAAAGTGATACGCCGTCACGGGTCGGTTGGCGTGGTTCGCGACGATGGAGTCGAAGTTCGGGTCGGCCCGATGGGGCTCATAGTGCTCCTGCCAGATGCTCGGTTTGGCACTCAAGTAGTACTGAATCGAGTACAGCTCAAAGCCCGCCTCCTCGAAGCCAGCCAAGATGTGACCGCTTTCCTTGGCCTCGACCGCCTTAGGCATCGCGAGGACCAAAAACGACTCACGCTGCCTGGCCGCGGACAGCACCGGGAACAGGGCCAGCAGGAAGACCTTTTTGCCATTAGGCATGATGAAGGAGGTGATGGCATTGAGGGCCTCATACGTGTTGGCGTGGTAGTCGAGGACGATGATGTTAGGCGTGCTGATAGGCTCCTGGGGCGGAAAGTCCACTTGCTCCATGACCTCGAATTCGCGGAAGTCTCCGAAAAAAGTCTTTCCGAGGATCTCGGCAATGTGGCCCTGTGAGACCTTTCCCACGCGATCGGCGCGCACCTCCGCCGTCATGTAGATGAACCACTTTCCAGACATTTGAATCTAACTGTGCGACGGTCATCAGCCTCTGCTCCAATATGAACGCCTTTGCCTCGCTTGTTGTGCCCGAGCTCGAGGTCAGCCGCGATGGCTGGTCGGGGCCTCTAACTGCCCTTGGCGCCTTCAGCCGTGTCACGCGTTTTGAGATCCTCAACTCGAACATCATGCTGTCGGTCGAGGTCATCGACCTGGCTTCGGCCGAGCACCGCAAGTGCATTCACATCAACCTCCAGACCGACTCTGAGCGCGTCATGAAGGCCTATGAGGCACGGCAATTGCGGCTCCGTGCGACCGTCGAAGGGTTCGATAGCTACTTCGAGCCTAGTGTCTCGGGCAATTGGCTGTACATTACGACGAGCATTGGCGGCCTCCCCGAGAACTTCGTTAAGCTTACCGACCTGTTGCGTATTCACACGCTCATCGTGACCCCGAGGTGCAACCTCGCGACCATTGAGGCCTTAAAATTCTTGCCTAGCTTCAGCTCTATCGTGCACGTGCGCGGTCCGGACCCTGAGCGCAATGAGGCGGCCCGTAAGATCCTTGGACTGCTACCTAAGTGTCCCCACGACCCCCTTGTGCAGTCTAAGGATTGATGGCTCAGAGAGTCGTGGGGTGTCCCCCGCTCGAGTGTGGTTGCCGGACCCCTGAGAGCGTATTTTGATTTTTTCGAATGCAGTCAGGAAATACGCGCGCAATGCAGTTTGGCAATTTTGCAATTGCGAATGGGCGCGATCAGTGACAACCTCGTGCCTTTCTTCGAGGCCCACAGCCTCATTTTTGTCATGCTCTTTTACCTCTGGTACCTGGTCATTCATAGCGATGTCTTCATGGTGCAGATTTTGAGCAAGGTCGACGGGGCAGTTGAGGGCAACTATACGTCGACGGTGGGCACGCTAATCCAGGGCGCGCTCCTAATCATCGTGTACTTCGTGACCCTCATTTTTGTTTCCATGGTGCTGTAGATGATGCCTCGGGGCCCCTACTCCTGCGGCATCGGTTTCCCCATGATACCAGGCGATCGGGGCCCCTACCCCCGTTTTTTTGACTTCCTTAGACTGCTACTCAACACGCATATTTGATTATTTACAGCTCCCCTAGCTTGACCCCCGCTTTAACCATGAACACCTCTCATCGTATGATTGTGGAAGAGCACGACGAGGAGATAGATGACGTAAACACCAGTTGTAGAGTACCTCTCGACGACTATGAGTTTGCCATCGCCATGAGCTTGGCCGAAGATGGCAAGATGGACCTCGCCGACGCCATGCAAGAAGTGGTTCGTCAGAGACAGCAGCAAGAGGAAGCTGACGAAGAGCTCGCCAGGAGGTTTCAAGGACAGCTGGAAATTGACCATGTGCCGGCCCCCATGCGCTATGAGTTTCCACGCTCTGGCGGATTCGAAGACTTTGAGCCCGAGCCGGACCAGCATCCCGACTTCTTTATCGACCATGAGACCGTCATCCTGAAGCTGGACGCCGACCCCGCAAACTGGCGCACAGTTGGACTGGAGCTCAAGGACGTTGTCGTCAAGAAGGCTGTCGTCAGACTCGCCGTCATGGCTGACGAGTTTGCCATCGCAGACTGTATCATGGCGCTCTTCGAGGTCGCCCCACAGCTAGCACAATCGCTGAAGATGGTGACGATTTCCGACTACGCCGCCTTCACGACTGAGGACCTTCAGGTTGCCATGTTTCGAGCTGCTCCGAGCGCGAACTATCACATCAAGTTCGAGATTGCTTGAACCTGTGGACGATGAATATTTTTTCCATCGAGTTCTCTAAAATAATTGCGATTTAAAAATCGACTTCAGGGGTGTCATTTGACCATGACCACCGAGCCCGTCGACCCCAAGACCCTGCTGGGCCAGACCAGCATCATTGTTGCGACCCGCGACACCTTAAGCATCTCGCTTCCCATCGACGCCGCCATGGAGCGCTATGACGAGGCCGACGAGGCCACCTGGGAGCCCCTCTACCTCATCCCGCTCCTCATTGAGCCCGACGGTGGCGTCTTCGACCGCCCTGGGCAGCGCTGCATGCGCGGTCAACGCCTCTGGGCGTCTTACGCGGCCGTCTATGAGAAGTCGCTTCCAAAGGCCTTCCCGTCGCTCGTTAAGCTCATCAACTGGCGCACGCTGTTCACGAACATCTTCGAGACCAACAAGGACCTCAAGCCGCGCATCAAAGACACAAAGTACCCTATCCTGCAGCTCACGGGCAAGGGCGAAACCGCCATCCTCGAGGCCGTCGCAGAGATGTGCCGGCGCGACCGGCTGATTGAGATTGCGGGACCCGTTGGGTTCTGAGGGGGCTTCGATCGACCATTATTTTTTGAACTCGGCAGGAAATATTGTCATTCCCCACCCATGGCTCCTCTTGACGGCAAGTATACCATCGTGCTTCTGCACGGCAAGGCGCACGCTGGAAAGGATACCACGGCCGCCATCATTGCGGACTACGAGGCCCAAGCCGGCCGCCTCATCCAGACCTTCGCGTTCGCGGACGCCCTCAAGAACCTCACACTGCGCGTCCTTGCCATGTTCTTCGCGGCCCAGCTGACGCGCGCCGAGCTCGACGAGATCAAGAACGCTAACGGCACTATCAGGCCCCTTCTTCGACCCAGCGTGGCCGTGCTCCCATGCGCCCTCATGGTCGCGCAATACGCGGTGCTGACGGCCTGTGACGTGCCCCCCTTGGTCGCCCTCGGGTGCGCCATCCTCACGGTCGCGACGCCGCTGTGCGTCGTCCTTGGCTCGCTCGCCATCAACGCGCGGTCGCTCCTCCAGGACCTCGGCACCACTCTGCGTACGCACCTTTACACGGACATCTTCGCCCACACGGCCCTGATGCGCACCCGCGATGCCGGCGACGTCCTCGTGGTCTTCACCGACTGTCGCTATGACAACGAGGTCGAGTACATCGCCAACAACAGCCCTGACGCGCGCATCTTGTTCGTGCACCTGACGAGGTCCGAGAAGCCCAGTACCACCTTGGATGCCAAGCAAGCCGCTCACTCCTCCGAGAAGCCCATTAATTTCGGCAGTCTGACGCTGCCGCATGGCAACGTGGACCACGTCTCGATCGCCAATGATGGCACCCTTGCCGATCTCAGCCGCGCAGTTAGACTGGTACTTGAGCAGGTTAACTAGGCTCTAGCACGCTGCGATTTTTTGTGATTGAGCCAAAAAACAGAGGCGTCGACGATGTCAATGAAGACATCGTTATGAACAGAACCAACCCTCCATAACGACGTAAAAGAGGATCACGTCAAAACCGAGTTGCGCCAGCTGCACGAAATGAATGTTGTCGGGCGTGTTGGGGAGCAGGTAGTAAATGACCAGCGACGTGATAATGACGAGGATGATGCAGATTGCGAGCTGCTTGGAAAGCATCCGCGACTGCGTAACCTCATCGCCAGCGAAAAAGAGGCCCATTGCCAATGATGTCTACTATCGCACAATAAAAAATTATAGATTACTATTGCAGGGCAAGGCCCTCAAGAAACAGGATAACGTCAAGGTCGGCAGCACGCATGATATTGGTGGGAAATCTAACGATCTCGATGTCGCCTCTATAACAGAGGTTTGTGTACTTGGTGGCAAGTACAATCTGCATGTCCAGCGGGAGCTGTGCAGCCATGCGCCAGAAGCGCGAAGTGTCGTCGTTGCCGCGGGCCACGGTCAGTTCGTCCGAGACAGTGCTCATGGTCAGCACCATCATGGCCGTGGTGTCAAGGACCATGTCAGTCTCTGTACTGAACTTGGGGATCCAGTCTTCGAGGTCGAAGGCACGCAAGACTTGCCTGGTGCGCCTGGGCGCCACACCCACAGCATGCACATGGCACATTTCGAAGGTCTGGATGATGCTCCTCAACCAGAGAATCAGCTCATCACGATTAGCAACACTGCGGATCTGGTTGTACGGCACGACGTCGTTGGGGTCATGGTCGACCTCCCAACCTCGCACAAATTGCGGGTACTTGGGGTCAAAGGGCGGACATGTCGTGGTCAGCTCATGCAAGTAGGCCTCCAACTCACGCTCGGTCTCGAGATTGCCTTGGGCACCACTGGGAACATGGATAGCCAACACAATAATCATCGCAAGCTCTGTTATCAACGGTCCGTGGTCGTAGCCGAAGGGTGTGTCGGGGAAGTCGAAAATGGACACCACACCACGCTTCAACATCATGAGAATCTTTTCCGGATGAGCCAGTAGCCAATCCATGAAAACCTCGGAAAACTCCTGCTCATCGCAGCGATACGTACTGTGCAACGCACATCTGCGTCCACGAATCTCTTTACGGTTACCACGTTCCATGGCGGCAAAGAACTTCTCAGCATCAATCATCAACTGTTCGTTATTCATGATTGCTATTTTTTAATTAACGTGCGAGGGTATCGCGGGTTTTTTAAGTGCTTGTTAGGCTAGGGTTGGGGGGGGGGCTGGTTAGAGCAAGGGCTGGTTAGAGCTAGAGAAGGCTGGTTAGAGCAGAAGAAGGGGGGAAAGCGGGTAAGTGTGACGGATTAAAAAAATCAAATACCACGTACAATCACACAATAAAAAATTATAGATTACTATTGCATGTTCTCGAGAAACAGAGTGACTTCAAGGTCGGCAGCGCGCATAATGTGGCTAGGGAAGTTGACGATGTTGAGGAAACCACCATACCAGAGGCTCGTGTATTTGCTGGCAAGTTCGATCTGCATGTCCAGGGGGAGCTGTCCAGCAATGCGCCAGAAGCGCGAGGCATCGTCGGTACCATTGGCCACGGTCAGTTCGTCCGAAACAGTGCTCATGGTGAGCACCGACGCGGCCGCAGTATGCATGACCAAGTCGAATGGCGGGCACAGACCGAAAGCCTGAAAGACCTGCTTCACGCGGCTCGGAGCAGCAATCATGCCATTAGAATAGGCAAGAATATCTCCATGCAACTCGTCAATAAGCTCTGAATCACAAACTTGTCCGATTTGTCTGTACGAGGCGTAAGTCTCATCATCAGCATCATCAAGCCAACCAAGAGCCCAATAACTCTCCTGCGTTGTTGTCTCTTGCAGAAAGTCCTGTATTTCGCCCTCGGTCTCAAGGTTGCTGTGTTCCCCACTCGGAATGTGCATGGCCAGCGTGATAATCAATGCCATATCACCCAATACGCCCCCGTCGCGGCTTCTAAATGGTGATGATGGGTACGACATCACCCACCAATTACCACTCTTCAACACCGTGAAAATTCGCTCAGGATGATCCAACAACCAGGCCATGAAAGCCCTGCGAAACTCATCCATATTTGATCGATGGCGATCCTGCAAAAAGCGCGCCTTCGAGATCCTCAGCGGTGACACTTCAAGGGGCGTCTCTACCGCAGCCTTAGGGGCATCAAAGAACTCTTCCGCTTCAGCCATCAACTCCTCCCACGTGTCCTGCATTATGTCACTTAAAGCTTGTTTCTCTCAATAAAGTTGCCTGCGATATTATAATATAATTCACAAAATACTGTCAGTTGAAAGATGCAAGATTTGATAAGGGGGGGGGGTGCTAGCTACATGGGAAAAATATCAAATAATTGAATCGCTTCTGCTGGTCAAATATCTGGTTTACAGGCCTAAGTTTCACCCATGCCACCCTCTACGCTCGTTCTTGTGCATGCTCGCTTCGCCGCCCACACGCGTGACATCGCATCTGTCTTTCATGGGAAGGCACTCCCTTATGCCATCGATCAGCTGTTTCCCTATGGCACCATGATGCAAGGTAATACACTGCATGCGTGTCTCATCGGTATGTTCATTCTGCAGTTCTATGGTTGCATCCTCACAATCTCCCATTGGATTATCCTTGTCGTGAGCTGGACCATTCTGGCTGGCCTTGTAGTCGTTGATGTACTCATGACCAATAACGATCGCAGAGATTACCTAAATCTCCACTTGTATTCTCGCGCCATCATTCAGGCGCTAGACCGGCAGCCCAGTGATGGCATCTACGTTATGCCCTACCCAATCGTCTCCATTTCCCCGGCCCAGCTGGAGCTGCTGTGTGGCTATTGCAAGGTCCTTGTCATTAGCCCCAATGTGGTTACTTTCAAGCATGATAATTTTAAAACACTTTCGATCGCCCCTGGTTGTTCGCGAGAGCTCTTCGTTGTCTCTCTATTGCAGTTTTACAGCCTTCTGCCTGGCGCCTCGAAATGAGCTCAGTCAGACACCCCCTCAATGCAGGAACCAAGTGGGGGACACTCCCCACGACCCTCTGAGACAGCAGTCGACAATTAATTTTTTGTGACAAGTGCTCAAAAAATAATGCACTGAATTTGCCCCTTAATACGGCCCCCTCACGAAGCGCCCATCGAACTCGTAGCGCGTGCCGTCACTGAAGGTTAGCGTGCCTAGGTTGCCATCTGCGACCCATGCCCAAATGGCCGGGCAGACCTTCGGGTCAAAGGGGCAAGTTGCCCTCGGTACCTTCATGCTGTTGCCCTCGTTCATGAGCATGTAGACGTCCCAACTGGAAAGCGCGGCATCGGTTCGGCCGGTAGCTAAACGGGCGTCAGAGGCCGACCCTCCGGCCGTCGGCGGTGGCACCGAGTAGTCCGACCCGAGCGATCCACGATAGCGCCAACCTGGCATTCCAGCGCCGTCCTCGCGGGTGAAAAGGGCCCCCGCGACCGCCACGGGCCCGCGCATGTAGGTCGTGACACCCTCACCAAACTGCACGGCACCGCCGACGCGGTACACGGCCGACGACTCATAGCCGAGCTCGCGAATGCCCGTCAGCGAATAGAGGTCAATGACGTCGCCGACGGGCGTGCGCTGGACGGTCCATGCGACCTTGGTGATCTGCGGGGGCGCCAAGAAGCCGTCGAGGACAACAACGGGGCCGATGGGGGACATCATGCGCGCGGTCGCGCCACTCACAGAGGCACGTTTGCCACCGAAGGCCTTCGCCACAAAGCGCGAAATAAATTGTGTGAGTGTGCTTGGTGTCGTCGTGTTCGGGGTGGCGGTGCTGGTGACGGGCACGTCGGCCGTCGACAAACCGCTCTGTTGCAAGAAATAATTATCAACGGCCTGGGTGGGATTGTTGTCACCGCTGAGAGCCTTCTTATCGTGCGCTAACTCCTTCGCGGTCTGCGCGGCCTGTTGAGCCTGAATGGTCGCGGCCTGCTGGGTGAGGGCGGCATTCTCGGCCGTAATCTGCGTTTGGTCCGTTTGCAGGGTCGTGTTCAGCTTGTAGATTTCATAGCCAATCACGCCAATAATGCTCACGACGATGAGCGTGATGACGACGAGCGCGACGATCGTGGCCGTGTCCATGACTTGCGCAACTGAATGTTGACGGGGTGCGATAATTACCCCATAAAAAATCATTGCGGGCAGGCCCCATCAGACCAGCATCATCAACGCGTCCTTGGTCAGAGCCCCACGATGCGCCTCATCGACGGACTCCTCGCGGTCGTAGTCGTCGGGGTCGCCGAGGCTCAGGAGATGCGCGTCATCAACGAGCTCATCAAGCTCATCCGCGGAGGCAGCAATGGCGCGCACATACTGCGTCGGGCGCACGGCGTGGAAGGACGTAAATTGTGGGACCTCCTTCGCCTTCAGGAACTCGGGCATGACGAAGTCGACCTTGAAGAGAGGTGCGGCTCCGAGACCATCCTCCAGAATGGTGTTTGCGAGCTGTTTAGTGTACTTGAGGAACGTCTCTCGCACGAAGAACCAGTCCGGAATGTCGGTCGGCAGGAACTCGTCCATGAGGGCTTTTGCGCACGCGTAGCCGCGGGTGAATGCGGCGTGAATGGCAGCCTCGGTGGGCCTCTCGTGGCCGAGCCGAATGGCTTCCCCGAGCAGGATGATGCCATTATTGACGTGCATGAGCTCGTCGCGGGCGATGTACTCGTTAGTCGTGCAGACGATCTTCAGGACGCTGCGGGCCTTGACGGCGTAGATGACCGCGAAGAGGGGCGTGAACAGGACCCCTTCAAAGACGATGAGGCCGAGAAGGCGCTCGATCAGGCTGCACTCGGCGGTCGCGTAATGGTGCCCCCAGGAGAGCATGGCCACGACCGCGGGCGAGGCCGCAACGTCGCGACAGAGGGCGTCCTTGTCGACCGAGCCACCATAGCTAAGCTTCACGAGGAGCCCATAAGCCTCGGCGTGGATGCCTTCCATCATGCCGTGAAAGGAGATGAGGGACTTGATGACCATGGGCGACGCGTCAAAGGCGGCCGCGAGATGCTCGGTCGCGACCTGATTCGCGAACGCGTCCGACGCCGAGAAGAAGGCGAAGATGGCACGCAGGACATGCCTCACCGGCGCCGGGATGGTCGGCCATTGCTTGATGGCGTCGGGGAGCTCCTTACGCAACGCATCCACTGTCCAGAAGACCTTCTGTTGTGCTTCCAGCTGCGTGCGGGCGGTGCTTTCTTCGTCCCACAAGACGATGCGGGTGAGGTACTCGGGGGTGAGCCAGGTGGTGTCGTTGATTGTTGTCATGATGGGATCGACGAGCATGATGAAATATATTAATGGCTTCAATTTTCATTCAGTGGGCAAAAAAGGACCTGGGGCGCGGCGCTCATCGCACGTCTAGTAAGAGGCCGCGTACGGCGCCAAAGACTCCGACAAAGTGGCACTATTGAGGCTGCCCGATTTAGCCAGGTCCTTGACGGTCTGGTACTCGACCACGTCGCCGCCGACCTTGGCCCGATAGGTCTCGAAATTCGTCGACGCCCCAACCCCACTTTTGACGATCTTTTCTGCGCGCGCCGACACCGCCGCAAAGCCCCTCATTGAACGCGACGTCTGATAGAGCATAGTGACCACGACCAGCACACACAGGACGAGGATGATAATCTGCGTCGTCTCCATGATCAACTTTCCAATGTACCAGGATCACAAAAGCGGAACCCGTTACAAAAAATGACGATCCTCTAGAACTCGATGTATATGCCGTCCGTAAGACCATGCGGTTGCTGATGCACGCTGAACATGGGCCGGCACACGGTGCGAATGTCGCCATAGTACGCGAACCCACGCGTCGCAGCCTCGGCAAGAGCAACGTGCTGTAGGGCGTTCATGGCGACGCCGCGGAAGTACTTGTCAACGGGCCCAACGAGCAGCCCAAGGCGGCCGGGGCTCACGACGCCATTGATGCGGGTGTACCCTGCGAGCCGGGACTCGATGTCGGACTTGAAGTCGTCGGGGTGGTCGGCGGCGCCTTTGATGCGCTCATAGAAGCTCATCTGCATCTGAGGTCGGTCCTGATGTCTCGGGGAACAATCGTGCTCGAACTTGAGACCCTTGACACCAATGTCGTCGAAATTAGACACGCTGCACACCACGGTTAAGGCGTAGTAGATCATGGTCTTTTTGTAGCGCGTCAAGCACCGTGATGTCGCAAACCTCGCGATCTCGTCCACGAAATGCGGGGGCACATTCACGAAGCGATAGACCTCAGCAGGGTTGGCCTCGAGGGCGACTTTGAATGGCGCAAAGGCACTCTCCGTGGCAGCAAAATTCCAGAGCACAACACGCATCGCAGTGGCAAAATCCGATTACGTCACCACTGAACCAAATCAAATAATTGATCAGACAACTCTGTATCTCAGATCACAGTAGACCACAAGTCTAATGCAGGCCGTCAAGGATTTCATCATCGCTCAGGCGCATCCTGACTATGTCAGCTGGCTCTCCGACGAGCCTTCATTTGCCCTTGTCTGCGAGTCCCTGGCGGCCTTTGAGGCCCGCAAAGTGCGCTATCAACCGGCCCTCCATGACCTCGTGAAGCCCCTTAAGATGCCGCCGCGGGCCGTCCGCGTCGTCGCCCTCGGCCAAGACCCGTACACGTCGGCTGGTCATCCAACCGGCCTCGCGTTTGCCAACGCCCCGCGCGTTAACCGGCCCTTCGATGGCTCTCTTAGCATCATCATGGAGGCATCTGGCACGACCGATTCGACCCTCATGAGCTGGTTCGGCCAAGGCGTTTTGCTCTTGAACGTTGTCTGGACGAGCACGATTAATGGCCTCGCGAGAGACCCCGCGCACCGCTTCTGGGAACCCTTCACGCGCGCCCTTCTCGCGCATATTGACGCCGTCGCGAAGCCCATTCCGATGCTCTGGGGCAATGACGCCAAGGCACTGGCAGACTTATTTACCCATCCCGCCCTGATCTATCACCACCCCTCCGGCAACGCAGAAGCGACTGTGCCGGCCGAGCGCCGATGGGCTCACAATGCCAACTTTCGCGACTGCAACAAGCTCTTCGAAGCTGCAGGGTTGCCCCCCATCATCTGGACCACGCGACCCCTCGAATTCAGCTGGTCAAGGTACCTAGTTTTCACAGACGGCGCCTGCACAGCGAATGGGAAGCCGAATGCGAAGGCCGGCCTCGGGGCCGTCGCCCTTGAGCGCGTGACTGAGCGCGGAAACGTCTCCGCCGAGGGCATTACCTATCGCGTTTTGGCGCGTACTAACAGGCCCTTTCCGGCTCACAAAGGCCCTCAGACCAACCAACGGGCCGAGCTGCTGGGCGTCTGGCGCGGCCTCGAGATGCTCCGCGAGGCGGGTGTGGCGCCGTCGCCAGTCTTCGCCCTCGAGAGCGAGACTAACGCCAGCGGCTGGCGCAGCGCCTTCGATGGCATCGCCGTGGTCACCGACAGCGCGTACTCGATCAACATCCTTGTCGGCGCCAATGCGGCGCACGTGAACCTCGACCTCTTTGAGCCCGTCAAGCTTGCGGTCGGGGAGTGGCGACCCACGCTCTGGCACACTGATGGCCACATGTTGAGCGCGCACCTGCTCGAGCATGAGCTGCCGACGTGCCCAGGCAACCGCCCTAGTCCCCGCAACTGCTCTAACCACAGCAACCACCTTGATGCGCCGCAAGATCCCTATGAGCACTTCTTCAACGCCTGGAACCATGAGGCCGACAGGCTCGCAACAAACAGCTTGCACTAAAAAATAAACTCGCCCTTTAGCGTTGACGGCTTAAGACCATGTGGCCATCATACCAGAACGAATACGCATTACCATCAGAGGAGATGCGAAAGCGCTTGTTGGGTTGGTCGTAAATGCCGTTACAATTGGGCACCGATTTATTGCCGATGATGATAACCATGTTGCCCTCTTTTTTCAAGTCACTCATCCACTGAATGACTTCAAAGGCCTTATACCTCTGGGAGAAGTTTATGAAGGCCACAACCAGTTTCACGGACACGTCATCATCCTGATACGAATATGTGCGAATCGTGGCGTCACCAACAAAGCCAGTGAAGGTATGCTTGTGCTCTTCGGAGACTGACACGTCCTCGCGATGGGGCAAGGCTTTTGACCTATTGATCTCTAGAGACCCATCTGATATCCAAACCGCAGGGTTGTAGGTCTCAAAGGTATCATCGTCACCAAGGACTCCAAAGTCAACGTGCTGCATTTTGACAAAGACAGGAAGAATAAGAAGACGGTCAGGATAAAAATCAAATAAGAGACTTGCAGACGTTTGCCGATTTGAGTCAAATTAGGCCGTAGACTCACTGAGCCCTAATGAACGCCTCGTCCCCCTTCGCCCCCGACCCACTCAGCATCGACCTGGCTAAGATCGCAGCCGGTGCCGCACAGCTCCCGCACCCTGACCTGCCTTGGTCCGGCGGTCGGAAGCAAACTCGCGAGCTCTTTACGGCCGTCGAGGAGCAGCTTCGGAAGGCCCTAAAGGTCACCTCGGGCTCGAGCCGCATCTTCAGCGCCGACCCAATCGCGGCCTATTGCGCCTTCTACTCCCTCTTTATCGACCGCTGGGCCGAGCACCCTGAGAAGGGCCCGTATATGATGCGCATCGTGTACTTTACGACCCTCCCCAGCGCGGCAGTTGCGGCTCTAAAGTACCTCGACCGGACCAAGCGCGTTAAGGCCATTGCCTATCAACCACGCTGGGATGGTCGCCCCGATGAGCGCCTCCGGGAGGTCATGAACGCCTCCCCCAACGCACTCCTGTTAAGCGCCCCCTACATCTCCCCCACCGGTCAGAAGCTCACAGCGAGCGACGTAGCGACCATTAAGAGCGCTGCGAATGCCGCCCTGGAGACGCCCGTACACCTCGACCTTAGCTACTGCTGCGGCGCCGAGGACCTGAGCGGTGACTCGGCCATAAACGCACCCGTCTACACGGCCGACCTGTCGTACTGCAGCCTGGTTGACACGTACCTCATTTTCATGGCAGACACACTCCGAGACGGCGTCGGCCTCATCCTCGACCGCCTGCCCCGCGAGAGTGCCATCGCCGCCGCCACTTGGCTGGCCCTTCAGCGTGATGCGGCCAAGCGAATCGCGGACTCAGCGGGTGCCGGTCATGACTTTGGAGCCGCCCTCAGCAGCGTCCGAACGCAAGTCCCAGGCGCGCTGGTGGTGCCGTACTCGACCTTCCGGCGCAGCTCCATCGGCACCGCGGTCGTGACACTCGGCGATATGGGTGCGCCGGAAACATCGTACAGTGGCTCGCTGCTCTTCTTTTGCGTCAAGGGTGGGCGTCCAGTCAGCGCCCAGCGGCTTCAGGAGCGCGCCCTGACGGGGTTTGGAGCAGCTAAACAGGCCTATATCCATACCGTGAATCTCGCCGAGAGCGTCGTTGTGGACGAGATCGAGAAGCCGTTTTTGCGCGAGCTGTTGCTGATTACGCGTGCTCCACCGTGCCTTGTGGAGCTGCTGGTATGGGCTCTGGCGGGTTGAAAGGCGTGCTTGATTTTTTGAATCCATGCGATTAAAGCACAAACGCCCGCAAGTCGAATGGACCTTGAGACCGCGATCCAGACGTCCTATGAGGCGACGATGATCTACCTCGAGGCCGACAACATCGTCGACAACATCGGCGTGGCCATTGACCTCGTCCGAGACACCTTATGGTCGATCGACCAGCAGGTCGATGTCTTGGGGCAGTTGAGCGGCGATATAGGTTATATCATGGAACACCTGATCGACTACCTGAAGCATTTTCCGCTCTTCTACGCCTATTGCCAGAGCAGCCCGCCACCATTGTCGCCACTTTTCGTAAATGAAGATATCTTTTGGAGCTCTCATGACAGCGATCATACGATGCTCGCATGGCTCCTGGATAACCACTACATCGCCCTCCCAAGCGTCATTGATTTGACCTATGAAGGCGAAATTGAACTGGCACTGTGGGTCTTGAAACACGACTCCGAGTATCGCGACTATGCCTATATCCCACGTATTCTTACTACACTGCATCGTCCTGTCTCGGACGAAACATGGTACCAATTTATTTGTAGTTTTCGTGAGGGGACTAGCTGTCCCGATTCAACTCTCTCGGAAATCCCCATGCGCGTACGACAGAGGTTAGTGCCTCGAAGGTTACCCTACAGTAGCTTAGAAGATGGAGGCCCCTATCGCATCGCACAAGATACCTTTGCGCTCGTGGTGCTCCTCACCGATGACTATTTTCAGCTGCTCCCAGAGCCCATTCTCAATGCTCGAAAGGACTCTGTACAAACATGGAATTTGCATCGCCACCACATCCGATGCCGCGCCTTCTTGTGTATTGCAATGGCGCTTCCAGCTGAGCTGCAGGAGCATCTCGTGCACATCTTTGTGCTGGTCTCCGGATGGGGGGCAACCTCACGACCCCCTGAGGTATCAAAGATGAGGCGCGCCATCACACTCGATAATTACGTCTTGAAGTGGGCCTTGTTTTTTGAATACGATTAGGACTTCACTAGACCCGCCATGGACCCTCTTATCAAGGCCGTTTCCGGCTCTCCCAGCAGCGCTACAAGCTTCCTAAGTCGCCCATGGAACGCACCGTGGACAGTCATTAACACCGCAATACACATCGTCGTGCGCCAAACCTGGTCCATCTACTTGCGGGCTAAAGTTCTTCAGATGATGTATGCCGAAACCTACACAATTGGCGTGTATGTTGACATCATTCAAGACCATCATCCAGCCGTTGTATTGTTGTATGAATTTTGTCGACAATGTGGCTTCATGCGTGTTGGCATACGACCAGACTTGTACAAGGAAGTCGCAGAACGTGGCAAGCTCGAAGAGCTTATTCGAGCTGATTCCTGGTTAACAACTCCGATAGAAGAACTACTTTATAAGGGCCAATTCGAAATGGCGGTCTGGTGTCGTGAGGCGAAACCTCTCTCGCTTCATACGCTGTGGCTACATCCGAACACCCCCATGATCCCAGATGCGGTCTGGTGGCGCATCTTAAAATGCCTGACCCCAACGCCGACCATTTACTTCGGCGAAGTTGCACGCTCGATGTCCGATGCGGTCCTTGCAACGTTGATCCCGAAGTACGACACCTATGGGGCCATCAAAGCGCGTGGTATCGCACTCATCATGCAGCGTCTTTTGGCCCTAATCGTGTGCCTCTCCGATGGTTATTTAGTGCTGATTTCTAGCACGTGGTCGCTTAGACCTGAAGCCGACGCCACGTACCACGATCGTCAGAGGCGCTTTTTGCGCATCGCCCAACAGCTTCCCTTTGAGTTGCAAGTGCATCTGGTGTGGGTTCTCATGCGGGACTGCCCTAGGATGCCAGCGCCGACCACTCTTGCGGACCATGCCGCGCGATGGGCCCTTGTTTGATTTTTTCACGAATATTTGATTGGCAGCCACTAGACTTGCAGTGATTTGTGGTTTCTTGGTCGTTTTGTCCAGTGCCTCTACGGCCTATTTAACCCAAATCGGCAAACGTCCGCAAGTCTACTGTGAGGTGATGAAGCTCATTACCGCCATCTCAGGCACCTACGCTGATGCTGTAGACTACCTCAGCGGGGGCTGGAGTGTACCACCATGGGCCGCAGTTGATAAGGCCATTCGCATCGTCATACGGCAACCATGGCCCCTCGAAGAGCGTGCTCGCATCTTGCGCCTAATGCATAGCCAAACTGGGTCTGGTGAAATATACGTGCGGCACATTATGACGCACAAGCCTTATTTCTTACTGGTTTATGAATTTTGTCATGACAGCAATTTCGCGGCCACAGTCCCGCTTGAGTCCATCTACTGGGAAGCGCAGGGGCATATCGACAAGCTTGCCGAGCTGGTTCGAAACGGACGCCTCGCGTTCTCCGTGGGGGGCGAAAACTATCTGGCCTTGGGAGTTATCGAGCCCGCTGTGTGGCTTCTAGAGCTAACAGACACATATATTACGTACCTCCAAATCCACGTCGATGTCGACCTTTCTAAGATCGGACTCGACATTTGGAAGCGCGTCTTGGCACGCCTGAACCGACACGCTAATGTCTGTGGGAGCGTCTTACCACACCTCCCGGTCGAAGTGGCATGGGAGTTGGTCCCGTCCCACGTGTCCTATTCCACGCTACACGCGGCTACGAAACACGCGCGAGCTATTGTCATGCAGCGCGTCTTTGGCCTTATGGTCCTTACATCTGACGGCTACTTTAAGGCGCCTAAACTCCGACCTGGCGATCTCACATTTAGCGCCTTGGTCCGCAACTTTGAGACGGTTCGAGGGCGCTTCTTCATGAGCATTGCGATGCGTTTGCCTATGGAATTGCAGCTGTATCTCGCCTGGTGGACGGCGCGCGTTTCGGGTTACGAGGCGCCCTTTGACGTGCGCATGAAGCTGATCGATGGTACGCTCCGATGGGCCCTAGAGTGATTTTTTGAATGCCTCCAACTTGCATGGTTATTGGTCCAATGATGCTTGTGCGCATTAAGGAAATCCTCAAGGGGCCGCCCATTGAGGTGCGCGACACCCAAATCATCGATTACCTCAGCAGCAACTGGCAGGCGACAGAGTGGGCTGAATTCAAGCTTGTTTTGGACGAGCTCATCCCCAATATGAGCAGCCTTGATCGTCTCATTGATGCCCTTATTCTGGTCCGCCAATGGTATCCCTTCACACTCATCTGCGAGCACATTATGACCTTCACGCCTTGCATTCATATCCTGACCCGCTTTATCAAGGATGGCAGGACGACCTCTTTCGCAACCCTTCAAGATGCGTCCAACGCCCCGATGAGGACACGGATGTTTCATCTGCTCTTTCACGACCCCCTCGACCCCAACCATCGAAGGCTCGAATGGCTCGTTAACAAGAAAGTAATTGTTGATGATGACATCGAAAAGCACTTTAATTGCGGCTTACTCGACGAGGCGGTATGGATTATTAAGCAATATTATTATACCATTGACACTTATGCATTCTATGCAGTGTACACAGATGTGCCTATCGCAGACGCCACCTGGCATCGATATATTGGGGCCTACAATAATCCGAAAAACATCACCCCGAACACTCGGAACAAGATCCCATGGTCGGTCATTAAGTCGTATGTTCCACGGATATGGTCTTACGAGACATTTGATGAGTGCGGCCAAAAGCTAAAGGCGGAGCGCATCTGGACCCTCATGGTGCTAGCTGATGCCCATCTCACCATACCTAAGGCACTTGAAGTCCACGCCAAGAAGGTCTCATTTGGCACCTGGGTGAGCCAATGGTTCATTCAACGAATCGAGCCCTTTATGCACATTGCGACGCGTTTACCGCTTGAGCTCCAGATGCATCTCGCATGCATTACAGTAGGTCTTCCAGGGTGTACAGATTTGCAGCTGGACCTGTCGATGTTGCAGGTGACACAGACTCCAGGCCACTGTGACGCGGTCTTGGACGAGCCTGATGAAGCGTCGATCCCCCTCGTTAAGAGGCCAACGGCATCGTTCGTATCTCTGATTCTGCCGGATGAATAGGCCATCGAGTGATTTTTTGAATGCCTCCAGACTGCCATTTATTGCTCCAGAATGCTTGCGCGCATCAAAGAAATCCTCAATGAGGCACCTAGTGAGACTCGCAACGAGCAAATCTTCGAGGTCATCAGCACCACTCCTGCTATCTCATGGGATGAGCTCATAAACGTCCTTGAGGCACTCGTCGTGACCATTCGGCTCTTGGGGAAGTTGCCAGGCGACATAAATCTCCTCATCAGACACATCCTCTCCATCGATCTCCCATCATGCAGCAATATTTTGTACGAGCTCTTACGCGACATTAAGCTTCACCATCCGACCCTGTGGACCCCTATCGAGCATCTGAATAGGTATAGTAGCGGTGTATTTTTGCGCCTGTACCATACCGACACCGACCACAGTAAGTTGCGATGGTTTTGCGATGAGCAACGACTTCATATACCCATGACCGGGGCCTATATACAGGCGGGCCATATTGAAGAAGCCATCTGGTGCTGCAAGTACTGTCGTGAAACAACCTGGTACGGCCACCGACTTCGGGGCCCCCCATCGATCACTGACGTGACCTGGCACCAGCTAATTTCCATTATCGATTGGCCCGAGTCTCTTGACCATGAAAATCAGAAGCAAGGTGACATCTTATATTACATGCCATGGCGCGTGAAAAAACATTACATCCCGTCGCTCTGGCCGTATGACGTTTTTGGCCATCAAGGTCAGGGCCTCAAAGCGGAGCATCTTTTCGCCCTCATGGTGCTATGCTCGGGGGCAAATGAAGACCGATTCCTTCAGCCCCACCGTTATCGGAACCCAACCTGAGGCGTAATTCATTTAACACATGGGCGTCCCATTGGCATGCCGGTCGTGTCGGCGCCTTCATGGGTGTCGCCACTAAATTACCAATCGAGCTCCAGATGCATCTCGCATGCACAGCTATGGGTCTACAAGGGCGCACCGATTTGCAGTTGGACGTCGCTGTGTTGCGATGGGCTTTCGGTCTATAAGTGTTTTAACCCAAATCAGCACGTCTAATTTTTTGATTCTTGGCCCGGCATAGTCAACCATGGAGAACTTCTATAGGACCGCCACCTATGAGGAGGTACTCGCACACATTAACAGCAGCGCCTCCATAAATCAGTACGAAGATGCTATTACAACCTGGGTCAAGATCATCTTAGCTCGCTCAGATACCCTCATCCAGAAGGGACAACTTCTGGGGCAGCTAGCCTTTCAAGCGCATTATAAGAAATCTCTGATTATCAAACTGGTCCTCGAATTATGCCCGAACACCATTGTTCTCTATGAGCTGTGTCGCGACCTGAGGGCGCCTAAACCGCCTATCACATTATCAAACACCAACAGCGACAGCCTCTACAATGACCCCGCCGATCTTCATCACGCCAATTATCGATGGCTGTTGGAGCACAAGTTCCTAATGCCAGTATCACATACCATAAAATCACTACTGGTATGTGGTCAAATCGAACATGCCGTCTGGCTCGCACGTTGCATCGGTGTCTGGTTTCACTATCTTACGTCCCCGCTCCCCATCACATCGCCGGTCGCCGACCAGACATGGCATCAGCTAATTGAGCGCATAGTCACGCCGCGCACGGAGGTGACCTTTGTTGCAGTCCACGTGCCATGGAGCGTGGTGCGATGCTACGTGCCATGGCGTTGGCACTATGACGACTTCATCAGGGGCCAGCAGCTTCGGGTCGATCATCTTTTCGCGCTCGTCGTACTGACCTCCGACAAGTATCTTGCTCGCCCAGCGGTACTAACCACGCCTAACGTCCAGCGTGCGACCAAAGAAGAATGGCTGACCTACTACCAAGTCGCGCGCTTGATGGCGTTTATGAGCATCGCCACACAGCTACCTATTGAGCTGCAAGAGTACCTGGTGCGCCTCACAGATGCTGGTACCGCACCCCCAAGCCTCGACCGTAACGCGCTTCAATGGGCCCTTGGGTTGCAAAAAAGTGCAGCGTCGGTTTATGCCGTTGGCTCGTAAATAAGCGCCAAGTGGCGCTACTCTTCAGCCACAACCGTCGTCTTTTTTTCTTCCGGCTCGTCTTTCGGGAGCGTCCCTGGAATCACACGCCGCAGCTCGATCGGCCCTTTGGCGTTCATGCTGAGCGTCTCCACCCAGATGATGTCGCCGGCGCGATAGCCGTTCCAGACGCAGAAGGCATTATTTTCCTCGATCTGGGCGATGTTGTTCCAGCGGGACCTTTCAGTGCCGCTCAAAACAAGCTCATACTTGGCGCGCTCCTCGGGCGTCAGAACGTCGCTGCGGAGGTGGGGCGCGGCGATATCCCCAGGCACGTTCTTAATGAGCGACTCGCGCTGGGGAAACGTCCCGCGCTTAAGCATGTTGAAGGCGAAGGTCCCGGTCACCTCGAGGCGCGCGATGCTGAGCTTGTTGCCCTCGGCCAGGGTATCAAGCGCGCCCTTGAGCGATGTAAGCGCCCCAATGCGCGTGTGGGATGAGCGAATAATGGCCACGACCAGCAGCTCACTGACACCCTTGAGGCTCGGCGTGATCTTGCTGAGCATGCTCGTGATGTTCGCCTTGGTCGTTAGGATGCCCGCGTTCTCGTCGATCAGAAGCGCCAAGATGGGCCCGGCAGCGAGCGTGAAATAGCCGACCTTGTTGGTGGCGCTGATGAGGGCGGCATCTGGGGGCATCGTCACCTCGTGGCCCGTCCTATACCGAAGGAAGGCGGCGACATTGCGCGCGTAGTTGACCGGGGCAGGCACGCTCATGACTTTCTACGGGTCTCTTTGTGTGGATTGTTGAAATACACCCCAATTAGACTTGCGGTAATTTGTGTTTTCTCGGTCGTTTTATCCGGTGGTTCTGCGGCCTATTTTAACCCAAATCGGCAAACGCCTGCAAGTCTATTATTTCTCGCGAAATCTGATTTACGAGGCAGTGATACATCTCGACGTACCCTGTCAAATTTTTGGGCAACAATGAGCGGTGCATTCGACTCAATCAAGAAGCTGTGGGATGACCAGCCAACTAGCCACTTTCAGTCGGCTATCATCGTCATCGTCCTTATCGTCATCATCGTCGTCTTCTTCGCGGGTGGCTATGGTGCCCTTGCCAAGCGGGTCGGCCTCCCCACCGGCCAGAGCTTCTCGGCTCGCTATGCCACGGCGGGACCAGCTGCGGCCGCCGCCGCTCCAATGGTCATGACCAGCGGAGGCTGCCCCCAGGGCACCTACAGTCTCGGTGGCTCATGTGTCAACCAGGCTGTGAACAGCAACACCTCCGCCATGTACAACTACGGCAATGACTCTGCTCCCCGCAATGGCTCTCAGGGCCTCCTCGGTTTCAGCGGCCGCAAGATGGGAACCAACATCGGTCAGGTCAAGGCCGCCACCCTCCTCGGCATTGCCCAGACTCAGGCTTCTTAAGGGTCGTGAGGGTATCCTCCATGACTTAACCCGACGAGCATGACAATTTGTTTTTTGCATTGTAGGAAAAATGGTCACGCCGATTCCTATTACACGTTTGATCTCAAACGCACATTAGACTCATCACGATGTCGCCAATTGTCGTCCTCGCCGTTATCATAGTGATCGCTCTGATCCTCTTCTGGCTGACCCGCGACAGCTTCAAAGGCACAAGCAAATTCACCTCAACGGCCAAGAAGGCCACCTCAAAGACGTCCAAAAAAGATTCGGATGACGTCACAATGCAAGTCCGCGAGCTCGCGGCGGCCATCAACGCGTGGCAATGAGCGGTCCCCTGGGGGCACAGCGCATCGTGCGCAGCGCGCTCTTGAACAGATGCGTGGCCGACATGAACTGAAAGGTCGATCCCCCAAGAAGGCCGTCTAGGTTGCTCGCCCATTCTATGTCGGTGGTGTAGCCTTTGAGGAGCAGCTTGGTGGCGCTCGGACGCAGCTTTTTTGGGAGCGCCTCTTTGGTCTTCGAGTCGCTGGGCACGTACACGATGCTCCAGTTGAAGGTGCCGTTGTGGGGGCTCATGATGGGCATCAGGACGCGGCGCACGCACGACTCATAGATGAGCCCGAGAGGCACGTCGACAGAGAGGCCCCCATTGTACTCGGTCTTGGAGAAGACGCGGCGGCCGTCGGTCACGAGCATGTTGCACGTGAAGTCGAGTCCGCGCATGTTGTTGCACATTTGGACGTCGAAGTAAACCGGCTCAGTGTGGCCATCCTCGTGGGCGATCTCCTCGCGGAGTCCGAGGGCCACCGACTTAATGGCGTCAGTGTGCTGGTCGCGGTTGAAGGTCGGGCCCCAGCTCCTGAAGCGCTGGAGGCTTTCCATGGTGACGTCGATTTTGACATCGCTGTGCAGGTCCATGTCAGAGAAGAGACCGCAACAGTCGTGGCCGTCGAGCTGATAGTGGTTCTCACTACGCAGCTGCAAGATTTGGGCCCAATACAGTGCGGGTTTATTGGTCTCAGGGGCTTCTGAGCGCATGTTGAAGCGCCCATCGTGAAGGACCTGGACGAGGTCGCGAAGGAAGCCGCCATAGAGCACGGTCAGGGGCTTGTCGTCGCTCATGAGGACCTTGAGGATCTCGGAGCCGCGGCGCAGGTGGCCGACAACATAGAGAAGGCGCTTATTGAGCTGGTTGGTCTGCTCTTCGGGGTCAGCTTGAGGGGCAAGATCCACGCTGCTTTCCATGGCTTCAATAGGCGGCATTGTGAGAAATCGCTTGAAACAGAATATATAGAGTCAAAAACACGAAGCTAAAAACGGGACGAAGAACAATAGAACTATAGGACCGACGCAAGTCTAACGCAAAATTTGTAACAACTAACGAATCGGTGACCCCCTGGAAGACGGGAATCAATTATGGAAGGTCGCGCTGAAGAACCAGTCTCGCAGTGTGCCCTGCACATCAGGGGCCAAATGTGCATGCCGCCAGACGACTTTAAGACCCTCTGTGTGGCCGTGGGACTCGAGCCAAAAGTCGACAACCTCGGCGCCCTTCTTAAGACCCACGAGGTCCGCCACGAGCATGAGCTGTGGGATAAGAGTGCCGTCCAGACCGCCATCCCAAGCGCCAGAGTCATCCTGGACACGTGTTATAAACCCCTTGGACCGCACGATCCAAAGCCCCTCTCGAACGACGAGATTGACAATGTGCTGTGGCAATGGGAGCGACGCTGGCCAGATTTCTGCAACCCGGGCTTCACGATGATGGACTTTGCGAGCTATGGAGGCACGCCTATGCAGCTGTTGGCGGCCCTTCCGGCGCTTCAAGCGGGCAAGGGTGCGACCTTCGTGAGCCATGAGCTGCGCGGTGTCAAGCATGCCTGCTCGAGCGGCCCCCCAAGGCGTCGATTCGCCATCGTCCTAAACAGCGACACGATCAGTGGCCCCGGAAAGCACTGGACGTGCATCTTTATTGACCTTGCAAATGTCAGCGGCCCCACCATCGAGTTCTTCAACTCTAGCGGCAATGCCCCTTATCCCGAGGTCCTTCATTGGGTGCCCCTCGCCCAGCGTGCAATTGGAGCGGCCATGGGTGCCGAAACGGCCCCTCAATTCGTGCCTGTGACAGCCATCAGGCACCAGAGAGGCAACACCGAGTGCGGCGTTTATGCCCTTTACTACATCTGGTCGCGGCTCAATGGGCAGACCGCTGAAAGCTTTAAGCACGGTGAGATCCCCGACGACAAGATGACGGACTTCAGGGCGACGCACCTTTTTCGGTCCTCGTGAAACGTAGGTATATTTGATTTTTTACTTGCCTCTATACTTTATCATCTTTCCCCACCCCACTTCCCACCTACTCCGACACAGCAGAAACTATGTTCTTCAACGAGACCGTGATCAACATCAATGGGTACCAGCACACCGACTCCCTTGACGCCGATGGGTATCTTCACGTCGAGCTTGGACCCAAGGTCGAGCGCGCCGTGATCGAGTCCCACGGCGTCGGCGCCCCGAGCATCCGCGTCTCTGGTGGCGTGAACGTCATGGAATTGCGCATCATTTGCAATGCCAAGGTCGACATCCCTGAGCACCTGCAGCACTTCTTGAAGCCCGTGAAGACCTACAAGGTCCTTGTGGACCATGAAAGGCTCATCGCCGATGTCCGTGCTGCCACGGTCTAATCGCCAAAAAACGAACTGTTATTTTTTGCGTCTTTAAAGAACATAGGCAAGAGCCTCACGGCCGCGCCGCCAGATGTCAAAGGCCTTCTCGAGGAACGCTTCATAGGCCCGTGCAAAGGCCGCGACACGCTCCATCGCCCCCAACATGTCACCCACGGTGCCAAACACGTGCTCATGGGCCGAATCAACCCACGGCTCAGGGGCAATCACGGACAGGTAAAACTCGTCGCGTGAGATGTCAGGGTGCGCCTTAAGGACCGCGTCACGAATGGCGTCTTCGTCCCAATGACCTCCCAACGCGCTCGCGGGAAAGTTGTTGAAGACGTTGCAGCGCCGGGCCAGCGTCAAGAACAGTTCGGCATCGGTGGCGCGCCGCGGAAGGCCCTCGAAGAACGCCATTGCGGACGAGCCATCGGGCTCGATAAGAGGTGTCTCAGGTCCAATCTGGTCGGCCTCAATGGCGCCCTTGGCGAGCTCCCACGCGTCTCCAATCTTGCTCCCGATGACGTATGTCGAGCCGCTGCCCTTGACGCAGAGGCGCCTTCGGTCGATTTCCTCCTCGTCCACGCCGGCTCCGATGCGTCTTGTTTCCTTGTCCGGAGAAGCGGGCTTGGGAGGCTCGGTCACCATCGTGGACTCAAGACCGCCCTTGGTGTTAATCGCGAATTGCGCCATGATTGACATGCGCCATCGTGTACATTCAGTCGCAAAAAATCAAGTCTGGTTGTCATTAGACTTGCGTGGCGTTTGCGGATTTGGGTTAAAAGAGGTCGTAGAACCACGCAAGTCTATTCTCGCAGCTCAGCGGCCGCGACACTAGCGTTCCCCTCAACCATGCTGCGGGTGATGGGGTCGAGGCCGTCAAGCTCGCTCTCCTCAATGAGCCCGCGCGTTCCGAGCTGAAGATCACGCACCACGAAACGCACCCAACATGCGGCCTCGAGGCGCGTCTTGAAGCAGGCCTCGCGTCGCACCCCACAGACCGTCACACCAGCGCACCAGGGTCTAGGCGCCTTAGGCCGCGGGTTAGTGACCCCATACAGCTGCCCCGGGGACGAGTGGCAGGCATAGCCGCGGACATGGTCCACCCGGCTCATGTACTCGATATTGGCGCGACGAACGTCGCAGGTATCGCCGTTTTTATGAACCACATAATGGTTAGCAGGCTTATCAAGCCTCGCACAGTCGCGCAAAAACATCGAATGAAACGCGCCATCCTCACCATGCCACTTCGTGATCAGCGTCTTCTTGCCATTGGCGGCGTCTATTTGCCACCTGTAATGGCAAATGCTGGGCACTAGGCTAGCATCGACAATGACCGCGTGGGGCTTCTTGCGGAACATGACCTCAAAAGTTGCGATCTCTCCCACGACCATAAACTGGTGCCGAAGCTTGATCTGGGGGCAGTCGACGCAGACGCCTTCGACCAGATAGGGCATGCCCTCGTCCTTAGTACGCATGGTATTGACCTTGCCGCAGACCTTACAAAGAGACATGATTTACCAGGCTATAGGTCTATGCGGAAAATTAACTTCAAAAAATCTCATGGGCCTTCCCCTCACGAGCTCTCCTTCGGCATGATGTAAAGCCGCACCACGGCCGCGATGATCTTCTCGTCGTCGCCAATCCTGTACTGCGTCTTGAACTGCGTGTTTTCGATGTAGTACGACAGCACGGTCGGGTCCGTCGGATGCACCGCAATGCGCAGGTGGTTGGAGGCGTCGCCCTGCTGCGCGAAGGTCTGAGCGAGGTGCACCGGCATGCTGACGTGCAGCATTTGCTGAGGGTCGATGTGGTTGTACACAATGTTGCTGCTGTCGGCGATGTTGATGTGCAGCTCGGAACCGCGCCCGTGAAATATCTGCATGGGCGTCGTGATGCTCTTCTTGATGACGATCGTGTCGCCATTGTCATCCTTAATGAAGCTCTTGAAGGCGTTGTTGGCGATGCGAAACTCAAACGGGTAGTACTCGTCGGGCGGCGGCAGGTGCAGGGCGAGGGTCTCGGACACGACCGGCAGCGGAAATTCCGACTTCAAAAACACGTTCAGGCTCTCGCTGTTAATGTGCACGCGCATCTCGAAGGACATGAGGCTGACGTCGGTCTCACCGGGCGTCTCAGGGGCCTTAGGTTGCAGCCGCATAAAGACGTAATGGGACTCATTGCACATGACGTTCATGGCCTCGGCGAGCTTCGATCGGCTGATCTGCACGTTGACCGGGTACTGGCAGAAGTAGTGGTGCACGTAGCGGGCGTCAAAGAACAGCGAAAGTATGCCACGCGACACGTTGCGTTTCTCAGCGACCTCGACCACGTAGAGGCCCTGGGGTCGAAATTGCAGGGTCACATTCAGGATGCCGTACTGCGCCAAGAGCGTGCGTAGCATGGTGAGCACTTTGATGAGGGGGTTCGAGAGGAGGATCTCATGGGTCGAGTCACTGAGGAGGGCACCGCGTTGGGTGTTGCCGCTGATGACGATGACGGGGGCCTGATAGCCGCTCCTGGGGCGCCCCGCTGTGCGCTTAAACTTGCCATCGATGAAGAGGATGCCGGTCGGGGCATCACGCGCGACGCGAAGGTTGGGATCGAACTGAAACATTTGGGATGCCAAAAAAGATGCGGATCCCAAAAGCAATTATTTAATTCGATGAGATACCTTCACATACCCAGCATGACTGCGTTGAAGGTCAGGTCGGCGTCGTCTGGGTGTGTCTCATCTTCGTCCGCCCACCCCTGAATGCGCCTCACATTCTGCTCATAGAGGTCGCTCAAAGGCACGTCACTGCCCGAAAACGCCTTGTGCTCCAGCATCATTTCGACCGCGGCGCGATGGGGTTTATTCGACTTGATTTGGATCTCATAGTACGTCTTAACGTCCGAGAACCGCTTCAGGTCCGTCAGCGACCGCACAAGCATCGAGTCGAGAGGATTTCGCATGCTGTAGACCCGCTCCCGTTGCACGCCTTTATGCTGCTCGCGGGTCTGTCGGGCCTCCGAAGATGCGCGCTGTTGAAGCTCAATGAGGGCGTCGTACGTGAGATGCGAGTGGTTTTGAGAGGCGCTCTGATTGGTCACAAGCTTGGCGGCGGTCTTGTAGAGGGACACCCGACTGTCCGTCCATAGGCCACCCGAGAAGCCGTTTGCCACCCCACCGGCCACCCCGACCCGCATCGTGGTCATGCGCTCGATGATCTTGTCACAGAGCCCCACCTCGTCGGTCATGCTCTCATAGCCTTTCTCGGCCATGTACGCCGGGTCCAAGAGGGCGCGAATGTCGAAAACGGCGTCGTCGCCGGGGACAGTTTGGAGGGACCAGGATGCCTCTATGCCGAGTGCCTGTTGCGCCATAGACCCGCCCCCCCAAAGCGCCTCATGGGCCGCCTCAGGTGTCATCCAACGCAGCATTAGAGGCGCCGCCCGAGGCACTTTGGCGCTCACGGAAAGCAGCTCAGCGGTCTTGTGGTCGCCGCCCGCCCCAAAGAGCCCCTCAATGGCCGCACGTGACACCTCGGCCACCACTTCCTTCATTGCCACGAGGCGCGTGATGAGCCCCCGAATGGTCTCAATCTTATGCGCCGACATGACGATCGCGGCGTGCCCCATGTACCGTGAGTTGCTCAAGATGTCGATGATCTCGATGGCATCGGTGCGCAAATCGAGGGCCGCCACGTAAGCATCTGCAGCGACGGCAGGCTCTTTGGGCGTGGGTCCCAGGACGACCTTGAGCTGCACCTCGACCCGCCCCGTGAGCTCGGTCAGACGCGATTCGTCTTTTGCATTCAACTCCGCAATGACCTCGTGTAATCCAGAGGCGATTGAACGCGCTAATTTCACGAAGTCCTCCATTCGTACTCGATCGCGATCCTTTATGTCAGAGTCCAAAAAGTTCAAGGCACTTAAAGTGCTCGACGACGACCCCGAGGTTGATACGCATGCCACGCGTTCCGAGAAGCGGTCTCGGAAGAAGTCCCGCACCCCATCGCCGAGCCCAAGCGAGGCCAGTGACGACGAGTCCGATTATTCCTGCGAGTCGGATATTAGCTCCCAGCGCCGGCCTCTGCCGCCTCCAAAGCAGAGCTGGACCGATTGGATGTGGAACCATCGACTCATCCTCGGCCTCGTCGTGTGTGTCATCATCGTCGTGTGCATCTTGATCTTCTTCTTCAGCTTTAAGCCCACGCACGAGGCCCACGGCGCCCTCAACGCCCGCAGCAAAATGGGCGACTATGGGGGGACACCTGCGATGGGGCCCCCCGGAGGGGGTCAGGTCCAAGGTGCCGGCCCACCCAATCCCCAAGAAAGGCTCGCACAGATGCGCGCGGCCCAGGCTGCTCGTGAAGGCGCCGGTGCCAAGCAGGCCGTGCATTTCGCCGATCAGCAAGCAGCAGCAGCCGAGCAGCAAAGCTTCGTAGCATCGCCTCACGAAGATGGCCTCTCGAGCTTTAGCATCGCCGCTGCGAGCGCCACCCCACGTCCCGTCGCACTACCCATCAGGTTTGCGCCTGCCATTCAGAAGATGGTCGACGACGAGGAATCTGACCTGCAGGAGGTGGTGTCCCATGGGGCGCGTCCAAGCCACGCGACGTCTGATGAGCAAATCGACGGCTTCATTGTGACCCCTGGGCAAGGGGGTTCTTCGACTGCTTTCACAGGGGGTCGTGCCCCAGACGCTGAGGATCGACCCCTGAATGCAGTAGCCGATTCCATTGGCTTCGATATCCTCATTATGTGAGGGCCGGAAGTTATTTTTTGCACCCTTCAACCAGATATTTGAACTCGGCAAACAAATTCAGCAGTCCCGATCAACCCTCCCCACTCTCGAGCAACACTACCGTTTCTCCTCGCAATTATGACCACTCCCGCCGCCAGCACTGAGAAGTTCGTCTATGACAAGGTCGAGCCCTTCGACGTCCCCATCGACGTCTCTCTCCCGCCCAAGCCCAGCAAGCCCAAGCGCGCTCCTGCCGCTGCCAAGCAGCCTAAGGTCGTGCTTCCTGAGCTCGCTCAGCTTCAGCCCCCCAAGCTGAACCGTGGCCTCTATGCTGGCGCCGGTCAGTGCTACGCCTCGCGCATTCACGCGACTGTGACCTACTCGTCCGAGCGCGAGAAGGTCCTCGAGGAGGCTTGGACCGCCCTCGAAGGCAAGGGCATCAAGCCCATGAGCGGCATTGCGTCTCTGCACGCGGCCGAGGTCGAGGAAGTCGACGCCGCCGGCAAGAAGGTGAAGGTCTCAAGGTACTCGCAGTACAACCGGACCGAAGGCGGCAAGGCCGTCCTCGCGGACATCCGCGACAAGGACCAACGCCTCAAGCAGCTCTCTGACTCGCTCGTTAAGAGCTACATCAAGTCCGCCTCGAGCGGCGACCTCTACCAGCGCTGGATGATCAACCGCGAGAAGAAGATCATCACTGAGGAGACCTATTACTTCCTCGAGACCCTCACCAAGTACATCATCGCCAGCATGCTGAAGAACTTCATCCAGTTCCGCCGCGACCAGATCTGGGAGGAGATCAAGGCCATTGAGGCCGGCGACAAGGACGCCAAGCACTACCAGATGGTCGCCGTCGACACCAAGAGCGTCCGCGCCTGCCTCAACTCTGCCGGCTCCATGCGCAGCTTTCCCCTCGCCAACTGGTTCTTCCAGCAGGCCCGCGCCTTCATTGACTTCTTCCCGGAGCCCGTCAGGAAGACTGGCACCGCGGCTGGTGCTGCTGCCAGTGCCGCCGAGCCAGTGGCCGAGACCGACGAGACAGACGATGCCACCAACGCCAAGAACATCAAGTGCATCATTACCGAGCTCATCAACATCGTTAAGGGCCACTACGAGACCGAGGCCAAGAAGAAGGCCGAGACCGACGGCAAGAAGCCCGAGGACGTTAAGATCCCCTCCATCCGCATCTCCACCGCCACCAAGGAGCTCCTCAACTTCCTCGCCATGCAGTTCGCCGAGAAGGTCCTCTGTGGCATCCACACTTACGTCAATGAGACCAAGGGTGCCGGTGCCGAGACCGACGTGGGCGTCAAGATCGACGTTGAGGAGCTCACCGGCCGTCTCAAGCAGCTCATCTACGACAGCACCGACAGCCGCTTCACGGCCGACGTGCGCGACCACGAGCTCGCCATCCTCGACAGCTTCATCGACGAGATGTCAGACGATTTCTCTGCCTACACCAAGCACCGCCACGCCGTGAACGACATCGTGTACGCCCAGAAGAAGTCCGTCGTCGACTCCAAGGAGAAGGGCGTCGCCGTCAAGTACAGTGTCGCTGACATCCACGCTCTGCGCACCCAGAACGCCACTAAGGCGCAGGAGAAGGCCCTCGCCAAGTCCGCCGCTGAGGCCGGCTTCGGGGCCGACGTTGAAGGCTACAAGAAGTCCCTCGAGACCCGCGCCGCCGACCGCAAGTCCAAGAAGGCTCAGGCCGCCAAGCGCCGCGAGCAGGAGAAGCTCGATCAGCTCCAGCGCGACAAGAAGAAGCTCGCCGAGAACGACTCCAAGTGGCACGAGAAGTGGGACGAGATGCTCGTCATTGCCAAGGAGCTCGGCAGTGTTGGTCCTCCGCCCATGCCGCTCGTGATTGGTGGCGCCGTGGCTGCGACCAGCGAGTCCGCCCCCGCTCCCAAGGCCGATTGAGCTCGCCTGCTGTCTCAGTGGGTCGTGGGGTGTCCCCGCATCAAGTGCAGTTATTTTTTGCGAACATGTAGTAAATAAATTTGATTACCAAAATACTCACAGTGTAAGATTGCGACTTATTTTAACACAAATTGACGAGCATTGGCCCTGAGACAAAATGAACGTTAAGCTGACCGAAGCTGCATGGATCGGAGATCATCAAGGTTGTAAAGAAGCTAAACAACAGGGTGCCACTGACTTTAACGGGATGCTCTATAGGGCAGCTCAAGGCGGACATCGCGACCTTTGCGAGCTGGCCAAGTCCTGGGGCGCCACGGACTTTGACTGGATGCTAAATGGGGCAGCTCGGGGCGGACATCGCGACCTTTGCGAGCTGGCCAAGTCCTGGGGCGCTACGGACTTTGACTGGATGCTACATTGGGCAGCTCGAGGTGGGCATCGTGACCTTGGCGAGCTGGCTAAATCTTGGGGTGCCACGGACTTTGACGGGATGCTACATTGGGCAGCTCAAACCGGGCATCGTGACCTGTGTGAATTGGCGAAGTATTGGATAGCTTGTGCCGATCATCCTTGCTTGCCTGCCGCAGTCAGTCTCTTCGGTTTACTCTTGATCACTGATGATTATTTTCGTCTTAGTATCGCAGCTTCATCCAAGCAAGTTCGTTGGGTGAACATAATGACACAGTTGCCGCTTGAGTTACAAGTCGTAATATGCCTCCGACAGCACAATCGAGGTGGTTGTATCTTACGACAAAAAATTGACGAAGGCGGTCGTTGGTTGTTCCCCGATTCCTGTTAGACTTATTTTTTAATTCTCTGTTACTCGTCATGAGCTTCGATCATTGATCGAAACTAGCAGTGTCCGCATAGCGACTTGAGCGCGCCTTAGTCGCAGCTGCGGCCGCATTGATTTCGCGAACCCGGTCCTCGTTCGTCATAGGCTTTACTACCTCACCAAGCGCCTCATCGAGCTCCTCAGGGGTCGTCGCTGTGAAGGCTGCATGAAGACCACCATGGAGCTCAACCTCGCGGGCCAGCTTGGCAGTGAAGCGCTCGATGATGGGTCGGCGCGCCTCGACGTAGTAGCGGTCCACGGCGTGCAGGTACCAGGCGTCCTTGAAGATCCCGATGGGCATGATGAACAAGAGGCCAGTCTCAATCGCCTTAAAGGCCTCGATGGACTCGCTCGCAGAGACGCCATGGCTGCGCAGGAAGCGGCTCTCGCGCGTCACGAACGTCTTACCCGCGCTGAGTAGCATGATCATCTCGAAGACTTCTTTGTTGGTGCGGCCGAGGTCAAAGACGCCGTGCTTGGGCACGTATGCGTTGCGTACAAGGATCTTCTTGAGCGCATCAATGACGTCCGCGGACCCCTGGTCGCGCAGCCAAAAGCCCACCAGGCACGCGTCCTTGCACTCGATGCCATCGAAGCGTTCGGCGCCCTTCTTGCCATTGACGCTGTTGTACATTCCGCTGATGGTGGGGTTGTAGCGGGGGCGGCCGTAATCGTCCAACGACTGCACGTAGAAATTGGCCTCGACGAAGAGCCCATGGGTCACGAGGTCGCTGAAGGTGTCCATGCCGGACATGACCTGCGGGAGGTAATGGTCGGGCACTTTGTCGCCCTTCACGACGCGGCCGAAGGGGTTCTTGAGCTCGAGGACGGCGATGATTAGCTCGTCGCGGCCCTCTTCAGTGCCATCCCCAGCGGTACGGCGCAGCACCACGAAGCCATCTGGAGAGTAGCGAAAGTTCTTGACGGACCTATGCACGACCGACGCCTCAAGGGCGAAATGGCGCGTCCCAAAGACCGCCGCGACGTACGACGCGAGGCACGGCTCGACGATGTGGCCCCACTCGGTCATAGTCGGTGCGTCGAAGCTCTCGGGGTCCGAGCAGGTCGTCAAGAAATGCGCCTTCTTGCTGAGGAGGCCGGTCTCGTTGGTGAACTTCTTGTCAATGCCCAACAGCACTCCAAGCTCACTGCCACCCACGGCGTAGTAGTTCTTAGGGGGCTCGACCAGCGTGGCGCCTGGGTCACTTGCAACCTTGCTGGGCACGTCATTGACTTCCCTGTAGAGCGCGCGTTGAATGCGCCAAGCCTTTCCACCCTGCTCCTCCACGGCAGGAAACTGCGCTAGGTAGGCCTCTACACGATCGCAAGTGGCGTCGAAGTCGGGATGCTCAGAAGCATCGAAGCGAATGGTCGACTGCATGGCTGATTTTCATTAATTATAGCCGTTCAAATGTCTACATTATTTGATTCTTTTATTGATGGTCGTCATAGTCTATTTTAACCCAAATCGGCAACAGTCCATCCATGACTGACATCTCGACGTGCCTTGTGTTGCCGCTAAGTAGCCAGGCGCAAAGGCAGCTCGTCATTGACGATATTAAGCGCCTTGGCTGGAAGCTTAGCAACGTGAAATTCCTCAGCGGCACAGACCGCGACCACGTCCTTCCGATCATTGAAGACTGCTTCGGTGCCGACTATCAGCAGCGCCCTGAGGTCCCTCATTGGCTTAGCTGTGACGATTGGGCGCTCGTGCACATCGCGCGCAGATGGCTCGAGGTGTCAGGCGGTGAGTGGCGTATTGTCGCGATCACTCAAGAACACACCGAACTCACGACGCTAATTCGGCACATGTTTGCGCCACTTGAGGAGTACTGCCGCAGCACTGGTAACGCTGCGGTCGCTACCTCTCGACGCAGTGGGCTGTATGCTGCGCAATGGTTCCCGGTCGCCGGGGTCGAGCCTAAAGTGGTCCGCATTTAACGTTGATTTTTTGCCCCCACAAAAAGCATTGAGGTCGGCAAACGTCCGCAAGTTTAGTAACGTCATGGGCACCTACATCTGCACGTGCATCGTGGTCCCGAGCAGTGTGATTACGACGGTCTCAGCCGACCTCGCTAAGCTCCATTGGCGCGCCTTCAAGGTTCATTCGCTGCTTGGTGATGCTCGGCAAGAGTCCTATCCGCTCATCGACGAGTTTTGCGGCTTCGACATCACGGCTAGTAACCTCAGCATGGAGCTCGGGGCGACCGTCGCGGGCTGGGGCGCTGACCCCCATTGGGTCGTGGCCGCCGTAGGCTTTCAGGTGAGTTCGGATACCAGCAGAGGCAATGTTCACTTGCACATGGGCGACGCCCAACCGCAAATCACAGCCAGCTTAGAGCCGCAACTTGACGCACTGCGGGCTTACTGTAAGGACACAGGAAATGCAGCCATGGCGAGCCTCAAGACCGCGACCCATTGGCTCAACAAGTGGTTCCCGGAGGACCGACCTATTGTGCCGGTTTAGAGACCCTAAATCCTACTGTGCACATTTGATTTTTTGATCATGATGCCACCAGCCTAGACGCGCAGATGCCCCTCGTCTCTTACATCATCCTGCCGGAGTGGGCCATTGACGCGGTCTCCAAGCAGCTCACGGTGCTAGGGTGGCGGGTCTTCGGGGCTCGTGATATCGCACCAGCCTCGCGCGATGGAGGCGCCGATCGCTTCTGCTCGTACCCGCTCGTGATGGCGTACCACAGCATCGTCCCAACGCGCTGGTTGGCGGACAAAACGTGGATCTTCGCGCGCATTGAACACGCAACAGAGACGCCCAATGAGCTCGCCAACTTGCGCTCCTGGTGCATCGAGAGCGGGTCTGCAGCTGTGCCAATAGACGCGATGTAAGACGCGTTATTATTTTTTGCGATTTAAGAGCAAAGAATTAACTCATCTAGATTACGCTGTCATGACCAATCACACCTTCGGCCTCGTCCTGTTCGTCTGGGACGGCACCACCAACTACGGCGCCATCAAGATCCTCGTCATCAAGCGTCGATGCTCGTACCCCTTTGGCGACTTCGTCAACGGCTCCTATGACCCTCGCAGCGGCAACTTTGAGGCCGACATGAAGCACCGCTTCTCGCTCATGACGGCCGAGGAGAAGACCTTCATCGACAGCATGAACTTCGCCACGATCTTCTTCAAGTTCTGGCTCATGCACCCTGAGACGTCCATTGTGCTGCCGGAGGAGCTCGCCAAGTACAACAGCCGGAAGCTGAAGTTCAATGAGACGTTCGTGCGGCACGACCACGGGGAGCGGCTTCAGGCATGGCTGCGCTCGACCGCGCACATCGGCCTCTTTGAGATGTTCGAGTTTCCCAAGGGCCGCGCCCGTGACAGCGCCGAGGGCGAGATCGAGGCCGCCAAGCGCGAGACCCTCGAAGAGACGAACATCCACGATGACATGTACGACATCCTGCCCATGGACCCCGTCAAGCACAACTTCATTGGCACGGACGACCACCGCACGTACCGGCGCACGTACTACTTCGGCCGCATGAAGCAGGACCGCGTGCGCTCTAACATCAACCACAAGCAGCGCGCCCAGCGGCTCGAGGTCGATGAGATCACGTGGCTTGACCTCGACACCCTCGAGAAGCACGTGCCGATCTACAATAACATCTACGCGGCCGTGCGGGAGCATTGCGCCAATGAGGTCATCGGGCGGGTCACGGCCATCGCGGACGCGTAGGAGGCCTTGATTATTTTTTGATTCGTTCCGAAAATTAATCCACTTGCCATCATGGACACCTTCTACGCCGAGGTCATTCGCCTCGCAGGCACCCTCGATTGGCCGGCCTTCAAGGCTTTTCTCGATGCCGAAACATGGCACACTGCTGCAGCCAGAGCCGTCTGGAACGAGGCTATCGGAGCCGCCTTCGATGCCTCACCTACGCCGCCACTTGCCATGCTAGACAAGATGGACGAGATTTATTCCCTCAACTGGCAGATCACCCTTCCGAAGAACCTTATTACCCATTATGGCTTGCCCTGTTGCCGCCCATGGCTCAGGAAATTAGACGGCAAATATAGTCTGTTATTAATACATTGGATGCGAAACCAAGAGGTCACCGATGAGTTTGTGGAGCACGTTTTTCAGTGCAAAAACGGCCTTAGTCTATTCCCACCAAAGCAAGCGATTCGCCTCGTCCAACACGCGTCATGGTCCGTTGCCGGTTTCAACCCTGAGTTTTTAGCGATATTAATTTCGGCATTTTGGCGCAGTGAGTGGTTTCGTGAGCTTGAAAAAATCAATGCATGGCAAGCAATCGAGTTGCTAAAACCGACCAAGAGCGAATGCAGAAACCTCTGGGAAGTGTGTCGACAAGCTGGCAAGACTGAGAGAATGGAGTTTTATGTGAAACAAGCAGGTTGGGTAATACCCCTGGAAACGCTATTCTACGACGACGACTATCAGATCAACACACACACCATTGGGGCGGTCTTCCATATTGCCGAGTGTCATGGCTACACGAGTACCCAACTCCTCGCACGTCTACAGCATCTTCGTGCTCGCGATCACGCCCGCCTGATCAGCACCTTCGATGAGTATTTTGTGAGTGCCTGTATTCGGGAGTTATATCGCACGCCACAGTACGCGGAGGCATGTCTCCAACTGGCATTGACCATGGTCGCCCAGCCACATAAGGGAGGCGGCCTCTCTGCAACACGCCTTCACGCGCGCCTCACTTTCCTGCTGCGCTGGTCGACCGGTTTCATCGGTAATCCATCGGTCCATCCTGAGGCATCAGAACCGAAGACCAGCAAGGCCTTTCAACGCGCCGTCTGGCTTGCGGCGGCCGTCATGGTCGCGGATGGGACGATGATCTTAGGGTCTGACCCCGCGCATCCAGTGGTACGTTTTCTTCGTATTGCATCGCAACTGCCTTATGAGCTACAGGAGCTTCTCACTCATGGGACATGGAGCGACCCCGCGGCCCAATGGCTTTTACAGATTGTTATCGACCCCTTCTGGACGCGCCCATATTGCAATTAAGCGACCCCTTATTTTTTGAATGCGTTCGGTATCTTCAATAGACTAGACTTGCGGACGTTTGCTGATTGGGTTAAATAGGCCGCAGAACCATCGAACAAAACGACCGAGAAAACACAAATTACCGCAAGTCTACTTGCAGTGGTTCATCATGAGCATCGAGCACCTCATCGAGTCCACCATCCATGAGGGTGTCAAGCTGACCATCGGCTCTTTCAAGATCGGCAACCTCGAGGTGCCAATGTCTCAAGGAGAGCCCCACCCCCTCATCGTGCACAGTCGCGGCTTGCGCTTCATGCGCGTCCTTAACGTCGAGGCCATGCCTCGCACGGCGCTGCCGAGTATAATATTCTGCAGCTGGTTCTACCCCATGAAATTCGACATCCTTATCGCACCCGGCCTCATTGCCTGCGACGTCCAAGGTCATGTCGCGCCCCTGCAGGCGCTCGCGGACCACGCCGTGAGGTCCTCGCTCGACACGCGTGCAAGCATCGAAATCACGGGCATGTGTCTGCCGAAAGACGATGACTCAGCGCGCTGGGGGGCCGTGTCGCTCAAGAGGGTCACTGTGCATCATAGCTTATGGTCGGCCTCGCACACCCAAACACACAAGGACGGTATTGTGAGCGCCCGATTCGAGGAGATCATGGTGCCGACCTTGTGTGCCTGGGCGCGCTTCTTGCGCATTGACAACGAGACCGACATTTACTTCATCCCACCCATGCCTCGTGAACTCGCCTACTGCGCCAGAGGCATTTTACTCGGCTTTGAATAGACCTGAGCGTGTTGATTTTTTGAATGTGAACACGGGACCCATATCAACCACCAATGCAGCTCATGTCGACCCACACCATCACGTTCACGCCTTATCTGGGGCAGGCCATGGGACTCTCGGGCATCAATGCCGCAAATGCGCTTTACTACTCCGTGCCATCTGCGCTCGCAAGCACCCTCAATGCGCGCCTGATTGCGGCCCCAGAGGCGCCCCTCTACCTGCGCAATGCCCGCCTTGTCATCGGCGCCCTCTCGGTGCCCCTCACCGACCGTGTCTTGAGCGCCAAAGACCTCATCAGTGGCACGCTGGCGTGGTCATCGAGCCCCGATAGTCTTACGCACCTCGGGTACCTCTCCGACGCCAAACTCGACACCAAATCCACCCGCATCTGCGGCGGCAAGACCATGATTGGAGCACGCGCCACTGTCATCATTGGCCCCGCCCTCATGGACACCCCCAAGCCTGTGATTGAGGGCGCTGAGTTCTACGTGCTTGACCTTGGCGAGCTCGTCGAGACCTATGGCGAGCACAACCGCATCAAGACTATGTCGCAGTGCAGCTATATCTTCTAGAGAGCACGATTATTTTTTGATTGCTACTTGAATAGAAAAATAATTCGATTGGTGACCATGGAGGACCTCTATGAGAGCATCATAAGCCACGCATGCACCTGCGACTGGCCGGCCCTCTTGGACTTCATGCATTCTCTCGGACCGCACTCAATATACGTATTTGACGTCTGGAACGAGGCGTCAAAGGCCATGCTTACAGCAGATCAGCCTTGGTCAGCGCGTCGTGGAATGTACCAGGACATGGTCGCGGTTAAGTCTATTAGCAGTTTGGGCCTGCCGCCACGCCTCACTTGGCACGACGCGGACCCGTTTGCCAATGACAGCAAAACACGACAACTGTTGGGCACGAGCATCGAAGTGGATTACGTGTGGATGCTGCGCCGCCAAGAGTTCCGACCCGAAGTGGTCGAGGCCGCGATCGTGGACGGCAGCTTCGCATCCAAGTTCCGCTACGTCACCATCGAGACCCTCATGGGCGCCTCCAACTGGAAGCCAGAGCTGATAAATGCCTTCCACGGCAAAGACAACATACGGCGCATCAAGCATCTCGCGCGTCTTGGGGCTCGGGCCGAACTCGACGCCATGGGGCCGATCAGTGGCATTGTCAGGAGTGAGCTGGCACGCTTCTGCATGTACCGGGGCGACCGCGCCATGGCCGACTATTTCGTACCGGGCTTCGAGTTCGCCGACGACGCCATTGAGCGTGACTTGCAGGACTATTTTCCGTCTCTTGCGAGGATCTTTGACCTCATCAAGGAGGCCAACTGGAGCATCGATCAGATCCTCGGCTTCTTAAGCAAGCAATATACGGCAACGATTATCAGCTTCAGACGCAACCTTCTGGATTATGGACAGTTGCATGGTGCCCTTATCAAACCCATTGTCTGTTGGCTTCAGGGGCATCTGTGTCTGCCGCCTCGGCCTTACACCACTAGGCTGGCGGTTATAAATCGAGCCGAGCGTCGGGCCGTCTTCTGGCTTGAGTGGCTCGAGGGCGGCGACCCGATGACGCGCGCCATATGGCGCACAGCCGCGCTATTCGTGTCTGACGGGCTCTTTACAATCTGCAGCACAGTTGCAGAAGGACCGTCGCCCCTTATTCGCTTCCTCACCATCATGATGAGGTTGCCCCTCGAGCTGCAGGTCGCCCTCATGGGTTTTAAGGCCCACGAAACATGGCATCCCACCGCCGCCAATTGGCTCCTGCGCGGACTTTGCGATCCCTTCTGGATGGGCCCATGACAAAAAATTAACCATGATAACACACTTTGCCAACGATGATGTCGGCCGCGTGGCGCATGAGCAGATCAACCGTGTCCCATGTCACCTGCCCACGAACACAAGGCGCGTGAATCTTTTTTTCAGCCTCCGACAAGGCATACACCTCACGTACAAGGGTCACGATTCCCGCGACGCCATCGCCGCTCAACCAAGCCTCCGGCGAGGCCTGTTCAGTAGTCTGTCGATTCTGATGGCTCGTGGGGGTGTCCCCTCTTGAGCCCATATCGACTGCATCATAGGACTGCAGTTGCAGGCCAAAGTTGGGCAGAAAGTCACATGCCTGAGGTAGGCTTGTCTCGTCACGGCCCTGGAAGCGATCAAAGCCTTCGACCAGGGTCACAAACTGCTTCGGCAGTCCCTCCTTAACCGCCTTGGGCGAGAAGACAATGGCAATGGTGCAGGTGAGCATGATTGCGAAATCTGAGCCATAAAAAATAATCAAATGTCACAGATGCACGTACGGCATCCAGATGTTAACGACCGCCGAACGACGCGAAAGGAGGGTGGGAAGCGACTGGGCCGGCGCGTCTTTGCCGAAATAGATGGCCCACATGAGCATCGAAATACGCGAGAATGTATGGTACATAAAGGCCTCGTGGAGGCGTTCAATGGCCGCCTCTTCAGGCGTGCCTTCGGAGGGCGCGGGTGCAACGAACATGGCGAGGGCCATATCGCCGTCTCCACCGTCGTGCCAGCGGGCCATGGCGTTAATGATTTCTTGCGCCGACGCACTGCCGCGAAGGTTGGCAACGAAGTGACGCGCGATGAGGACGTCGTTTTCTTCTGTCGGCGCCAGAGGCAAATAAGTGTGTAGCTTCCAGCCGTGGCGCTCAATGGCGGCGATGAAGCGTGCTGGGAAGCCGGTCCTCACAGCGCGAGGCGAGAAGACCACGTAGTTGGGGTAGATATACGGCATGCTTGTGGAACAGAGACGAGGGAAGGGGAAAACAGACATCTAAAAAATAATCAAATAAGCCCCTAAGCGTTCAATGCGCCCGTGAACAGAGGCAAGCCCAAGTCCTCGTAGCGCGTGCCTGTGCTGGTCTCAATGACGCTAAAGTCCTCGAGCTTAAAGTCCCACAAATATTCGCGCGTGCCAGGGGCGATCTGCAGCTTCAGAGTGAGGTCGGAGCCCATCTGAGAACGGACCCTGCGTGGTGCGTCCCAAGCCTCGATCATGTCACGCACCGTGTCGGCGTGGTTCTCATAAACGTGGTAGTCGCCGAGCGTGTGATACATGTTCCCAACTGGCACGGCAAGAAGCTCAGCCAGCATGTGGGCCATGAGGGCGTAGTTGACGACGTTGAAGGGCAGTCCGAGGAGGTAATCGGCGCTGCGCTGGTCGATCTTCAGGTGCATATTTCCTCGGCTGGCACTCACCTGAAACTGGGTGTGGCACGGCGGCAGGGCCGCGAGGGACCCATCGAGCTGCAGGGCGGGATTGTAGCTCGTCACCATAGCCCGGCGCGATGATGGCTCGCGGCGGAGGAGGTCCACGAGCTCCTTGAGCTGGTCCATCATGTGAACGGCCTTCGTGGTGTCGCCCGCGAGCCATGCGCGAGTGTCGACGCCTGTGAAGGACCTCCATTGAGTGCCGTAGACGTACCCGAGGTCGGTCGTGAACTGCTGTATAGGGGAGCCGACTCTTGAAGGCGTCTCCCACAGGGCGCGCAATGACTCGCTCGGTGGGAAGCTCTCCCAACGCGCCTCAAGACGCTTGGAGAAGGCCGCGGCATCGGCATCCCAGATCTTCGAATCGCCATATTTCGGGTCGTGTAAAACAGCCGCGTCGGTCTCACCGGCGATCATCCAGAGGAGCTCCCCAAAGGCCTTCTTCAGAGCCACACGCTTGCACAGTACGGCGGGGAAGGACGCGCTCAGGTCGAAAATGAGCATCTTCCCGAAGGCACTTCTGCAGTCCACAGTGCGGCTGGGAACAGGCTCACAAGCCAAGAGCTCGCGGCCAATGGTGATATACTCTTCTGTGGCCTCCATTCAGCAGCAAGTCTACGACGCCTGACGTGAATTCAAAAAATTCATAGTCACGAATGATCTTTGAAATAACCGCCCGACGCGCAGGCTTGATGAGGCGGCTCGCAAGGGCCGTACAGAGGAGGCTGTCGGGGTCGATTGGCGCCCCCAACCGCTTAACCGCCCGTCGCTCGGCCCATGCTGCTTCGAAAGGGTCGTGGCTAGAGAACGTGATGGTCTTGCCATGGTTGGTCACGCGCATCACGAAGACATCTTGTTGCCGCTCAAGCCGGTCCCACCAGGACCCTTCAACGGCGCTCCTGAGGAGATTACAGAGCCGAGCGTCAAAGGGGTTGCCATTGAGCGGCGTCACTGGCCCCATAAGCCCGCCCAGCTGCCCGACGTACGTTAAAAGGTCCAAACCATCGGCCCTATAAACGCCCTCCTCCATAGCCTGCCAGACGTGTTCCAATATGGCCCCTGCGAACGCATAGTCAACACACACGACCATCGGACCGTGCGACTGCTGCTCGAGGACAATGAAATATACCGTGTCGCCGTGGACCTCAATTAAGGGGCCAAGGACGCGATCGTAGCAAGCCTGGCACATCCAGCCTCCCCACATATAGCGTGTTGCCACGCGGCCACAGACGTTACAGGTAGGAACCATTTGTGAATAAGACCGTGAAAAAATCAATTCTTGGCCATGACCACGATATTTGATTTTTTTCGACCCCTAAGTATCCGCGATTCCCTCTCCCCCCTAGCTCTCACCAGCCCCTTTCTAAGCTCTCACCAGCCCTAGCTCTAACCAGCAACTAAAAAACCAGCAATACTCTTGCACGTTAATTAAAACCAGAAATGGCCACCACCCCCCGCATCGCTTTTGATCTCAATGAGGTCCACTTCGACGCTGCTACCGAAACCGACAAGACCACCTTCCTCAAGGCTTTTGAGGGCTCTGACAAGGTTGGCTTCAGCATCTCCCCTAACGCCACCAAGGCCGTTAAGGAGCTCGCAGGACTCACCGACATCAAGAAGCTCAATGAGGCCTACAGCTCCTTCGTCCCGCTGCCCGTCAAGATCGCTGTTGGCGCGCTCAAGTCCGTGGTCAACAAGATGACTGCCGGCCCCGCGGCCGATGACGCCAAGACCCTCATCTTCCACCTGCACGAGATCGAGGTCAAGCCCGACAAGACCACCAACAATGCCAAGACCACCTACTACCTCCGCGTCGGCGGCGCATCCTTGGCCATTCTGGCTTTCTGCGCCCTCTTCAAGAGAGCTCAGGAGGAAAGGAAGACCAAGGCCGCCGAGAAGCAGGGAAAGATAGCCCACGACAAGGCCGCGCTGGCCGCCATCCTTGCCGGCCCATCCAAGCCCGCCGCCCCCGCCGCCAAGACACTCGCCGACCTGCCACTGACCCCTGCCCAACTCGCCCTGAAGAATGTACTCGACTGGAAGTCAGACACCGGTACCAACTGGTCCGACGACTCCTCGTAAGACACTGACCCCGGGTGACCATCACACCCACGACAAAAAAAAAGATGGCGGAGAAGTCCGTAGCGGGAACCCGCAGTCAACAACCCCATCGGCCAACCCCTGCCCGATGCGCTAAGTACGACAAACTAGCATGGTGCACCTCAAAAATGCATCACCAAAAAAGCGGAATTTACCCCTACCTAGGTAAATTTCGTGGCGCAAGCCTAGAGACCGACACCAGTCGCTCTCACTTTTTTGTCATTTTATACTACTTAGAGGGTCTTGCCGGATAGACATTAATCGCGAATAATTGATCAGCCCGTCATTGATCGCAACTGCAACCATGGCCCACCACGATACCCTCACGATCCGCAACCGCGATGGCTCCCTCATGCCCCTCGACTTTTCCTACGTCGAATTGCGCATCAGGCAGATTGCCGATGGCGAGAATTTATTCGTCCGCGAAGGCACAGTCGCGGCTTGGACCGCCATCGAGCAGCTCATGAACCCCCTAGATCACGTCGACCTGGCTGAAAAGCACATACCCGATACACATCGAAACCGCATCATCGGCCGCATCATGCAGCTCACCGAGGCCGAGGTCGACAAGCTCACCGTCACGATACTCGACACGGCCACCATCGATAACATCGTGGTCCGCACCTGTATCGGTCTCAGCGAGGTCTGCGCCGATTGCGGCCTCTTAGCGCGGGCACTTGACGCGTCAAACATGCAGAAATCCAGGGCTCGAATTCAGCCGCTGAGCATCGAAGGCTACCTAACGGGCATGCAGCGCAGCAACCAGGACCCCTACACCTATGAGATTCTCTCGTGGATCGACGAGCGCACAGCATGCGCGCTAAAGGGGCTTAGTGGCCACAACGTCGCCCTTCCCGACTATCGCTACGATTTTACGATCCCCGCCGAGGGCCTTATCACGCTCCGAAACCAGTATCTGCAGAAGAGCCTCAAGAGTGATGGTAAGCGCGCCCCCTTTGAGCTTCCCAGTGAGATGTACCTCCGCATGGCCATTCAGCTCGCCCCAAACCGCCTCCCCAGCATCGAAGATCTCGGGGTCAACTACTTCTACCTCGCGAACCGCCTCATCACCATGTCGACGCCCGTCATGTCGCGTTCTGGGACGCGCGCCAACAGCCTCGCAGCGTGCTATCTCACCTTCGGCGAGGACTCAATCGACTCCATCAGCGACCGCATCAAGGCCACGTCCCGCAACTCAGCCGGCGGCGGCGGCATCGCCATTGACGTCTCGTCCGTCCGCGAGCGTGGCGGCTACATTCGCACGACTGGTGGTGAGGCCCAAGGCGTTCTACAGTGCATGGGGCCCTTCGCAGCCATGGCCAACTTCGTCTCACAAGGCGCCCGCAGGGGCTCGACCGCCGTGTACCTCGCAGACCATCACCCTGAGGCCCTCGAGTTCGCGGAAGCCCGCTCAGAGACGACGCCCGGCATCAAGCACCACACGCTCTTCACGGGCATCATGTTGAGTGACCTCCTGATCCGCAGATGCACGAACCCGGACGCGACGTGGACGTTCTTCCCGCCCGTCATGGTCCCCGACCTCGTGACGCTTTGGGGGGACGCCTTCGAGCGCCAGTACGTCTTTTACGAGCGCAAGTACGCCTCCCACGCGCTCGTAAAACGCGTCAATGCCCGCGACTTCATGCTGCGCGTCATGACCGCCAAGATCGAGACCGGCATGCCGTACCTCATCAGCAAGAGCCACGTGTACGAATTCTCGAACCAAAAGCACATGGTGAAGCTGTTCCCAGACGGCCGCATCGTCCTCAACCTGTGCACCGAGATCATGCTCTTCATGAGGCGCCATGAGACTGCCGTGTGCATCCTTGGGACCGTCCTCGTGGGCATGTGCGTGCACTGGAATCCATGCTCGTACCCCAACCCACTCGAGGTCGCGACGCGCCTCAACAAGCCGCTCTTTGACTTCACGCCCCTCAAGCCTCTGGTCGCGCCTCGGCTCTTGGAGCGCTTCCATCCGGAGCTGATCCCACGCAATGAAGGCGATTCTCTCACTTGGCTCAATGCCCGCCGCCTCCACGGCAAAGCCGGCGCCTATGTCGACCTCCTCGAGCTCGGTTACAGCGCCTATCAGTGTGTCATCATGCTCAACAACGTCTTCGAGCACAACCAATACGCCGAGGAAGGCGCCCGCACATGCTCGCTCCGTGACCGACCCATCGGCGTCGGCCAACAGGGACTTTTCGACCTCTACACGATGATGATGGTGCAGGCTGACACGCCTCAAGGGCGTCACATCAACCGCGTCGTTCAGGGCGTCATCTATGGCTTCGCTCTCCTCGCCAGCGCCGACGTTGCGCGCTCCAATGGGCACCCGTACGAGACCTTCGCGTGCCGCAAGCACAGATTCGTGCCGCCCGCCACCCCTTGCGACCACTGCTCCCCCCTCGCGCACGGCATGTTCCAGTTCGACATCCGCAACGCTTACATCCGCCGCAGGCTCGCTCAACTGAAGCCCACGGAGACCCCCACCCGCAACCGTTGGGGCGAGGACCTCATCCTCATTGAGCCTATCGACGAGTTCGACTGGGACCGGCTCCGAACCTACATCGGCCACTACGGTGTCGCCAACAGCATGCTGACGTCTATCCAGCCCACCGAGACGAGCGCCAAAATCGGCTGTATCTCGGAGATGTGCGAGCCACGCCGTGGCGTCAAGATTACGATCGTGAACGAGCACCAGACGACCGTCATCAGGCATCCACACCTCGTCCGGCTCTGCAATGAGCTCGGCCTCGACATCGCGGCCATCACGCGTTACATCGACGAGCACGATGGCTCTATCTGGGGCTGCCCGGCCTTCCCAGACCATCTTCAGTTGCTCTTCAGGGGCATTTACGAGTACGACCAGCGCTTCCTGATCGACCTCACGAGCGACCGCGAGGCGTACATCGATCTTGCCCAGTCGCATTCGGTTTATTTGAAGCAGCCGAAAGTTGTTGACGCGCTGGGTCATACCCTTTACGCGCATCGCAAGCTCCTTAAGACGCTTTCGTACTACATGCGCTCCCCAGCCGCGACTACCCTGCGCGCCACAGGCGGCCAGTACAGTGGCCTTAAGTCCCTCGCCCCTCGCAAGGACGAAAGCTGTGAGGGCTGCTCGACCTAGCAGGGTAGCATCCGACACTCTTTTTTGCTTATCATTGTCGATTAATTCATTTGATGCGCAAATTGGGACGGTCAATGACACCGCGTCAACTCTATTTACGACAATCATCATGGCTAAGAGAAGGTCCAGGAAGTCCGCCGCCAAGTCGGCATCTGCTACCACCGGCAAGCGCCGCAGCCACCGCCGCCGCTCCACCAAGTCCAAGAAGTAAGGGGTTCTCCACCAACCGCTTCTTCGTTGCTTAACTACATGCGCGCTAACACTTAAGCCTATCAGGTGCATACTGCAGAGGCTTCTTTTTTTGTTCAGTGGATGGCCATCTTATGGCTCTTGACAAAAAAGACATTCGCGCAGACCCCGTGGGGTGTCCCCACGTTACGCGCCTCCAAAGGCCCATGGGATCTGCCTGAACCGCGCCACATCGCCCATGACGCGCCGCACGAACTTGACGCGCTCGGTCGGGGGTAGGTTGTTCTTGATGGCCGCCGCGTGCCAGTGCCGGTCGAGGAGCTTTTGCGGGTGGTTGTCGGGCAGGAAATTCAGCCGCGGGTCGATCTCAGGGGCCCGATACGCGACCCCTGTGACGACGCGACCCGTATTGTCCACGAATTTTTTGTTGATGTCGAGGGGCGCCCCATCGGCCATGATAGGCACCGACCCTGGCCTCGTGTAAGCGTTCGTGTCCGCGTACAGCTCCATGATACCGCCGGTTGGAAGCGCCTGAGGATAGCGGGCCGCCCGGGCCCCCGGCGAGTCAATCGGCTGAGGAGGCCCACCAACACCGACCCACGTCGCCCCATTGGACATCGTCGCGCCCGTCTGCTGCTGCCTCCAACCGCCGAGGATGCCCTGGGGAGCGCTCTGCTGGGTCCATACGATGCTGCCTGGGGCGCCCGCGTCTTTCGTCGGGTCAATGGCGTAGCGGCCCCCGTACAGCCCCGTCTCGAGAGACATCTCCCCAGCCTTGTTAGGGTCGGTTAGAACGCTGTCGTAGGGGCCCTCATTCTCGGCCAGAGGCATGGTCGACATGTGCCTGACTGACCCCGAGCTGTTCTGGCCGGCAGCCGCTCTCACAGCGCTGGCTTGCCCGTAGTTCATGGCCAGATTCTGCTGCTCGCCAGAGCCCAGGCGCGCGTCTGCGTTGGTGTTTGAGCGCGTCGGTTTGGTCTTCGGCACCCACGAGGGCGTCGTTGCACCGGCCCCCACAGCCGTTTTAGACGTGGCGCCGGCACTCTGGCCGAGCATGTAATCGTTCCAATTCGGCAGCTCTTGAAAGGGCGTGATGCCGTTCCCCGTCGCGTCGAAGAGCGTTTGCTGCTGGGCGTATTGGTCGTCCGTGAGCGTGCGGGAGGTGGTCTGCTGGTCATAGCTGAAGGGTTGACCCGAGCGCGGGTACGGCTGCGTCTCAGTCACGATCAGGCTCGGGTCGTAACGCGGCCGCTGTACCGGGGCGTACTGGGGGCGCTTCGAGTAGAGGTCCATATTGAAGCCGCGGACCACGAAGTCGAGCTCGGGTGAGCTCATAAAGAAGTACGCCATGAGCAAGAATGCCACGATGAGGACGACGTACTCCCAGGTCTCCATTGTGTCGTTGCAACCGAACAAAAAATACTAATCGCGTGGGCATTGTTCAAAGAGCGCAAATTTATGGCTCTAAAATTGGAACACATGGAGGCCGGTCAACTTGCTATGCCTTTCATAGTCGCCAGCACCGCCATCACAGATTCGTATTGAGAAACATTAGCACGTCTTCTGATGCTGTTCACCATGGATGAGACGCTACTGCAACCGCCCATGGACCCGCCAACTCAGAGCCTCAATCAGCGCATTGCGATCCCCCACGCAGTCGTGGCATTGGCCAAGAACAATCAAGCTATCATTCGCGCGCTTCATGATGCCCTCGGCAGGAGCACTTGGAAGTGTCGGCACTACATCGAACTGCCCTATCGCAATGCTCCTCAGGTGCTCAAAGGCTGCGCACCCAACACAAAGGTTATCGTGTTCTTCTTCAGCTTTGTGAGCCTTCAACAGGATTTCGACCCACGCCTTACCCGTCTCACAAGCGCTCAAACCCTTGCCGACACCATACAAAATCTGGGACTGGACGTGTCGGTCGCAGCCATTGAGAGTGGCGCCAGTGGTCGTCTCTTTCACAAGCACTTCGGCCTCAATGCTGCAGAAAAAACATTTGTTGGCGTCTAAGACAATCATGATTTTTTAATCTCACCAAAGGTACGGCTTCTTGAGCGAGACGAACGACTGCTGCTGCCTTTGACAACCACTAAAGGACTGTGCACCGGTCGTTGGTGGCGCCACTGCGGCCACAGTCACCACTTCATCAAGCATAATAATCTCATACGTCAACACCATGAGCCATAAAAAAACCACAATCCATAGGACTGCGAAAAAGAGGTTAGCAGCGGCACTCATGATGATTGTGACAATGGTGCAACACAAGGAATGCGCTTGGAATTAAACTGCTCAGACGCCACCAAGATTCGCAGTCTTAGTGATGGATCCAAAGGACTGCCGTTTCTTCATGTGCCATAAGCCCGCTGGTGATGGCCTATAGCCTTTGCCCGCGGGCATCATCATAATCAAGTACAAGATCAGCGCGGCAGCAATCAAGGCGGCAACAAGGATGGCGTCCATGGTTGAGCAAATAACTCTGCTCGAGATATTTCTTGCCTGCATAAAAAAGAACAGGCTGGCGTCTTCATCCGAGACAGGCGCTTAACCTAAGCGCCTATACAGCTTGACGAGATCCTCAAGCTCCGCGAGAGCCATCTCTGGGTTGGCCTTTGAACGCTCCAACATCACGTCTATCTTATGCGCATGAGCGTACCGAAGCACCTCAATGAAGCCGGCCTCGTTCGCGTACTTAACCCGCGGGTGTCGAGGAAGGCCCTCATAGTTCGCGCCATGATGTTCGCGTCCCCCACTCGGCGCCTCATCGTGGGCAATAGGCCAGATGCGCCCGTGCCCGATGACGTCATGCTCGTCAGGCCCACCGAGCTCGCTCTTGCTGTCATTGAGGTGAAATAGGGCGATCCACGCAGGGTCCCCGAACGCCTGAAACCACTCCCGGACCTCGCTCGAAAAGCGCACACTCACGCCGCAGCTCCAGAGGTGGGCCGTGTCGATGCAGATGCCAAAGTCGCGCTTCCCAAAGCCCATTTTATGCACGTCCATCACGAAGCGGCGGCACTCTTCGGGCTTCGAGAAGATCGCGTCAGCGGGCTTGAGGGCGTTGATCTCGAAAATGAGCTTGATGGGCTTCAAGCGCTGCACGTGGGCGGTGCTGGCGGCGTATGTAAGTAGCTCTGTGGCGGCCACGACATTGGTCTCAAGAGGCGCGTTCTCGAGGTGTATGATGAGCCCCGCGAGCTGCAGGCTAGTGGCCCGCGAGATCTGCGCGTGGATGATGCCACGCGTGCTTGGCTTGCACATGTGAGAGAGGTAATTTGCGTGAGCATAGACGCGACGGGCGGACGGAGTTCCTGACGCCAGGGTCTCGCCATCGAGGTTAACGAGCTGCGCGCTCTGGGGGTTCATGATGAAAATCTGCATGCAGCGGCTGGCATAACGCTCAAGGAGGACCTCGAGGGCGCCCCCATACGTCTTCTGGCCGAGCCACTCAATGAGCTCACGACCAACATGAATCCCGACTGACATGGCTCTAAAAAAGGGATGTCAAGATGCTTAAGGTTGTAATCTTCGGCACTGAAATTATTCCATCTTGCCTTCGCTGCGCTTGGTCGCGTTCCACATGGCCTGAAAGAGACTACTCTCGACGCTGAAGCTGGCCGCGAGGCGATGGCCGCCACCGCCATAGGTCTCCGCGATGCCCGCGAGATCATACTCGCAATCGGGCAGCCCACGCAGCGAGCAAACGACCCGCTTCCCAAGGTACCTGACGCACATCACGAATTCCGGCTTGGGCGTCTCGAGGTCGGTGCGTCTCTCGCGCAAGAAGCGCAGCTTTGAGAGGGCCACTTCGCACAGGGGATCGAAAAATGCCACACGCAGCACAAAGATTTTCTTGATGGAAAGGCTTGTTGGGACCATCTTCAAATCGTGAAAGAGCCAGCCACAGTACGCGTTCGAGGCGCGGCTTAGGTTCGCCACCATGGCATCGTAGGTGCGCTCAGACGCCTCTAGGGCGGGCGTCATATCGGCCCAAGCGGGCGTAGTAAGAGCGCGACCCCAGAGCTCGAGTGTGCGGTCGACGGTCAAGGGGTTTGAGATGCAGTTCCAGATGACGAGCTGGCGTCGCCAACCCTGAAGATTATCGTGCCGATCATAGCAGTCAACGACGCTCAAGATCGCAGGAGTCGCGGTGGTATCATCGTTGCAAAACAGCTCGCGATGCGTCAGAATCGCCGCGCAGACCGTGATGTCGATCATGACCTCGGTGTTTTTGAGCAGGCCGAGGTCATCTTGCATGAGGCGCTTGAGCTCGCGTTTGCTGGTCAGGTGGTGATCGATCCAAGTTATCGAGTGCGTCCAGACCCGTCGGATAGCTCTCAGAAGCGCCTCCTGAAGGGTGATGTCCAGCACGAAGAGGTTGAGGGAAGTGCGGGGGTCATCGCTGACCCGCTTCAAGTCCTCATCATTGACCCGCCTAAGTTGCGCCGCAATGAGCGCGTGAGAGTCGTGATAATTGAACGGGATGGCCATGATAGACTGATCGCCAAACCGCTTGTGAATCACCGCAAGGCTTGCAGTGCCATCAGGACAGTTACCGTGGTACAACACAACGATCATTGTTAGACTTGCTGGTATTGAGGGCTTCAACGCGCGTGTTCAAATATCACAATCGACTGGTCGTTTTATCAAGTGGTTCCACAGCCTATTTTAACACAAATCTACTATGGAGCTCGATCGTCCCCGTCGCCGCGCCAACATCGCCGAGACCCGAGAGCGCGCCAAGGGCAGCTTCACGGCCCACCTCTTAGAGCACCGCAGCTGCTTCCCTGAGCGCCCCGATGGGCAGCTGATGGCCGCGGCGGCCGCCATTGAATATTCGTGCTTCGAGGCCGCGCTCATCAAGACCGAGATGACCGAAGAGTGCTATGAGACATGCGTCGTTTTCTCGGCCGTCTACACGTCCATCTGCAGCGTTCTACTTGGCAACCTAACGGAGCCCGTCCTGGAGCGCGTCCATGTCTCGCGCGACTTTCTCGTGCAGCTTGGCCGCCTCACTGAGCGCGACCTCAATGCCGGGCCTCTCCAGACCCTTCAGGATGAGATCGACCACCGCAACCGCGAAGGCAAGATCGCACCCAAGACGTCCATGACCTACCCGTGCAACAAGTGCCATGGCCCGACTGTCTCGCAGCAGCGTCAGACCCGAGGCGCCGACGAGGACGGGACCATCTTCGTGCATTGCATTCCTTGCAACCATGACTTCAAGCGCTAGAGGGGAGCGACCCACACGACCACTATGCATTAATTGCGGCAAGGGTCCGATCCCTCCTCCAACTATAATTCACCGGGCATCCGTGTTATAATTTTTGCGAGTCTTTCCGTTTTTTGTGTCCTCCCATACATTACGCGATGGACGTCGACGCGAAAATTGCAATCGTCATCCTGATTGTGGCGACCCTCATTGTGGTGTGGCTTCTTGCCACAGGAGGGTCGGTTGCCTCGCTGGTGCCCATGTACTATGGCCCCTACCCCACAAACCCCAATGCGGCACCGATTGTCAGCAGCTGGCAGCAGTACACGCAAGGCGGCCTCCCCAACCCCATCATCGGCCGCGGACCTCAGGGCCAGCCCATCGGGGCCTATGACTACCTTGGCCGCGCCTACACCGGCTACAACATGTTCCCAGGCTCGATGGTCTTCCCTGAATTCACTGACTGTGGGTGCGGGTGCGGCGGGGAACAGGCCGCCCTCAAGGCTGGTGTCCCACCCGCCATGGCAGCTGCCATCGGGGCCGCCAACAATGCCGCCGCGACCCCCCTCGCGAACACCCAAATCGTCAAAGCCAGCCCCGCAAGCTCGGTCCCCGTCTCGCCGACGGCCAATCAGAACGCGGTCTCGAAATTCATGAACGCCCCAATGGACATCCACGACCCTCAGATGTGGTGCCAGACGGGCTCAGTTCTTGGCGGTCGCGGCGACAGCAGCGTCTGCGGTGGTGGCCCGCCAGCGGGCTTTGTGAACGCCAGTGCCAACGCTGGTCCGCCCATGATCATGTCCGGCTACGTCGGAGGTGGCATCGCGGACAATACGCCTGCCTCTGGCGCCGCCAAGATCATGGCCAACTTCAAGATGCGCGGCTTCGGCCCCAAGCCCATGCAGATCATCCACGGCAGTTACTGTGAGGCCGGCGCCGTGGTCGGTGGGCGTTCGGCATGCAGCGGCAGCAGCGCTGCGCCCGGCTATGGCGCCCGCGGGACCATGGGCATGGAGACCAATCTCGCCATCAGCCAGCTCACCGGGGCCGCCCAGCAGTTCAACACGTCGTTCGGAGACATCGCCAACCTGGCCACCAGCGGCTCTACGACCCTCGACAAGCCCCCCGTCAATGCTCACCAGGACGCCCCCATGAACAACCCAAGGCGCGCTGCTGCTGGCGGCAACAAGAACCCTCGTGGTGCCGGCGAGGTGTCCTCCTTCGATCACCGTCAGAGACACGGTTGAAGCGCATCATCGCGTGCATTATTTTTTCGATCTTGAGATGCAAAAAATATTAACTCTTGTCTTTAATGCCATGGCGGGTCGCCGCGCTTCGTCCAATAGGTCGGGATAGTCGTGTAAGATGCCACACCACCGCCTGACATGGGGCAAGTCATCAGACAATAAACCAGCAGCAACACGAGCAACGCCACAATGACGTAGCCGAGGCAGGTAGGCGTCTCCATGGTCGTGACTCAAAGTACCAGACGTGTCAAAAAAACTACGATAGTCTCAATTATGACGTCGCCATAATGGTCGCATACTCGCAGTAGGCGCAATACATGCGATCAATGGTCTCCCACATCTGTGTGCGCGCCCTGGCATCCATACCCGACCATGCCATCTTGAGCAGCATGATAAAGTCGACCCACTCGGTGATTTTGTCCTTCTTCAGCTGTGCACTTTGCATCTTCCCGGCGTAGTCAATCTCGAGCATGAATTTCTCATCACGCGCGATGATCTTGTCGTGGTACTCGTCGAGGAGCTTGTACAGGAGCACCTTTTCGATGATGGCGTCCGGCAGAACACGCACGACGGTTTCACAGCCGCGTCTGGTCTTGTCGACCTCGGCGCGATTGCGGTCGGCCAGGATGGCGCCCATTTGTGCTAAGGCGGCGAACATGTGCGAGTTAAACTCCTTCACATGAGGGTACGGGTCTTGCTGGGTCTTGCGGTCGCGGAACATTGGGGGGGCGGAAATGGGGCGCCCATGGCTCATAATTTAATCGAATTCGGCCGATGTCTTAGGGTCGATACGATTTTCAGTGTTATACCACGACCACTCTGAGACACCAAGTCATCAGCAATTCGCATCTCAAAAAACATGGATGCTACGCGGACTCAGGCCCGAATGGTCGCCATGATGGCCGACCACAAAGGGTGCGTCGGTGCGATCGGCGGGCTCAGCTCCTGTGTCTCGGCGTCCCATTCGCGAATGATGATTGACGCCGGAGTCGCACCCATGACGTAGTCGAACTCGCGCTCGATGTCGCCGTCCTTGACGAGCACGCGACCGCTTTTTGCGCCGGCCGTAGCGGCCCCTTTAGCGTCCTCAGGAGGCACCACACACGGGTCCGGCAACGCCATGTTGAACGCAAACTTGCCGACCGTCAGGGACCGGCCCGTTGGGAGGCAGCGACGGCAAATCTCAGGCGTCGCGCTGACCCCCGCCAGGCATTCGATTGACACGCTGTGGGCAACCTCAATAAAGGCCGCGTTGTTCTTGAGCTTCGTGAGAGACCGATAAAGAAGCTCCTCATCCGTCGAGGGTAGCGGCTTCTGAGGCGTCCCGTCAGGGGCGACCTCGGGGGGCGTCGTGCTGATCAAGATGTACGGCTGAATGTCGCGCTTGTCGGGCGGCAGGCAGGCCGCGGCTCCGAAGCGCACGTAGCGACTCACGAGCTGATTGTAGTCCTCCATGTGGTACCCGAGGGACTCAGCGACAACCACGCGGCCGTTCTTGAGGTCGAGGCCGAGGTTGCCGACGCCCGAGCAGACCAACACATGAATGAAGGGGCCGTAACGGTTGAGAGGGTCTCGGAGCACCTCAAGGAGCGCGCTAAACTGCACCTCAGACGTCTCGCCAGAGAGCAAGAAGTAATGACCCGCCTTACGCTGCCCCATCAGCTCTGCCTCGCGTGGTCCGAGGGGCCCGTTCTCAAAGTCGCGCCAAGTGACGGCCTCGGCATTGGGTGTCATGGCGAACTTTCGGCCTTGCAAAGATGGCGGTCCAACAGCGACAGAGCCGTCCGTGGCGAATCGAAACTCTTCGTACCCGAGCGTGTCCGTCAGGTAGCGGCCAATCTTCTTGATGCCGCCTTCTTCGACGAACGGGCTCTGAATGAGGATCAAGTCGTGGGGCCGGGACGCCACGAGCTCCGCAATGACCTCGAGCTTGTTGATTCCATTGGACGCGATGCGACTGCGAACCTTGTACGAGCCCGCGTGGTCTTCCGACGCGAAGCCTTTCTTGAAGAAGCCGGGCCCGCGCGCCCCACCGCGGCCGCCTCCACCCTCGCGGGCCTCAAGCTGCTTCGCCTCGTAGTACTCTGCGAGCTGTGAACCGCTCATGGGGAGGTACTTGATTTTGCTAGGGAGGCGCGTAGGGAAGGCGAAGTCCGAGGCCGCCTCAGATGCGTCCGCCACCGCGTGCGAGAGATAGCCGCTGATAAGGTTCTGGAGCCGTCCGCGGTTGTGGGCGATGAGCTCGGCGCTCCCGAAGTGCGCCGCGAACTCGTACTGGTCCTCCGGAAAGACCTCGCGGCCGGCCACTAGGTTGTACGCGGGCACGGCTTCAAAGGCCGAGTTCGTGATGAACGTCCCCGTCAGCAGGAAGACGTAGCAGTTCTTGGCGGCCATCAGCGCCCGATACACCTGCAGCGCCACATTGCGTCCGTGGGCAATCGAGTTGCAGAGCAGATGCGCCTCGTCCACGATGACGACCTTGCCCGTGAACATCGAGGCAAGAGAAATCTCCTCGCTCGATGTCGTGACGGCCGTGTCAATGGCGTTTTTTGTGCCCACGTAGCGGCGAATAATCTGATCCGGAAGGTTGTTGGCACGCAGTGTGAAATACTCATAGAGGGGTGCCGACGGACCGACCTGAAGGAGTGAGCCACTCTCAGGGGCCCCTGTCATAGCACCTTGACCGCCCTCCTGAGCTTCGGTCATTGCGCCCGTGGCGCGCAGCTTGGCGAGCTTCACGACGTTGTCCTCGAAGTTCTGCTCGAGCGTCCGAGGCCCAATGACAATCGCGCTGAGGTCGGCCTCGTGGAGCATCTCAACGAGCGCGATGGCCGTAATCGTCTTACCCACGCCCATGTAGTGGTTGATGATGAGGCCGCGTCCGCCATTGACAACGCGCCCTGCCCGCACAGCCCGCATGTACTCGAGCACGACCCATTGCGCGTACTTCAGCGGCTGCGTTGGGTCATACTTCAGACCCGTGAAATACGCCTGCAGGTCGCGTCCGAAGCTCGTGTTGTTTCGGTCCATTGATTCTTTTTGTGGACTTTTATCACGACGCGGTTATATTCTTTCGTCAAATCCAATGGACGGAGTCACTTTTGAGACGGAGCCATACACGGGCGGCTACGATGGCGGCATCTTCGAGACCCTCGAGCCAAAGGAACAGTCGCTGTTCCCTGACTTTGGCACGCCCAAATTAATCTACTTCATCGCCCTCCTGGTCGTGATCCTCTTGATCGTGCTCTTTGTGATGGCGCTAAACGAGAAGGGGCCATTGACCGGCATGATCGGCGACATCAAGGGGCGCTTCTCAGGGACGACTGCCGCATCGAGCTCGTGAGCAAACTATCTTTATTGTCGAACATTTTTTTGCACACTCCGCAAGACGACTTCGCACTGTCACTTGTTCTATCATGATCGACCACGGGATCGGACTCGCGGTGCTGGTCGTAATCATCCTTATCGTGGCCGTCATCGTGTGGCCGACGCCGCAGACCTTCGCCAACAGCAGCTACAATGGCAGCCCAGGAGCCCCTGGCGACCTCAATGCGCCCGCCGACGAAGGCACCTTCGGCATGGACGCCATCTGGTACAACACCCCCAGCAGCCTTAGCGTCGCGTGTGCCGGCACGTCCTGCAGCATTCGCAACAAAGACCAACCACCCCCGCACGTGTACAATAACGCGGCCTCCTATTACGTCTTTGGACCCCAGAACCCACCCTTCCTGACGTGGCTCCGCGAAGGCATGGTCACGAACAACCGCGACGCCATCAACGAGTACCTCGACGCTTCCATCGGTGGTGCCATGCAGCCTTGGGGGCCTCGAAACAACCTCATGCGCAACCGGCGTTCGGGCATGGCACCGCTCGTGCAGACGCCCATCTCGCTTGGAGCCATCGCGGCTCGTGGGGGCGCAAGTTGATCCCTCGCCATGGCCCTTCCATGCCTCTTGTTTTTTGGACCAACCGAACACGACCGTGGCCAGGAACGTTTTAAGCCGTCCATTTTATGCCTTTATTTAGCGATCGTCGCAATGGAAAAGATCTTCGTCTCGCCCGACGGTAATGGCGCCAACGAGATTACCAAGCTCCTCGACAACTTCATTGCGGCTCATCGCAATTATTTCCTCGTCCGTGACAAGTTCCATCGCATCCGTGACCGCGTCCTGAAGCTCTACGAGGGCACCCTGCTTAGCTACGCCAAGGCCATCGAGTTCGGGCCTCTCGCGACCTTCAGCAGCAATGCCATCACGGCCCTAGGCTACATGACCTGGCCCAGTGGTCCCGAGTTCAACGATGCCATCCATCTGTCGTTAACACAGCCAAAGCACGCCAACCACAAGCTCATGGACGGCACCTACAATGGCCTCACGAATTCGCACCTGACCGCCTTCCTCTTCAAGCTTTTTGAGGGTCTCGTGGAGTTCATTCCGGACCTCTGCGAGCAGGTTGGGAAGCGCCATTACAAGGCCAAGAGCCTCAGCATCGCCGACATCGGCACTCTCGACAGCAAGATCCGAGCTTCAATGAGCTTCGAGACCGTCTTTGACTTCGAGCTCGATGTGAGCTCCATCAAGAGCGCCGACGTCGCAAAGAACGTCACCAACGGCTTCAATGCCGTCCGCGACTTTCGCTGGTCCGGCTACCTTAACCGCCGCGAGGATGCCGCGGCCAGCCCAAAGGCCCTTGAAGGCATGCACATCGCTCTCGTTAAGTGCGTCCGCGACCTCATCATCGGCGTCTTCGATATCCAGCGCATCATCTTTGAGCCCGACATCAACGCCGAGATGCTCACGGAAATTATCTCGCGCATTCATGGCGGCGAAAGCGCCGACTTCCAGCGCAAGCACAAAGCCGCCTTCGATTGCATCCGCAACAGCAGCGACCTACTCCACGAGAACATGGACCGCTATTACGAGAGCTACATTCGCACCAACAACGCGCTTGAGATGTCGACTGCCTACATCCAGGACATCGTCAAGGGTCTCGAGGGCGGCGGCGACAACACCCTCGTCGAGCTCGTCAACCACTACCTGGAGAAGGCCCGTGAGAAGATCGTGGGGCGATCCGACTCGAGCGCTCAAGGCGCCACTCTTGCGACCCTTCAGACCCTCGTCAATCGCATCACCGTTAAGAGGCCGGTCTCAGAAGACGCTCTTCGGGCCCTTGATCGCGTCGGGAACGTTGCTCGTGGCGGTGGGTCATCTAAGGGCGTCTGAACTGGGCTTGATTATTTTTTACTCAATCTCAACAAAAAATAATCCACGTGAGGAGCCTCCTAAGCCGGCCCATTGAAGCGCGAAATGAGCTGCTTCAGAGTGACAATCTGCGCCTTCAGAAGTGACTTCAGCTCAGTCGCAGTGCCACCAAAGACGACACGAAGCTCGGACTTCATGGTGATCGGGTCGTAGTACGCGCTGGCGGACGTAGTCGTCGCGGCGAATGACTCGTTGAGATGGGCAGTAACAAGGCTTGTAATGTGCCCGCGTGGCTCGTCAACCGTCAGCATGTAGCTCGTGAAGCCGCGTCCCCCGACGTTTAGCTGGTGCGTCTGGAGCCCATCTAATGATGCCGAAAGGGCATCTAGGCGGGCCTCAAAGGCGCCATGAGCGCGCTTCCAGAGTGACACAAGGGTCGAATCGCCGTGCAGCTGCAGCGTGACTTGGAAGGGTTCCGATGCTGCCTCACGCATCTCAAGAACATGCCGATCCTCGAAGACCCGGTCCACGTCCTCGATGGCAAGCCTCCTCTCGGTGGCGGTCGCGAAGGCGAAGTTGGCCACAATGGGCTTGATGCCGCTGAGGTGGCCGGGCGTCTCGACGACCTCGGCGCCAAGCTCGATGCGGCAGCCGCTCTGGAGGTAGTAAAAGCAGTTGCAGGGGTCGAACGTTTCGCGGCTCTCGCGGCCATCGACGGGCGCGAAGAGGCCGGCCTGCATCATGACGAGGCCGTCGTGCACATTTTTATAGTTCAGCTCAAAGCGCGCTCCGACGGTCGCAGTGTCGCGGCACAAAATGCTCGCGATTTGGCGCTTCATGTAGGCGTACATAATGGCGTTGTCGGCACTCGCATCCTTGACGAAGCTTGTGAGCTGCAGGTGCTTCACGGACACATAGTCATAGAGGATGTTGCGAAAGGCGTTGATGAGCCAGAAGGGGGCCGTCGAGTCAAAGCGTACGAGGGCTCCGGCGCGCTTCGAAATGATGCTGGCGGGGGGTGTTCGTGGGCCAGTACCCATCGCCCGAGGCACGATAGGCGCCTCCTCGAAGCGCGAATTGAAAGGCCCGCCGATGCTCGAATTTGTTGAAGTCATCAGTTTTCACTCTGCTATTCGCACTTCTTCGGTTCAAATAATCGACTGCAGGAATCTCAGTAGACTCAATTCAAACTTGTCGATTCAGGCATCATGGTGGCCCACGATGGCACGCGTTACACGATTTTCGTCCTCGAATCCAGTCCTGCTTCGGCAGAGTTTCTGCGGACCCTCAGCAGCTATCGCGGCGTCTTTGTCGGCCGCCTCAACCGCCCCCTTCACGTCCGACCTTGTGGGGCACGCGACATGGAGGACGCTGCCCGCGAGTACGAGACCTCCAACAGCGCGATCTTCATGACGCTTCCGTCGCGGCAGGTAATTGTTGCGACCATGATTATTAATTGGCTCACAACCAATGGCGTCGCGAAGGCCAAGCAGCAATTCGGGCAGCCCCTAGATAGCCGCGTAACAGGCGCTGGGGGCGCCCCCATGAACCTCGCAGCCAGCATGCGCATTGGCTCCGACGACCCCATGTCGGAGCTGGCCAGCAAACTCGGGGCCGCCCCCGGGTCCGACTCCCCGGCCAACTCCTCAGTGCCATCCGCGACCTTTGCCAGGCCTGGTGACAGCGGCGATAATGCCTCTTATGGAGCACCCCGCCAGATGGCGTCAATGGCACCGAGCTCGGACTCGCCCATGGGGGGTGGAGGCGGTGCTGCCCGGGCCTCGACCTCGAGCTACTCGCGCCCATCGCGCTCGGCCGGCAACTCAAGCAACAAGCTTCTCTCGATGGTCAAAGAGGGCCTCTTGAACGGCAATAGTGCGGCCGACCGCATCGTCAACATCTCTAACGCGGCTGATGCGACCAGCGAATACTTCGCCAACATGGGTGTGCCGATGTCGCGCTAAAGGACACAAGACACAATTATTTTTTCATCATCCTGTTGCAAAAAACAATTGGCCCGCCCTTCACGGCGACCAAACTTGGCCGCCTGGCACCTTAAACGTGTTCAGCTGGTTCTTGGAGAGCGCCCCAAGAATCACGCGTGATGACCCCGCGTCTCCGAAGGACCTCGTCGGGTACACCAGGAAGCCGCATCCAGCCGCCGTTGACAGCATGGTCGGGTGCTCGTCGAGGTAGATCCATTGGCCCGTGTGTGACCAGGGGCTCTGAAGGCGCACCTGCTGGAGGGCCGCCACGGCCGACCTCACGTATTCGGGCGTGAAGCGTTCGATCATGAAGACGCGGCCGGTCTGGGTGGGCACGCCCACGGCGACTCCAACGACCGCTCCGAGGGCCTTGGCGGTCGCGTCATTTGAGCTCGTGATGACGACTACTACGGCGCCTCCACGGGTCAGGGTCAGGAACGACGTCGCCAGAGTGGCAAGTACAGGCGCTGGAAGGCCTCTGAGCGAGTCGAGGTTGACGACCACGCGGTAGTTCGCATACGGCTGTGATACGACTGAATCGACCAATTTCACCATCGTTAGACTCTTGATATCAAGATTGAGGCCGAAATTTAGCGTGCTTAGAATCAGTAGAATTGCACATGGCGCACAACGGTCGCAATCCCCTCGGAGGCTTCGGCCCTCAGTACGGCCCACCCTACGTGGGCAATGGCGGCTCCATGCAGCAGCCTCCTGGCGCCGGCTCCAACCTCTACAGTGTCAACCCTGCCACGGTCCCACCCAACGGCAATGCCCGCGACTGGGGACAGCGCTCTGGCTACGTGAATGGCCCCCCAGCTCCCGGTGGCTACATGCCTATGCCGACCGCCAGCGACGCGACCGACGCCACGCAGAATTTCCTCTATGAGTCCGTCAAGCGCGACGAGGCCGCCCGCCGAGAGCGCGCCACACGGCCAGTTCACAACAGCTCAAACACGAATGTGCGACCCCCAAATCCCCACGTGACCGACGTCGTGGGCTCCATCATCAACGCCCAGGAGCGCTATGAGGTGTCCCACGAGGCCATTTTCAGGACCGTTCAGTTCGTGGCCAACAACAAGTACTGCACGAACCCGACGGCCCCGCAGACCAACCTGGTCTGGACCATCACGAGCAACCCCGACGGCTCCGTAGGCAACATCGTCCTCGGCGACGACGACGTCATGGGCAACATTGTGCGCGTCGGCCTCGAGCCTTTCACCCTCCCCACGAGCATGTTTAGCGCTTCCGACATCTACTATGGCGTGGTTCAAGTGCACCTAGGCAGCGTCCCGAACTCGAAGAACTCCATCTACGACTACGGGGGCGGACCAACCTCAGTGCAGGCTTCGATGTTCCACTTCAATTGCGAGCTTTCGACCGGCGCCAACAGCGGCCAATACGTTGCAACTCCCACCCGGAAGCACCTCGATTTCGGCGTCCCGACCGGCATCACGAACTCGCAGTGGCGCGTCTCATTCCGGCGGCCTATGCTCGTTGGCGCCCCCCTCACGGTCCCTCCGGCCGCTCTCAACGGCACCACTGGCGTGTCCGCGAACCCCCTCGTCATCAACGCGACCGGCTCGAATATCGCCTCGGGGACGCTTGTGACCATCGATACGCTGGGACTTAATGGCGCTGGAACGACCTCGTACGTGGCCTTCAACGTCCAGTACGCCGCGACGGCCATTGGCGCCAACAGCTTTAGCGTACCTGTCGATGGGACAACTATTGCGGCCAGCCAGAGCGTCTCCATCGGCCTCCCGACGAACGTCATTATGATGGCCACGAGCGTCGTGTCGCTCGACAAGAAGGCCGACCTCATCAGCAGCGCCAGGGCCGTTATGACGCTTGAATAGAGGGCCTATAATATTTGATTTTTTTAATGGTCTTAGGCAGTTTGCTTTACACTGTGAGTTTACGACCTGTTTTAACCCGCTCGTGAGTCATGTCTGATGCAGCACCCGATGTGGTAATTGAGCTTACCGAAGCCCCGCCGGCTTATGTTGCTGATGCCACTGAGGGTACCACTACTACAACCAGTCCCGAGTGTCCACCAGCTTATGCCGAGCTCTTTACCGAACGATTTCATCCACGTTATATACTAGGTACTTTGTGCGTTATCATGGCCGTCAGCTGTGTGCTTGGGATGTTTGTACTTGCAGGATCTGTGGTGGGCTTGTTACTTCAACCGCCGCCACCTGCGTACCAATGCACAATTGTCAATCAAAACAACTTTATTGCCCCTGGTTCGACGACACCTCAAAGTACACTTATCTATAACGTCACCTTTGGACCAAAATTATGTTGGTTGATCAACGATGAATGGACCTTTCAACATCCGGACGAAACAACTTATTGGGTGCTGTACAATAGGTTGATTAGTGGTATTATCGTAATGTTGCTATTTTCGTACTGTAGTTTTGGTGCTGCTGTGTGTCTGTTCTCTAGAACTTGATAGGTTATAACCTGTCACATTTTTTGTAGTGCGGCGCCACAAATCCAATAAAAAAATGACACACTCGACACTGCCCTTGAATCTACATTAGGGGCATCAGTACTTTGACAAATATACTCAGTGTGTATGGAGTACCCGCAGTGTTTTCAATGGCCAAGTATAGTGGCCCCGCCTCTCCATTGTTGTTCCATAGTATACTTCCAACGTACCCGCTTACCGAGTAGTTAAAGGATGGTGCAGAGCCGCCATTGCCGAGAAAGTTCAGAGTAGGATTTCCTGATCCTCCCCAAAACAAGTACACAGTTTGATCAGTAGTGGTAAAAAGATAAGTCGTTGCTATACTGAGTGCAGCAAGTCGTACTTGCACATGGTAGTTTTGCGAATTCGCATTCCCACGTGGGTCCAAGACTTGGAAGTATGTATACGCTCCAGAAGCAGTACCCATAGTACCTGATACAATGTACTCTTGATATTGTCCAGCACCGCTGTTGCCCAAGAAGCGATTAGAAGTCACACTTAGATTTGGTGTAATAATAGTACCCGTGCCAGTCGTCGTTCCTGCGAGGGTAACTGCAGTTAACGTGTTGCTGCTTGATAAGACGCCGCTACTGTTTGACTGAACCACACCCGCCCCGAGCGCGCTAAAAGTTGTTGTGCCAGTTAGCGTTATGCCAGTCAACGTGTTGCTGCTTGATAAGACGCCGCTACTGTTTGACTGAACCACACCCGCCCCGAGCGCGCTTAGCGTGTTGGTTCCCCCCAGCACCAGGCCATTGGGCACTGAGATCTGAGAGCTGTTAGCGCTCGTGATGGTCGCGCCTGCTGCCATTTGGATGCTCGTCGCCACGTTGAGTTGGGACACGCTAAGGGATGTACCAGCAGGCAGAGAAAGCGTCCCACTGGTCATCGTGATGCCCCCCGCGACGCTCAGGCCGGTCGCGATTTGCGCCCCATTGTTGGCCGTCAGAAGCCCGTTCAAGGTCAGCGCCTGCAGCGTCAGAGGCGTTCCAGATGCCGGAAAGACCATCACGGAGCCGGCGTTGTAGCTCGAGGTCATGGACACGGGGGCCACGATCCCTTTGTTGCCGCTCGAGCTCGCGATCGTCGCCAGGACGCTGTCGAGGGTGTTGTTCGTGGCGTCCAGCGTGTTTGGCAGGATGTACACGTGCGTCCCGGACGATCCCCCATCGCCGATCTTCACGGACCCCGAGGTGCTGAGCGTGTTGTCGACGTTGAAGACGACGCTCGTGGAGCTGCTACCCGTGGGCCGCAGGATGCTGAAAAACGCAGTACTGGTGGCGCTGCTGGCCGCCCCAAACGCGCTCGCTGAGACGACGGTCGTGGAGCCGGCCCCGCCCAGCATCTGGAATCCACTCGTGTCGAAAATAACTGCGCTCGTGCTCGGGTCCGTCATGAGCATGTAACCATAGTTAATGGTGCCGAGTTGCGCACTGGCGGCCGAGCTGGTCTGCCATGTAAGCGTCCCCGAGCCGTTGTTGAGGAGCGCGCCACTGACGTTGGCCGGTGGCAAGGTCAGGGTCACCGAGCCGCTCGTGAGGCTCGACGCGACCAGCGATACGGCCCCGCCGGCCGCCTTCAGCTGCAACCCACTCGTGATCAATGTCCCCGACATGTGCAAGCCAACTGTGATACTCCCAATTGGCCTCTCTCTTGAGATCGCACTGAAAAAATTAACGCGATTGATACGCCTTAATTGCGTCGCCTCGCGAGCTCCTGTACCGCCCCAATGAGCACGGCAATGAGCTGGTCGTACTGTAGACCGAGGCTCCCGTCGGCCCCCTTCTCCACGCAGCTACATTCCACACCCAGGTTGCCCAGGGCATCACTGACATTTTGGGCAGTAAGACCAAGTCGGCGCTCCTTCAGCGCCTCGAGACGTGTCCCAGGACGCCCTCGGAATGACGTCGGGTTCAGCGCCGCGATGGTCTCGAGGCAACGAGCCGGCTCAAGGTCCTCGAAGGCCTCCTTGAAGTTCGCATCGCTGGTCTGAGTGACCGTCACGCCGTAGATCGCGAACCATGGATCCACGTTGGTCCCAAGCGTCGAGGAAGAGCTCGAGAGAGGCATGATACTCGTGCTGATGACCTCGCTGAGCGTCGTGTTGACGGCAAAGATGGGCGTCCCCGTCGTGGCCCCCACGAACACCCCGAACTTTGCTGCCGCTCCAGCACCATAGATAGACGTGGTCCCGTTGCACTGCATAGGGGTGTTTGTGATGCTGAAAAGGGCGCTGGTCGTGTTCAAGGACAGGTACGTGTTGGCGCCGGCACTCACCAGCAGCGTGTCCGGGGTCGTGTTTCCCTCGATGATTAGGGAGTCGTAAACCGTCAGGGTGAGAGGGTTCGTTGGGCTCCCCACGGTCACGGCGTCCCCGGCCGTGTCAACGAGCAGCACCTGACCGGCCTGCCCGAGGAACGAGGTCGGCCCATAGATAGTCTCAACCGACAGCGGCACGAAGCAGGTCGCCCCCGAGGGCTCGACCGTCAGATATTGGCTCGTGCCAGCGGCGTTCTGGATCGTCAAAGTCTGCATAATGCCGTTCGTGATTGAGACGTTGAGGGCCGTCACAGAGCCGTTCGTCACAACGAGGTCACCGGCCGTGAAGACGGGCGTTGTCGCGTCGCTCGTAGGCAGCGTGATAGTGTAGCCAGAGTACGACTGGCCGGTGACGGGCGAAATGGCCAGGCAGCTGCCGCCCCAGGCCGTCGCTACGGTGCCCGGGTTCGTCACTTGGCTCGTCAGGTCCGCGACCGTGGGCTGGCCCGTGAAGCTCGTCGCCTGGCTCACGATGCTGGGCGAGTAGTAGAGGACGCTCGTGCCCGTGTTGATGACGTAATTCGAGCCGAGGTTGTTGTTGGCGGAGCTAGGGTTGGCGGCCGTGAGGAAGCTGGCCATGGGGAGACTGTTGGCCTTCGTGGTCACGACGGGCGCGGGCTGACCGGCCGCCGTCGTACTCAGGTAGTTCGGGCTCGAGGCCATTGCAAAAAATAACTCTCAATGCCTTGTGAAAAGCCCGCCTCTGAAAAGAATGCCACAGCACTTAAGTAGCAGGAAACATGTACGTGACGAGGCCGAGCTCCGTGATGTCGATGAAGTTGAGGCACTTGACGCTGATGATCATCGTCACAGGGAAGGCCGGCGAGATGATGTTGCTGCCGAACGTGAGGTTCTTGTCGCCGAAGAGCGTGAAGTCCATGTAGCCCGCGGCTGTGCGGCTGAAGTCGCCCTTGTAGCGCTGAGAGAAGCTGAAAACATACGTACCTGGGTACGGCGCCCCCCGCTGAATCGAGCTCTCAACTACGGGCAGGTACTGGCCCGCGGTGGTCGTGTCGATGGCGCCATCATAGAGGTCGACCTCTTGGACGCTAAGGTCGATGTTCTGCACCACGTCCGCCATCGACCCGAACTGGTAGGAAATGGAGTTCTGAAACACGGCCCCGGTCGTCGCATTGGTGCTCATGACGCTGATGGGCAGGCTCGATTTCGTGATCTGCGCGCCAATGTACCAGTAGTCGTAGGAGGGGATGTTCGCGCCGCTGAGGGTGGATGCCTCGGTCGCATTAATGTTCGGAATGAACTTCACGTACATGCACTCGACGGGGAACTTGACGGCGTCGAGCGAGAACTGGCCGGGGGCGTTGGGTGCGGCGGCCGTGTAGGGCTGCGTGTACGTGCGCCAGGTCCGCACCATGTAGCGCTGCTTGCGCGTGAAGAGGCTCGCGACCTCGGTGTTCATGAAGATGGAGCGCGCATACACGGAGGCCGCCGTGAACGTGAAGCCCGCGCTCGGAACCGCGATGGGGGCGTCCGCATAGTGCGAGACGATCTGAGACATCGGCACGACCTGAAACTGGACCGATCGCACATTGATGTTCATGTAGTCCGTCGAGATGGCGATTTCGTTGTCGCGGACCCAATTGAAGAGCAGTGGGATCGCCATGGTCAGCGGCGGCTGCACGTTCCGGGGCGTCTGAGGGCCGTCCGAATAGTACGTGTAAAGCTGCTTGTCGGGCACGATGGGGTTCTGGTACTGGTCGAATGCCCAGCTGTAGGGGGCGAGTTGAAGCTGCTGTTGACCCACGCAGCGAGCGAACGTTTCGCGCTTGTTGACGTCGAGCTCGTGGAAGAAGAAGTCGATCGCGTTGTTCGGGTTGTACTGCTCGACGATCTTGCCATTGATGACCATGTTGACCTGGCTGAAGAGCCGCAGGCCCGGGTACGCGCAATAGCGAATGCGCCCGTAGCCCGGAATCGGCTGAATTGTCATGCCGGGGACGACCGTCAGGCTGCTGAGGGTGACCTGTGGGAACTGCACCATGACCATGAGGTCTCCGATGAAGGTCGAGTTGCCCGTGTCAAAGGCGCACTCGAGAAGCGTCCCTTGCGAAATGTCCTTCTGCTGCAAGTTGGTTCGGACATACTGCGAAAGCACGCTGACGAAGGGCTTGTACGTGGCCTCGATGTAGGAGTAGTACTGGCTGCTGACGTCGCCGAACTCGGGCGGGCCACTGAGGCAGGCGATGTTGCGGGCCTTGGTGGCGGTCTTGATGAGCCGGCGAAGGTTGCCTGTGTTGGCGAGGGAGTCGTCGCGGTTCTCCTGGATGGCAAGCAGCTTGTCGAGCGTGGACATGACTTCGCAAGAATTGAATGGCTCGTTTCGACGAGTTTAATTCTTCGGGTCGGCTCTTTGTGTGAGGCACAAAAAAATGACAACGCCTCCAGGGTGCTTTGTGACGCACCGCTGTGTCGGTGTCGATGAGAGGATTATCGCCACGGCCCGTGAGAAGCTTCACGAATTTCAAGTCGAGGTCGCACAGACCAAGTGGGCCAAGCAGAAGGGTCTCCCAGTCGTCCGTGTCGAGCTCTACAAGCCGCCGCGGACCATCGATGGGCAGTCCTATATCCTCTTCCCGCGCTTCAAGCTGCTCGGCCTCATGCAACAATGGGGTAGCCTCATTCGGCCCGTGCATCGAGTCCCGAATCGTCAGCCCACGATGCCGCTTGTGCTGCTTCCCAACTTCGAGCCCACGGACGTCCAAGACAGAGCCGCCACTTACGTCATGGAGCGCAAATACACTGAGGCCATCATCGCCGAGAACCGCGCGAGTTGCACCATCGAGCTCGACACGGGGCTCGGTAAGACTTTACTGGCGCTCGAAATATTCAGGCGGCTCTGTGTGGCAGGGAGAGCGTCTCGCATGCTCTTCATTACCCTCACCACCGGCCTCAGGGAGCAGGCTTATGGCGACTTTCGGAGCGTTGTCGATGTGGATGCCACAGACGCCGCCGTTGAAAACCCCGCCTTCCGCTATGGCCCAAATACCGTAACTACGGACCGCACTGTCGACTGCCGGATTGCAGTCATGAACATCGATGCCGCCACACGTGTCGCGGACCTTTCGTACTTCGGCTTCTTCGACTTCGTGGTCTTCGACGAGGTCCCGACGTTTTGCACGGAGTCCCGTCGCAAGATCTTTTGGTACAAGGGAATCTGCACGCTTGGTCTCACTGCGGAGCCGAACTCGCGATCCGACAAGCTTGATCCGATTTTCCACGCTCATCTCGGATCAATCATCGGGCCTAAGGAGTATGAAGGCCCGCCTGAAAACGACATTCGATGCACGCTGATGCAGCATAACTATCGTCGTGCTCCTCAGTTGCCGGCTCTGAAGCCCATCTATAACGCGGCAACGGGTTACTTGTCTTACCTCGAGTCCATCGAGTCCTGCCTCATCGAAGATCTCGCCCGCCGCGACCTCATCGTGCAACTCAGCACCCGCCTCTTGGCTCAAAACGCACGCCATTTCATCTTTGCGCATCATGTCGCGCACGTCAGGAGCATCGCCCTCGCGTGCACAGCCGCGATGCCTAATGCGGCCATTTTCATCCTCGCCGACGACGGGACCACTGACCCACAAGGCCCTCAAAGGATCAGAGCCGCGGACATCGTCGTCGCCACCTATAGGGCGTCTACCTATGGCATTTCAAAGCCCGACGCCATGGCCATGATCCTTGCCGCGCCCCCTTATGGCGTCGACTTTAAGCAGCTCCGTGGGCGCATCATGCGCCTCAACGTCACCAACCCAGCCATGAATGACGTCGTGCGCGAGATTCATTCCATCAACGACCGCGGCCACTACTGGCTTAAGCGCCATTACCAGCATATTGCCGATTATTATGGCGATGGGACCATTCTGAACGAAGGCCATTTCATGCCTACCCCGCGTCAGGTTGATGACGCCGGTTTCGACGATTAGGACGCCACGTATATTTTTTGAATCTATGAGGCGGCTATACAAGTATGCCTCCCCCTATAGTCGTGACCAATCAACACGTGAAGGTCAATGTGACAGGGCGCAGCGATCGGTTCCGACTCGCCGAAGAGTTCACGGTCGCGTTAGAGGTCTCGAAGTATTGCCTCGCCAAGATCACCAGAGACCATTATTATTTCCCACGCTTCGAGCTTGAACACGTGCAGGCGTCCTTTGGCGGTAACGTCCATTATGCCCCCTCGCCGACCTTCACCCCGTCGCCCATCGCCACCACTGCCGCCTTCGAGCTCGATGAGCTACACACGCGAATCGTCGATAGTGCCATGCCACGTTACAGCCCCGAGGCCTATGCCGAATGCCGCGCGACATGTGTCATAAATCTGGAGAGGCATATCTCAAAAACTCTCATTGCGTTCGAAATATTTCGTCGCCTTTGTGCGCGCGGGGTCGCCCATCGCATGTTGATCATCACCTCTCATCCTCGGCATGTGCTCCGGATTCACGTACAGATCGCACGTTACATGGCCAATTTACCGCTGCTCGCAGAGTACCAGGCGGCGCGTATTTGTGTCACCACCATCGAAGACGACAAGACCACCCATGGGACCAATGACTACTCTTTCATCGTTTATGATGGCGCCCACGCAGCGTCTAACATGTACTGCCATGCCATGTTTTGGAAGAGGTCATGGGCGGCCTTGGCTCTCGCCGATGACGCCTCCAAGGGTACGTTAGGCTACGACCGGTGCCTTTATGCGCACTTCGGACCGCCTATTACATTCGCCAATTACGATCCGCGGGCCGGGCCACTAGCGCACGTTCAAGCTCATCATTACACGATGCTACATGTCGAGAAATTCCCACCCCCCATCAACATCGGCCACACATGGGATATTAATTTTCATGAGACCTACCGAAAATATTTCGTGACTAACTCCCCGCGGAATGGCGCGATTGGGTACCTCAGTGGGCGTCTTCGCTCTCCCCACATCATCCTGACTGCACTTGACGAACACGTTACAGAGCTTCAACAAGAATGCATCAGTGCGCATTATGAGGATGAGGTCCCAATGCTCATCAGCACCGACCCTGCCGACCCTGCCGACATTCTCATCACGACGTACGCGACCTTGTTCACTCACAGACCTGGTCTCACGAGTAGCGCGGTTATCTTGGCCATGCCGATTCTTGACATAAGCTATGGCGACTTTCGTGAATATTTTGCGACACAGACCATCCATTTTATCATCGACGAAATTTATCCATGTGCCCGACGTGAAGTGCAACGCGAATTTGACTACTTTGGTCTAGGTCCATTGCCGAGCAAGAGCGAGTGTGACACCTTTAATGCCGCACATGGACCGGTGGAGTCGCGGGTCTTCGATGGGGCCGATGATTGAATGATCCTCCGCTATTTACTTTTTTGTCTCACGCGCAACCACGCGCAACCACGCGCAACCAACAACTCTCACAACCCACGCAAGCATTCACCACCAACAAACCCCAGCTGGAACTCGCTCTCAGCGTCCTTGCCTAGCGTCCTCGTTACCCTTCCTTGTCACCAACCATCAGCAAGCGTCCTTGCCTAGCGTCATTGTCTTGCGGTCCTTGCCTAGCGGTCCTTGCCTAGCGTCATTGTCTTGCGGTCCTCGGCAAGTGTCCTTGCCTTGCGTCCTCGTCACCAACCATCAGCAAGCGTCCTTGCCTAACGTCCTTGTCTTGCGGTCCTTGCCTAACGTCCTTGTCTTGCGGTCCTTGCCTAACGTCCTTGCCTAACGTCCTTGCCTAACGTCCTTGCCTAACGTCCTTGCCTAACGTCCTTGTCTTGCGGTCCTTGCCTAACGTCCTTGCCTAACGTCCTTGTCTTGCGGTCCTTGCCTAACGTCCTTGCCTAACGTCCTTGTCTTGCGGTCCTTGCCTAACGTCCTCGTTACCCATCATCAGCAAGTGTCCTTGTCTTATGGTTCTCGTTACCCATCCTCAACAAGCGTCCTCGTTACCCATCCTCAACAAGCGTCCTCGTTACCCATCCTCAGCAAGCGTCCTCGTTACCCATCCTCAACAAGCGTCCTCGTTACCCATCCTCAACAAGCATCCTTGCCTAACGTCCTCAACAAGCATCCTTGTCATCCACTTCATCATCCATCCTTACGCGAAGAAACCAAATCTAAAAACTCATATCCAAAACCACCCAACGCGCCTCTCTAT